>Ga0181568_10000176_pt1 | contig 53361 bp, 48 predicted proteins | sample 101ome_20_FD_133758 | JGI IMG/M metagenome (GOLD analysis project Ga0181568, IMG submission 133758) | Coastal salt marsh microbial communities from the Groves Creek Marsh, Skidaway Island, Georgia - 101404AT metaG (megahit assembly) | ecosystem: Environmental > Aquatic > Marine > Intertidal...
AACGATATTGATCGTATCAAGCACTTCCTCAACCTTGCTTGGAATGAGCATAAAGTGTGATTATACATCATTACGTTCAGCAACGTTTTGCAGAACCTTCCTTTGTGGTGATACATCTGCTCTTGAAACTCCTCTTTGGACTCCATCAGCGATGACTTTGTAAATCGCTCCATATGAGCCGGCTGCGGCAATAACGAAGCCAAGCCCTGCAATCAAAGCACCAGGAATCGCTCCATTTGCTGACGATGCAGATTCTGCAATTAATGCAAACCCTGCTGTGACACAAAAGAAGGATGCTGTCCCTACAAGAGCGAAATATGCTAGCATCGACAAACCGTACAGTAATGCATCTCCAAATGTAACCTGTTCCATATGTGAGAATTTTCATTGGATTGTATAGTCATTTTGTCGTGCAACAATCAGTCAAGGGTAATTATGAATGAAATAGGTTTCATCAACATGGCATCACTGTCAGAGATACCAAGTTCCGCATCAACTTGAATCTGGTTCGAACCAAGGTCGGTGATGGTGATGTTGATCAGTTTCACTTCGATACCACTGATTTCACCATGGTGGAGAAGGTCTTCGTGAGACGAGTCCATGGCCTGTGTGACGGATTCAATAGCTGAGACACCGTTGTCGTACCATACCTCGGCTCGTGCCTCAACAAGTTCTGGTAGGGCTGCCTCTACATCTTGTGATGTCTGAATCACTGCATCGCTGGCGACATCGTGAGGAACCGACATCCCTGCAAGTTTGATGGCGAAGATAGCCATCGAAAGCAACGACATCATCAGGACAACACCCGTCGCAAGGAGCATTTGCGCCTTGTCATCTTTCTGTGTTGCATGCATCAGGACGCACCTCCACGCGACCATACATCGAGACTAACTGTCCAAACATCTGTATCGACCACAAGCAACTGATGCACTGTAACTGTTGCTCCATTTGGAGTCCCCACTTCACCGTATGGAGTTGCAGGCATGGCGTTTTGAGCAAGCCAACAATTTGCCTCCTTTCCTATTGGAATCATGTCCTGTAACAGTGTACAAGCTTCATGGAATGAATCCTCAGATAACAATTCGTGCAAGCGGCTCTCACCAGTTAATTCAGGAGGCAAGGCCAGCGATGCCGTGATTGCATCTTCACCTGCTGATTCCAGTGAGGCATCAATGGCAACAGATCGTGCATCTGGAACATTGACCCGAATAAGGAAGGTTGCTGACATGAAGAAGAGCCAGAAAAGCGTCAGCATCTCAAGAATGTGAACTTGAGCGTTTTCATCCTCACGCACAACATCATCCTCCCAAATTGAGAGGTGCGGGTATGAACGTTCCAACCGATGGATTGAGACCGGGGGTTTCGGTAATACCAATCAGATTTGGAGAGAATGCGATCACGTTGAACACAACAAGTGCAACGAGAATCATCATCCCTGAATGTTTGAATCCGGCAGAAAACCGTCCTGTCGCCATCAGACCAGCCATGCATCCGTTTCCGATGGCTTGCATCGTTACACCATAGTAGAAAATCGTCAAGAAGAACAGTGGATCGACATTCCGAATCTTCATGTTTCCAATGTTCTGGCCGCCTCCGCCATCGTCAGAGGAGTTTGAGTTCGCAATTGCAGGAATAAAGACCGTTGAAAGAACGACGATAACCCCGAGGAAAACGAAGTAGGAGGTCCAAATAACAGCAATGTACGAACCAATCGCCCGTTTCCGTTCACCTTCAAGGAACTTAATTTCACGAGAGTCGTTCGCTGCAGTAACGAGAATATCAGAAATCTTTCCACCTGCACGGTCTGCTTCAGAAATCAATGAAATCGCTCGCTTGACCAACGGTGTTCCAACCCGCTCTGCAAATTGAAGAATAACATCACTGAACTTGATACCCCAAGAGAGTTGGTCACTCATCTTCTTGACTTCATCGTTGAGAGCACCATATTCTGACGTTGCCAACGTTTGAACCGCCACCGTCATGGACAACCCACCCTTCCAATATTCTGCAAGGTCTCGAAGGAAATCAGGGAATTTCTCTTCGATCTCGTTCTTTCTGTTTTCAACACCCTCCCAGTAGAAGGAAGCAGGCCATAGGAAGAAGAAGAACATCAATCCGAAAAAGTTCAGGAAGATGGTGGGGTGAATGCTCAACGGACCGAGACTGAGTTCTGGACCAATCCACAACGATTTGTTGTTCATGTTTGCTGGAACACCGTCGAAATATTGGATGTCCATGTTGAAGGTGAATTCGTCGAGAGGAATGTTTTCTGTTTCGGATTTGACAACAAGTTCGTATCGCTTACCTGCATTGATTGAGTTCAATTCGAGAAGGCACTTATCTGAAGACACACCGGTGTTGCCTTGATAGTAATCGAGAAGTTCACCATATCGGTCTCGAATCGCAACCGTATAGGTTACAGGTTCGCTTGCCTCCGCCTCGCAGGTCATGGTCATGGGTTGAAGAACGACTTCCCCGCCCGTCGCTTGGGGATCAACACCGGGAACGTCGAAGTTCTTCCCTCTGAAGAGAATGTCTTCCCAAGGCTCATCGCTCCAAGAAACAATGTCAGGACTATCTTGTAAGAGCGAACACGATTGATTCTGCTCGTACGTTGGCTTTGAGTTGCCATTGAATGCCTCACTATCACCTGTGATGATTCCACAGGCGACGTTGGTAAACATCGGTTCTCCGTTGCTTGTAGGAATGAAACCAGAGTTCGTTGCCCAGACAACCGCCGTTGTCATCCCAAGAAGAATTGAGACAAATAAGATACCGTACAACTTGGTCATTGTCGTATCGTCTTTTGGAAGGTCGAGGTTGACGACAATCTTGTTTTTCTTCTTTCGAGCCAAGTATTGTCACCCCCTACATTTCTTGTTCCTTACTTGCTGTGTATACAAGAACAGCATAAGCAACGTGAATCATCGGTACGAACCCAAGGACGATTCCGTACAGCATACCTTCGGACATCTCAGCACCTGAACCAGATACCCAGAACATAATGACGAGCATAACAATGAGGAACAGCGGCATTGCCACTGCGACAACAATGTAAGATTCCGCCAAGAGAGCGATGGATTCCAAGAATTGCCCAAGCCGGGTTCGATTCTCACGCATGTAGTGCTCTGCACGGTTGAGGAAGTAGAGTTTCAACTGACCACCCGCAGTGAGTGTACCGACCATTCCTTGGAAAAACTCGGTTAGCCATACCGATGCAGCCCGGTCAACACTCAATTTCATCGCTGTAATCAGGTCATATCCGAGCAATGTAACGTCACGATAGACCATCGCAGCATCGTCTGCTACGTCCCCGTAGATGTCCTTGTTCATAGCAAGTGAACGGAAAATCTTGGCAGGCGTAGCATTCGCTGCAGACATCGCAGCAGTGTACGATGCAGCGTATGGGAGATATTTCTCAATCATATCACCACGGCGTTTCGCTTCCCGTTCCGCTCCGCTCTTGTTGAATTTCCAGGCAGCAAACGGAACAATGACACCTCCAATCGCCACCAAGACTACTTTGAGAACAGGTGGGAAAACGCGTGCTTTGTAATCTGGGCAGTTGTTCCCTGGCTTTGATTCGTCAATTTGATCGGGATACCAATACTCCCACTCAAAACACGGTGCTTCCGAAGCAGGGTCCTGTTGACTTTCCCACAAATCGATAACACCGATTTCAGGGATAAAGAACAGCGCTACGAAGCCAATTCCGAGCGCAGTTATGACGATGGTTGTTACGAACACTGTCGCCAAATAGACTTCGGGCATCATTGGCATAGATGCTTTAACAAGGTTGTCCGAGAGTTCCTTGTCAGCTCGAGCACGCTTCTTGAACACACCGCCGAGGAGGCGATGACAGATGCGTTGCCAAGCGGTTAGATCCATGGATACACCTCAACGTAGACCATCAACACGGGCAAGAACTTCATTCGGACGGACATAGTATTCGGTAACGATTTGCGACACTTGGTCAGCCTTTCGAATATCGTTGAGAACCAGCCACTCGAGAATCCGCTTACGAGTTCTCAACTCACGACGCATCTCATCTTGAGAGAAGTTGATCTTGACCATGATCTTCTCAAGAACGTAGGACTTTCCACTGAAGATGAAATCATCAGAAGAAACGTCCCATCGGAACACTTCGTTGGTGATAACTTCCATCGAGTTTGGATCGATTCCAACAATCTCAACAATCTGCTTAGTACGTCGAACACGACGTCCGTTGATACGGGTTTGGATCTGAATCGAACATGCCTCGAGAGCAGGGAGCAAAACCCGGGGGATATCAATCGGTTTGTTCTCCAATCTGTGAACCAGCGATGGTACCGAGTCGGCGTGAACCGTTGAATAAGCACAGTGGCCTGTTGCCATCGCTTGGAACAGAACGTAGGCTTCCGCACCACGAATCTCACCCACAATGATGTATTCAGGCCGTTCACGCAAAGCAGCTTTGAGCAACTCGAACTCCCCAATTTCACCTTCGCTTGATTCACCACCGAAACCTTGTCTCGTAAGACCAGGAACCCAGTTTGGTTGAGGAATGTTAACTTCACGAGTGGACTCGATTGAAACGATCTTCATTTGCCAAGGGATGAAAATACACATGGCGTTGAGTGTTGTTGTCTTTCCGGAAGCCGTACCACCGACGAAAAGCATTGGAACTTCGTTTTGGAAGGCAATCCAGAGGTAGGCGACCATTAGAGAGGACATGGTGCGGAAAGCAACGATGTCCGCCGGGGAGAACGGGTCGTCCTTGAACCGTCGAATACAGAATGCTGAACCTCGTGTCGAAACTTCTCGACCCAGCTTCATGACGATACGGGAACCGTCCATCAGCGTTGCGTCAAGCAACGGATCGGCAACGGAAATGTGCTTCCCACACCGTTGTGCCAATTTGATGACATACGATTCGAGTGCTTCGTCCGTGTCCCAAACACAGGTTGTTTCAACAGATTCGAATTTTCGGTGATAGGCGAAAATCGGAACACCAGTACCATCGAGAGAAATATCCTCAACGTTGGCATCGTTCATGAGAACGTCCATTTGGCCGTACCCAATGAGGTCACGTCGAATGTAGTAAAACAACTTGGATTTCGATTTCTTGGTGATTTTCATACCGTACGATTTGATGACCTTGTCCATCGCTGTTCGGAGGTAGGCTTCTGGGTTGCCATCAATCTCTTCGATGTTTGCCGTCAGTGAGCGGATGAAGATGTCCATAATCTCTTCACGTTGCTCTTGTTCCTTCTTGGTCATTGGAGGCTCAATGATTTGGTAAATGATGTTGAGTGTTCGCTTATCTCGAACGATGCGCGCAAACGCATGAGGCGGCATGACTGGGTACTTGTCAAGCTCATCGTACTGGGCACGTTGTTGCGCTCTTTGTCGACCTCGTCCGCCCCCACCTTTTTTCCTAGCCATAACAAATCACCGCCGAGACATTCCTTCACAGGTTGCGCCCGACTATAACCTTTGGTTGCCAAACGATGTCAAGAGGCTTAGATAAGCGTGGCTAGCCATGTTCGAATTTGATTCTGAAATTGAACCAAATCGTCGTTGTTCTCAATGAGCACATCTGCTGAATCGATGAGGTCTTCTAGACCCCATCCTTTTTCTCGTTCGTCTCGTGCCTCAAACGTCGCTGTCCCACCGTCTTCACTTCGACCACGAGCCATCATTCGAGCGAATCGAATGTCTTTGTTCGTATGGATAGCAACGGATTGGAAGCGATCACCCCATGTTGATTTGAATACGGCATATTCTGCGGTACCGCGAAGTCCGTCAATAAGGACGAGTGGATGGGTTTGCAACAATTCATCCACAGCTTCTGTGAGCCGGACTGCAAGAACGTCCTCGCCGAATTCTCGGCGTAAATCGGACGCAACTTGTCCAAACACTTCAGGGACAATTTCCAGGCCTCTTCGTGCAACTTCTTCACGAACCATATCCCCCATAGAGCGAACTGGAAGACCTGCTTCAATGAAGATTTGAGCAAACTCGCCTTTGCCCGAGCCGGGCATACCACAGACGGCTAAGACTCGACTCATGCTTGAAACGCTGAGGCGAGGACTCATCAATGTTGTTAGTTGTCAAAGGGCGATTTGCCCCAACGTCGATCCATCAACTTCCACAGCAATCCACTCGCTCCGATAAGTGCAAGTGAAACGCCAAGCATACCCCAGAAACCTTGCTGCATCTGTTCGCTATCAAACGTAACCGATTCAGCATCGAGACCGTTCTCTCGAACCTGAGAGAACCAATTCTGGTAGAACTCCGTATCTCCCTGCGTGAACGAAAGAAGAAAGAGCATTAAGAGAGGGAAAACGGTTCCAATCCAGAATTTCGTCATGATTGCACCATCAAAAATGGCCTTGTTTGGACGCAATCCCATCAAGAATGCCGTCAAAGCGACGATGTAGATTGAATTTGCAAACATGATGATGATTCCAATCGGCAAGGCGCCCCATTCGTCGAGACGCCAAGCCATGATAACGAGGAAGATCAACGAAATCCAAGATGTTGCAAGGAAGTACACAACGACCTTTGCTCGAATTAGTTGAGGGACACTCAATGGAAGTCCGTTCATGAAATCGGGAGAATCCAAAGCCGTCAACCAAGAATAAAAGTTGAATCCAAAGAATCCCAAAAACGGCGCATAGGAGAGCAAATTGATGGGAATCGGTGCTTCTGCGAAATCAACCAACCAGGCCATACCGAGAAGGACCAGTAGGGGGATTGAATACGACACTGTCATCTTTTTCAATGCCCCAGAGCGACGAAGATCAACGAATTCTTTAGCAACAAGAAGACGTACCTCGCCTCGTCCTAGGAAGTTCAATCGCCGATAGAACGGTTCGAAAAGGTCAGCATGTTCAATGACTTTTGCTTCAAAATCGTCGAGAATCAAAGCTGCTGAAAGTAGACCCGTGAGAGCGCATCCAATAAGGGCCGCAATCACAATCCAAATGGCCTGTTCGCGTTGGATAGCGAGTCCCCAAAGGCCAAGATCGAGGTCGATAAGACCGATGCCAACAGCAATTCCAAGGAAGACGATGACGATTGGACCTACGATCGTGAACGGTCTGCCGCGCATCCAGAGCGAAGATGCAAGGAACGAGATGGCGAGGCCTTGAGCGATTGTGGTAAACATGGCCAACCATGTCCACGGCAAGGATGACCATTTGAGTGGTGTTGTTACTGCTCCGAATTCTCCGAGGACAATTCCGAGCGACATTCCAAGGATGATTGGGGTGAGAATGAGCAGTGCATAATAGACCAATTCTTTGATGAAGAATGCATAATGCGCCATAGAATTAGGTAGCGGTTGAATGGCTGGTGCTGCAATCAAGTGATTCTTGTTTCCATCGCGTTGAGAAATTGCTTCTCGACCTCGAAACGCAAACGTTCCCATTCCCAAACTGAAGAACAACAAGGGAAGATGCAGAGCAAATCGGAGTTGGTCCCATGTGAACGATTTCGTATCCATGTCGGAAGATTGTGCTGCAGAATCACCAACCAAGAACTGCAATCCGATTGTTGTGACCATTGTCACGAGGGTCAAGAGAAGTGGGAACAAGACCACTTGTCGTTTCTTTGCAAAGTCAATGTTTTCTCTCCATTCCTCGCGAAACATGTATCGAAACGTGGTGGAAAAGGCCGCAAATCCACGCTGTGGCTCAAGCAGTTGAACACCTCCCGTGGAAGTTCCAAGCGAGATTTTTGTTGTGTCATCATAACTTTCAACCACATCGTCCCATTCTCGAGAGGCGATGGTGGAGGTGGGCATGCTTACTCCTCCTCAGAGTTGATTCCTTCTTCGGTATGACGTTCGACTTCTTCGATGGAATGACCAACGAGGCGGATAAAGACGTCTTCGAGAGTTTCCTCTTCAGATTCTTTCAATCCAGACACTGTTCCGGCTGCAAGGACTCTGCCATGGTTGATGATGGCCATGCGATTGCACATTCGTTCAGCCATCTCAAGAACGTGTGAACAAAGGAAGATGGTCCCTCCATTTGCTACATGATCGAGTAGCCATTCCCTGCATTTTCGTTGATAGATTGGATCAAGATTTGCGAACGGTTCGTCCAAAAACAATAATTTTGGCTTGTGGATAAAGGCTGACGCAAGCATGACCTTTTGCCGCTGACCCTTTGACAAATCCTTGCACATGGTATCTCGCTTTTCCTGCAGTCCGAACCAGTCGAGCCAATACTCGACCTGTTCGTCGAGATTCTCAAGTCCTCTCAGCCGAGCCACAAACTGTAGAAATTCTGTTGGTGTCAAGAACGAGGGTGGAGATTCAGATTCAGGGACGATTCCAATGTTGGCCTTGAGTTTCTGTGGCGACTGGCGTGCATCGACGCCCAACACTTCGATCTGGCCAATCGATGGCTGCAGTTGGCCCGTCAGGAGTTTAATGAAGGTAGATTTCCCTGCACCATTGGGCCCAAAAACGCCGAAAAATTCTCCCGAATGGACTTCAACATTGAGCGGATGGAGCGCAACGAACTCACCGTATCGCTTACCCATGTCCTCTGCTCGCACGAGAGGTTTTGCATCATCGCCCATACCACAACCAACCAACTTTAGGTTTTCATTGCTTGCTTGAACCACCTAAGTGGTCCATCGGTGGACTCTTGAACTTCCTTCGTTTGCGAAATTTATGACGCCCCCTCAACATGACGTTCTGAATATTGAAACCATCCCTGTTGATGCATGCGATGATGGCACAGTTGTTGCTTTGGTAACCATCAACCGCCCGAACAAGCTGAATGCACTCAATGCTGATGTAACCTCGGCAATGAAAGCGATGGTTGCGTGGGCTGAATCGGAAGATTCGGTTCGTTGTATCGTTGTAACTGGCGCTCAACCGCTCGAACCAGAAGAAGGAAAGCGAGCAAAGCCAAATGCATTCGTTGCAGGTGCTGACATCACTGAATTCTTGGGGGCAGGAAGCCAAGATATTACGGTGAAATTCACAGATAATGCCATCGAGGCATTGTGGAACATGAGCAAACCGACCATCGCAATGGTGGATGGTTTTGCACTTGGCGGAGGACTTGAAGTGGCCTGTTCTTGCGATATTCGTATTGCAAGCTCTCGTTCGAAATTTGGAACGCCAGAGATCAATCTTGGACTCATTCCAGGCTATGGTGGTACGCAACGGCTCGTTTCGTTGTTGGGCTACGGCAAAGCCTTGGAGATGGTCTACACTGGGGAGATGATCAATGCAGATGAAGGACATCGAATCGGTCTTGTCAACCACGTTGTTGAAGCAGATGAATTGAAAGAGAAAACAATGGACATGGCTTGTTTAATTGCGAGCAAATCAAGCAACACCCTCCGTGTAGCCAAAGAAACACTACGTTCGGCTCTTGATGAGGGCTTGACAGAAGGTGTTGCAACGGAAGCGAAAGCCTTTGCTGGTCTGTTTGACACGGAAGACAAGGAAATCGGAGTCAAAGCTTTCCTCAATCGAGAGAAGGCTGAGTGGAAGCACAAGTGATCAAAATCCAACGATCATGTGCCAGGCGATAGCAAAGATGGCTACGTCAGCAATGGCATGGGCAACCCAAGCCACCCAAACGCTTCGGTATTGAATGTAAATCCAAGAGAAGATAACGCCTCCAGTGAACACGCCGAGTGAAGCGAGAGCATTCCCCAATGGATCGATGAAAAAAGCCAGTGCAATCGTGTGATGCAGCGTAAAGACACCAGCTGAAAGGAGAATAGGAATCCACTTGCCTCCAACAAGTTGTTCCAGTTTGGATGTGATAAACCAACGGAAAACATACTCTTCCAGAACGGAATTTATGAAGATCCAGAACAAGATTCCTAAGGCAAGTTTCCATGGAACTGTGAGGCCAAACGGTTCTAAGATCTCATACAAATCTTCGCCTCGTAGAAGCATATCGCCGAGAATAAAGTACGCAATCATAATGACGACAGCCATCCCAATTCCGAGCAATGTGGAAACCAACCATCCACCATTCTCTGGAAGCGAATAGGAACGTTCTCCACCTTCGACCTTGGTGTGCCAATACGCAGGTAATCCAAACATCCACAGTTTGGTGAAGACAAATACTGCTGCAGCAATCATGCCTGCTTTCAATGCAAATCCTGTGACAACGGATACTGTTGGAGCAATACCAACGAGAATCAGGCCAATCAAAGCACGTTGCTTCTGTTTCGAAGTTGATTGGACGAGCGCTTCCATCAACATGCCTCAATCTTCATCCATTTCCATCTTCAGTGCTGCCAATGCTCCGGAGGGGCTCGGAAGTTCTGGCAATGGAAGGGGATTGCCATCCGGTCCAATCAATGGGGGGAGTTGAGAAAGTGTTGGTTCTGGTTCAGCTTTGCTTGATACAACGGCTTCGAAACCGGAATCAAGTTGTGAGCGATACTTGAGGACACGTTGATCATCAATTCGAATGAATGTAGCGCCGTAAATATGGCCCGGGTCTGGATTAAGCGGTTCATCAAGGACTGCAAGTCCGTGTCCTTCATTCTGCAAGACGGCTACAAGATCTTCTCGAACCACGTTTTCTTCCCACATTCGGGAGGTTGAAGCACGGATATCAGCCATTTGGGAACGTCGACGGGCTTCAATGCGTGCCCGGATTTCACTGTGCATTGAGGCACGTTCCTTGACGGTGGCTTGGATGTCCGCTTCTTCAACAGATTCTGGACTGACCTCGACAACGTATTCATCTGCGACATGAACGGTTTCGACTTCAACGAGAGGCAGTACATCCATGGGAATGTCCTTTTCATCGTTTGTTGAGGCCATCGCCGCACGCTGCGCTTCCTTTGCAGCAAGAATCTTCGCTGCTTTCCGTTCCTTGAGAGACATTGTCTTGGAGGGTTGAGGCGCAACAGTTGCTTCTTCTTCGATGGAAGATGCATCATCTGTGGAAGCAGTGGTTGGCTCGACTGTTTTGGAGACAGAGAGAGGCTGTGCAGGGAGTTCAAAGTTAGGCGATCCAGATAAAATCCAAGTCAAACCAAGAGCAACCATCACACCGATCGTGATCCACTGCTGGTTCTCTTCCATCTCACCAACGGTTACGAAATAGAACAACAAGGTAGCAACAAACGCCAATGCGATTGTGTTGCGTAAGAATCCCATGCCTATCACTCCATCCAAGAACTTCCTGCTTATGACGATGATGCCGCCCCGGGTGTTGAAAAGAATTCAACAAGACCATCCAATGCCTTTCGACGATGACTGAATTGTTCTTTGATGGAAAGATCGACATCTGCGAATGTCAATCCGTTGGTTGAATGGTTTGCTCCATCCCGTTTAAGATCGTGTGGAATGAAAATTGGATCGAATCCAAAACCATCCGTTCCGCTCGCATTTGATGCAAGCGTTCCAGGGCAAATTCCTCTTGAGACGTGGATTGAACCATCGAGAAGAAGGGCTGCAACTGCTTGAAACTCAGCATTTCTACGTTCATGCCCTTCCATCAACTTGAGGATACCATCACAACCAAGCGTCTTCAAGACGTAAGCCGAATAGACACCAGGGAAGCCATCCAAGGCATCAACAAACAGCCCTGCATCTTCTACCATGAGCGCATCATTGGGGTTGGGAAGATGGTGTTGAGCTTGCTTTAGTTTTGACCGAGCGACTGTTTCCAAATCATCGCATTGAGGCTCTATGATATCAACACCATCAACAATCAATTGCCTGACTTCGAATCCAAGTGGTTCAAGACCATGCTTGGCCTCACGTACCTTCCCATCATTTCCGGTCATGAACCAAACCGTGCGCATGGGTCAGCGTTAACGCGCCCTATTCATGGCTTTTCGGTTTCGTTCAGGCACGAACTTCAAGGTCTGTCCTGACGAGCGACTCTCATGCTCCAACAGATACTGATGGTTGCGCTGGGCGGAGGAATCGGTGCTACGCTTCGTTACATGACCTCAGAATGGGTTTCAAGCGAAGGTTTTCCTTGGGCTACACTTTGTGTTAATCTTGTTGGCTCATTCCTGATGGGAGCCCTTGCTGTTGGTCTTGCTGAGAACATGATTTCCAAAGACATCGCCCTTCTTCTCGGAACTGGTTTGCTCGGTGGATTGACCACCATGTCCGCATTTTCTGTTGAGACGATTCAGATGATTGAGCAACAAGAGATGGGGCTCGCAGCTGGCTATGTTGGCGCTACAATGCTCCTCTGTCCATTGCTTGCCCTTGTTGGCTGGAAACTTTCCGGAACAATCTTTGCATCAACCTGAAGTTTAAGTGGAATGGCAATGAGGGTTTTACCATGAGCGCAGGTCACTTGATTGCCAAATTGAACGAAGCACTTGGATGGGAGTTGCGTGCCATCAACATGTATGCGCACTATGCTGCATACATACGCGGAATTCACCGTCTTCAACTTGAACCACATTTTACTGCTGAGGCTAACGAATCCATGGTTCATTCAAACATCGTTCGATCCGCTATCGTCAAACTCGATGGTGTTGCCGTTACCGAGCGCAACCAAACACCAATTGAACACGTTTCGTCGTATGTAGACATGCTCGCTGAATCATTGAAAACTGAAACGAAAGCGGCTGAAGTCTATGGCGAACTTATGACACTGATCGAAGAATCTGGCGATGCCGAACTTTACGATGCGATTGAACAGATCTATCTCGCTGAAGTTCGAAGTGTCGAAGAACTTCGACGTCTCGCTGAATGATCAAACACGAATGCTGAGCATTCGCTCTAGAGCGAGGAGCGAGCCTTCTTGCACCTCATTTGAAACCGATATTTGGTTGTGAATTTGCCCCTCTGCAAGTTTCTCAAGAAGGTCCATCAAATATGCAGGGTGAATCATGTACATGGTTGAACAAGGACAGATTTCAGGATCAAGGCATTCGATGTGCTTGTCTGGATGTTCGTCAGCAAGGCGTGCGACCATGTTGATTTCTGTTCCAACAGCAACAGTGGAACCTTGTGGAAGATTGTTGACGTAATTGATGATATATTGCGTTGAACCATTGGCATCCGCAACTTCAACTGTTTCCTTTGGGCATTCTGGATGGACGACAACAAGCCCGTCTGGATGGCGTTGCCGGAAATCAGCAATTTGACTCGGCTTGAAACGCTTGTGTACCGAACAAAACCCATGCCACAAAATGATTCGAGCATCAGAGAGGTCTGAACTTGCACCGATGTTTGGTGTCCAAGTAGGCATTTGTTCTTCTGTAATTCCCATTCTCAAACCTGTATTTCGTCCAAGGTGTTGGTCCGGAAAGAAGAGAACGGCCCCGTTTGGTCCTGCTCGATCAAACGCCCATTGCAAGACGCCTTCTGCATTGGAGGACGTGCAAACAATACCTCCGTGACGACCAACGAAATCCTTGAGGTCAGCACTGCTGTTCATGTAGGTCACAGGAACGAGATAGGATTCACCTTCTTTTGCGATTGAAACAGGGTCTTCTTTGTTGATTGGATCTTGAAGTTCCGTTGAAGCAAGCATCTCAGACCATGCAACCTCAACATCGACAAGAGTCGCCATATCTGCCATTGAGCAACCTGCTCGCAGATTTGGTAGCATAACGACCTGTTCGTCCGAAGTGAGAATATCTGCGGATTCTGCCATGAAATGTACTCCACAGAAGACGATGTACTTCGCATCAGAATCAGCGGCTTTCTGGCTCAACATGAACGAATCTCCAAGGAAATCAGCATGCATGACAATGCTATCACGCTGATAGTGGTGACCAAGAATCAACAAGTCGTCGCCGAGTTGTTGTTTCAATTCAGCGATTCGCTCAGCGATTGCCACATCCTCTGGGGACATCGATGTCGATGAGAAGTCGACAGCGCACATAGCAAGTGAAACAGACATGCGTATCAGTCTTTCCAAACCGCCTCCTAATTTCAACCCATTGCCATCGCTGTACTTATGAAAAGGAGGCAATTCCGTTGGAATGATGGCATTCGATGCTCATGAACGATTGTACCTTGGTGCAGAGGCCGAAGTGTGGCGTGGTTCGTGGATGGGCCTGCCTGCAGTTCGCAAGCAGCGTCGTCTTCGCTCGTGGCGTCATCCAGACCTAGACGACCGTTTAGGTCGTCGTCGAATGCTTGCTGAAGCGAGATTGATGGTGCGACTTTACAAAAACGGGCTGAACATTCCGATTCTGTACGATTGTGATGTTGAAGCGCAGCAGCTGATCATGAGCAACGTTCCGGGCAAGCCACTCATCGACTTACTCAACGATCGCTCAATTGACGATGATGCCGTGATCGAACATTTGCGTTCCACAGGCCGTAGCATTCGAATGCTCCACAGGCAAGCCATTGTCCACGGCGATCTTTCCACCAACAACATCATTATTACACCTGAAGAAGAGGCAGTTCTCATCGACTTCGGTCTTGCTAAAATCGAATTTGAGACTGAACTTTACGGCATCGACTTACATGTTCTGTTTGAGATTCTTGGCGCATCACATCCCCACCGAGATGGAGCAATGGAAGCCGTTTTGGAAGGCTATCGACAATGTGAGGAAGAACTTGGTCCTGCTTCAAGAACCCCTGGTGGAGACCCGGTTTCAATGAACGATGTTCTTGAACGATTTGATCTCATTCGGACTCGAGTACGCTATCACGGATGAGTGGCGTTGAACGCGTTTCATCTTGGCGTTGCATGATGTAGATGAATGTTAACGCAATCAAAAGAATCACGGACCATTGCAATACAATGCTGGAATACGTTGCAAGTTCAGTTCCTCTAGTGAGTACATTGATGGTAACCTCACCATCCTCCTCAAGCTCGATGTATGCAAGACCGTCTTCAAGTGCGATTGGGTTGACTTGATCGATGGTATCCGATGTCAATTGTTCGGAGTAATTTGTTGCAAGATTCAACTGATGGATTTCCCAATCGCCATATTTGTCCGCAAAACTAAGTGGATTGTAATGGTCTTTCGCTTCCCAAACAACGTAACCGTAGCCCAAAGAAAGATTACCAACAGGGAAGATAGGATCGAAGCCAAGCCACTGTTCGCCTGTTGAACGGTCGTAGAGTACCAAGCGATCGAGAGCTGAAACATTCATCTTAACAGCAATGTGTTCTGAATCAAATGAGATTTGGTCAATGCTTGCATTGAGTTCATCAACGGATTGACCCCACTCCTCCAACACAAGGTTTTGTTCTTCAGTGGTCGATGCGTTCATGATGATGTTCTGTGAACCCGATGTTCCAATCGTCCCCAACCGTAGCGTATCTGGTTGTTCTTTCGAAACCAACATAATCTCGATTCCAGATACGGACATCAGTTGAATGCTTTCACCGTTTGGCAGAGTTGGAACTTGAACCGAATTGCCGTCCAAATTTACTGCTTGTAACAAATCGTTGGCAATGAACAGGACAACGGGTTTACCTTGAAGCACCGTCATTTGCAGAGATTGTATGCCAGTCACCTCTTGTTGCAGGAGAACATCATTTGGGTTCTCGACATCAATGACCCTTAACTCACTATCATTCGCCATGACAAGATAGTCTTCATGCAATGCATAAGGCGAATCTAGTTGCATCAACGGTTGGGCCACTGTCGCCGGAATGGCCAAAGGATCTGCGACGTCATGAATCAACACGATTGCATCACCTGATTGGTTATCCATCGCCGCCATCCAGCCTTGCGATGCTACGGCACCTTGTGCAGATTGAACTCCTTCTGCAGGGAGTTCATTGTGCGTAAGATCCCATGTAATGACAGCCCCTGTTAAAATCATGATGATCACGATGAAGGTTCCAGTCTCTTTGCTGGTCGGCTTGAGCAATTTCGCTGCATAAGCCTTCAGCCGCCCATAGACAAGAGAAGCTGAATGCGCAGGGCGTGTGAGTACTGTCGCTAATCGACTGTTGATGGTTCGTTCATCAAAAATCTTCCATACCGAATCGTTGGTTAAGTCGGTGAGACGGACGGTAATTGCAGCGAGAACCATTCCTCCAATGATGTCCACAAACCAGTGGATGCCGAGATAGATGATGGCGAACGCTGTGAGTATGATGTAGCCCAAAATCATATTTTGGAAACGGCGCCATCGACCATCATGGTCATGCTTACGGAACGTCAGCCATATTGCGAAGGGTACTGCGATGTGCAACGATGGAAAACAGTTTGTGAAAGCATCAATACGCCGAAACCAATCCTCAATTTCAGGATTCAGCGTGTATGCAATAGCATCCATATCTTCGATGTAAAAACCCGTTACACGTACGTTAAAGAAGAGGTAGAACGGAATCGCAAGAAGGTAAACCCATGCAACACACAAAGCAACTCTGTCGGCCATCCAGCGGTCATCGAAGTAAGTCACATAGAATATTGACGCATATGTGATGAACATGAATCCTGCAATGTAGAAGTGAGTCATGAGGACGTCAAGCCAATCCGCCCGGAATGTATCCTGAAACAGAACGACCAAATCACCCTCAATGGCGTAAATGTATGGCGTCATATCGAGGCCAGTTCGTGCCATAAGCATTCGATCGATTTGGTCAAGGAAATCCTTAGCGTTGTAGATGGACAAAGCGATAAGAAGATGCAACCAGTAACGACGAATGAAATCAACGAAGCCGCTTAGGGTCAACTTAGCCCAAGGGGGCTTGAAATACGGCATAAGGAAGACACCTACGGCCAATGCCGAGATGAGCCAGGTGAGATAGACGCCATCCATCTTGATGCCTCCTAGTGTTGCGGTGAAGGCTTGTGCTCAAGAAACCTGCACATGATTTTCTTCTTTCTGTGCCGAATCACCATGCTCCGTGAACGTAGGGCCGTCCTCGGTCGGGATCACGACGGTGCGCGAGATCCCAAATTCGTTCAAATCGATAGATACCGCTTGAACATCCCGTCTCCCATTCAAATGAAAGTGCATAGTTTCCAACGGTTCGAACCAATGGTTTCTGCTTTGGGTGAGCTTCTACGGTGCGTCGAAGTTGCATGCTGGTCTCATCCTCGTTGCGAAGAGGAGCGCACTTTGCACAAGGACATGCATGACGTAGGTCATCGTAGGAGACGGTGAATGTAGTACCGTCTTCATAGGTAAGCTCCATGTCGGTATCGCGACGTTCGAGACGGCGCAATTCAAGAGTTTCTTCTGCCATAGTCAGGCCTCAAATAATTTCCAAACTGGATGAACTTGCTCCATCCAACTGCGATTGAATGGAATCGACAACATGAGAGAATGCGATAGCGGATTCGCCTTCAGGTTCGCTCACGATTCGGTGGACACCATCGTCTCCACCTCGAACAAATCCAGGATCGAACGGTAATGCTCCAAGGAACGGAACTCCGAATTCCTCAGCAGTTGAACGACCTCCTCCTTCTTTGAAGATGTCCAATGTGACACTGAAACGTCCTTCATCATCGCATGTTGCTCGAACCGTGCGTCCAGCAGGAGCGGCAATTTCAATCTCAGAACCTGGTGCTCCTTTTCCTTGGATGGTGTATCCACTCATGTTCTCAACCACGCCGAGAACGGGAACCTTCAATGACGAAGCAAAGGTGATCGACTTGCGGCTATCAAGTAAGGCGACGTCTTGTGGTGTTGTAACAATAACCATCCCATCGATGTCTGGCAAGGATTGAGCCACAGTCAATGGTTCATCTGAGGTACCAGGCGGGAAATCGATGATGAGGTAATCCAAGTTGCCCCATTCGACGTCACCAATGAATTGCTGGATTGCGCCAAGTTTGATTGGACCACGCCAAACAACTGGTGTGTCTTCGTCTTCAAGCAAGAAGGCCATCGAGATGACCTTCACACCAAGGTGCCCTTGTGCAGGATGAATCCGGCCGCCTTCAACATGCAACTTCCGACCATCAAGGCCCATCATCTTTGGAACGTTTGGACCAGTAATGTCAATATCGAGAATTCCGACTTTGTGACCTTGCTGTGCAAGAGCGAGAGCAAGCCCGGTTGAAACGGTTGACTTTCCAACGCCACCCTTACCAGAAAGAACCATGATCTTGTGCTTGATTTTCTTTCCGATTTCCGCCATCGTCATCTTTCGCTTCATCTGCGCATAGGCTTGTTCCATCTGCTTTTGTGCTGCAGCATCAGGTGCAGTAGGCGCTTCTGCTGGAGCGTCGTTTCCAGGGTTGTGCATCGAAACAGGAGAATCGGACATGCCCTTTCCACTAGTTCTGCCTACTTCAATGCGTTTATTTTCCCTTCCTAAACATCCACCATCCAGTATGTGTCAAGGTCGTGGCGAAGATTGCAAGCAATGTAGCATCGAATTGGAACTCCATGCCCGTGTAAGCATAAGCAATTCCGGCAGAAAGTGGAACGCTCATCATGAAACCAATCCGTTCAGAATGAAACATGCTTGAATCAATGGCCCATAGCAGTGGAGCGCAAAAGAACGTCATTGCAACCAGAAGAAGTGCAACGAGCCGAAACAGAATGTCCAAATCGTTCGCTGCGAAGATGATGTGAAGCACAAAAAGAAGCGAGTACGTCGAAGAAAACACAAGTACGCCCTTCATCACGTTTCCTTCCTAATGGTTCTACTGAGTCAACCTTGATAAGATACATCACCAAGGTAGAATCATGCGACTCCTGTTTGTTTGTGTTGGGAATTCATGCCGTTCTCAAATGGCAGAAGGTATTGCTCGTCACCTTGGTCATGAGGCAGCGAGTGCTGGGACACATCCCGCATCCCAGGTATCTGCACACGCCATCACTCTCTTGGAATCCAAGGGAATTGATACCGATGGATTGAGGCCAAAATCTGTTGATCTCTTCAATGCGGAAGATTTCGACATGGTCATCTCAATGGGCTGTGGCGTTTCTTGCCCTACAATGCGAATCGACCAAGACTGGGGACTTGACGATCCTGTTGGGCAATCGCTTGAAGTCTTTGAAGCAACAGCGGATGAAATCGAACGCAGATTGTCTCAACTGTGATTACTCTTCTTCGGCCATTTCGCCTTCGCCAAGTAGTTCGATGTACATGCTACTGACCGTTTTTGTACGTCCATCATCATCTTGAAGTTCGACTGAATCCGTTTCGATATTGACGATGGTTACCTTTTCTGGTAGCATCGATGCAATAATTCCATGTCTCCTTCGGCAAATTTCAGCAACGTCGACTGCTCGGCTAATAGCTTGTCCACGAGCTTGCAATCGCACCAGGCGTTCGCCTTCCTGCATAGCCATCAAGACCGCCTTCACATACGAGAACGAGGGTTTTTTTCCGACGTAAACAACACGAACCTCAGTCATATCATGCCATTGCACAAGCAGTATGTAAAGCCTCTTTCAGTTGATTTTGGTGCGAGCGCCGGGACTCGAACCCGGGTTCAGGCGTTGGCAACGCCCGGTGATAACCACTACACTACGCTCGCAGGTAGTAACCAACCGACTGAGCAGGGGTATAAACGATTGTCGGCGGGATTGTATGCTTATTGGAATCCGAATCGGTCCTGACCTTCCTTAGGAGGTTGTCGTTGACGGAAATACACGACCAAACCGGAAAGGAGTGCGGCAACTCCAACGATGATTGCAATCAATGTGACGGATGCTTCATCATCTCCAGAGCCAATACCTCCCTCATCTGCCTTCTCAACAATCACGACGAAGGAGGTCGGAGGTGTAGCATCGCCAAAGGAATCCGAGGCCTGAACAAAAATCTCGTGTGCGCTGATTGGCGTAGATGTTCGAACAGAAGCAGAAGCCGTGTAAATTCCATCGTTTGCGACTCGATCAAGTCCCTGACCATTGTCGAACAGTGTGACCCATCGATCGGTTTGACCAAGCGGTTTGAGAACGCCTAAATCGGCACGGACCAACAACAGTCCGTCAGCATCTTCGACTTGAATTTCAATGGCTTGCTCTGTATTTTCATCGCTTCGCTGCAGAGGCTCCGATGATGAAAGAGTGAGTGTAGGCGGTGTATTTTCAACGGTTATAGTCAACTCTTCGTCGGTTGAACTTGGTTGAAAATGATGCTCGGAAACTTGGGTTTTGGTGACCAGAATACTCGCTCCGAGAGAATCTGTGAGTCTGACCTTGAGCGATCTAACCCCAGGCGTCATGCCTTGTGGTATGACAAGTTCACAAGCCCAAACTTCTACTTTGCGACAGGATGTTTCTTCACCTCCATAATCACGCAGGTCTACAACAATCGAATCGACGCCGTGGTAATCAAGAACATCAAGTGTCAGGAGCACGGCCCCTCCACGAACGACTGTTTCAGGTTCAACTGATGCACTTAGGATTCGAGGTGCTTGATTTTCAACCGTCATGTTTGTAGAGAGTGTATCGGTTTCACCCCATTCATCAACGACTTCGACACTTATTGGTAGGTCTCCAACCTCAAGCCCTTGAACAGAAAGCATCGTCGTCCATTTGTTATCGCCAATGGTCTGATCACCATCCAAACCTCGGTCGTTCATCGAAACCACTCCAAGACCAATAGAGGAGAGATCGACTTGAACGCTGACAATATTCCAGTCCGGGTCATCGATGGTAGCGACGAGATGCGCTGGAGAAGCCCCTTCTCCAAAGACCAAGCCCTCCGTGAGGGATAAGTCAAGGACTTGTGGAGCTGTATTGTCGTCAACAGAAACGATGCTCGGCGAGAGAATGGCGTCAACGGCTTGCGATTCATTGAGAAGAGCGGTTTCTTCATCCTCACCAAATTCAATTTCAAACGAACGAATCGTGCTCGCCAACAAACCTGTTAATGGCCCTTGGTGAACAATGGATCCTGAGGCAGTACCTGTTACACCATCACTGTAAACCCCAGTCCACTGTATGACACTGAGGTTTTTGGCATCTCGCGGCTCGATCCCTTCCTGTCCTGCTGTGACGGTCAGGACAATACCATCCTGAGCAAGAAGACGAACAACATCGCCCGTTTCCATTGGCACCGGAGCAAAACCAGCTTCTCTTCCAACGGATATGTTCCCCAAGGCTTCCTCAACTTCAGGTGGAGTTGGGTCCTGCTCGATGGGGCTACGCTCAGGTCGCTCATCACCGTTGGATGGATCAGGACCGGTTTCAGTCCAAACAAGCCGAACGGTTCGATTGTCCCAATCTGCGTTGGTCGCTTGGTAAATGTAGGAATCGTTGTAGTATGACCCTACACCGCTACCTCCAAAGAAATTGCTGCCACCCGCCCCTGTTACGTTGAACCAAGTCTCACTGTGGATGACATTGACATCGTGCTCAACCAGTGTGTGATTGAGTTGTTTTCCAGTTTGTTCAATGGTTTGGACTACGCCAAATGTTCCTTGGACATCGCCTGACAATGTCCCATCAACATGTACGTCATCAACCAAGGTAATTCCGTCTTCAATGCGATTGTGGAAGGCATACACGGTCCCATTGACCACCATTGAGGAGTTCTCTTCCTGATCCTCAAATCCGAATGTTCCGTCGCCACGAATTAATTCAAGATGGTCAACACGAACACCGTTTTCCCATCGTTCAAGCGTTTCAAATTGGTCGAGTTGCAGGCTGAATTCTGAACCTTCATCGGTCAGAAGCATGTCTGCCGTTGCTTCGATTTGCGTATGCTCAAGGACTCGTACTCCATTGATATCCGTTGTCTCAAGAAGAAGCAAACTGATGTCTCCATCAACGTCGAATTGGCTACCATCTTCCTCTCCACTAACAAGCAAGGCGCCGAATGCTTCCAATCGGAGGCGTTCAGAAACGACATCATCAATGTTTGAACGGTTAAGCAATGCATCAACGACCGTGGCATTAATGGTCGTTACAAGTCCATCCTCTTCGAGTTGCAATAGGATGTCACCGCTTCCTCGTGCTTGAATGACCTGAGAAGTAAGGACGCCTGAAGTAACGGTTTCGTTCTTCCAAAACGATTCAAAATCGAGAGAAAGTTCTGTTGTCGAGTTACCAGTGGTCTCAGAGGTCAGTAACGTTCCGTTCCCAAGTTCGTACGCATTCAGAACTTCACCGATACGTTGTTGCCAACCGTTGCCTTCGAACAAGAGCATGAACGATTGATTTCCTTCGGTCGTTTGGTAATCTTGTTCAAGAGACCATGTCGTCGTCGTCGTTACTTCATGATCGGCCATAGGTTGGTTCCACGAACCGACAGTGAACGTTCGTTCAACGACAACTGGTGATGAAAGTGGCACGCCATCATGGCCGTTGATAGTGACCTGGATGGTGATTGTGTCGTTCCAGGCGATAACCGTGTCAAGGACCACACGTGCGGTAAGTGCAGGGGTATTGTCGAGGAAGGTGGTTTGAACCGAAGGGCCCAAATCACTCGAATCTCGAAGATGCTCGATGGTAATGTCATAATCATGAGATGATGAATCTCCAAACGTCAAAACATAGGCATGTTCGTTGGATAGAGCAGAAGAACTGTTCCAATCGGTTGTGATGGTAACTGATGGAGCACCCTCTGCGGAAACGAGAACTGAAAAGGGAGTCAGCAAGAGGAGAACAACAAGAGCGATGCCTCGACTACGTCTCATGGGAAGTTCTTGCCGCCGCTCATCTCTAAGGGTTTGGGGGCGTTGTTTCAACAATCACAGGTTCAGGATGTAAGCAAACAAGAGCGGGGCAACAATCGTTGCATCGCTTTCAACGACAAACATTGGTGTAGTTGCATCGATTTTACCCCACGTGATTTTTTCACTTGGTGGAGCACCTGAATATCCTCCATAGGATGGACGAGATTCGGAGATCTGTCCGAACCATGACCACAATGGTACGTCTCGTTCGAGATCTTGATTGAGCATAGGTACGACACAAATGGGGAAATCGCCAGCGATCCCGCCGCCAATTTGCAGAAAGGCCAATGATGACTCCTGTCCTTCATACCATCCAGCAAGTTGTTTCATATATTCGATTCCTGATAGAACGCAATCAGCATTCACTTCACCTTCCAATGAACGTGCTGCGAAGATGTTCCCCAATGTCGAATCTTCCCAGCCAGGTACAAACAGCGGCAAGTTGGCCTTGCATGCTGCAAGAACCCACGATGCAGCGTCATCTCCCTCGCACGCACTCAACATTGATTCAGATTGAAGCACATCGAAAAAGTAGCGATGAGGTAATTGACGGCGTCCTTCGTTGGATGCCTGTTTCCATGCTTGAAGAAGGTGCGATTCCAGTTCACGAATCGCCTCCGCTTCTGGAATGCAAACATCTGTTACGCGATTCATCTTGTTGTTCAAAAGATTCAACTCATCATCAAGCGAAAGAGTTCTCCAGTTCTCAATCGAAGTGTAGTGAGGGAAGGCCATCATTCGAAAGACATCTTCTTCGAGATTTGCTCCTGTACAACTGATGGCAGCGACGTGACCTTGGCGAATCATCGGAGCGAGGAGTTTGCCTATTCCAGCGGTACTCATCGCACCTGCAAGTGTAATGAACAATTTTCCTCCTGATTCAAGGTGCTTCAATAGGGAAGCAGACATCTTAGCAAGTTCACCAGCGTTAAAATGTTGGAAGTAGGATTCAATCGTACTTCGGATACTCATGTTCACACCTCTGGAAGAAGGAATCGTTCGATGTTCCTCTCTTGCATGAGTTTGATACTCGGACAACGTTGCAAAAGAGCTCCTTTGATTTGATCGATGATTGTTTTGGGATCGGTTCCTCCACACGTGAACGCATCAATGGCGAGAAGCCCTAGGTCAGAGTAACAATGTGCACTGACATGACTTTCATCGAGGAGAACAACCGATGCGAATCCTGGAGGGGAAACAGACCCATCGAACACATCGACATGGGCATGGACCTCTCTTGCATCACTGTTATCGACAGCTTGTTTCATGATGGAAAGCATATCATGACCGTCAAATGCTGAGGATGGGAAGAATCCAGTGTAATCGAGAAAAATGTGTTTACCATGGGCTGATTTGTTCAATGTATCCACTCCTTGTTTCTTGTAGCGTTCCATTCTTGGCACGTGGTTTTCCGGTTATACTCCACTCTGGCATCGCCATAGAAAGTCGAATGACTTCTTTGCCCTTGCAACCTCAACGAGTATTTATCCTCTTCTTTTACTGGTTGTTCGAGAATGAACGATGAGAAACTTCTGGACGTTGAGCATGCAATGGTTCCGCATACGCTTTCCACAACCCTCTCGACCGTGCATGCGCATGGCTAGCAACAACATTTGTTGCAAGCATGGCTGCTGTGAATTGTGTTAGCGGGGAGTCTTTTTGCACCCCAATTTCGTTGACATCAGCACTCACAACAACGGCATTTGGGGCGTTAAACAAGGTCTGAATCGTTTCATGCACTTGCCAATACGTCAAGCCCCCTGGCACCGGTGTTCCCGTTGCGGGAACCAATGCTCCATCAAGCCCGTCGATATCGATTGTGAGGTGAACAGGACCTTCAATCGAAGAGAGAACCTCCAACCACCGGGCCCAGTGATGGCCGCCATGGCATGGCGATTGTGTATCTTTTGCGAAAAAAGTGTTGATTCGTTCGTCCGTCAGCATACGCTCGTGTTCTTCCTTGCTGAAGGCACGGATTCCAACTTGGAGTAGCGACCCAATTCCAGCATCAAGTGCCCGGGCAGCAGCACAAGCATGCGAATACTTCTCGCCGTCCAAATGTTCACGGAGATCTCCGTGTGCATCGATTTGGACAACGGTCAGGTTGGAGAGATCTTGTTCCACCAGCGGATGGTGTCGAACCGCTTCCATGATGGGAGGTAGTATACCATGCTCACCGCCTAGACAGACTGGGAAGCAATCGCCTTTGAACCATGGAATCATATAGGCTACCATCGAATCAAGCTGTTCCAGCAGCGTAGGTTCTTCACCGTTCCAAGGCTGTATTGTGTGTATCGAAAGGCCGGCGGGAAGATTCTCGCCAAGTTGTGCATCATACAGTTCAACCTGCGCTGATGCTTCGATGCAAGCCATAGGGCCCAATGCTGTTCCTTGCCCATAGGATGTTGTCAATTCATAGGGTAATGAGAGAACTGCAACGTCAACATTGCCCTCTCCTTGGTTGAGACCAAGGAAGGTCGGCATACCCTCGTCCTCCATGATTACTGCGACCCATCCGCGCTTCTAAGGATTGCCAAAAGAAGGCCGAAATCGTATCTGAAAAGCGATTTGCAAGAAAATCAGCCGATGTGTTAATATACATCGACGACCAATATACAATAGTGTTCTCGGAGAAAAACCGGGGGCGGGGTGATGAGAGATGGGAATGACACTACAATCGTTGACGCAAGCAATTCAGCAGCATATCGACACAGAGATGGATTCGGAAGTTGCAGCAGGTATGGCCGAGCACGCACTCGGATTTTTTGGATTTTACAATCGCATTATTGATAATGCGCTTGAACCAACTGACCGCAACTTGTTCTACATGTTCCAAGATTACGACCTGCTCACCACTGAATCCGAAGAAACAACGCTCTGGGATGGTCGTGAGTGGCGAATCCACTATTGGAAATTCAAGCCAGATCTCAAGGAGCGTGTTGAATCTTACATGCAGCGACAACGCAAGCCAGAGGACATCGATCCATTCGCTGACGTCTACGGTACTGATGGACACTCCATCTGGACTCGAGAATCGGAAAAGGTTCAGAATCCAAATGCATTCACAAGCGATTGGTGAAGAGGCATAGCAAGCGTTTTTGTTTCACCGCTGTAAGGCGTTACCATGCGTGTCGCAGTTGGTCTGGTACTGTGCCTGCTTTTTGCAGGCCTTCCTCCGAGTGCGAGTGCTTCTTCCGATACAGAAGAAGCATGGCCTGGTGAGCCAATTGATAATCACGTTCACATGACATGGGCTGCATTAACGATGGAAGTCAACCAATGGGCAGATGACAATCCAGACATTGTCCGATTGATCGATGCAGGAAACTCAGAGCTTGGCAAGACGCTTTGGGTTGTTCAGATTTCCGATTGGTCAATGGAGACCAAAGCCAACGGGAAGGCAAAAGAAATTGTCTATATCGATGGAGGACATCACGGTAACGAGTATCTTGGCACATCACTGGCTTGGCTATCAGCACAATTTTACATCGAAGGTTGGAATGAAGGAAACCAAGAAGTTGTTGATGTCCTTCAAAGCACTGAACTTCACGTACTCATTATGTTGAATCCTGATGGAAACGATATTGACACACGGTGGAACATCAATCAAGTGGATCTGAATCGCAACTACGATCACTATTGGAACACGTGCCCAACCACCCAACCTGGAAGCGCTGCATTTAGTGAATCTGAAACCGCTGCGAATTCCCAATATATGAACGACTACGTGTCCGATGCCGACCTTTATGTCACCATGCACACAGGTGTCTGGATTATGCTTTATCCTTGGGGGAAATGGGCCAGTCAGCCATCTGACTGGGAATTGTTCTATGGAATTCGGGAAGAGGTCCAAGCAAACATCTCAGAGATCCCAATACAAAATGCAAATCAAGGACTGTATCCGAATTGTGGGACAAGTCGAGACTACGGGTATGGTGTGATGGGATTCCCTACGTTCACCTTTGAAACCGATGATGAACAATTCGTTCCCGGCTCGGTTGAAGCTCTGAACGAGCGCCTCGCTGAAGAATTGGATGTCATGCGATACCTTATCTCGAACGTCTGGTATTGGCGAGCCCGACTTGATGTTCAATCGATTCAGGTTTCGAACGATAACGTCGTTCTCGATGTGGACAATCTTGGCATGGCATCCACCACGAATGCAAGTTTACAATTTGTTGATTCTAACGGGGAGGTTGCATGGACATCTTCTCTCTTTTCCGTGAACCAGACCAATTCAACAGTGGCAACATTGGACGCAACCAATCTCTCATATTCCAAGGACGGGTCATGGCAATTGTACTACCAAAAGCGAGTGATTGATGCTTCGAAATGGGTAACAGAACCTCTAGAAATCAATGCGTCCTTGATCAGTGATGATGACGATTCAAGTTTCCTCATTGGCTATGGATTGTTCAGTCCGACTTCGATTCTTGCCGGTTTGGCCGTTATTTCTCTTCTTCGAAAAGAAGATGATGAAGCAGCATAAATCGCTGAAAAGTATTCGCAAGGTTTCAAGTGCCTCAAGGGGTTGGACAACAACGGTGAAACCATGCAAATCAATGTAAGCCCTAGTCATAACATCGACGGAACCCTTATTCTTCCACTCTTTGAAGGAACTGATATCGTACCTGAAGCACATGCAAGAGGATTGCACGTAGCCCTCAAGGGACAAATCAACCGAGTTCTCGCTGATGGTGATTTCAAAGCCAAGGTCAAGTCAACAATGACGCTCGTTGGAAGTGAGGGCGGTAAAGCCATGCTCGTCGGCCTTGGAAAGGAAGATGACGCAGATGTCCACGCTTACAGAAAGGCTGGAGCTGCTGTTGTTGCTGCGCGAAAGAAGACACACGGAACCGACCTGACCGTTCGCTTCGCTGGTGCTGACATCGATTGCATGGGTGCTTTCGCTGAAGGCATGCTCCTTCGTGATTACTCCTATGATGAGTACAAGATGCAAAAGGAAGAGGACAAGGAAGCCGAGCGTACTGTTCGTATTACCTGCGACGAAGGCCAAGAAGATGCATTGGAAGCGCTTGTCAACATCCACAGCGGTGTGGCATCAGGAGTTCATTTGTCCCGTGATCTTGGAAACTGCCCGCCGAACGATATGTACCCAGAGGCTTTCTCCGACATGGCTTGGGAATGGGCAAAGCAATACGACAATGTCGAAGTGACCATCATCAATTACGAGCATGCTCTGAAAGCAGGCATGGGAGGCCTTGTAGCTGTCGGAATGGGTTCATCTCGAAAACCATGCATGGTTATCTTTGAAATGAACAAGGAAAAACCTGGCCGCTGTCCTCTTCTTGTCGGAAAAGGAATCACCTTCGATACCGGTGGAATCTCACTCAAGCCAGGTGCAAACATGGACGAGATGAAGTACGATATGGGTGGCTCTGCAACCGTTTTCGGAACCATGCAAGCACTCGCATCGACTGGATACGATGGCAAAGTGGTTGGAATCACATGCATGGCTGAAAACATGCCTGCAGCCAACGCTCAACGCCCAGGGGACGTTATCAAAACCCTCTCTAGCAAGACCATCGAAGTTCTCAACACCGATGCTGAGGGCCGACTTGTCCTCGCAGATGGTCTATGGAAGGCTGGTGAATTCGATCCTGAATTCATCATCGACTTCGCTACACTCACCGGAGCATGTGTTGTTGCTCTCGGACATGAAGCGACTGGACTCTGGTCCAACGATGACGACTTCCGATCCAAGATACACGAAGCTGGAAACGCCGTTGGCGAACTCGCTTGGCCAATGCCGTTGCTACCGGCCTTTGAGAAGGAAATGACCGATTCGAAGATTGCTGATACACGCAACCTCGGTGCTGGTCGCTGGGGTGGAGCAAACACTGCTGCAGCATTCCTCAAGCAATTCGTACCAAATCGAAACTACGATGAGGACGGTGAACAAATCACATGGGCTCACATGGACATTGCTGGAACCTATTGGGGCGCCAAGACCAACACCATGGTCGGTAACGGTGCAACTGGAATCCATGTTCGCACCATGTACCATTTGATTACCAACTGGAACAACTGAATGTGATGGTATGCAAAGGTCTGTTCTCTTTTCGGGAATGGTCTGCATTCTTCTCCTTTCAGGTTGTTTGGGACTCGTATCAGATGAGGACATCCAAACCACTCTAAAGGTAAATATTAGTGAAGACCATCTCATCGTTGAAACAGTTTACGAACAGGGAGAACGTATCTCATCATCAACTGTAACGGTGGAATTTGATTTCTCAGGTTCGACATCAGATGTCGCAATTCAAACGTTTGGACTCATCGCGGATGATGGCAGATCGTCAACCATCAATGCAATGGAAAAAACGGCAATGTCGCTCGATTTTGAACACCATGGAATGTACGCGATTGAACTCTACGCCGTTGATGCAATTGGAAACAACGTCACAGTATCAAAAACAATCGTCATTGAGCAAGTCATCACATGGACTGAAGAGGATACTGGGAATCCTCAGTCACTCTTCTTTGATGCAACTCCAGGTAACGACGGAGATTCGCCGTCTTATCTGATGCTTAATTCAACGGTAACCAATCCATCTCCATTCCTCGAAATCAATGGAAGAGATGTCGATATCGAATGGGCCGTTATCAATGTGGATGGACAATGTATGGGCCATCGAGAGATTATCGAAAATGGAGATTCCGTTTCCTGGAATACACTGCATTTTGCTCCAATCGAAATGCATGAAGTCGAGCTGACCATCCATGAGGGACAGGATTCAGTGGATGTCATTCACCGCATTGAGTTACGATATACACAGTAACTCTTCAACGATGAGGTTGATGACAACCGAGAAAGACTTTGTATTGCCCTTTTCTCAATTGGGATTAGGTGATTTTGTGATTACTGTTGCAGATGTAGAAGGTGCTCAGCGTGAATGGGGAGATGGAATCGTGAGTATTGCAACGGCACACAGTACTGGAGGCAACTACGTAGAAGTTGCCACGAAACATGTTGAACATCTCTACGCGTATGATCGTAGTGAAGTCCTCTTCAAGCCGACAATGGCTTCGATTGATCAATTCCGCCCGACGTTTGAGAGTGCTTTGTCCTATTTTGTAGCCTCAAACGGTGTATGTGAAGAAGACAGTGGATTTGCAATCAAAGGCTGGACAGCTGTACGATTCGAGAATTCAGGCATCATTATCAATCAATCAAACGCTATTGCAATGGGCAACTATTTCTTCACAGGCGAGGATGGAAATGAAACAAAGGTCGAGTACACATTTGGGTACATACTCGATGATGCAAGCAACCTTCGTATTGTACTCCATCATTCCTCGCTACCAGCATCATTGTAGGAGTTAATTTGAGTTTAATCCAATCAAATTCAGTATGAATGTTACCAGCCTTCTGTATAGAAGGGTAGGGACGAACACGACCCACTGCGAACCGTTGTGAATAAATTGGCTATGTGCAAGGGTGTTTAGCATAGTCCGTTGTGAATATGCGCTATTCATTAATTTCACGAACTGACAACATTCATTCTGCTTCACAGTTAATCACAGATTCAGTATATGTGAAATAACCGCCTGTTCCACTGGAATAACTCCCATACTCTACATCAGAGTCAACAAGGCAAGAATTTTGCTCCATTGAACGAGGATATTCATCCACCGAGATGAGAGTAGCAAAAAGAATGTCATCGTTAACATCGTGTGAAGCGATCATATAAACCCAGAGCGATTCATCAATCAAAGGTTCTTTGATGGTATATTTGTACTCCCACTCTATATGTCCTTCTCCATCAGGGAACCCTACTACTGAATCGCTTGTTCCATCAATTAAATCCAAATCAGCGGTGACGATGCCACAATCCTGACAAATCACCATATATGTTACATACAGATCATATTCTTTGGCACCTTCATCTTCCTCTTGCAATATAATTGCGCCAATGACAGCAAACAGAAGAATAAGCGAAACAACGCCGATACCAATCAATACCTTCAGATTAGTACTTATCGAAGGCTTATTTTTTGTGGGGATCGTAATAGTCTGCAGATTCATTGGTGCGAATCCAATTTCATGATTTGTTTGAAATTGGGGATATGAAGTCTGTACAGTTGAAGGAAATGAAGGGATTTGTGGTGGAGCAGGTATCCATTCGCTACCAGTCCACATCCACTTCCCGTCGGGGCTTATCTGACCAGTCACGATATAATCTCATACATCCGGGTATATAACGTCTCCAATCAAAAAAACACCAACCATAAATTCTGCTGTTTACAAGGGCCCCCGTTGTAGTCCTGTGCGATATCGTGGGTACGGTTGTACATGTATGCGACTACAAGGGGGGCCGATGTACACACTTGTGTTTAGGACTACTATCCAAACAGGTAAGTTTGGGGGATTTCATGTGGTTGTGAAGAAAGTTAGGTTCATATACCACACTGTACTCGCAACTATGTAACCTCGGGTTAAGTAGTGGTGAGAAGATGGCTGGTGACGATTGGGAAGAGAAGATGTTGGATCAACTCGAACGCCTTCTCTCCAACATGGGCATGAACATGTCCAGAGAGCAATTACGAGCTCTACTCCAACAATTCCGTGCGCAATTTGAGAAGATGGGTATCGACGAAGAGCGGATTGCTAAGGGCGATGTCAACTTCAATTTCGACCTCAGTAACCTCCAGAATTTCTTCCAACCTGGTATGGATTTCAATGAGTTGTTCAAGAACATGGGCGTTGATGTTCGTGTCGATGCTTCGCCTGTTGAAATCGAAACACCAGAAGGTGATGAGCAAGACGATATGATCTTGCCTGCCGACGATGTGTACCTTGAAGGATGGAACATGACCATAACCGTCGATTTTGCTAAGAAGGAACTTGAACAAGATCAAGTCGAGTTGAATTTGATCGATGGAGGGACGCTTGTCGAGGTTCACCGAACGACACAACTTGCTCCGATTGCACGAATTGAACTACCCCATGCCTGTGAGGACGTTGTCGACTTTACACTCAACAACGGCATCCTTGACATTACGCTACGGCTTATCCCTCCAGAGGATGCTTTCGCAGCACTACCGCCATCCGAAGATGGTGACGATACAATTCCCCTAAGCGGCGACATCGCCATCGACCTAGCGGACGATGATGACGATGACGACGATGATGGAGGAATCCCAATTCTATGAAACGGAGATGAACAAAATGAGTAAAGTAATCGGTATTGACCTAGGAACAACCAACAGCTGTGTAGCCACAATCGAGAACGGAGAACCAGTTGTCATTGCGAACGCTGAAGGGGCACGAACGACACCTTCTGTTGTAGCTTTCAACAAAGACGGGGAGCGCTTGATTGGTATCACAGCCAAGCGACAAGCAGTGACCAACCCCGACCGTACTATGATTTCAGTCAAGCGACACATGGGGACAGACTGGAAGACCGACATCGATGGTACAAATTACACGCCTCAGGAAATCTCTGCATTTATTCTACAGAAGCTGAAAGCGGATGCTGAAGCGTACCTTGGACACGAAGTCAAGCAAGCGGTCATCACATGCCCTGCTTATTTTACCGATGCACAACGAAAGGCGACCAAGGATGCTGGACGAATTGCTGGCATGGATGTTCTTCGAATCATCAACGAGCCTACGGCTGCAGCCCTCGCTTATGGAGCAGACAAAGGAGAGGATCAAACCATCCTTGTGTACGACCTTGGTGGAGGAACTTTTGACGTCTCCATTCTCGAAATCTACGACGTTGACGGGCAACCACAAATCGAAGTCAAGGCTACGGCAGGAAACAACAAACTCGGTGGAGATGATTTCGACGAGCGAATTATCGAATGGTTGGTTAGCGAATTTAAGCGTGAGACTGGAATCGATTTGTCAAAGGACAATCAGGCAATGAGTCGACTCAAGGAAGCAGCTGAAAAGGCCAAGATTGAACTTTCAGGAACACAATCTTCACAAATCAATCTCCCATTCATCACCATGAAAGACGGTAATCCAGAACACCTGGACATTACATTGTCTCGTGCTCGATTTGAGGACCTGATCGCCAAACACATTGAGGACACAATGGCACCTACGCGCCAGGCCATGAAGGACGCTGGGGTCAAGAAAGGTGACGTTGACAAGGTCATCCTAGTAGGTGGATCAACACGTGTTCCTGCTGTCCAATCAGCCATCGAAAAGGAAACTGGAAAAGCGCCGTACAAGGGCATCAACCCTGATGAGGCGGTTGCTATGGGTGCTGCACTCCAAGCAGGAATCATTGCAGGTGACGACGAGGTTTCGGACATTCTTCTCCTCGACGTCACACCGTTAACGCTCGGTATCGAAACGCTCGGCGGAGTGACCACGACCATGATCGAGCGAAACACAACAATTCCAGCACGACGAAGTGAGATTTATTCGACCGCCAGCGACAACCAACCTGCTGTTGAGATTCACGTCCTGCAAGGTGAGCGTGAGTTTGCGAAAGACAACGTCACGCTCGGGCAATTCCACTTGACAGACATTCCACCTGCTCCACGTGGTGTTCCTCAAATTGAGGTAACCTTTGACATCGATGCAAACGGCATCGTTAACGTCAGTGCTAAAGACATGGGCACTGGAAAGGAACAGTCGATTGAAATTGAGTCGCAGACATCGCTCTCGGAAGACGAGATTCAAGCCAAGATTGCTGAAGCTGAATCCTTTGCGGAAGAAGATAAGCGACGAAAGGCCAAGATCGAACTACGAAATATGGCTGATCAGATCGTCTATCAGACTCGAAGAACACTCGATGAGAATGAGGACAAACTCGATGCTTCAGACCTTGAACCTGTTCGAGAAAAGCTTACTGAACTCGAGGCACTTGTCCAAGATGGTGACGGAAAGCCAATCGATGACGAAGCCATGGACGAAGCCGCAATTCAAGCCAAGGTGAAGGAAGTCGAAGAGTCCATGCATGCAATCTCTTCCAAGTTGTACGAAGCCGCTGCCGCTGAAATGGCAGAATCGGAGAGCGGCGAGGGTGACGGTGAAATCAACGTCGAGAACGATGATGTCGTCGATGCTGACTTCGAAGTCGTTGATGAAGAAGACTGAACATCGCACTTATGTGTAGGTCACCGTTGGTGGGACCATGAGCGATGTTACGATCCTTGAAGATACGGACCGTACAACCGGACGGGACGCTCTTCGCAAGAACATTCAGGCCGCTATGGCGCTTGCAGGAGCAGTTCGCTCAACACTTGGTCCGAAAGGCCTTGACAAGTTGCTTGTCGATGACGAAGGACGAAGCATGGTCACAAACGACGGAATTACCGTTCTCGAATCTGCGAAGGTTGAACATCCGATTGCACACATGCTCATTGCTGCAAGTGCTACTCAAGATCAAACGGTACGAGACGGAACCACCTCAACTGTACTTCTCGCAGCAGAATGGCTACAGAACGCATGGCACCTTGTTGCCCAAGGCGTTCATCCTGCAACGATTGCCCGTGGATACCGGATGGCTGAATCGTATTGCAAGGAGCATTTGTATTCACTTACCTTTGAAGCGACCAGAGAGGACATCGTCGCTGCAACAATGACGTCTCTCGCTGGTAAACTTCACAAGAAAATGCAATCCACGATTTCTGCATGCGCAGTTGAAGCAGCCGATGCAATTACGATGACATCAAACGACCAGGTTGTGGTTGATCCAACGCGTGTCAAAGTAATCACACGAAGCGGCCCTGCACTTGAAGAATCCAAACTGATAACAGGCCTTGCTCTTCCAAAGAAACGAGCGCATGTGGAGATGCCTTCATCACTCAGTGCCGGCTCAGTCCTGTTGGTCGATGGAGGTCTTGAACTTCGATCGCTTTCAACTGATGTCCAATTTAACGTCACTTCAACCACCGTGCTTCAATCTCTCCGTGATGCAGAACAACAACGCTTGCTTGAACAGGTGAAGATGCTCGTTGATCTCGACATCACCCTACTTGCATGCAGAGAAGGTATCGATGACAGCATGCATGCTCACCTCGCTGAGGCTGGGATCAAGGCTTTCCGTCGCGTTGCTAAGAGCGATCTGGAACTTCTAGCACGTGGATGCGGTGCACGACTTGTTCCCTCCATCCATCAAGCAAAGGAAGCTGATGTTGGCGTCTTTATCTCCAGTCAATGTGAACGCTGGGGCGATGTCGATCATTGGATTCTCGAAACCGACGAAGGTGGAGCAACCTTTGTTGCTACGGGAAGTACAGAAACGGTTGTTGGCGAGGTTGAACGGTGCTTTGCGGATGCGCTTGGAGTCGCTTGTAAGTTGAAGGAAAATCCTCGGTTAATCCCTGGAGGTGGTGCCACATACATTGCCCTAGCACGACGGCTACGACGGTATGCAGAGACGGTGCCTGGTCGAGAACAACTTGCCATTGAAGCATTTGCAGATGGACTTGAAACAATTCCACGTGTACTGGCAGAAAACGCAGGCATGGATTCCATCGACACACTTCTTCAAATCGTTTCAATTCAGTCCCGAGACGATGATGACTGCATCGGACTGAATGTCGTTACGCGTCAACCAGAAAACATGAGAACCTCAAAGATCGTTGAACCTGCTCGAGTTCTTGAGCAAGCAATTTCTGGTGCTAGTGAAGCGACAATTGCCGTTTTACGAATCGATGATGTTCTTTGGGCTAAGCAAGAAATCAGCGTACCCGATGATGTTCAGGCAAAACTCGACGGTTCTGCTCCAGACCGTCGATAAGTCGATTTGATAAGGCTCAAAGTAGAACCAGTGTATAAATATACAAAAATCGGCCGATTGACATGGTCAACGTTGGGATTGACGATGTGGCGATTCACTTTCCACGCTTGTACATGGACATGCGTGACTTCGCAGAAATGCGTGGTGCAGACTATGGTAAGTTGAACAAAGGACTCGGTTTGAAGGCTATGGCCATCCCCGATGTGCATGAAGATACAGCCACAATGGGTGCTATGGCAGTGATGCGGCTTATTGATCGAAACGGTATCGATCCTCGAGATATTGGCCGAATGTATCTTGGAACCGAATCAGCACTCGATGGTGCAAAACCGACTGCAACGTACATTCTTGACATGCTCACTCAACGCTACCAAGGCCGATTCGGAGAGGATTGCTTCCGTAATTGCGACGTTGTTGACATGACGTTTGCTTGCATCGGAGCTGTCGATGCGCTCCACACCACACTCGATTGGGCTGCTCGTTCAAGTGAAGATGATGACCGCATCGGAGTTGTCATCTTTTCTGACAATGCAAAATACGACCTGGAATCGAGTGGTGAATACACCCAAGGAGCAGGAGGTGGAGCATTGTTGATTCGTCAAAACCCTCGACTTCTTGAAATTCCTGACTGCTGGGGTGTTTCGACAACTCCTGTGCATGATTTCTTCAAGCCACGTCGAAACGTCAGTCTACGTTCCGTTATCTCAAACGTGATGACGTTGGCACAAGAAACCGGACAATCGCTCAAAAAGGGAATCGTTGACCGTATGGTCAAGCATCTTCCTGAGTCAACCGTTCGCCGTCTCGGTATTTTTGCTCACGGTGAAGAATCTGTAAGCGTCCACCGAGATGAACCCGTCTTTGATGGACAATTCTCGAATCGATGTTACCAACAGGCTGTTCGACAAGCATTCCACAATTTCAGTCAACGTGCCATCAAACAAAAGCGATGGGATCCTGAACTTGACACTCAATTCACAGAGCAGTGGAGCCGAATCATCATGCATCTACCATATGCATTCCAGGCGAAGAGAATGTTCCCTGATGTTTTCCGACACGATCGCATGAACACCCCTATGTGGTCTGGAGTGGTTGAACAAATTGGTGAACAACCAGAAAAGCCTGAAACTGACGACCCTGAAGCAATTATTGCCTGGGAGAAAGAGATGGATGGGTATCGCCGAGCCATCTCAAAGACGACTGAGTATCTGGACTTCCACAAGGGGCGCATTGAGAAGGGTCAACGTGCCTCAAGTCTGATTGGAAATCAGTATACTGGTTCGATCTTCTTAGCGCTCATGTCCACGTTTGAATCCGATTTGGAGGACAACTCAAAACTTGAGGGCGAATTGTTCGGTCTCTGTGGTTACGGCTCAGGAGCCAAAGCAAAGGTGTTTGAAGGCAAGGTGGCTCCACGCTGGCGTGAAGTTGTCGCACGATGGCAGTTGTTTGAGCGCCTAGCAGGACGTGTTGCAATCGACCAAATCACATACGAAAACCTCCACAAAGGATTGCAAGAGGAGAGCGTTGTCTCTCCACGTGGCGAGTTTGCACTTGTTGAAATTGGTGAAGATGGCGCCAATGAAGGTGCCCGCACCTACAAGTGGATATCCCAATGAAGGCCTAAACGCGCAAAGCCAAAGGTCAAGAACGGGCATACATACAATCCCGTTTGGGTGAAGCCATGGATGTTCCAAAAACGATGATGGCTTGGACCAAAACCCAACCCATTGTTGGTGGCTTTGAGCACGTTGAGCACTCAGTACCATCTCCGTCTCCAGGAGAAGTTCTGATCAAGACCAAGTCTACCAGTGTTTGTGGTACCGACCTCCACATCTGGAAATGGGATGATTGGAGTCGTGAGAATGTCCCTCTTGGCACCGTTACCGGTCACGAAACGTGCGGCGAAGTTGTCGCTCTTGGTGAAGGAGTAACAAGCCACAGCATAGGTGATGTTGTTGCCATTGAGTGCCACATTGCATGCTGGAATTGCCCTCGGTGCGAAGAAGGAAATGCGCATGTTTGTGAAAACGGATCGATTTTCGGAGTCCATTCGCATGGTGCTTTTGCCCCCTACTTCACAATACCCGCAGTTAACGCACGCCATGTTCCCGATGGATTGGATTCAGGGCACGCCTCGATCCAAGATCCTCTCGGCAACGCCATCCACACCATTACAGGCGGACCCATTGAAGGCGCAACTGTTGCAATTCATGGACTTGGGCCAATTGGTTTGTTCGCAGTTAATGCTGCAAAAGCGATGGGTGCTTCCAAGGTCATCGCTATCGATTGGGACAACACCTACCGTATGGACCTAGCAAAGGAATTAGGAGCGGATCTTGTCCTTGGAAAAGACGATGATATCGTTCAATCCATTCTCGATGCTACAAGTGGACGTGGGGTGGACAATTCGTGTGAATTTTCCGGTGCTTCAGCAGCTCTTTCCAATTGCATTCACAGTACTCGATTGGGTGGTTACGTCAACGTCCTCAGCGTCTATGGCGAGACATTGCCACAAGTACCAATGAACGATGTTGTGTTCCGATATCTCCACCTCAAAGGTATCAATGGCAGGAAAATGTGGTCCACTTGGGATACGATGCATGACCTTCTGGCGAAAGGTGTCATCGATGTCGACAAAATCCTCACACATCGCCTACCAATCATGCAATTTGAGGAAGCAGTTGCCCTTTCAGCATCAGGTAATTGCGGAAAAGTTGTCCTTGACTTTTAGTCAAAAACCTCGCCAACGTTGATATGGTATGCGCGACCGCTAGAAATCCCGTTGAGTGCGATGAGATACGTCATTGTCAGCGGGGGAGTCCTCAGTGGATTAGGCAAAGGTGTCACTGCGAGTAGCATCGGCGTACTCCTCAAGAGTGCGGGATTGCGAGTCACTTCGGTCAAAATTGACCCCTATCTTAACAGCGATGCGGGAACAATGAGTCCATTCGAACATGGTGAAGTCTTCGTCCTCGATGATGGTGGCGAGGTCGATCTTGACCTCGGGAATTACGAACGTTTCCTCGATCTCAACCTTGCACGTGACAACAATCTCACTACTGGAAAGGTCTACTCAAAGGTCCTCGAAGCCGAGCGTCGTGGCGATTATCTCGGAAAGACAGTCCAAGTTATCCCGCACATTACCGATGCTGTTCAAGATTGGATCATCGATGTGGCAAAGCGCCCTGCTGATGGTAGCGAAGAAACACCCGATGTTTGCATTATCGAACTTGGAGGTACAGTCGGTGACATCGAAAGCGCTCCTTACTTGGAAGCTCTTCGTCAATTCCAGTTCCGGGTTGGGCGTGACAAGGTTACCTTCGTCCATGTCTCTCTTGTGCCAGTGATGGGGCCTGTTGGTGAACAAAAAACAAAACCTACACAACATACTGTGAAGGAACTCATGGGGCTTGGAATTACACCGGATGTCCTTGTTTGCCGCTCGAGTAAACCACTTAACCAGGAGACTCGACATAAACTCTCAGCCTTCTGTCATGTCCGGCCAGAAGCCGTCTTTTCAACTCACGATGTCCCGAACATCTACCACGTACCTCTGATGCTCGAAGAGCAAGGATTCTGCAACATTCTTAACATCGATTGCAACAAAACAGGTCTGCTGGCAGAATGGAAGAAGATGGCGCACCGTCTTGACGAATTAACCGAAGAGGTCAACATCGCGATGGTTGGAAAGTATACTGACCTTTCAGATGCTTATCTTTCCGTAATCAAATCTTTGCAGCACGCAGCCTTGGCTGTTGAGCGCAAACTCAACATCGATTGGATTGAAGCAAGTGATTTGGAGGATTCAAACAACGCTGAGGCATGGGGCCTTCTCCGAAACGCAAACGGAGTTTTGGTGCCTGGAGGATTTGGGGACCGAGGAATCGAAGGAAAAGTTCTCGCAGCACAATACGCTCGGGAAAACGGCGTACCTTACCTCGGTATTTGTCTTGGATTGCAAGTCGCAACAATCGAATTCTGTCGGAATGTGCTCGGTATTGAAGATGCAACATCGACCGAATTCGATGCGGATGCTGCAAACCCTGCTGTAATCTTCATGCCTGAAATCTCGAAAACACATCTCGGAGGAACAATGCGCCTTGGTTCACGGCCAACAATTTTCCAAGTAGAGGACTGCGTAACAAAGCGACTCTATGGAGGTCATGACTCCGTCGATGAGCGCCATCGTCATCGCTACGAAATCAATCCCGATCTTGTTGAACAAATCGAAGATGCAGGGTTGAAATTCGTTGGAAAGGACGAGAGTGGACAGCGTTGCGAAATCTTTGAACTCGATGGACATCCATACTATGTCGGCGTTCAATACCACCCCGAATTCAAATCTCGGCCTGGTCGTCCAAGCCCACCGTTCCTTGGTTTGCTCCTTGCCTCCAGTGGGCAACCATTGCCTTAGGCATCTAAGACACGAATGACACGTGTCGTTCGATATCCTTGAAGCAATTTGACGAAACGTCGCTGTTGGAATTCTTCATCCAGAGTCACATCACCCGTATCGATTCGAACGCTAGAGAGTCCCAACAACTTGGAAGGTGTTGCTACGCCAAGAATTGAATCCAAACCAATGGCTCGTAGTACATCAGGAGAGAGTTGTAAGTTACCTCGACCGATAAGGAAGCCTTGTCCGCCCATCGGTGAAAGAAGCAGCAATCGTGGGCCCTGGTAATCCGTAAGGTGCTCAAGCAGTCCCGTTTCGTTCAAGTCTGCGTAGACCGTACCTTTGTGTTGAATGTCAATCCCAAGGAGCGTTAATTCAACATTGAGGTGTTCACCCATTCTACGCAACGTTCCACCGCTGCCCCAGATAACCATCAATTCAGGGTTGTCTTCGATGAGGTTTCCAATGTGATTTGCAAGTCCTTCAATGGTCTCTGCTTCGCTTGCTCGCTCGACTTGTTCCTTTGCACCTTGCATGAATCGAGGACTGGATGGTGTCCATGCCTCTCCATACATTCGAACCTTCCATTCACCACGTTGGTAGATCTCTTCATCCAAATCCATTACTTCTGTTATGGCGACCATCAAATCTCCTTGCAAGAAGGCGAGAAGAACCTCAGCAGCAGCATTAGGTGTGGTAGCAAAACAACCTGAGTGCATTTTAACTCCGGCCGGTACGCCAATCAATGGTGTTTCATGGCCGTCAAGAGCGTTGGCGATATCGCGTGTGGTCCCGTCACCACCAGCATAGAGAATCGCATCAATGTTAGCGGAAACCAAATCCAAAACCAGAGCTGCTGTATCCTCGGCCGTTGAGTCAGAAGGAGATGGTTGCATTTGCTCAAACTCAACCCCATCCAACCAATCTCCCCCCATTCGACCTGTCCAGGCTATGAAGGTTGGATTTACTCCCATTCGATTCAAACTCGATTGTTGAAGGTCGAGGAATTTCGAAATGCATTGTTGCATCCGTGGGCCAGAACGATCCACTGCACCTGCTTCACGCGCTTCCTTCGCACGACCGTCACTTCCTTTGAATCCCAATCGTCCACCCAAACCGGCATCAGGATTTACGACGATACCGATTCGCATGATTCCACCTCTCTTCGATTCGTTTTCAATCATTGCTCTCGCCCATATCGAATGAATCAACCGATGTTTTCATGGTGCTGCTCACAATGGAGTATCATGGTCAAACGTTCCGAACCGGATGAGATCGCCCTCGACGAACTCATGCAAGAGAGCATGAAAGAAATGGGAAAGGGCGAGGTTTCAAATGAAGAGATCATCGAAAAGCCACAGATTGAAACACCAAAAAACGAACAAGCAAAACCACAATTTGGATTCAAACTTGATCGAGTCAAAACTCCTGATTCCTTTGTCGTGGCTGCTCAAGAGAAGGAACCTCAAAAGGAACCGAAAAAGCAGGTGATTCTTGACAAGCCGAGTCAGAGTTTGGATGATGACATCATCGTCGATTGGTGATTTCAAGCGTCGCATTGATGAAGAGGACCGTCGAGGGTCAGTCAAGAGGCGTCCCCATGTCGATGGTCAACGTTACCCTTCCTGACGGAACAGTCAACGAATACGCAGCAGGTGTTACCGCAGGCGAAGTCGTGATTGATGCGCTTGGTAAGAAACACGGATGTCTTGCTGCTCGTATCAACGATGTTGAGCGAGACTTCTCTACTCCATTGACTGATGATTGCAACGTTGAAGGCATTCTTGCTGAGAGTGATGAAGGCATTCACATTCTCCGTCACAGTGCAGCACACCTGCTCGCACAGGCGGTTATGGAACTCTATCCAGATGCAAAACCGACCATTGGTCCAGCCATTGATCGCGGGTTTTACTACGATTTTGCGATGGAACCTATTAGCGAAAGCGACCTCAAACCAATTGAAAAGAAAATGCATGAACTCGCTCGTCGAAATCTGCAAGTCGAGCGGGTTGAATTGGACGAACAAGAGCTTCGTGACCACTTTACATCCAATCCTTACAAAATTGAAATCATCGATGATAAGTTAGAGGATGGTGATGGATCAACGATTTACAAGCAGGGTGAATGGTACGACCTCTGTTTGGGGCCGCACGTTCCAAGCACTGCAAAATTGATGTTTAGTCGCCTTACATCTGTCTCCTCAGCGTACTGGCGAGGTGACCAATCCCGAGAACAACTGGTCCGAATTTACGGAATTGTTGAGCCTACAAAAGAGGCTCTGAAAGCAACATTACATCGAATGGAACAAGCAAAACTACGTGACCACAGGAAACTGGGCAAGGATTTGCAACTGTTCCATGTTGACGAGGAAGTTGGCCAAGGACTCATCCTTTGGACGCCGCGTGGTGCTATTGTTCGTCAACAGTTGCAAGATTTCATCTCTCACCACTTGCGTCGACAAGGATACGATCAAGTCTTCACTCCACACATAGGAAAGTTGGATTTGTACCGTACCTCTGGGCATTTCCCATATTACCAAGACAGTCAGTATCCGCCATTGGTCGAGCGAGATTTGATGAAGAAACTTGCTGATGAGGGATGTTCGTGTTCTGAATTGTCCAATATGATGAGCACAGGTGACATCGACGGTTACATGCTCAAACCGATGAACTGCCCCCATCACGTCAAAATCTATGCTTCACAAGCACGTTCTTATCGAGACCTTCCCCTTCGTCTCGCAGAATTTGGAACGGTCTATCGTTGGGAACAATCGGGCGAAATCTCTGGAATGACTCGAGTACGTGGATTCACACAAGATGATGCTCACCTCTTCGTAACGGAAGATCAAATTGCTAACGAAGTCATGGGATGCATCGAGCTTGTTCAGACCATTTTTGATGTTCTCGGCATGCACGATTATCGCGTCCGAGTTGGATTGCGTGACCCGAACAGCGACAAGTATGTCGGTGAATCCGAACGATGGGATAGAGCCGAAGAAGCCTGTCGCTCTGCAGCTGCTAAGCTTGGCGTCAACTGGTCCGAAGAAGAAGGCGAAGCAGCCTTCTATGGACCGAAAATTGATTTCGTTGTCAAAGATGTTATTGGAAGAGAATGGCAACTTGGAACGGTACAAGTGGATTACAATCTGCCTGAACGATTTGATTTGTGGTACAAGGGAAGCGACGGTGAAAATCATCGCCCTGTAATGATTCACAGAGCACCGTTTGGTTCAATGGAGCGTTTCTGTGGCGTCCTTATCGAGCATTTTGCCGGTAAGTTCCCAACTTGGTTATCTCCTACGCAAGTTCATATCCTTACCATTTCCGAGAAGCACAAGGAATATGCTTCGAAGGTAGCGCAACAACTCCGAGAGTTCGGTGTTCGGGTGAAAATCGATGATGGGGACGATACAATTGGTAAGAAGATTCGAACCCATCGCAAGATGCGACCTGCCTACCTGATGATTCTCGGGGATGGTGAAATGAACAACAACTGTGTTTCTCTACGTTCGAGAACTGGTGACCAAGTCGCTGACATCCCTGTTGACCAATTTATTGACGATCTCAAACAAGAAATCGATAACAAAATTGCAGAGCCTTCCTTGGTTCCAAAGAGTCCTGAAAACTAGATGCATCCATTGTATTAATTCGCATTCAATAAAAGGAAGCAGCGTGTAGGGATTCCATGACTGGCCCGGTGGTTGTTGAGGGTTTTGCCTCCATCGCCATTCTTCCATTGATTTTAGCAGGAGTCATCGCTCTGTTGTTTTGGCGTACGGTGGTTCCGAGACAACTGCGTGGATTGCAAGTTGCTTTTGAAACGGGACCAAAGCGATACGAAGTCCACACAGTGACAGAATCCTTCGGCGAAGCACGTGATTTGCTACGTTCTCGTGGAATGCGGTTTGGTGTTGCGACATACCTGTTTGCATTGACTGGAGCATTGTTGTTGTTCTTTGAGTACATCATTTACGCACAGGAGTTGAGCGATGGATTTCATGCTCCAAACATTTCGCTTGCATTAATTCTCATCATTCTTCCCGCCGTGATTTCATCTGGTTCATCCCTTGGTGCTCAAATCATCAAACCGATTGGACATGGAAAGGCGAAGTTGCAAGAATCGAGTGGGGCACGAAATACGGCATACATCGCCCTCACTGTGTTTTGGTTCATTGGTGTTGGTTTGTTCTACTCTCTACTCGGTTCATGGGGCGTTTCGCCTACTCATCGATTGAGTTCATCTTTACTGCTCGCATTCTCACCTTCGATCGTGGCCTATGGCCGTGTTATGGGCACTTCCTGGCAAGCCTTGCGTCAATCCTCAGCACAAATTGCTCGTGGAAAACCATCTCCGTTCCACAACCACTCACCAAATGCTCGCCAGCAAGTTATTGCCCGAATTGTCCATCTCAACACCATTGCGATGCCGGTTGTCGCCATTAACACCTTACTCTCGTTGATCGCCATTATCGTCGCTCCTGAATTGTTCACGCACTCCGATCGTGTCATTGACCTACCCGAATATCGTGAACAAGCAACCATCATGGAAGAGGGTGGAATTCTAGGATTCTTCCTCATCGAGTTGTTTTCCAATATCCCAGATCCAGGCTTACGCGTTCCATTGGTTACATCGATTCTGTTGTTCCTCCTTCTGAACGTTGCTTTGGTCGGATTCCTCTTCGTTTACGAAGTCGCACGAATCCTCTTCCTCGATGTTCAGGATGTGTCAGGCCGAGGCGGAATTCGTCTTGCTGATAGCCGATTGTTACGTGCAGAGCGAAGTCAGCAAGCCAAAGTATTGAATTTCTGCTTCACAGGATTTGCAGGGCAATCGATGCTCCTGCTCGCCCTTGCAATGATTACCTTCTGGGATTCAAGCTTCCTCCCACAGGGAGCATCTTGTGGAGATTGGGAAAACACGCTCTGCACATATGTAGAGAAGGATGCGATGGAAGAGTTGACTTGGATGTTGGCGTCTGGTGGTCAAATCTGCTTCCTGCTAATTTGGCTCACCTCATTGCAAGTTGGTTCGAAACTCGATGACATTACCTTTGATGCAAGCATCAGTGAACAACGACAAATGCTCACAGAAATGGAAGACATGATCTACCTGAAGCAACGACCGTTCACGGAACTTATTGCAAAAGATCGCTGGACAAGAGCCATTGAACACTACGATGAGATTCTAAATCCTGCCGAATCATCAACACAGGGACTCGATCTTCTTCGTCAAACTGGAGCAAAGATGCAATTGTTTGCAGGATTGAATCGATGGGAGGAGGCTGAAGAGAACGCAGTTTCTTTGCTCGCTCTTCAGACAGGAAGAGATGCTCAAGTGGCCCGTCTTATCCTTGCTGCAGCAAGCCTCTGTCAACGTGATCTACCCGAAGCGGCGCCACGCCTTGCTTTGCTCAACAAGAGCGACATTGAGGCTGCACGCTTGCAATGGTTTGCTGCTGTTCTTGACCCAAAGAGAGATGTTCCAAGCGCATCTCAACCCGTTTTGAGTATCGACCCATTGATGCGCAGAAACATCGACCTCATCAATCGGACCGCTGAGGGTAATCCTCGTGGCAACAGAAAATATCGAAACAAGCCTGCAGATCGTCTGATGCTGTTGGGAGATTGCGCACGTATGCGACTGGATGGACGCAGTGAAGAGGCTCTCTCAATGCTTGAATCGTTCATGAAACAACACGAAGATCATTCGGATTTGCCGACTGCAAAATGGTCGCAAGGTCGCGTCGTTGCAGCATTGTTGCACTTGGATGCGGATCGGCCTAATACTGCTGTACGCATTGCTCGTGAGTTGCGGGTAAGCGAACCACGTCATCCACATGTCCGATCTTTGGTCAGAATTCTCAACGAATTGGGCCTTCTTGATTCTATGGCGACGGAGCAAACGAAGATGACCATGCTCATCGATTCAGCAACAGATTGGATGCGAGAATGGCCGATTCTCCATACAGTGACTGTCCCCCCACGACTCGGTTCAACCGCTGCGAGAAAGCATGCAGGGCGTGCAAATGTCTGGATTGCTCATTCGAACGACCAATCGGTGTCAAAATTCTACATGAAGTCGAATCTATGGAAGAAGATTCCATACGATGGTGAACGTAAGCCACCACATGGAATCTATCTTCACCTCTACGGAATTATCACAACCATTGCTGGTATGCCAGTTGACCTTGGACTTCCAAGTGGCATCAACATTGATGATTTGATTCGAAGAAAACTTGTCTGATCAGACACGCCTTCGCAATCGTTCCATCGAAGCATCTGCTTTTCCAAGCTGCTCCAAGGCCTCTTCAACCTGACCGCCATTCAAACGTTCTTCTGCAAGGGAAATGGCTGCTTCGGTTTGTTTCATATCGTCATCCGTAACAGGAATGCTTGAAGCAGTGCACTGGTTTCTCAATACCGACCATTCTTGGCGGACGAAGTCCAGCAAGGTTTGGGCCTCTCCTTGTTCGTTGCCTAAGGCGTCGAGGTCAATGGTGAGGCGTTCAAGCAATGTTGCAGCATGGCTCCACTGACGTTCATCGGCGGCAGATTGGACTTGCTTGAATCGAGTCGCCCAGTCTTCTGCATCTGCAAAACCTTCGAAACGTTCGGTGATTTTCTTGCGCTGTCTGAGCGCTCGACGAACAGTTTCCATAGCCTCACGCTCAATTTGAATAACACGGATAACACCCTCAGCAAGACCTATCGATTGACCCGTATCTCCTGCATCGAGTGCAGATTCAGCCTGGTCAAGACGACGTTCAAGTTCGGACGTGTCGAATCCATCCGCAGCCTTGAGTGCCTTTGCTGCATCACTGAGAACTTCGACTGCACGTTCTTTTGCATCTCCATCTGCCTGGAGTTGTATTGGGATGACGCAAGCCAATTCGAAAGCCTTCTTTGGTGCTTCACGTTCGAGTTGTTTCTTTGCATCACGAATGATCTGCCGTAAATTGTCGATGGTTGCACCTGATTGACCCGTGAGCAATTCTTCTGCTGTTCGAATGGCTTCTTCAGCCTGCTCCCACCATGTAACAATCTCTTGTGCACGACGCTTTGCTTGGCGAAACAATCCCTCTGCTTCTCGTAGTGAACCAAGGCTTGCTTCTCGTTCACCCATTTCATAGGATTTCCGTGGACGCTTGACCAATGGTGCTAATTCCTCAGCATGTTGAATCACAAGAAGTGCCTCACTGCGTACAACATCAACATCGGTTGCAAGCGAAAGAGAACGGTCAATGTCTTCAGCCGCTTCTCGTAAAAGACGGATTCCAAAGGAAGGATCGATGTGTCCTTCTTCTTTCGCAGTCATTACAAGGCTACTGGCTTGATCAACAGCAGCACCTTCTGACCGCAAGACAAGGAGGCGATTCTCAATGGCATCCAATTCTTTCCGGAACGCTTTCCGCTCTTCTCGCATATCATCTCCAATAAACCAAAGATAGGTGACGTGACCAACAACGAACAGACTCAAAAGAGGGTGTGCCCAATCTTCTGGCTCAACAATCCAGACCTCACCAGCACGATCTCCAACAAGCATTCCGAGAACGGTTAGAGCTCCAATGCCGGTCATCATCGCTCTGAAACGCATGACATCGATTCCACCACGTAGGGTATTGGCTGATGATTGGTACATTGCAAATCCCAATCCTGCAAAGAGGACAGTGGCTACAAGATCGGTTGAACTTGTTGAATAGGCACGCAATGCAAACATCAACAATACGGGCCAAACAATACTCGATGCGGCGCCGATGCGAGTTCGTGCACGTGGATCGTCCAAAATCAAATCCTGAATGACAATGCCCCACAATAGGACAAGAACAGGCATACCAAGTCCGGTCAGCAAACTTGCATCCCCAACGAATGCATCCTTGAGAACCGGCCAAGCCAACCAGATAGCTCCACTCAAGCAAAACAATGCACAGATGGTGCTCAATCGCTCGATTCTTTGGATTCGAAGTAGGCGTTCAGCCTTTATCGCCTCATCGACATCGCCCCAGAGCATGATTGACGCAGGCATGGTTTTGATGAAGAAACCACCGACTGTTTGCATACTGGTTGGCAACAATGTTCAAGGGTGTGCTTGGATGGTTGGATAAGAAGGGGACATCCTATGAAAGGACTCATCACGATGGACGATTTGACCAATGACGACATACACAGCATTCTTGCTGATGCTGAGCGGCTCTTACCTGTTGCACGCGGCGAAACCTATCTTCCATTGTTGCAAGGCAAGATCCTTGGAAATCTGTTCTTTGAACCAAGCACGCGTACTCGAATGTCGTTCGAGACAGCTATGAAGCGCCTTGGAGGAGATGTCGTTAACCTCGGTGATGTGAAAACATCCTCAGTTGTCAAAGGAGAGACGCTGTTCGATACCATCCAAATGGTCGATGGCTATACCGACATCATCGCAATGCGTCACCCCCGACAAGGCGCTGCCCGCTATGCACAGGATGCCGCACGTGTTCCAATTCTCAATGGAGGTGATGGAGCGGGCCACCACCCAACGCAAACCATGCTCGATCTGTTCACCATCCAGCAATCCCATGGAACACTCGAAGGATTGACAGTGATTCTTGCAGGGGACTTACGTTATGGACGCACAGTTCACAGCCTTTCACACGCGTTGGTTCGGTTTGGTTGCCGCTTAATTTTCGCATCCCCTGAATTGCTTCGAATGCCTACAGAAATCGTCGAAGATCTCCGTGAACATGGTGCTGATGTCACCGAGACCGAAGACCTACTTGGCAACATCAATCAGGCAGATGTGGTCTACATGACACGTATCCAAAAGGAACGATTTGCTGATGAAGATGAATATGCAAAGGTTGCTGGTGCTTACAAATTGCATGCGCGTGACCTTGCTAATGCAAAGTCCGAGATGGTGATCTTGCATCCACTTCCGCGTGTCGATGAAATCCACCCAAGTGTTGATTCAACCCGTCATGCACGTTACTTTGAGCAAGCCTTCAACGGCGTTGTCGCTCGAATGGCCTTGCTTTGTCGCCTCTTGAACATTGAAGTTCCTGCTGAAATCCAAGGAGGTGATGCCTGATGGCTGATGAACACAACATGCGGCGAGTTACTGCAATCAAGAACGGGACTGTTATCGATCACATTCCTTCAGGGCAGGCATTGAAAGTGCTTGAACTGCTGAATCTATCGAGCGATACATCTGTCCCTGTTTCATTGGTCATGAACGTTCCATCGAAAAAGATGGGCTCAAAGGACATCATCAAGGTTGAAGACCGTGAATTAACTCAGTCGGAACTCGATCGTTTGGCTTTGGTTGCACCAGAATCCAGCATTGCAATCATCCGTGCCTATTCTGTCGCAGAGAAATTGAATGTCAATTTGGGTGAAGAGGTTCGAAACGTCGTCCGATGTACGTTCTCAAACTGCATCACTCAGAATTCCCGTGAACCGCTCCCACATCGATTGAGAGTAACAAAGACGGACCCCCTTACATTAAGATGCCACTACTGTGAGCGTCCACAAGATTTGGACGAGTTGATTCACAACCTAATCTAAGTCAAGATCGAGAAGATCTCGCATATCGCATGCTTTGCATGTTGATCCCGAGGTTGGAGAGCCGCAACGTTCGCATTTGGTTGGGTGCGATTGTACAGGGGGTGTTTCTTGTCGGGCAACCTGCTTGATGTTGTCCGACATTCGAACCAAACTATGTCTCGTCCCAGGTACATCTTGTTCAAGTTGAGCAACAATATCTCGATACCGCCAACGGAGCGCCCCTTGGGCGTATGGGCATTCTTCGTGATGGAGTGGTAATTCTTTGTGCATAGCAAGAAGATGGATTTCTTGCTCTGGAATCCATCGCAAAGGTACGATTCTAGGAGGCAAGCCATCCACAGGAGAATCCGTATGCGGTGCGAGCCGTAATGTTCGATCGATGTCCCCGTTGGTCATGTTCATCAAAACGGTTTGAGCCATATCGTCCAGATTATGACCAAGAGCGACAACATCGGCACCAACTTGTTGTGCTAATGCATTGATGCCTTGCCGGCGAAATACACCGCAATACGAGCACGGCATCATCGAGACACCATCCTTTGATTCTGAAATGACTGGTAGCCGTTTCACAACTTCATCCATCTGGTGAAATTCAAGGTTTTCATAACTTGTTGAGTTGAACTCAACGCCAAGTGTTTCACAAAGATCGATGGCGCACTGCATCGAAGGTGGGCGGTAACCATCGATACCTTCATCCACACAGCCAGCAACAATTCGAACATCTCGACGCATGCCAATCAATTCAACGAGGAGTGTCAACAGGACTGCAGAATCTTTTCCACCGGATATTGCCACAAAGACCGTTGTAGGTTTTTCCTTGTTGAGATGCAATTGCTTGCGTAGTTCTTTTGCCACCTTCTTCCGAATCGATTTTTCGAGATGATAGCCACACAAGATTCGGCCTGAGTATGCTTGTTCGACGACCGCATCCTTTCCACAGACATCGCAAGCCGGAGCTTGGAATGGGGTCTGGGATGTCTCGGCCATGAAGAATCCTCACATCACCTGCATTAAACGCCTCCGATGAGCATTATTGTGAAGATAAAAACCTAATTGAATTTTTAAATTTACAATTGGAATTTTTTATTTTTTAAGCAACGGCGGTATAGCAAGAATGCGCGGAAACAGTGGCTCCTGAGGCCCTCCGCGCAATGCGTTTTGAAAATTTGCAGTTGGAATTTTGATTTCCGTTGCCAAATCCCCCTACGGGGGAAGAGTTTCGGCAAAGTTCTTGAATGGTACGTTGCTGTCAAGAGGTTTGGGCTAGTATGCTAGACAAGTTGTTTCCTCAACTTTGCGAACTTGAAGGTGTGAGCCATGTTCGCTTGTTCGATCAATTTGGAGAGACCGTCCAAACCACCAAAAAATGGCCAGAGGCCGCAGAAGAACAGCGCACTGAGTGGGCAGAGTGTTGCTCACTTGCTGAGCAACTCAATCTCGGAACGTTGTTTGAAGTTTGGACAGAAGGGCGAAGATTGGGCCTAATCGACCACTTTGACAATGACTTGTTCATCCATCTCTCTGGAAAGGATGGCAAAAAAGGCGTTTGGCGGTACGAACTTGAACGCTTGCGTCGAGAATGGAATTCAAAGCAAACCAAGGTGATATGATGTTTGACCTACCACATATTGAACGATTTGATGATGAAGTCGATGTTGCCTCAGGCACCATCCAACCCTTCGAACATGGGTACATTACGACCTGGATTGGACGGCGAAAAACCCCATTCGGCCATCGTTTGGTACGTGCCGGACGTATTGTTGGCTGGATCTGTGAAGGATCGAGCGCGACCAAATTACTCGGCGGGGCTGATGCACGTGCAGCGCTTGAAGAGGCAGAAAAGAATCAACACCGTCTCGTTGTATCGACCTGCTCATTGCAAGGACTTGCAGAACTTGCAACACTTCTGCCTGAGGCGTTTGAATTTCAAGCCGACACACAAGGCCTCGGATCCAACAATTCACTGACTGACCGTCTCTTTGCACGAAATATCTCCGCTGTACTGCAGGCGCTTTCAGATTACGAACACGTACGTGGAGCCCTTGCGGCAGACCAAGGCATTCTCATCGATAGCATGGGTGATTTGCCAGGCAAGCCTGACGAACTATCTGCAACCGTTGCTGCACTCTCCGATTCGATGAATGCTCAGCAATCAAAACTCGGTAGTGACTCCAACGGCTATGCATCACTCAACATGGGTGATGCATCCTTGCTTGTTGCATCAAGTAGCACAATCGTGTTAGCTATTTGGACGGAACTTGATGCCAATCATGCTCGCTTGTTGACCGATGTTGTAGCCAAACTCGATGGAGAAATCGGAACCTATGCAGAAGGCTCAGCTACACTTCCTGATGGGTTTGTGCTTCGAGAAGGAAAGGGCGGACCCGATGCGGTCATGTCCATGCTTACTGCTGCACTCGAAGAGCGTGTTACTGGACACCTCAAAGCAGGCGCTAGCGACAAAGCAGTATCGCTTGTTCTCAACAACGGCCTTCCAGTTGCCATGGCTGCAAATGGACAGTCGTTTGAAGATGCAATGATGGGGTTGACCGAAAGTAAGCGTATTTTGAAGTTGCATCGTCTCGCATCGGGCACGATGGTCTCATCCTCAACAGGAGATGTTTCCCAGTTCACTCTCAAGCAATTCGTTGATTCTCTTTCAACGGTGCGAACTCGTTCCGAAAAGCGTCGTGATTCGATGATGCATCGATTGATGAACATGTATGGCTTTGAAATTGGACTCGATGACGTGCGAGTCATTCGCTCAAAATTGAGCATTCATGTCGGTGGACAAGAAGCTGCTCAATCCTTGCCAACTGCAGCGCCACTTGCAGGTGTAGACTCTGGATTACGTCGGCGTCTCGAAGAATCCGAGCGTCGAGCAGATACACTCATGCGAACCAATGCAAGTTTGACAAGTCAACTTCAAGATGCAGAGAAAGAACGTACTGAGGCATTGGTTCGTCTGGATGCAATTCAACAATCGGCCGGAGAACAATCGGAAACAATTCAATCCAAGAACGATGAATTGAACCGTGTGCAGGTTACTATTTCAGAATCCAGGGCACGAATGGAACAGTCAGAGGAGCGCGCAGATCGACTGCTTCGACGCGTCGGAGAACTCGAACATCAACTCAGTGAACGAGCGTCTGAATTGGCCAAGGCCTTGGGAGATACTGAAAGCAGTGCCGCACTGAGAGATGAACTCGCAACGCTTTCCAATCAAGAAGCGACTACTCGTGCAGATTTGGAATCAAATGCACAGCGACTGTCCTCTGTTCGTGAGCAAATTGAACTCGAAGAACGACGACTACGTTCCCTCGAAGAACAGGTCTCTGTTCTTCGTGATCGTCAAGCAGATGCTCAATCAAAGAGTAACCATTCTGAAGAAAAGATTCGGGCTGCACAAGCCCGATTGGACCAAATTGAAGCAGAGACACTCTCCTGCCGTCGTCGGGCAGAGGAAGAGCGTCAACGTCTTGCGGAGGATGAAGCGCGTCGTATGCAACTTCATTCAGAAATGCGTGAATTAATGGGAGAACGAAAGGAATTGCTCACTGAACTTGGTAACCTCGGAGCACGACGTGGTAATGCGGAGACTGAACTCTCAGGTTTGATTGCACGTGCTGAGGCATTGAGCGATGCTCACGAAGAAGCAGTCTCTGATATTGCAGAAGCTGAACGACTCCGTGCTCGACTAAACGAAGAGCCGCTTGCACAAGCTTTGCTCAACGATGATGCAACATTCCGTGGTCTTGGTCCTGTTCTTGAACGTCTTGAACATGCACGAACCTTAGGCTATTCAGTTGTCCTACTTGATCGGGCCGTTGAACGAGCATTGCAGGTTGTTCAATCCACTGTTGACCATATTGCAGCAACACCAAGGCACCTCCTCAGCAGTGAAGTCATGACACTTCTCGAACGACAAGTCCCTCAAACCGCTGGTGCTGTACGGGGATTGGCAAGATGGTCTGTTCAACAGCGATTGGAGAATCAACTTGGGGAAACCGTTGGCCATCTCATTCTCGATCTAGAAGGAATCCTCGAAGATTATGACCGCTCAATTACCATGCTTCGGCGCATGCGAAACGTTCTGGACCAACTTGGTAATCTTGGAGCACCACCTGAAGAAATCGAGGCATTGCGTATGAATTGCATGCGTCCTGAAGCGTTACCAAGTGTTGCA
>Ga0181568_10000181_pt1 | contig 52853 bp, 47 predicted proteins | sample 101ome_20_FD_133758 | JGI IMG/M metagenome (GOLD analysis project Ga0181568, IMG submission 133758) | Coastal salt marsh microbial communities from the Groves Creek Marsh, Skidaway Island, Georgia - 101404AT metaG (megahit assembly) | ecosystem: Environmental > Aquatic > Marine > Intertidal...
AAATATTTAACAAATATTGCTAACTCTTCTTCAATAAATATGTGTACAGGAATTGGAGTATACCCTGAAAATCATTTTCATTCAAATAGCTTTGATAAAGAAATTTCGCTAATAAAACAAAAAATTAAAGCTGGTGCTGATTATGCCGTAACTCAGATGTTCTTTGATAATAAAAAATATTTTGATTTTGTTGATAAATGCCGAGATGAAGGTATTACGATACCAATAATTCCTGGTATAAAAATATTAGATAAACCTAGACAAATTGAAAGCTTAGAAAAAATATTTCATATAAATTTGCCTAATGAACTTAAAAATGATGCAAAAGAAAATATAGAACATATTGATGAAATTGGTACGAGTTGGGCAATTCGTCAATCAGAAGAGCTTATAAATGCAGGTGTGCCGATTATTCATTATTATTTGATGAATGATACCTCTTGCATGTTAAAAATATTGAATCATTTACATAAATAGGAGGAATAAAATGAAAGATTATATATTTACATCAGAATCAGTATCAGAGGGACATCCAGATAAAGTATGCGATCAAATATCAGATGCTGTTCTTGATGCATACTTAAAAGAAGATCCAGAAAGTCGTGTTGCTTGTGAAACTTTAGTGAAAAATAATTTAGTGGTTATTGCTGGTGAAATTACATCAAAAGCAAGTCCTAATTTAGAGAATGTTGTAAGACAAGTAATAAATGAAATTGGATATAATGATGATGCCCTAGGTTTCAATGGGAGTACTTGTAAATTTGAAAATCATATTACTAAGCAATCTCCTGATATAGCGCAAGGTGTTAATGAAGGTGAAGGTGAAGATTTGAATCAAGGTGCGGGAGACCAAGGATTAATGTTTGGTTATGCATGCAAAGAAACTGAATCATTAATGCCAGCTCCGATTGATCTTTCTCACAAATTAGTTAAAAAACAATCTGAAGTAAGAAAAAGTGGTTTACTTTCATGGCTAAGACCTGATGCAAAAAGTCAAGTAAGTGTTGAGTATGGAGATAATGGAAAAACGATTAAAGGTCTTTCAGCTATTGTCTTGTCTACGCAGCATGATGAAGATATTTCTCACCAAGAAATTAAGAATCAGGTATTTGAACATATTATTGAGCCAATAGTTCCTAAAAATTGGATAACACCTAAAACTAAAATCTTTATAAACCCAACCGGAAAATTTGTGATTGGTGGACCTGTTGGTGACTGTGGATTAACTGGAAGAAAAATTATAGTTGATACATATGGAGGAATGGCAAGACATGGTGGTGGAGCTTTTTCTGGAAAAGATCCATCTAAAGTAGATAGATCAGCTGCTTATGCTTCGAGATATGTTGCTAAAAATATAGTTGCTGCAGGATTAGCCGATTACTGTGAAATACAAGTCTCATATGCTATAGGAGTGGCTGAACCAACATCAATCAGTATAGATACTTTCGGATCAAGCGAAATGTCAGAAAAAGAACTTGAAACTCTAATAAGGAAACATTTTGACTTAAGACCAAAAAGTCTTATAAATGCACTTCAATTAAAAAGACCTATCTATCAAGATACAGCTGCATACGGACACTTTGGTAGAGATGGAGATAATTTTAGCTGGGAAAAAACAGATTTATCTAATATATTAAGCTCCAATTAATTTAGATAAATAAGGAATTTAAATATGAGAACAGTAAGTTTAGATAATGTTGATATAAAACCGCTAAACAAAAAGCAAAATAATAAAATGAAAAATGTTGTAGAAATATTACCAAATAAAGTTAAAGATATGAGTCTTGCTAAACTTGGTAGACATCAGATTGGGATTTCTGAAAAAGAAATGCCTGGTTTAATGTCCCTTAGAGAAAAGTACAGCAATGAAAAACCTTTATCTGGTTATAGGCTTACTGGTTCATTACACATGACAACTGAAACTGCTATTCTTATTGAAACTCTTAAGGATTTAGGTGCAGATGTAAGATGGGCAAGCTGTAATATTTTTTCAACACAAGATGAAGCTGCAGCTGCAATTGCCGAAACTGGAACTCCTGTATTTGCATGGAAAGGTGAAACATTAGAAGAATATTGGGAATGTACATTACAAGCTCTTACTTTTGACGGTAAGTTTGGTCCAAACCTAATTGTTGACGATGGTGGTGATGCTACTCTGCTTATACATAAGGGGTTTGAACTTGAAAATTATTTTAATGAGCATGGAAATTACCCTGAAATAACTACTACTAATCCAGAAGAATTAGTAGTTGAAAAACTTATTAGAAAAGTACATAAACTAAATGGAAATCATTGGCACAATATCGTTCCAGATATTATCGGCGTCTCTGAGGAAACCACCACTGGTGTTGCTCGTTTGGTACAAATGGAACAAGAGAAAAAACTACTATTCTCTGCCTTTAACGTTAATGATTCAGCAACTAAATCAAAGTTTGATAACCTCTATGGTTGTCGTGAATCCCTAGCAGATGGTATTAAACGCTCCACTGAAGTTATGCTAGCTGGTAAAACAGTTGTAGTATGTGGCTACGGAGATGTTGGTAAAGGCTGTGCTCAATCTATGAAGTCATATGGTTGTAAAGTTGTTGTTACTGAGATAGATCCTATATGTGCACTACAAGCTGCAATGGAGGGTTTTGAAGTTAGAACGCTAGAAAGCGTTTTAAATAAAGGAAATTTATTTGTCACAACTACAGGTAATAAAGATATAATTACTTTAGAGCATATGAGAAAAATGAGAGATCAAGCTATTGTTTGCAATATTGGTCATTTTGATAATGAAATTCAAGTAGATGCTTTGAATGATTCCGATGCTACAAGAGAACAAATTAAACCTCAATATGATAGATATACTTTTCCTGATGGAAAAGAAATATTTCTTCTAGCAGAAGGTAGATTAGTTAACTTAGGATGTGCTACAGGACATGCAAGTTTTGTTATGTCAACATCATTTGCAAATCAAGTACTAGCTCAACTATTTTTAGCTAAAGAAAAACCTGAAGTTGGATTATATAATCTACCTAAAGAACTGGATGAAGAGGTTGCAAGATTACACCTAGAACATTTAGATGCAGAATTAACAATCTTAACAAAAGACCAGGCAGATTATATTGGTGTGAATGTTGAGGGTCCATTTAAAAAAGAAGAGTATAGATACTAAATTTATTTGTTGATAAAAGCATCAACTAATAAAAGAAGTATTATATGGTGAGTCATTTCGACAATATTGTACTCTTTAGAGTCAACCCAAAAATTAATGTCTCCTAGTTCTTTAAGTTTATTATCATCATTAAATCCACTTAATGTTATAAGACTTAAGTTATTGGTATTGCAATATTTTGCTGCGTTAACCATGTTCATTGAATTTCCACTTGAACTTATAAGAAAGACTAAATCATTTTCATTGGCATAGAACTCTAAAGCTTGTGTTACCCAATTTTCATAACCGTAATCATTTGCAAAACAAGTAATCAAATCAGGTTCATTAAAGTTGATAGATTTTATTTTAGCATTTTTAGTAAAATCTACAGATACATGGCTTGACATTGCAGCGCTTCCTCCATTGCCAACAAATATCAACTTACCTTTGCTATTTGAAGTTTTGTAAATCATATCGACACTAGATAACAACAAGTTGATATCTATATCATCATCTAATGATTTTTTATATTGTTGTAAAAAATTTAGTATTATATCTTTCATTAGCTCTCCACAAAAATAACCTTAGTTCCATGCGTTTCAAATCTAAAATCTAAAAATTCATATTTATTCATTTTAAACTCAAAATTTTCTTGATTTTTCCTAGGCACATAAAAAAGAATAAATCCTCCTCCTCCAGCCCCTAAAATTTTACCTCCGGTTGAACCTGATTTTAGTCCTTTGTTATATAATTTTTCAATTGAGCTATTAGAAATGCCGCTAGCCATATTTTTTTTAATTTTCCACATATTATCTAAAAAGGGGCCAATTTGACATAATTCATTTTGAATCAAATGTTGTTCTAGCTTATCTACTCCGTTAATAAGTTTTTTATTTTCAACTGACTTTAAAGTACTGTTTTCAGACTGTCTTTTTAAAATCTTATTTGCTTTCCTAGTTATTCCAGTGTAACAAAGATATAAGTTTTTTTCTAGCTTTTCTGAATTAAAATCTACTTTATTTATAATAACAGATTCATCCTGATTAAAAATGATTTTATTTAAGCCTCCTAATGCACATCCATATTGATCTTGCTTTCCAATTGGATGATTACACTTTTTTATCTCAATTTCGCAGGCTTTCTTAGCCAATTCTTCCTTTGAAATCAAAATATTTTTATAATTATAGAAAGCATTTAATAAACCCACTGTAATTGCACTTGAAGAGCCTAAACCAGACCCTGATGAAGGAATATCTGATAATGTAGTAATCTCAATACCACTAGTGATACCTACCTCTTTTAACGATTCTCTTACCAATGAATGTTCTATATCATTAACGTTCTCTACAATCTCTTTCTTTGAATAATTAATATATATCATTTTATCAAATCTCTTTTTTACAATCACATAAACGTATTTATCTATTGAAGTCGAGATTACTTTTCCTGCATTTACTTTATAATAAGATGGTAAATCAGATCCGCCTCCAGCGAATGAAATCCTAAGTGGCGTTTTTGATATTATCACTGAGTAGTCCTTATTACATTTAATTTTTTCATAACTTTAATTGATTCATCTAAAATTGCACTGTCAATATCTGAATTTAGCATATATTCTTTATAAGAATTAATGCTATAGTCAATATCATAGTCTGGGCTCCAGCCCAAAGAACGTATTTTACTAATATCAGAACAAGCATTTCGTGTATCACCAAATCGGTAAAGGCCAGGAATATTCAACTCGAGATGGTCCTTATTGTAGGCTTTTGCAACCTCTATGCAAAAATCTTTAATTGTAACATCTTTTCCACCGCCTATATTAAAAGTTTCAAAGTCAGAATCAGACTTATTTAATACTAATAAGTTTGCCTTAACTACATCGTGAATATTTACAAAATCTCTTCTCATTTCTCCATCTTCATATATTATTGGAACTTTATCAAAATGATAGTACATAGAAAAAATTCTAAGAGCTCCACTGTACATATTATGAAATGACTGTCTTTCTCCCTGGACTATTGAGTACCTCATTGCAGTTGTTGGAATATCATATCTTTGACCAAAATTAAGTGACATAATTTCTTGTGCATACTTTGAAATTGCATATTGATTAGGGGGTGAATGATGACTTTCTTTGGTCCAGGACCAATCTAATATTTCTCCTGCATCATCTAAGTGCTCCCAGGTACCTTTTTTTAAATTGTTCTCACTTCTCATTGATGGAAAATAGCATTCACCAGATTTATCTATGTAAGCTCCTTCGCCATTAACAAACTGGCTTGAAGCAACAACAATCTTTTTTATATTCAATTTTTTCTCAACTGCTATTTCATAAATCAGTGCATTACCTACACAATTGGTATTAAAAAATTTTGAAAAAAAAGGTAAGTAATCTTGAAAGGCTGCAAAGTTAAATATATAGTCTACATCTTTCATTGCATCTTCAAGAACATTTCTATCATTTATATCTCCATGTATAAATTTGGCTTTGGGGTTGATATAAGATGGCTTTCCTTTTAAATGAACTGGCTTAGATAAATTATCTAAAATTACTACATCAATTCCATCGGCAATTAGTGCATCTGAAGTATGAGAACCAATAAAACCAGCACCACCAATAACAAGAGCTTTCATTTACCACTTCCCTTTAGTACAGCTAAAATAGTTAGTAAGATTATTTTTAAGTCCATCATAAAATTCTGCTTTTCAATGTATTCTAAATCTTTATCAATCCAGTCAGAAGATTCAGAAATAGAATTTCGACCTTCAACCTGCCATAAACAAGTGATTCCTGGTTTGACTTTCATTTTGCACTTTTCAAATTCTGTAAATTGCTTGTACTCTGACTGAAGAGGAGGTCTTGGACCAACAACGCTCATATCTCCCAATAAAACTGAAAAAAATTGAGGCAGTTCATCTAAACTATATTTCCTAAGAAATCGTCCAAAGACAGTAATTCTAGGATCATTGGTCATTTTAAAAAAAGGACCCTTCATTTCATTTTTGTTTAATAACTCTTTTTTCAAAGAATCTGCATCATGAATCATTGTTCTAAACTTAAATGAATTAAAAAAAACTCCATTTTTACCAACAACTTGCCAATTATATATGACTGGCCCTTTTGAAGAAAGCTTTATAATAAAAGCAAATATTATAAAAATTGGAGATAAAATTATTAATATCAAGAAAGAAAAAATTATATCAAAAATTCTTTTTAAAAAAAAGTAAAAGAATTTGTTTTTACTGCTATTTGTCATTTGGAAATATATATACAATAATGTTTCTAGTCATTATTGAATAATAATAGAGTCATATTTTTTATAAATTGATTTTTTTGAATAATATTTATCATAATGGATTAAAGATTTTTCTGAACAAAAATTACTAAATATTTCATCATTTAGAATACTATTAATTTTGTAAACAAAATCATTATCACTCTTAGAAACTAAAATTCCTGATTCTTCTATATTTAACAAACCTGAAATTCCCTCTTCTGAACTTACTATAGGCACGCCCCATCTCATGGCATCAAGGACCTTAGTTTTTACTCCACTTCCTGCAACGATAGGCACTACTAGCAAGTTTGAATCTTTAATGGAATTCTCTAAGTCATCGACATATCCTTTAATTGAAATATTTTGGAACTTGCTTGCGGCATTTTTTATTTTATCAGAAGGGCTTTTGCCATAAATATTAAAGTGAACATTGTTGTTCACTTCAATCAATTGTTTATAAATGTTATTAAGGAAATATAAAATAGAATGTTCATTGTGGGGATTATTTAAAATTCCAAAATATGATATGACTTTATTTCTTTTAAAACTGGGGAGGCTTGTTTGGGAGTTGAAATCTATGTTGGGTATATGATGAATAGTAGCTCTTGGAATATATTTTTGTAGTATTTTTTTTTCATAATCTGAAACTAATATAATGGAGTCAAATTGAGTAACTGCATTTTTTTCAGCCATTTGTACTAATTTTGATTCTACCAAAAGGATAATTTTTTGAACTATAAAGTTTTCTAAAAAAAAACTAATTAATTTAGATTTAAAATCAAATTGACCAAAAATATTACCTACTGAAATTTTACTCTTAAAGAGAAGCATGTATCTTCTTGAAATTAAATCACCAAGATCTATGATTTTAAATTCAGAATTAAAAATCCTATGGTATGGTGCAGTTCGGATAGATTCAAAAAAAACTAAATTATAATTGTTTTCAATTTTCTTATTTTTTAAAAAAGAATGAATATTGTTAGAAAAAAATAAACAAGTTTGTAAGGAAAAATCTTTTTTTATTAAAGCTTTAAATATAATATTTTTAAATACCTCAATAAGGCCAGGTAATTGCAATCTAATGAATTCAATGTCATCTTTTATTTTAATCTTTTCATTTGATAGATGAATAAACGAAATTGAATATCCTTTACTCTTAAAATATTCAACATGATTATGTACTGCTCTATGTCTTGGACTTAAGGAGTTATCTGGATGAAATGGCGAAATAAATAATATAGATTTTCCCATATTATTTACATTATGTACGAATATCTATCCACTTTTTTTGATTAAAACTATCGATACATTTAATAGCAGCATCAGCAGAATTAATGACTTCATCAAAAGGAATTAATGCTTCTCCTGCCCTAGTTTGAGATATCAATTGTAAAAATTGATTTTTTTGGCCTTTGTCCTGCGATGTTCTAAAAGTCGAAAATTTTCCGAAACCAAAGCCATATCCTGTAGTTTTATTGAAATTATCTATAGTTAAAACTTTTTGCTGAGAGAAAACCTTTATATTTTCCTTTGAATAACTCTTCGGACCATTTGCAAAATAATTTATTACTCCATTAGATCCATTTTGAAACTTGATTAATATTGATGCATTGTCTTTTGAATTATCGATATCCAAGAAATTACAGCATACTGATTTAATTTTTGATCCAGTTAAATAAATAAGCAAATCAAAATAATGGCAAGCCTCTCCAATAATTCTTCCTCCTCCTAGCTCCATATCATGCACCCAATCTTGTGGTTCAATATAACCTGCATTCATTGTTGCTACAATATTAACTGGCGTTCCATGCATTGATAAAACTTTTTTAATCTTTAATGAGTGCGGAGAGAATCTTCTATTATATCCAACATTTATAATTTTATTGAATTCTTTTTTTGTATTGATTATTTCATTTAGTTGAAGATCATTGATTGCTAATGGCTTTTCTACGAATACATGCTTACCAGATTTTAAAATATCAACTAATAATCTGGAGTGAGAATCATGCCTAGTACTTACAATGACAAGATTAATAGTTTTATCATTTAAAATTTCATTATAATCTGTAGTAACTTTATTAATTTTAAATGATTTAGCAAGCAGTGTTGAATTAACTCCGCTTCTACAAGAAATATAATCAATATTGGCTTTAGCTAACTTTAAGTTTGGTAAAATAACTGATTTAGTATAATTGCCTGCTCCAATAATTCCTATTTTTACATCATCATTTTTTTCATTTAGCTCATTAACCTGAATTATTTTATTAGAATCAATATCTTCTGTTGTGTATCGGATTAAGGTTGCTAAAGATTGATTATTTGAAATGTTATCATAGATTTTAGAGGCTTTATCTAAATCAATTATTTCTGAAATTAAAGGTTCAAGTAAAAGATTTTTATCAGATAGAAGTTGAAGTATGGCTTCAAAATTTCTCTGTTCAGTCCATCGTACATAATGAAATGGATAGTCAATACCATTATCCTCATAACTTGCATCATATCTTCCAGGACCATATGAACAAGAAACTTGAAGTTTTATCTCTTTTTCATAAAATTCATCTCTTCTTAGATTCATTCCAACAAATCCCACAACAATTACAGAACCATTCTTCCTACAAATATTTGCTGCACTTGAAATTATATCATCACTTTTAGATGCTGCTGTTATTAATACACTGTCTACGCCCTGTCCATCCGTTTTTGAATTAATATAATCAACTATTTGTGTTTCTGAAGAGTTGACAGTATCTATATGCCATTTCTTAGATTCTTCAAGCTTATTATTATCAATATCAATTCCTATTACATTACAACCATTAGCTTTTAATAATTGCACAGTGATTTGACCAATTAACCCTAGACCAAAAACAGCGACATTATCTCCTATTTTAGGATCTGCAAGCCGAATGCCCTGAAGTGCAATGGATGAAAGTACCGTAAAAGCAGCTTCTTTTTTTGAAACATTTTTTGGAACTTTTGCACAAAGATTTTTTGGAACACAAACAATTTCTGCATGGTTCCCATTTGATATTACAACGTCCCCCTCTTTAAAACCACTAACACCCGCGCCAACAGATATAACTTCTCCAACATTACAATAACCTAATGGTATTGGAGTACTTAATTTATTTTTAACAGCTTTAAGAGTTGGTATAACTCCATCAGTCTGCAATTTATCAATTACTGTTTTAACTTTATCAGGCTGTTGACGAACCTTATTTATAAGATTTGCTTGCCCAAATTCAACTAACATTTTCTCTGTACCTAAAGAGATTAAACTATATGAAGTTTTAATTAATAAATGACCATTTTTAACAGTGGGCATTGGAACTTCTTGAATGAAAGTTTCACCGGATTCAAAATTATGAAGTAGCTGTTTCATCTTAATTGCTCTGACTAATATAAGTATATCTCAATTGATTGTTAAATTTTAAATTAATCGTTTTCTTATTTTCAATTCTATAAAATTCTTCCGAAAATGTAGTTGAATCAATATATGAATCAATTAAAGAAGAATTTTCAATTTGAAGCACTATTACATTATTATTTTTGGAAAGTATATATTTTTGACTTGAGACTCTTTCTATGTTAACATCTGGATGAATATGTATGTATGAAAATGAATTATTTTTATTTGTAGTGTCTTCAATTTCAATTAAACCAGTACAAGACTGAATTTTCCTTTTAATCGGATTTGAATAAAAAATACCCTCTATTTCTGAAAAACAAATCTCTATGCTATTATCTTGATCAATTAACTCATTTAACTTTGCTATTCTACCAAATCTAAATGGTTTATATAAGGAAGATTGACCATTTTTTGAAATAGTTGAAACATTATGAGCATTTGAAGATCTAAAATACAATCGATTTTGTGAATTATTATAGTCATAGTTGCCTGAGTCAGTAATAAATTTTTGACTATTAAACCACAATTCATAAGTACCAATCGCATCATGTAAATGAGCAGGACAATGTATAGGATTAATATCTGACAAATATATTAGTATTTCAAAATTACTTGTTCTTAAAGATTTAAATGGATAAATAGATTTTTCATCATTTAAAGTATATTTACTAGACAAATAGCTTATCATATTATTATCATTAAAATGATAATTTCTAAAAGAATCATTAAATAAGATTTTTTCATTTCTTTTTAACCTGCTTGAAAAAGATAGCATCTTAATTAAATATTCTGATAATTCACTATTATCGAAGCAATTTTCCCCTAAAAGATCATTTAATATGCTTAAATCATAAAGCAGTGAATTATGATAATCGAAGGATTTTTCATAATGGAAACCAGATTTTAAAATTTGATTACTTAATAGTTGATTGAGTTTATCATAATATGTTAATGTTTGATCAGATTGAAAGAAAATAGATCCAATACATAATGAAATATAATTTTTAAGAAGATGATTTCCATCGGAGTCAAATTCAATATTTCTTTTTAAGTATGAATAATCATTAAATAGATTGGAGTACAATATAGATATATCTTTAGAAGATACATGATTTGAGGATTCTAAACTTAAAATCACAATTGAAATATTTATCATACGACTCGAAACAGAGTAAGGATACCAAAAGGAGTGGTTAAATTTTTGAGAATGAGAATCGCTGTAAATCTTATTTAAAGTTTTTAATATCTTGTCTTGCAATACCTTATCATCGATTAACACTATATCAGAAAAACAGTTTAAGTAGCACAATTCATACTTCTTTAAAGAATCATTTTGATCAAAAATATCATTTTCAAAAAAATTAATTGAACTAGCATTAAAATTATTCAAATATATTATACTATCATTTTCTAATGCATTCAAAGAATTCAAAGAGTAATTATTATCTTTTGATTGAATAACAGTATTAATAACACTCTTTGAGTTTAATTTATTGAAGTGAATATTTGATAAGAAATTGATTTTCTTTCTACCAAATACCAGCAATTTAATTCTTGTAAAAAGTTGAATTGGTTTATAGTGCAGAAATGATATTATAAAATTTACCAAAACTTATGTAATCTGAATTATTTTTTCTTTTTTTTCTAGCTTATTATTTAAATCAACAACGTATTTACATTCACTTATCACTTTTGAAAGAAAATCGGTAATAAAACCGTAATTATAAATTAACAAATCAAACTTATGTACATCTATATTATTATAATTAATCAATTTTTTATCATTAATATGTATTTCAGTATTAGAAATTTTTTCATCAATAAAATAAAAATTATCGCAATGTAATTCATCAATCAGATCTAGAATTGGACTCCCTCGTAAGTCATCAGTCCCTTCTTTAAAAGTTATTCCTGAAATCAAAATATTATTTAAAGATAAATCATTAATTCTATGAGCAATATTAGAAATTAAAGACTTATTTGATTCAATTATAGAGGGAAGTAAGTTTATATCAATTGATGATTCTTTAGCAAGACTAATCAAGCCGTTAGTATCTTTTGGTAAACAAGAACCACCAAATGCAAAACCAGGATTAAAATATTTATCAGAAATATTTAACTGAGTATCTGATTTAAATATTGACATTAATTCTTTAGATGATATACCATTTGCATTACAAATTTGACCAATTTCATTCGCAAAAACAATTTTAAGTGCATGGTAAGAATTATTCACAAATTTAATCATTTCAGCATTTTCAGGTTTAGTAACAATTTTTTCAGATTCAAAGTCCTCGTAAAGCTTTAGACATTTTTCAATAGCAATTTTACAATTTGAACCAATAACCGTTATTGGTGAACGAAAAAAATCACTAACAGCATTGCCCTCCCTAAGAAATTCAGGATTTGAAGTAAATGACATATTATTATTTGAATATTTTTCAGTTAAATTTTTTATTGTCTTAGGCGGTACTGTTGATCGAATAATTATATTTAATTTTCTTTCATCTTTTTTGTTTTTAGCAATATCGTCAATAGCTGAAAAAAGATTATTTAAGTTTAAAATATTACCATCTTCATATGGCGTGTCGACACAAATGAAAACTAAATCTGAATTATAAAGATTATCATTAATTTCATTTTCAAAATATAGTTCGCTGGCAGATTGGAATAAGTTATCAAGCTCATTCTCATCTATATAGAGCTTCCTATCTTTTAGTGAATTAATTTTACCTAAATCCTTATCAAAACCATGAATCGTGTGATTTCTTGATCCTAAACAAATTGAGGAAACTAATCCAACATAACCCAAGCCAATAAATGATAATTTCATTATTTAATTTTCCTTATAAAAATTATAAGATAACATATTATTTTTAAACATTAATGATAAGAGAAAAAATATCGATGAACGAAAATTATTTTTTGACAATATCAAAAAAGTGTATCTAATTAAAAAAGCTAAAAAATAAAAAAAATAAGCAAGGTAAAATACTATAATAGACTTGTAATGTTTAAAGAATAATAAATTACTTTGATATTTAACACCATACCTCTTAAAATTTTTCTCAGATGTGGTTCCGCCTAAACTTTGTCCTCCAATATGCACAACATCTATAGAATTGTCATAAAATGTTTTAAAGCCATTTCTTTTTGCTCTAAATGAAAAAACTTGTTCTTCTCCAATGAATTGTATTCTACTATCAAATCCATTTGTAGCACTAAAAACATTTTTTGTGAAAATCATAAATGCACCTTTTACAGAATTAACATTTTTTGAATCATTATGGGAGTCAAATCTTCCAACAGGTAAAAATTTTGTGAAAATACTTAAGATATTATTTAAGAATTTATTTTCAATACTAAAGAATTTGGGGAAGATAATTTGCAAAAAATCTTTTATGATGGAGGGGTAATTTGTAATTGAATGCTGTAAGCTTAAATCTGGATTTAGAAGTTTTGGACCTATGATACCTATTTTTTTATCTGACTCAAAGGTTTTAAAAACTCTTTTAAGGCTATCATTTATAAAATAAATATCATCGTTAGATGCAATTAAATATTCGTTTTTGCAAATTTTTAACCCTTCATTTAAAGCGGCACCATACCCAACATTTTTCAGTTCCACAATTCTTACAAAAGAATAATTTTTTCTAATAATGCTTAATGTGTGATCGCTAGAATCGTTGTCTACAACAACAATGTCATCAATTAAATCCTTGTGATATTGCACAATCGACGAAAGGCATTTTTCAATATACTTTTCAGAATTATATGTAATTATAACAATTGAAATTTTTTGATTAGAATGCATTTGATTCATTTGTATTGACCCATTTTTTTAAGCTTTTTGCTTTTGCATCTTTCTCTGAGAGCAATGCTTGATTTTGAGTTATAGGCCAATCAATATTTAAATCCTTATCAAATGGATTTATTCCAGATTCAGCATTGGGATTGTAGTATGCATTACATTTATATTGAACTTCTACTATATCCGAACATGCACAAAACCCTGTAGCAAAACCAAATGGAACCCATAATTGCTCTTTTGAATGCTCAGAAATCATTTTACCAACATGTTGCCCAAATGTTTTAGATTTTAACCTGATATCAAGCGCAACAACAAATGCTTCTCCTCTTGTTATGCGTAATAGCTTGCTTAATGGCTTATCCCATTGAAAATGTAATCCTCTTATAACATCTTTTGATGATTTAGAATGATTCTCTTGAATAAAATCAATATTAATATTGTTAGATTGTAAAAAATCACTCCTAAAGCTTTCCATAAAAAAACCTCGCTTATCTTCAAAAACATTAGGTTTGATTATTTTTATATCTCGGATTTCTGTATTATAAATTTTCATTTTTTGTTGCATATACAATTAAATGTGCGCCAATTCTAACACCAATTTTTGACATATAATAAAATAATAATTCCAAAATATATTTTAAAAATCTATAAGTATTTTTAATAAGTTTATTTTTCTTAACTGAATGTATAATTTCAGAATTCTTTAAATTATCTGCTGAAATATTTTCATTAATATTTAAATCATCTAATGGGTTATATCTACTGAACGTCCCAATACCACTTGTATAGCAACTTTGAGCTTTAAAATTGCTTTTATTTAACAAATTTAAAATTGTTCTAGAGTTAAAAAAATAAAAGTGCCATGGAAAGATTGTATGCAAATCTTTACCTATAATCTTTCTTTCAAGACTATCAAAGTTAGGTGTATCAAAATATAAAAGACCTCCCGGTCTTAAAATACGATTTATTTCTTTTAAAGTTTTTAAAGGATCTGGAAGATGTTCGATTACATCCATCATAACAACGACATCAAAATAATTTTCTTCAAAATTAATGTCTTCTAATTCTCCAAGCCTGATATCCCCATTAGTATTTTTTTTAGCATGTGGAATTATATCTTTAGATATCTCAGTTCCATAAATCTCCCAATCAAAATCAGAAGCAGCATTAAGAAAAGTACCATAAAAACAACCTATATCTAATATTCTATTATTGGAGCGATATTTATTGAAGCTTTTAATAGTTTTATAATATTTTGATTGATCAGATTCATTCTTTTTTTTATTTAACTTTCCTTTAAAACCAATTTTGTATATTCTATTAATTTCATCTATTGTTAACCTAGGACTTGCAAAAACGAGGCTGCAATTAGCACATTTAACATAATGGAATGAACTTTTTTCAAAAAGGATATTTAATTTAGAATCCTTACAAATTGTACATTTAGCATCGACTGTTTTAAAATTCATATTCATTTTTAAATATAATCTTTTAAAATCAAGTTATCCTTATGTTTGTTTAAGAATACCATTATAGATTGACAAAATATTTTTTGAATGAACATCTAAACTAAAATTACGCTTAAGCTTTTTAAAAGTTTTTTCAGTATCTATAATTGCTTTATTTATTAATAGCATTTCAATGTTCTTTGTAAAATCATTGATATTGTCTACTTCGCAAAGCAGTCCATATTTACCATCTTCAAGCATATTAGTTACTCCTCCAGTATTATTAGCTATAATAGGAATTTTTGAAGTCATTGCTTCTAGAATTACTCTAGGATTGGAATCATTGATAGCTGGAAAAACAAAACAATCAAAAATTGAATAGTATGGTGCTGTATTCTTTTGATGGCCCGTAAAAATAATGTTATCTACTATATCGCTTTTAATACATAGTGATTTTAAGTCTGAAAAATAATTACTTTCTTTTCCCCCAATCACCTCTCTAGTAACTGAATCATCTCCAACAAAAATTACTTTTAAATTAAATCCTTTTTTAATCAAGGGTAAAACAGATTCAATGATGACCTTTTGTCTTTTTTGATTTTTTATCCTGGAAACATATCCAATGATAAATTCTTTATCTTGAATGTTATACTTTTTTCTTAAAATGTTATGATTTGATTTTTCTTGTTGAAAAATAAAATCTTTATAATTTATTCCATTATAAACAACTGATACGTTTTTTTCTGATTTGCCTTCAAGTGAAAATTTTTTGACAGCGTCTGAAACAAAAATAATCTTTGTAACTCTAGGCAACTTATAAAGAATTTTTGGCCAGGTCATAATTCTTATATGCCAGACAACTTTAAGCCTAAATACATAACATAAAAACCAAGAAGTGAGGTGTCCATCAAGATCATTTGAGTGAATTATATCTATTTTATGTTTCTTCGCATATTTATATATCGTAAAAGCATCTAAAAATCGAATGAATAAATGATAAATATTTGGTATAGAAATATTTAAAAATTTGATCTGTTCATATCTTATTTTTTCTCTTATAGTAATTTTATGAGCATATTTTTTTGCATATTTAATAAAGGTTCCATTTGGAGCATCTAAATGAATTTCAACCTCGTTATTTATTTTTGAAAATAACTGGAGGAGGCTATTTGGTCCTCCTGCTATTTCACCAATGTCTTCTAAAAATAAAACCTTAATTTTTTTCATTATTTTTTTTTAGTTCTTAATATATTAATTGGTGTAGGAGAAAATTTACCCATTGATATAACTTCAAAATTATCTAAACCAAATTCTAAGGCAATTTTTTTCATAGTTCTTAAGCTTGTGGGAGAATCATATTTTGGGCTAAGAGCATCAAATGTATCATGAATAGCATAATCAATTATAAATTTATCGCTTCTGTTATAAAATTTATCAATAAATCTGTAATTACGTATTGGTACAATGAATTCTGAAATTTTGAAAAGTATTTTACCTAAAATTTTTGGTGGAATTTTTCTTAAAAAACAAGTGAAATAAAATAATGGTGGAGTAAAATATTCAACTAAATTGTAAAGTTTATCATCATTCATATTTTTTGTAATTGGTCTTAAAAAATATTTCCAACTAAACATTTGAGTAAATGATTTTGAATATGAATGCACAAAAATAGCTCCATCTTTTTTTTTAAAAGATAATATTTTTTTTAAAATTTCTCTAGGATTTGGAGTATGCTGCAAAACTCGATGACACCATACTATATCAAAGCTTTCTTTTTCAAATGGCATATCAGATAAATCTGCTTGGACAAGCAATAAATCATTATAATTATTTAAATTTTTCTTTGCTACATCTAGTCCAGCTATATCAACAGAGACTACTTTAGCACCTAAACTTAATAATATCTCTGTATCTGGACCAGCACCGCAGCCACATTCAAGGATGAGCTTATCTTTAAAATAACTTTTTTCCCAACCTGTTCGTTTTAAAATAGTATTTAATCTATCGTTAGTTTGATTTTTAGAATCAAACTGTAAATCAGAGAATTTTTCTCTTAATCTGGAAAAATTTCCAGTTGAATATGAAATATCTGGTGAAAACCTTAATATACCATTTATAATAGGTACTTCTCTACCTTCGTAAATTATTTTATCATTAAAGATTTGAGATTTAGGAAATAATCTATTTAATAATATTTGATTTAACATTTTAATACGCTTAAAATATCTGCAGCTCTATTTTTCCAACTATACTTTTTAGACGAAATTAAAGCATTTTTTGACAATGAATTGTATTTATTTTTGTCATTAAAAAGTATATCAATTTTTTTTGCAAAATCATTCTCTGATTCAGCATTGACAAGCAAGGCATTGAAATCATTTCTTAGTACTTCTTTGAAAACTGGAAATTCGCTTGCTATTATAGGCTTACCCATTGCTAAATATTCAAACATTTTTAGTGGTGAAGTAAATTTTATTATATCACAATTTTTCTGATGAGGCATTAAAAAAATATCTGCTGCATCCATATATTTTTTTAATAAATCTTTTTTAACAAAACCATAAAAATATATATTCGATAAATCTTTGCTTTGTTGTTTTAGAAATTTCAATCTCTTTTTGTCTCTGCCACCAAAAACTAAAAATTGTGTATTTTTTTTTAATCTTGCTATTTCGATTAATCTACTTAAACCTCTTCCTTCTCTTAAAGCTCCTGAATAGAGTACTATTTTTGAATTAAGATCTAATCCAATTTCTTTTCTTGTTTCATATTTATTTATTGGATAATAAAAATTATTATCTACTCCATCATGAACTACATAAATTGAATTATTAAATTCTTCTTCTTTAAACTTATTTTTTAAAGCATTACTTATAGTAATAATTTTTAAATTTTCTTTATTATTAACAAGTTTCTTCATTAAGATTAAACATATTCTTTTCTCATTATAATCATGTGCTTCAAAAAAAACAGGTTTGTTCATTAGAGTGAAAAAGAATGCCACCCAATCATTTCTTGTATAAAAAATACTTTTATTAAAAAAAAATTTAATTGATAAGAATAATCCATATAATATATCTTTTTTAAATAAAATAGAATTATGAATACTCTTTACTTTAAAATTAATATTCTCATATTTGTTTTTAATTTGATCTAATAAAAAATCTTTTGAATAATTTTTATGATTTAAAATAAAAAGTTCAAAATTACTGTTTAGCTTTGCCAATTCTTTAGACGTGTTAACTACTTGAGAACTATTAGCAAAATCTGAAAGAATGTTAGTTTTTCTCTGTGTTATATATATGATTTTTTTCAAAGTTCTCCTGATCTAATAATGAAAATATAATAGCAGTTATTATCCAAAAAATACCATTTTTCGATGGATTAAACAACCAACCACCATCATAAACTAAACCATAAATGAAGTATAAAAATAATATCATTAAAAATATTTTTATATTTTCAGATTTTGATTTTGAATTCAATGTAAATCTATAAATTTTTAAAAAAAGAGATATAAATGCGATTAGTCCTAATATTCCAAATTCTAGTATTATTTTATCCACCCCAAAAAAATTTGTATGTGGAATAGGTCTTATTTTAGGAGGACCTGACCTTTGAACAACAGATTGTTCAGACCTTGTACTTCCTGGACCATAACCAAATAGTTGATTAATTAAATCTGAAGTTATTATTTTATTAAAAGAATAAACCAAACCAAGAGTTCTTCCAAATTTAAGTCCATCTTCATTAGATGTAATCATGTTACTGTAGTATGTTAACTCTTCGATATTTAATCTATTTGAATTAAAAACTGTTTGTTGTGAATCAAGAAGATTGAAAATAGATGATATTCTACTACTTGAAAAAAGTATTAAAACAATGAAAGACACGATAGTAGTGTTTTTAATAAAATTTTTGCCGAATGATAATTCTAAAAAATTTTTATATACAAACATAAAAAGTGGAAATAACATACATACAATTAGAGTGAAAACAATATCAGATATTATTGTTAATAAGACTATTAGGATTGATAAAAAAATTAATTGTGAAAATTCTCTTTTTTTAAGTGACATGTATGCTAATGGATAAAATAGTAGACAACAAAAAAAGGATAGAAAAGCAGTTCCAGCAGGACCAAATGTTCCTGAGAATGTATCAGGATTAGTAGAATAATTTAAAAAAGTATTATTTGATTGCATAAGCACCACAAAAACTTGTATAAAAAAGAAAAATATGAGTACTTTTTTAATATCTTCTACCAATAAAGCAATAATATTTTTATCCAAATAATACACATACAAAAAAAGAGGAAATAAATTTAACAACCATAAATACCATCTAAATAACTCAAAAGTATTTGATTGATTAATAAGAAACGCTAAGAATTGTGAAATAAGAATTAATAATATGGGAAATAAAATATTATAAATAAAACCTTTCTTATAAATTTTGATATTTTTTGACTTTAAAATTACTGGAATTATTAAAGTACAATTCAAAAATACTGGAAGAAGTTCTAAAAGAGAATCAATACCTAGATATGGAATAAAAAATTTGTAACACAGCAAATATGAAAAGTATGTAATAATAAAATAACGCTCATTAAAGATAGATAAAAAGAAAAGGGTAGCTATGTGTATTAAGTAAATTAGAAAAATATTAGAGCTAAAAAAATAGATTGAAAATAATAATATTGGTAAAATAAAAAAGGGTATCATTTTGTAAGTGTCTCTAGTAAAGTAATCATATTTTTCAATTTAATATCTCGGATATTATTAATATCAATGTTATGTGAATATTTTGAAAAATCAGTTGTGGCATTAAAACTAACATTTTTCATTCCAAATCCCTTTTTTTGCTGTTGAACAAACTTTTTGCCGAATTTTTTTTCTGCAATAGCTTTTAATAAATATTTATTACCTTTTTTATTAATTAATTGGGGATGTATTTGGAAAACATATTCAACAATCCTGTGATCAAGAAAAGGAACTCTTACTTCAAGTGCGTGCAACATACTCATCATATCACATTTAAATAGCACATCATGCACAAGAAAATTTTTGAAATCAATGTACTGCAAAGCTGATCTTATATCATTTTTATTCCAATATTTTCGATAAAGCCAGTAAGGATCATAGTCAATATCAACTCTCTCTAAAATATCTTTAGAAAGTATTTGTTTTAAATATGGAAAAATATAACCGCCTCTCAAATAAACGTATCTTTCGATATCATCGCTTATTAAAAAATTTTTTAATTTGAATCCTCTTAAATAGTTTTTTGAAAACAGATGATAGTTAGCATCAATAACTTTATAAAATGACGCAAGGAATTTAAACTGTATTGATTTTGAGAATGAATTGTACCAATTGTAACCATAGAATAATTCATCTCCACCGTCACCTGACAAGCAAACAGTTACATCTTTTCTAGCAATTTCTGCAATATGATAATAAGGAACTGTAGAAGTATCGTAAAATAGGTCTCCATAATGGGACATAAGATTAAGATTATCTTTTGAATTAAAATCTGGTTTTTCTCTTCGATGATTAGTGTTTAAGAGTTTAGAAACATACATATCGTTGTTAATATCTTCATCAAAATCTGCATAAAATGTATTTATATTATTATGATTTTTTTCTGCAAAATAAGAAATCAGAGATGAGTCAATTCCACCACTTAAAAATGAACCAACAGGAACATCGGATATGAGTCTCATTTTAACACTATCTTCAATTAATTCTTCTAAATTTTCTATAACCTTTTTTGAATTAGATTCAGTACCAAAACCTTGTTCTACATCCCAGTATTTTTTTATTACTATATTTTTATTATTAAAATTAAGGTAATGACCAGGGAGTAATTTCTTTATGTTTTTGTATAATGTTTTTTCTTCCGGAACAAACAAATAAGTGAAATAATCAATAATGGAAGTATAATCAATAGATTTATCGTTAGAGCTAATGATATTTTGTATTGGATTTATTTCAGATGCAAAAATAAATTGATTATTCTTATGAAAATAATATAATGGTTTTATACCAATTCTATCTCTGGCAATAAAAATATTTTCTTTTTTGTTATCATAAATTGCAAAAGAAAACATACCATTAAATTTCATCAAACATTTTTCTTTCCATGCTATATATGAAAATAAAATTACTTCGGTATCAGATTTTGTTTTAAAATTAAAATTTAGATTTTTTAACTCATTTTTAATTGATTTAAAGTTATAAATTTCTCCATTAAATATTATAGTATATCTACCGTCATCGCTAGTCATTGGCTGATTAGCATTATCACTTAAATCAATAACTTTTAATCTTCTATGTCCAAGTATGATGTTGTTATTTTTATAGAAACTTCCTGCATCAGGACCTCGATGTTTCATTAGATCTAATGAACTTTCAAGACTACCATTAAAATTAACAGCTCCTAAAATTCCACACATAATCTTTAGTCCAAACTTTCTAAAAAGTTGATGAAATTTTTCTTAAATGAAACTGTATTAATATATTTATCATATCCTTCGCTGATAATATTACTCGATTGTGTTTTAAGTTGATTAATATTAAATGTTTTCGTTAGATCTAACAAAGGGAGATCTAAAAAGATTTCATTAAAAAATTCAAATGTTTCCTCTTTTTCATTGAAATAATTAAAAAATAAGAGTGGTTTTTTTATGAAAAGAGCCTCCATTGCTAAAGTTGACATTGGTGAAATGATTATTTTGGCTTTAGAGATAAGGTCTAGATTTGATTTTTCATTATGTTTTATCCATTCATAATTTGAAAATTCTTTTTTTAAAAAATTATACTTTTTCATTTTATCATTTGGATGATGTTTTAAAACTACATCTATTTTTTCTTTTTTTAAATATGATAAAACCTTTCTAAGATTATAAAAATAACTATTTTTATCTAATCCGTAATGTTCAGCTACTTCATATCCATTTGAAAGTATAATTAATACATAATTATGGTTCTCTACTTTTTGATTTTCATATTTTAAAGTTTGAACATTCCCAACATTTACGATATCATTGAAACTGTTGTATATTTTTAATGCGTTCTGTCTAGATATATCATTTATTACTAACAAGTGACTTATACCAAAATCATGTGGGTGATAACCTGGAGATTTTAATTTAAAGTAAGGTTTGTCAATTAAATAATACTTTATGTTTTGTTCTATTTTATTTATGAAGTTCTTTACAAATCCCTTATCAGCTCTCTTTGCAATATTTTCGACAAATTTTACATTGAATAATGAAAGGCCGTAATCGTACATAAAACTTGCTTTCCCATTTTCTTGAAATTCTTTGAGGAAATACTTTCCAATCGTTAATGAATTATCATTAATAAAAAGAAAGTTCTGTTTTATACCAATCTTTTTTCGCAATGACTTGTAAGATAAAAAATAATAAATCTCTTTCAACACTATTCTAATAAATGGAAAGTATTTTACATATAGATCAAATTTTTTGTAGTCTACGATATAAAATTTGATATTTTTTTCATTTAAAAAATTCTCAATTTTCCTATCTTTAAAAAGCAATACAAACTCAAAATTGTAACGATCATGCACTGCGCTTAAACATGACCATTGAACATTAAAAACATTAGAAAATAACGAAATAACTAATATATTTTTTTTACTTTTTTTCATAGAACACAAGCATTTTTTCAAATTTAATAGATAGTAAAATCTTTAATAAGAGAATCATAACACCATAAATAATCATTCCTGAACTAATTTTTAAGGATAACATAGCATGCGTAGATAGATTTATAAATAGCTCATTAATAACATTTAGAGAATAAGCTAAAATAGATGTTGAGATAAATATTGTTATAAAGATTCTAATATTATTTAAATAATTAATTTTAATTATAGATAATGAGCAGATGATGACTAAAAATAAATATATAAAATCACTAATAATCATTGCATAAGCAATATTTATCAGATTTAAGTTGCTATATGATAAATAAGATAAGCTCCCTATGAATAAAATTAGTGAAAACAAAGATGAGTATGTTAATAACTTAGGATATCCAATTGATTGAGTCAATATGTTGTATGGAGCAGAAACAAAACTAATGAATCCAAATAAAGAAAATATTTTTATTATATCTGAAATAGCTGTCCACTTCTCTCCAAGGAATAAGTAGACTAATTCATCAGACACGAAATACAATCCTATTGAAATTGGAAATCCGAAAAGCATGCCTGTATTAAGCATTTTTAAAAAAAATTTAGATACATCCTTTTTTGATGATTGAATTTTAGATAAAATTGGGAAACCTATTCTCCACAATATGTCTGAAAAATCATTGAAGATTAAACTTGAGAATGTTTGTGAACGTTCAAAAGTTCCATTCTTTTGAAATCCTAAATTTTTGCCGATAAAAAAATAAATAATATTTTTTCGTGCTGATGAAATTATTGTACTAAGTAAAATCCAAACACCAAAATCAGCTAGAATATTGAATTTTTTTAAATTAAGCTCGAATTTTGGTCTATAAGAGTGAAAATAAAAAGATCCAATAAAAAGGATAAAGTCACCAATTAATTTTCCATAGATTAATGCCCAGATATTTTTTAAATAAAATGCAAGTATAACTGTGGACAGTCCTCTTAAAATCAATGGAATTGATTCAAAAAGAAATAGCGTATAAAAATCTAGGTTTTTTCTTAAAAAAACCACTCCAATATTTCTAAAACCCAAAAATATATATGAGATAGATGCAAAATGAATGTAAATCTTTAGGCTTTCATTACTGAAATAATTTGAAATAGGACTTGCTAAAACATTGAAAATTATAAACAGGAAAATGAACCTTAATACTTCAACAGTCCATGCAGTATTCAATAACGTATTAAAATTATCTTTTTTTTGTATGATCGCGGCTGGAAATCCTGTTTGTGTAGTGGATTGAAAAATAGCCATAAAACCTAAAATAATTGCCATAACTCCATAGTCATCTGGAGAAAGCAATCTTGTTGCAATAACTGTAAATAAAAAACCTAAAGATCTTGAAATTATTGTGGTCATAGATGACCAAAATGTCCCTGATTTAGCTTTTTTGCTAATTAACTTTTTGCTTTCCATAGACTTTTATTGAAGAGGAAAAATTATGATTATTTGCTGAAAATGTTTCATCTAATTCTTGTGATGAATATGATAGTCTAAGAAAAAAAGTATTATCAAAACTTTTATAGTCAATATATGGTAATGGAGAATATTTACTTAGATCAGTTTCAAAAATAATTGATTTGTTATTGTCTCCAATCTCAAGTTTGCCATTAGTATTTCCTAAAATATTATGAGAGGAAATTAAGTGTGAAGTTATTTTTTGCTGATTTATAGATTCAAAATTAAATCTAAAAGTTTCATAGTCTCCACCATTACAAACTTTATAATATAAAGTTTTTTCATCCCAATCATTTGGTAAAAATGTAAAATTATATAACTTCATTATATAAGGATATCCCAGACTACATTGAATGTCTTTATTTATAATCAATTCATCTTCGTTAAAAAAATAAGAAGTAACGATACTATTTTCCTTATCATAATTATATTTAAAAATCTTACTATTAGATTCATTTATATATGAAGTTGTATTTAGGCTTGTAATTTTGCGTTTTGCAGGCCTATCTATTATAGTATGACCAGAATAAAAATCTGCAGCAAAATGAATGTCTTCAAAGAAAGCATGCTTTATAGTTCCAATTAATGGTTCATCAAAAAGAGAATTGAAAGTTAAACTATTTATTGTCCCTTTTTGTATGTTAAAACTTGCTTTAATTTCTTTTGAATTAAACTCTAAATCACCATCAATTAATTGAGTTTGATATTTAATTAATTGATTTTTTTGCTTTTTTTTGTTTTTCGGTAATATTTTTTTACGCAAGATATCTAATCTACTTAAATATGCTTTCCATCTTTTATCTGTAATATGTGTTCTAAAATCACTTGACCATAAATAAATCAGCTCTTCAAAATCTTTTATGTCATTATCTAATTTCATTGCCTCAAAGATTTGATAGCAATGTGAATTAATTATAAAATCATTCTTTCCTGTCAAAGCCCATCGAGTTATATTGTATTTTCTTTGTTTTTTTACAGGAATAGGACTTTCTACGGAGCAAATATTAATAACCTTATTAGACAAATTACTATCTTTAAACTCATCTACTAATTCTTCTACGAAAAAAGATATTTCATTCTTTTCTAACAATGATTTATGGAGCTGAATGATTTTTTCCCATTCATTGGATTGTATCTGAGCTTCATTTTTATATCTACCTGGTCTGAAGTCAAATACTTCTGCATCTCCAGAATAGACTGACAAAAATCCATTATGTGAATTTCCCCTACTTCTTTTAATATAATTTAAATATTCTGAAATATTAATATCTCCATGAATACATCTTTGAAACTGCTGGAATGCTATCGAATCACATAATACTATATTAATAACATTGCCATTTGAGTCTTTAATTTTTTGAGGGAAATATTGTAACTCTCTATTAAGATTTAAATTTGATAATGCATTATTCCATTCAGTAATTATAGTTTTATATCCATTATTAATATACGATTCTATTAAACCATTTGAGAACGCCATTTCATTTACAAGCGCAATTTGAGGATTAACATCTAAGATTTCTTTATAATATTTTTGGCCAATTTTTTGATTTTGGTGATTGATTTCTTTAGGAACTAAGGGTCCAATAATTTGTGAAAAACCGCTACCAATAAATTCAATTTTTTTATTTTTGATTGCCTCTTTTAACCAAGTAACAAATTCTGGATTTAAATCGTAAACAATTTTTAAAGTTATAGCAGTCATCTCTATGGAAACTTTAATATCGTTTTCAACATATCTTTTAAATTGAGAATAACAACGATTTATTACATCTTCCCTCTGCTCATTTTCAATTGAAGAAAACATTAAATTGCAATGAAATAAGGTAAAATACTTATTCATGAATTTACTCTTTTGATAATCTTTGAAAAAATGCCAACTGAGATTCTAAACCAACATTTTTATATTTCTCAGATCCAATTTCTTCAAAAATAATATCTACAGCTTTTTTATATTCATTTAAATGGTTTTTATTATGAGAAAATGAGGGTTTAAATTGTCTAAAACCTAAAATATTGAAATCTAACATTCTTGCCGTATAATAAGACATCATCAAAAGATTATCTTCATTATTAAAAGAAAAGCTTGGCAAAGAAGGAAGGCCTGAAACTTGTAAATCTAAAGAATATTTATCCCCACTATTATGCCATATTTTTTTTAAGGAGTCACCAGTTTTAATAATTTTTTTGTGAACTGATTGTTTAATGTATTTTTCTATTGTGGCTTTTGCTGCAACAGAACCAATTCTCTCTGTCCAACTAGTGCTAGAAATGAATGTGTCTGATCCGGATTGCATAATATTTTTACTTCCTATAATAGTTGCAAATGGGTATCCATTTGAAATTGACTTTGCAAAAATAGCTATATCTGGCTTTATTTCTTTATGAAGCAAATGTGCTCCTCCAGGAAATAGTCTAAATCCGCTTGTTATTTCATCAAAAATTAAAATTATTCCATATTTATTACATATTGACTGAATTTGCATTAACAATTCTTTTGAAGGATAATCTGCACGACAAGGTTCAATAATAATTGCTGCCAAGTCTTTTTGATTCTTTTTGATTAGTTTTTCAAAAGCATCAATATCTTCCATATTGAAAGGAAGTGCTGTTTTAGATAGAGATCTTGGAACTCCTTTTGCATCAAGACCCTTCATTAATTGGTCATCTAGATTTTTACTTGAACTTATATTAGCAGAAAGATACCAATCATGCCAACCGTGGTATCCATTAAATAAGATAAGGTCTTTGCCAGTATGAGCTCTTGCAATCCTTATAGCTATAGAGACTGCTTCACCTCCAGATCTACAAAATCTTACCATACCTGACCAAGGATGCATTTTAATTAGTAATTCTGCTAATTCAATTTCTTCGTAAGAATTTAATGAAGATGATGATCCGTTCTTGATACATTGAATTACTGCATTATCGACATAAGGATCTGCATATCCTAAGATATTTGCGCCTATGCCCATAGTTGACATATCAAGCAATGTATTATTGTCCATATCAGTCAAATGTACACCTTTTGCTTTTTTAAAATACGATGGCCATATATTTGGTGAGTATAATTCTTGTTTCTTTGAAAATAATTGCGAACCGCCTGGAACAAGTTTTTTTGCTTTTTGATAAAGCTGTTGCCCAGTTCCTAGTTTATATTTTTTAAATTTATCCATGACAATAAAATATACTTACCATTCAGATGGATTTAAAAGTTTATTGCTATAAAAAGGTAAATTATTCCACCATTCCTGAAGAATAGTATGATTATCTTTGTTTTTAAAAAAAGTAAAATTTTTGGAATATTCATCGAAACTATTTATCCCCATTATAATAATTGAATGGTCAACATACTTATCAACTGACTGTAAACACATTGCAGCAGGATTAAGATTGTTTTTATCACAAAAAGTCCTAAAAATTTTAAATTCTTTTTTTGCCCAAACTAATTTTGAATTATTAATTTCATTTTCACTCATTAATAATGCCCCTTGTAAATAAATTGATCTAATAATAGGTGTAATATTATTTTCTGAACAAGTTTTAAAAAAATTATTATCAATTAATCTTCTGTCTAAGCAATTAAAAGGTACTTGAATAATATCAATATAGTCTTTTTCTGCATAGAAAATAGCATCAGAAGGGTCATAAATAGATAATCCAAATTTTTGAATATAATTTTCTTTTTTTAAGTAGGTAATCAACTCCAAAAACTCAGCGCTTATATTATTTGGAACTCTATGAAGAAGAAGCCCCCATAAAGAATTAATTTGTAATTCGTTTAAACTATTCTTAATAGAAATTTTTAAAGAATCTATGCAATTCAGGTCAATATTATGATCTATTTTAGATATACATTTGGCCTTATTATTTAAAGAATGTTTTGTTAGAATATCTCCAATTTTTGACTGTGCTTTACCATATGTTGGAGCAGTATCTATATAATAAATATCATTATTGAAAGAATGAGTAATAATTTTTTCAATATCTTTATTTGAAATATTTTTTACATTTTTTATACCGTATTTCTGATCAAAATTTGCTGATCCAATGCATAAATGATTCACCTTATAACTTACCTCTAAAAGATTTTATTGGTCTTAATCCGTCTGAAGAATCTGCTCTCCAATCTCGTTCAGAAATTTCAAAATCAATCATCTTTTTAATATTGTCCCCATCCGATTTAATTGATCTATTAACATTGCTGATAACATGCTTCATTTCAGAAGGTAGCCAGCAATGTCCAGAACCAAATTCGGCTCCTTGTTTATCTAAATCCAAGTGAAACTCAATAAATTCACAATCAAATTTATGAACAGATCTATAAATTACTGATTCATCTACTGTATGATCTGACCATCCATATTTAATATTGATGTCAGAGTTTTCTTTATCAAATTTTTCTCTCATTGTATTTATAAAATTCAGATTTGAATTATAATATTTAGTAGGATAGACACTACTACAATGTAGAATTGTAATGTCACTACATCCGTTATCTAATAAAATATTTACTGCAGTTTCAATCTCAAATAAATTTGCCATACCAGTTGAAAAAACAACCGGTTTATTTGATTTTGCACATCTAACAAACAATTCTTTCCACAAAATTTCGTACGAAGCAATTTTAAAAAAATCTACATGGTCTACAAGTTCATCTACCGCATCTAAATAAAATGGCGTACAAGAAAATTGGATATTATTCTTTTTTGCTCTTTCCGATAAGAGCGGGATAAATTTTACAGGAAGCTCCCAATTTTTCCGTTCAACTAAATTAGGATTTTTTAAAATAGCTTTTTTATGAAATAATTCGTCAATTTTAAATAATTGAAATTTTACAGAATTGCATCCCATATCAGCTGCAGCATCAATAAAATCATAGCATCTGTTAATATCTTGATGATGATTAGAAGATACTTCAGCGCAAAAATTAATTAACATAAAACTCTCGAATTAAATTAATAACTTTATCTTGATTTTTTTTACTTAAATCAGGAAATAAAGGAAGTGAAATTCCTTTTTTATAATATTCCTCAGAGTTAGGAAAATCTTTAACTTTAAATCCTCTATAAAATGGCTGTCTATAAATTGGTATATAGTGGACTTGGCAATTAATTCCATTATCTTTTAAATAAACAAAAAGCTTGTCTCTATTTTTAGCTAGAATAATATATAAATGATAGGAGTTTTTAAAATTAAAATTATGTGCTTGAGGAGTAATTTCATCTATGCTGCGGAAATTTTTATCATAATACTTAACTAGATTTAATCTCTTATTTATCCACCTATTGCTTTTTTTTAGTTGAGAAATTCCTAAAGCAGCCTGAAAATCTGTAATTCTATAATTATATCCCAATTCACGCATTTCATAAAACCAAGGTCGTTTTTTAAACCATTTTTTATCTTTATGCATGCCATGTGATCTTAATATTTTTGCTCTTTCATAAAACGCTCTATTATTTGTTAGAATTGCACCACCTTCACCTGTTGTGATATGTTTAACTGGATGAAAACTTAGTGTTGTAATATCTGAAAAAGAACAATCTCCTACTTTTCTCAACTTGTTTTTTGAATCATACCATTTCCCACCTATAGCATGACATGCATCTTCAATAATCCAAACATTATGTTTTTTAGCTAAAGATTTTACTTCTTCCATATTTACTACCTCTCCACCAAGATGAACTACAATAATACCTGATATTTTTTTGGAGTTTAACTTCTCTTCTAAAGCATTAAGATCTATATTAAAATTCTTAATATTGATATCAACAAATTCAATTTTTCCTTCAGCGTAAACAACAGAATTTGCAGTTGCAAGAAATGTAACCGGAGTAGTTGCAACAATAGATGATTTATTGGTCCCTAATATAATATTAGCGATATGTAAAGCACTAGTACCATTATTGAATGAAACTGCATATTTCGCTCCACAGTATTTTGCCAGCTTCTTTTCAAAAATTTCTATGGTTGGTCCTTGAGTTAAAAAATCAGATTTTAGAACATCAATAACGGATGATATATCATCTTTATCAATGGATTGTTTACCATAGTTAATCATGATTAAATATACTCAAATTCTATAGATTTTACTGCTAATTCTGCGTTCGAAATTGCGTTTAATCGAGATGTTCCGGTCACAATTATTAAACCAGCTCTGGACGGGTGTGATGTAGTTTCGGGAATTACTGAACCTTCTTCAATTCTTATATCAAAAAATTTTACAAAGTTCATCTTTTTTATTTTATTTATACCGTTAATTTTTTTAATAGTCTTTCCGGCTTTTGGAAATAGATATCTTTGCGAAACGCATGTATTATTTTTAACTGTTAATTCACTAAGATCTATAGATTCTCCTAAAGATATTTTTATTGCATTAGATAAAAAATCTACTCCAGTGTTTAGTGGTATTTCATGTGAACAAAAATAACCTCCACTCAACCTAGTTGCTATCTCAATTATGTAGGGCTTACCTTTGCTAACAACAATATCTCCTTTAACTACTCCATTTTTAACACCGATTGATTTCGCAGCTTCTGATACTAAAATTTTTATTTTACTTTGAATTTCTTCTGATAAAAAACTTGGTAAGTCTCCTCCATTTTCTATTACAAAAGGGAAATATTCATCTAATAGCTCATAATTTCTATCAGAAAATCCGATTGTAAAACAATTTCCATTTATAACTAGAGATTCAGTACTGACCTGTGGACCTTTTAAATATTCTTCAACCATCACTCTACCTGTAGGACTATTTTCTTTAGCAAAACTCCAGGCCCAATCTATGTTTGTATTATTGTCAAGCCTTGCTACTCCTCTAGCGCCTCTACTATCAACAGGCTTAATGATCAAAGGGAATTTCCAATTAGATATAATAGATTTTAAATCTTCTATATTAAACAGTTCTTTATATTTTGGAATTAAAACATTATCAGAAAAAAATTTATCTTTCATTGCAATTTTATCAGATGATAACATTGCGGATTCAATAGTAATTCCTGGTATAGATAATTCTTTTGCAACACTTGCTACCGTTAAAGGAACATCTGACGCCATACACATCACACCATCTATTTTTCTAAGATTATTATAATCTTTAGATTTTTTTACAGTTAATTCGATATCGTATGTACTTGCAATAATTCTATCATCAGCAAATGCAAATCCAGGAGCATTTTTATTTCCATCGCTGACGACAACATAAAGACCCATCTCTTTAGCCTTTTGAATTCCTGGAATAGCCTCGGAGCCACCTGATATTATTAGAAGTGTTTTATTCAAAATAATTAAAAATAAAGCCCACCATTGACATTAATGGTTTGAGCGGTTATGTAGCTACTTTCATCAGAAGCCAAATATGCAACTACGCTAGCAACTTCATTTCTTTTTCCAAATCTTTTCAATAGAATATTTTGGGAAGCTTTTTTTACTGCTTCAGACTTTAAACCTTCTTCTGCCATGTCAGATTCAATTAATCCAGCAGAAATTGTATTACAACGAATATTATATTCTGCACCAAAACGCGCAACAAGCTGACTTAAAGAAATTAAACCTGCTTTGCTAGCAGAGTAGTGAGCGGTTCTTGGTCCTCCATATTGACCACTTACAGACCCTATATTAATAATGGATCCATTTTTAGAATTTTTTAACAGGGAAAAGGTTTCTTGCATCACGATAAAAGGTCCTTTTAAATTAACATCTAAAATCATATCCCAATCACTATCGGTTATTTTATCGAAATCTTCAGGATTATTAATACCTGCATTATTAATTAATACGTCAATTTGATTTATATCTTTTTTAAGATTTGATATTGCATTTACTACACTAATTCTTTTTGAAACGTCCATTTGAACTGCTTGAATATTGGTATTATAACTTGATATACTTTCAATCAACTTATCTGAGGAATCTTTATCATTAAGATAAGAAAAAATCACATGAGCGCCTTCTTTTGCTAATTTTTTTACAATAGCGCTTCCAATTCCTCTGCTTCCTCCCGTTACAAAACATATTTTGTCTTTTATCATTATAATTCTATCTATTTAATATTTTTTTTACTTTTAAATGGATAGCGTTGGAGTCAATTTCATATTTGGCAGCTAATTCATCTGGCTCTCCTGATTCGCCAAAACAATCATTAACACCAACAAATTCCATGGGTATTGGTTTGTGCTTTACAACAACTTCTGCAACAGCACTACCAAGTCCGCCAAAAATATTATGATCTTCAGCAGTGACAATACCATTAGTTTCGTTAGCACACTTTACAACCATATCAATATCTATGGGTTTGATTGTTGACATATTAACAACTCTAGCTGAAATGCCCTCCTTTTCTAAAGATTCAGCAGCATCCAATGCGCGACTTGTTGTGGGTCCGCACCCCATAATTGTAACATCATTACCATCTTTTAATATTTTTGCTTTACCAATTTCAAATTTATAGTCATCATTCAAAATTCTTTTTGAATCACTTCTACCAGTTCTCATATAAACCGGACCAGGAAATTCTAATATAGCCTTTGTTGCTTGCTTAACCTCAATAGGATCACATGGAGATAAAACAACCATTCCCGGAATGGAACGGTAACAAGCAAGATCTTCCAAAGATTGTGCAGAACCCCCATCTGGGCCTACATCAAGACCTGGATGACTCGCAATAATCTTTACATTCATATTTGCATAGCTAATTGAAAGTCGTGCTTGTTCAATAGCTCTTAACATAAAAACTGCAAAAGTAGTTACAACAGGAATTAAGCCAGTAGCAGCTAATCCTCCAGCCATAGCCATCATATTTTGCTCAGCTATACCACACTGGATAAAGCGTTTTGGAAAAGCTTGCCTAAAATGGTGCATTCCAGTTCCACCAGCAATATCCGCATCCAGGACAACAACATTAGGATAGTCTGGAGCTATTTTGGTTAACTCTTTGCCACAAGCCTCTCGCAAAGAATCACCGCTACTCCCTAAAAGTGAAGGGGCTTTAGTCATCAATAAACTCCTTAATTTTTACTTCGTCTTCGCCTAATTCTAAGAGCGCCTGACTTAAATCTTCTTTGCTTAGCTTTAAACTACCGTGCCAAGTAGGGATTCCTTCCATGTATGAAACTCCCTTGCCTTTAATAGTGTTTGCAATAATCACTGTTGGTTTGTTTTTTTCAGATTTTGCATCTTTAAATGCTCTCTCAATCTCATCAAAATTATGTCCATCAATTTTTATTACATTCCAATTGAAAGCTTTCCATTTATCAAATAAAGGCTCTAAACCAATTATATTTTCATTTAAATCGTCGCTTTGCATTTTATTATAATCTATAATTGCACATAGATTTTCAAGCTTATGATGGCCAGCAAACATGGCTCCCTCCCATACTTCTCCTTCTTGTAATTCTCCATCACCAAGCATTACATAAACTCTATTATTGATATTTTGTATTTTTAATCCCATTGCTTCTCCAATTGCAAAAGAAAATCCTTGTCCTAGAGATCCCGTACTTGCCTCAGTCCATTGTGCGGAACCTCTATGCGTGTGCCCTTGAAGTTCATGATTAATCTTTCTTAATCCATTAAGCCTTGATTTATCAATAATGCCGACTTCTGCTGCAACAGCATATAGTGCCGGGGCACAATGTCCTTTAGACAAAATAAACCTATCTCTTGTTTGATTTTCAAAATTTTTTGGATCATAATCCATTTCATTGATGAATAAATATGCAATTATATCTATAGAAGATAAAACGCCCCCTGGATGACCAGATTCAGCACTAAAAATACTCTTTAATGACCAAGATCGTAATTTATTCATGAGAAGTTTATCCATTTATATTATCCTTAATTTCATCACTAAATCCTAAGATATCAATACTTTGGTTTATATTAACTATTTCTTTAGAAATATCATCAAAATATTCTCTTGAACAAATAAACACTGCTTCTGGATTTATCGACCTTAATGATTTAGGATTTAGAATTTCTTTTCCATGAGTATGTCCTGTTATTTCTGATAAATATTTATCAAAAATACCTACTAGCTTAGATACATCAAGACCACCTTTTCTTACAAGAATATCAAAAATTCTACCCGCACCCCAAATAGCTAATCTTTTATGCATAGCTATTTTATTTAATTTATTGGCAATCTTTTTGATGTGCTTAAGATTAGACTTATGTGTTTGAATATATTTATTTATCAGATTATTACTATTTTTGTAATCTGAAATAATGGAATTCTTTTTTAATCTTGAATTAGGTGTAACCACCATTGATATATTAATTTCATCTTCTTCATTATTTGAGCAAGATAAAATTTCAAATCCAGATTTTTCTACCAAATTTTTAAAAGTTTTGATTGAGAAATGATATAAATGCTTATCAATAAAAAATTCTTCTATTATATCATCTAATTTAAGGAATTCTATATTTGGTACCTCTAAAAAAGCAATACCTCCATCTTTTAACAAAGTATTTATTTTAATTAATGAGTCTAGAGGAGACTTCAAGTGTTCAATTGTATGGGAACAATATACTAAATCAAAATAATTTTTGGGTAAACTAGCATTTTCAATTCTTTCATTGATAATTTTAAAATTATCTTTTTGTGAATAAGATTTTAGTATTTTAGAATCAGGCTCTACTCCCCAAATTTCTAAATCGTTATTTAATTCATTTATTTCAATCAAAAATTTTCCCCTGTTTGAACCAATATCCAAGCACTTAGAAAAAGAATCAATTGTTCTAACTCTATCGATCATGTCTAAATTATGCTTAGTCCTAAATCCCTTTCCATAGCGAATGTTTCCCCAATCTGCATCACCAGAAGCTTTCATTACCCTTGAATTGACATGATCTATCTTTGGAAAACTTTGCACTAATCCACAATTCTTACATATGAAAACTTTTAATGATCTGTTTGAATTTATTGGAGTATAAACATGTTCTAAATCGCATGATTTACATAGGTCACAATTAATTAATTTTTTTGAATCCATATTTAGTATTTGATTGGGTTAGATTGATCATATTCTACTTTATATTCTTTCGATAAGTCATATTCAAATCTAATCATTGTTTCCTTACATAAATCATTAAATTGAATATATTGATTTTTAGTTAAACTAAAATTTTTAGGTATATTTACGTTATGAGGTCTTTGAAGTTGATTAAATGATTTGCTTTTATAATTTAAACCAATAAAGGACATTAATTCTTTTAATTTTAATTCATCTGTAACCAAATCTTCTAACTTTATAAACATCTTTCTATCATTTTCAATATTTTCTAAATCATTTTGAATAGTTTCATTTACTGTTTTCCAATGGTAGCAAATTCTTTGAAATTGATCAAAAGATCTGAACTTATCTTTACTATCTTTTGCAACGTTCCACCAATATTTTTTTTCTCTTGGAGGTTCTTTTATTTCTTTAGGATTATCAATCCAATCTTGCAAGACTTTAGTGCTTTGATCATCGTAACATTCGTCTCCAAGTTTATTAAAAAAAGAACTGACTACTTTTCTTCCGTCTCTAATAAGATGAATAAATTTCGCATTTGGAAATAGTTTATTTAGTAAAGGAATTAACCAAGATAATTTATTTGAGGAGTCGCCCCAAAACTCTTTGTCTGATTCTTTCAAAGGTTTGGAATAGATATTTTCTAAAATCGCTAAAGCCTCTTTCTTGTCAATAATTTTTAGACTGTATTTTACGGCTAAAGGCTGTATATCATTGCACTTATATTCATGATACATTTCAACTTCCTCGTATGATCCGAGCAATTTTTCAAGCATTTGAGTACCAGACCTGCCACTTGAAACAATAAATAATGGTTGTGTTGTTTGCAATCTTTTCTCGATATTAATTATTAAAAATTGTTATCAATATAGACATAAATTAATTATGTGGTTATTTTATTTATAAGTATTAAATAATTTTTTCCAAGAATAGCTCCATTGCTCTTCCTTATCAATAGGAATATCGTCAATAGTATCCAATTTTTTGATAGTTTCTGTAAGATGTTTCTTATTAAAACTATCCCAGATTCCAATGCATTTAATTTTGTCTTTTAGTCTACTCATTTGGCTTATATAATTATAATCTTCTAAATCATCTTTATAGTTACATATAATGATAGATTTCTTGCCATAATACTCGATATCTTGAATTGTTGTTCCTAAAGCAGTTATTACGATTGAAGAATTTCCTATTTCTAAAGCCATATTTTTACAATCTGAAATAAAATCCAAATCTTTGTATTTCTCAATTATTTTTTCTTTGTTGTGAGAATAGCCTGGACCAAAAATTATTCTAAGTCTGTCCTTAAATTCTGTTTCCATTAAAATATCAAGGACTTTTGATGTAATATTATTTGGGTCACTTCCTCCGAATGTTATTAAAATTTTATTATTTATTTTTTTATTTTTTAATTTAGGAGAGGACAATATTGCATAATCTTTCCCATAAATATATTTGATACCATTATTTTTTAGAGATTTTACTATTTTATTCTCATTTATATAAAAACTTGGGAAAATTATGGTATCACCTATTTTTGTCCATTTATCTAAATTATCAATTATGACTAATTCATTATTATTTTTAAATGATTTAATTAAAGCTGAACAATCGATTCTTGAATCAATTAAAATTAATTCAGGATCAATATTTTGATTATTGTATAAATGAAATTTTCTTGATTCTAGAAAAAACTTCTCAAGACTATTTTGATATATAAATAAAGTTTGATTTTTGACTCCACAATAATCTATTATTCTGGTTAATCTGTACAAGTGCCCAAAACCAATTTGGTTACTCCCGCTAGCATAACATAAAAATTTAAATTTATTTGTCACAAAAATTCAGATGCAATAAATATGAAATTAATCATCATTTAAAGATTTAAAATAACCTTCGTTTCTTACTAAGTGTGAATTAATAGATTTTAATTGGGGATTCTTATCTATAAAATCAATTATATCTATAATGCTTACCAAACCCTTGCTGAAATCAAACTTGTTGAAAATTTCATTCAACAAAACATAATCCTCTTTTTCATCTAAAGTAAAGCGATAATTATAGTGATTTAAAAAAGGTTCAATTCCACCAACAAGGAAATTATTTTTAGGATTTTCAATATAAGGTCCAACATGTTCTCTCTCTGAATTTTTTTTGGCGTTTTTTTCTGCTTTTAAAATTGACCTACTAGAGAAAACCTGGACATCTAAACCATCAGGGAAACTACCCTTTAAGCCAAATAAATCATAATCATTATTAATACATCCAATAATGCAATTGTCAACAATAGTTGGTTCAATTATTGGACAATCTGCAGTAATTCTAACAATATGAGAAGCCTTGGAAATTTTAATAACATCTGAAAATCTTTTTAATACATCTTCTAGAGAACCTCTAAAAACTTGATATTTTTTTTCTTTGCAATGACTTGCTAGTTCATCGTCTGATTTATCATCCGAAGTTGCAATAAAAATTTCATCTATATAATTACATAAGCTTAATCTATTATACACATGATCAATAACCAAATCGCCCTTTTCACCAAGTGGCATTAAAACCTTGCGAGGTAATCTGGAAGAACTTAAGCGTGCTTGAATAACACCAACTACTTTATTATTGCTCATATTAAATAATATTAATTATTGAATTTTTAAAAAGTCATTATAAAGATTTCTTAATTCTTCGACTGTCAAGAATCTATCATTTTCACCGCTATTATATTTAAACCCCGGTTTTACTTTTTTAATTGAAATCTTATTTTTTTCATAGTGATTTTTGATATGAGAAATTAAAATTGGTGAGGCAATTATATATAAATTATTCAATTCAAAAGTATTGAAAGAATCAGATTCAGTTATCATTTCTTCATGTATCTTTTCACCAGCGCGGATTCCTATAAAATTCAATTTACATTCAGGTGCGATAGCTTTTGCCATATCCAAAATATTATATGATGGAATTTTTGGTACAAAGAGTTCTCCGCCCACCATTATTTTGAATGAATTGATTACAAAGCTGACTCCTTCGCTTAACATTATGTTAAATCTTGTCATATTTTTATCTGTAATTGGTATTTCTCCTTTTGACTTTATATCATGGAAAAAAGGAACAACCGATCCTCTACTACCAAAAACGTTTCCATATCTTACTACTGAAAACTTAATATTTCTTTTACCTTTATAGTGATTGGCATTAATAAATAGTTTATCAGCTGTCAATTTCGTAGCTCCATACAAATTAATTGGCGCAGCAGCTTTATCTGTACTTAAAGCAACAACACTTTCAATTGAATCATGGTTTAAGCAGGCTGAAATAACATTTTGAGAACCCATTATATTTGTTTTGACTGTTTCAAAAGGATTATATTCAGCAGTAGGAACTTGCTTTAAAGCAGCAGCATGCACCACGAAATGAACACCTTCTAGCGCCAAATTTAATCTTGAATAATCTCGAATATCTCCAATGAAAAATCTTAGCTTTTTTTCGTGATGTTGAAGCTTATTCGCTAACTCATATTGTTTTAACTCATCTCTTGAAAAAATTATAATTTTATTTGGATTATGTTTAGTCAATAAGGTATTAACTAATTCTTTGCCGAATGAACCAGTTCCACCAGTAATTAATATATTCTTGTTTTTGAAAATATCATTCATGATAATATCCTTTTCTAATTAAGAGTAATAAAATTGAAATAAAAAAAGCCATTAGTGTCGATATAATCACAATGAATTTCTTTTTAGGAAATGATGGATTTAATGGTAGAACTGGAGAGTTTAGAATTCTAAAATTATTTTTTTCTAAAGATAAATCAACCTTGTTTAATTCAATCTGACTTGATAAAGATAAGAATATACTTTCCTTAACACTTATCTCTCTTTCAAGAACTCTTAATTCTTTTGTTAAAAATGGAGAGTCAATAATGTTTTTATTGACTGTTATAAAGTTTTCCTTTTTTATTTCTAGAGCTTTCAGCTCAAGATCAACAGCTTTGAGTTTTTGATTTAGTTTCAAGTTTTTCTGTTCAATTTTTGTATTTTTCAAAACACTAAGGTAGTTGTCAAATTCCTCTAAAACTAAGTTATGAATATTTAATGCTAATATTTCATCATGAAAAGAAACTCTAATGTATACTAAAGATTTATAAGAATCATAATTCACTGATAGATAATTATTTATAAAAGAACTCTTCGCTAATAAACTAAGTTGTGTTTTAGTTAAAGTATCGTCTATGTCTTTATCTAGAATTAAATCTATAAGAAGAATATTTTCTCCATCTTTATTCTCAACATATTCATATAAAATATTTTGGATAAAGTCATTGCTGTTAAATAAATCATCAAAAATTCTTTCATAATTCATCCCTTCACTTGTACCAAGATTAACTCCTAAAGAACTTTGAAGTAAGCCTCCAATGCCTGCAGACTGTTGGTTGCTCTTGTATGGAAGAATAACAGAATTGGTCTCATATTTTGGTGGCAAAATTAGCGAAATGATAATTGACGATACGGCAACTATAAACGTAAATTTTAGTACAAATGATAGATTTTCAACCATTAGGTTGTAAATACTTTTAATGTTTATTTCTCTAGTCTCTATGAAATCATTCATTATTTTTCACTTCTCATTATTACTATTTGATTATAAAAAATTTTTTTAAAAACTATTAGTCTTTTAAAAATTTCATTAAAAAAGAATTTTGAAAAAGATAATTTTACTGGTAGTGAATATTTATGATTAATTATGGAAAATTTTCTTGAGTTTAAATACATCAACAATTCATCTTTTGACCATTCACGTATATGGTCTTTGTTCACTGGCTGGTTATTATTAATATTTCTAAATTTGATTCTATCAGGTGTACTTAAAATAATTATCGTATTTTTATGAGATAAATATTTAATTAAATCTAACAATTTATCTGGGTCTTCCAAATGCTCAATAACATCACTGCAAATTATATAATCAAATGAATTTTTATGATCTTCATACAATGAATAGTCACAATTACTTAGGTCGTCTACGATAAACTTTCCTTCTTTATAATATCTTTTTGAATGAAATACAGATTCAGTGGAATCAACCCCAAAAACTTCTAAATTATTAGCATCTTTAATAATATTCAATTTCCAACCTGTACCACACCCTAAATCAATAATCTTAGATTTTTTAGAGAAATCAATAATTTTATTTAGTTCAGAATAAACATAAAATTGAAAGTGCTTTGATGCTTCAATCCTTCTTTTAGTCCAATACTTTATACTTTTATTATATTCAATCTTTGGATTGTTTATATAATTTTCTTTTATACCGTAATTTTTCATAATAAGATAAATTATTCAGAATAATATTTTTTATACCATTCAATAAAGTTTTTTGCTCCATCTTTAAAGCTCGTTTTTGGATTAAAATTAATTTCCCTAAAAAGCAAACTATTGTCTGCCATGCTATCTTTAACATCGCCTTTTTGCATCGGCTTAAGTAAAATTTCAGCTTTCTTTCCTAAATTTTTTTCAATGATTTTAACAAAATCTTTGAGGTTGATTGATTCATGCCCTCCTATATTAAAAATCTTATTTACACTAGAACCGTCATAAAAATAATCTTTTTGGGATAGCAAATATATACTTTTTACAATATCATCAATATAGGTAAAACTTCTAGAATGATTTCCATAATTGAAGAGTTCGATTGGCTTCCCCTCTAAGATATTCTTTGTGAATAAAAATAATGCCATATCAGGTCTTCCCATTGGTCCATACACCGTAAAAAAACGCAAACCTATAACATTCATTTGGTGTAGATGATTATAAGAATGAACTAAAACTTCATTTGCTTTTTTTGTTCCTCCATAAAGAGAGATTGGATTATTGGTATTACATTCTTCTTTTGTTGGGAAAACATCGCTAAGACCATAAACAGAGCTTGAAGAAGCATATATCAGATTTTTAGTATTTGAATTTCGCATACATTCTAAAAGATTAATAAAACCAGTTATATTAGAATCCACATAAACTTCAGGATTAGTAAGAGAGTATCGAACACCTGCTTGAGCAGCCAAATTTATTACAAGATCAAATTTATGTTCACAAAATATGTCGTTTAGTGTTTGCTTATTTATTAAATCTTCTTGATAAAAAATAAAATTATCGTATTCATTTAAAATTTTTACTCTATTTTTTTTTAAGTTTATATCATAATAATCATTCATATTATCAAGACCGACAACACAAAAACCATTATCTAAATAATATTTTGATAAGTGAAAGCCAATAAAACCGCTGCTTCCTGTAATAAAGATAGTATTCATGATATGTTATTTTAATATCTTGCAGCTATTCAATGAAGAACTATTCATCTTCAACTACTGCTCGACCTTTTAGCTCTTCCCAATCTTTTTCAGGTCTGACAACTAGATTGGTTTCCCAAGCCCCTTTTAATGTTTTGAGGTCTAGATTGAGTTGGTCGCTAAAAGTGATTAGCGCTCTCATATCTTTTGGAAAACAGCTACCTCCGAATCCAAATTTGCCATCATGACCTGGAACATTAATGTGCGAATGGCCAATCCGACCATCTAAAATGAATCCTTCTACAGCATTATCCCAATCTGCATCAACCAAATCAGATATTTGTTTCATTTCATTTAAGAAAGATACTTTTGTGGCAAAAAAACAATTATTCATATATTTTATAAGCTCCGCTGTTTGAAAGTTTGTTTTAATAATTGGCAAATGTGATCCAAAGCGATCGCTATATAAATTGGCAACTTTTTCAACATGCTCTGATAAACCACCAAGAATTACTCTTGATTGATTAATAAAATCAAAATAAGCAGATCTTTCTGTTAAGAATTCAGGATTAAATACAATTCTAATATTCGTAAATTTTTTTTGAAATGCTTCAGAGGTGCCTGGCACTACAGTTGATCTTAGCAAAACAATATTTTCTGAATTTGAATTAACAGCATTTATTTCATTTAAACTATCTTCTAAAATTTTTAAAGATATTGAACCATCTTTGTTTGAAGGTGTTGGAAGAGATAAAAAGATAAAGTCAGATTTGTTAACAGTATCTTCGAGCGAATTTAATGACCTAGATGGATCTTTATCATAAATTCTGATATTTGCATTATATCCTGTAGAAGGTGAAAATCCATTTGCAACTGCTGAGCCAACAAAACCACGGCCTATTATTCCAATATTCATTGAATGACATTATAAAAAATTATATTAAATTGCAATGTTGTAATTTGATATTTAAAAGGGCCCATAGCTCAATTGGTTAGAGCAACGGACTCATAATCCGCAGGTTCGGGGTTCAAGTCCCTGTGGGCCCACATATGAGCAGTCATTCATTCATAAAAGACCCAAAAAATAAAAACATTTATATAAATATAAATGGGGAGCTTTTTCATAGGGATGAAGCCAAAATTTCTGTATTTGATAGCGGATTTCTCCTTGGAGATGGCGTTTGGGAAGGCATACGTTATCATAAATCAAAATTAATTTATATTGATGAACATTTAGATAGATTGTTTTCAAGCGCAAAAGGTATTTCACTTAATATCACCTACTCAAAAAAAGAAATTATCAATGAAATCAATAAGGTTTTGGCTAAAAATAGAATGAATAATGATGTACATATTCGTTTAATTTTAACTAGAGGAGATAAAATTACTCCATATCAGAATCCTAATGCTAATGTTGGGCCAATAAATTTAGTAGTAATTCCTGAATATAAAAAAGCGAGCCCTAAGACATATGAAAAAGGAATTACTATTGGAAGAGTATTAACAATTAGACCTCCAGAAAATATATTAAGCACACACTATAATACACTAAGCAAATTAAATTGTATTTTAGCAAGTGTTGAAGCCAATAAACTTGGTTATGATGAAGGTATTATGAATGATTTAAATGGCAATATCAGTACTTGTAATTCTACAAATTTATTCTTTGTAAAAGATGGCGAAGTTTTGACTTCTACCGGAAAGTATTGTTTAAATGGTATTACTAGAGGTAAAGCTATTGAAATATGTAATGAAAATAATATAATATGTTCTGAGATTGATTTTACTTTTGAGGATATTAAGGATTGTGAAGAAGCTTTTGTGACAGGTACATTTGCTGGAATTATTCCTGTATCTCAACTTGAAAGAAAAAAATTAAATTCTACTAATTCAGGTTCTTTAGTTAGCAAAATTAGGGTGCTATACAACAAAAAAATTAAAGACTACTTGTGTTAATATGAAAATTGCATGTTGGTCAGGTCCAAGAAATATATCTACTGCTCTTATGAGATCTTGGTCTTCGAGGAAAAATTCTTTTGTCTCAGATGAACCTTTGTATGCCTACTACCTTAAAGAAAAAAAGTTAAAGCATCCAATGCATAAAGAAATAATTAATTACTATCCCAACAAGTACAATGATATAATTAAAACACTTTCATCTGAAATACCTTTTGGAAAAAAATATTGGTATCAGAAACACATGGCTCACCATTTAATTAACACCAAAAACTTAAAATGGATTAATAATTTTGAAAATTGTATTCTTATAAGAAATCCAAGGCTGGTTATTAATTCATATGTAAAAAAAAATAACCTTACTAATGTGGACGAATTAGGATATCCTCAACAGCTAAAAATTATAAAGCACCTGCAAAAAAATAATATTAGTTTCCACATAATTGATGCAGAGACTTTTTTGGATAATCCTATTAAGGGATTAAAACTCTGGTGCAAAAAACTAAATATTAATTTTGAAAAAAATATGTTACAATGGGAAAAAGGTAAACATAAAAATGATGGAATTTGGGGAAGGCATTGGTACAGCAATGTATACAATACGGAAAATTTTGTAAAGTCAATTTCAAAAAAATCTAATGCTTATTTAAAATATGATTCTATCTATAATGAAGCGTATTATATTTACAAAAAAATATATAACTTGATTTGATAATGTATTATTTTTTTGAAACTTAAATGGATTATAAAATGAATAATGTCGTATGGCATAAAGCATCGATAAACAGCAAAGATAGACAGGATATTTTAAATCAAAAACCATTCCTTTTATGGTTTACAGGGCTCAGTGCTAGTGGAAAATCAACATTAGCAAATTTGGTTGAACAAAAATTATTCTCTTACAAATTAAAAACTTACTTACTTGATGGAGATAACGTCAGACATGGATTAAATAAAGATTTAGGTTTTGATGAAGAGAGTAGAGTTGAAAATATTCGTCGTATTGGAGAAGTATCAAAACTTTTTTTGGATGCAGGTATTATTGTTCTTACAGCTTTTATATCTCCCTTCAAATCTGATAGAATCCTCGTTCGTAAACTATTTGATGCAGGGCAATTTATAGAAATATTTGTCGACAGCTCTCTTGAAGTTTGTGAAGCAAGAGATCCAAAAGGGATGTATGCAAAAGCAAGGAGTGGAGAAATAAAAAATTTTACTGGCATTAGCTCTCCTTATGAAATTCCCGAAAATCCTGAAATTCATTTAGTAAATAATGATATATCACTTGATGATGCATCAAATCAAGTTATTAATTACTTAATAAAATCAAATTATATAAATATTAAATTAGGAGATTAAATGAAATATTCAATGTTTGTCGGTCGTTGGCAGCCTCTTCATAAAGGACATCTATGGCTAATAAATGAAAGGCTTAAGGAGGGGAAAAATGTATGGCTAGCAATCAGGGACGTCAAGCCTGACAAAAATAATCCCTGGACTGCTCAAGAAATTGAGAAAATGGTTCATGAAGGAGAATTAAAAGACTTAATAGCTGATGGCAGAGTAATAACATCAATTATACCAGATATTGAATCTGTAAATTATGGTAGAGGCGTTGGGTATGAAATTATTGAACATATTCCTCCGAAAGAAATTGGAAATATATCGGCTACTTCCATACGAAAATCAATGAGAGAAAAAGGAGAATTATAGAAGGAATACTTCTTTACTAATATTTAAAATGAATTCATTATTTAAATTGTGGAATCAACCTAGCTGGATAAAGTGGATTATTTATCTTTGTTTGATTTATATCTTATTTCTAATTAAGGAAGCTTTTGCAATTGTCTTATGGTTTTTATTTTGTATTATTTTGTATTACATCATTTTTGCTCAAAATATTTTAAGAACAAGGACATATTATGAAAAAAAAATGTGAATTAATTACTTTAATAGCTGTTGGTATTTTCATTTTTCTCTTTGCAACATCACAAAACTTTACAACATCTAGCGAAAATAGACCGCATGGTTCCCAAATAGATTTACCTGAATTAACACGAAATAATTATTTAATGGGATTTTTAAATGAAAATCGCTCTAATTATAGGGTCTCTTATTATGACATTAACATAGATTTTGATATAGAAAACAAATCAATTATTGGTTTTGTGAAAATAAAAGCTCAAAGTTTAAAAGATTTAAATAGAGTTCAGATTGATTTGGCAGAAGACTTAGATATTAAAAATATTTTTTTTCAAAATGTTGAGCTAGAATATAAAAGAGAGCTTGACGCTGTTTTAGTAGAATTTCCAACCACTATAATAAAAGATAGTATTTTTGAATTTACTGTAAATTATAGTGGAACTCCACAAAATGCAGATAACCCACCATGGGCTGGAGGATTTACATGGTCAACAGATAAAAATGGACGCGACTGGGTTGCAGTATCATGTGAAGGTGAAGGAGCTAGAATTTGGTGGCCTAATAAAGATCATATTACAGCTGAAGGTGATAGCGTTAGAATGGTTTATACCGTTCCATCAAATTTATTTGCGGTCGGGAATGGAAAATTAAGGAGCATAACTTCAAATGGTAATAAATCAAGCTATGAATGGTTTGTGAAAAACCCAATTAACAATTACAACATATCCGTGCAAATCGGAAATTATGTCGCAGTGCAAGATACGCTTATTAAAGATAGTGTTGTGCATTATATGGATCATTATGTTTTAGATTATAACGAAGAGCTAGCCTCTAATTATTTTCCTCAATCTAAAGAGGTAATTAGGTTCTATGAAAAATATTTTGGAGACTATCAGTGGTATGAAGATGGATATAAGTTAATCGAAGTGCCTTATTTAGGAATGGAACATCAGTCTGCGGTTACTTATGGAAATGGATTTAGTATTTATAATGGTGTTAGAAGCAGTAGTTGGCCCATGTATGGCGTAATAGACCCTCTAATTATTCATGAAACTGGTCACGAATGGTTTGGCAATAGCGTTACAGCATCAGATCCAACACATATTTGGATTCATGAAGGTCTTCAAGTTTATTCTGAATCAATTTATTTTGAAGACAAGTTTGGAAGTTATGAAGTTGGTATCCATTATTTAAATAGTATTAAAAATAGAATAGCAAATCAAATACCAATTGTTGGAAATGAAGATGAAAATCATTGGGCTTTGCATGGAGATACCTACATGAAAGGAGCATGGGTAATGCATACTTTAAGAAGTGTAATAAATAATGATATTACTTGGTTTGAAATATTAAAAGAATTTATGATTGAAAATGCTAAAGGGTTTGCAGATACTAGAGATTTTTTTGATAAAGTAAATGAAAAAACTGGTGACGATTACTGGTATTTTGCAGAACAATATTTCTATTCACCAAACCAGCCAGAAATAGAATACTATAAAACAAAAAATGAATTTTATTATAAATGGAATAATGTTAATGACAATTTTAAAATGCCTGTAGACCTACTTGTAAATGGCGCTGAAGTAAGAATTTTTCCTACAAAGAAATATCAATCTTTAAATATTAAAGAACATTCTCAAGTTGAAATAACAGATTGGAAATTTTATATCAAACCTATTAGTAAAAAAATAAATGATTAAAAAAATAATTACATCATTTTTTTTATGTTCTTTCAGCTTTGCTTTTCAAAATTTATCATTTTCTTTAATAGCAAATAGTCAAACTGATGTTCCAAAAATTTATCAATCTAAAAATCCACTTCCACAAAGTTTTGACTCCGAAATCATATCAAATTTAAAATTTGAAAAATTGAATAAGAAAAAAAATTTAAGCTTTGTTGGAAGCTTATATTTCAATAATCAAAAAGCTGAAGTTTACGAACTTGGATTAAGATATTCTTTTAAGTCTCATGATATTCTTATTGGAATGATTGATGAGAAAAATTATGAATTTCTTGGTTTAAATGAACATATAGTTTTTGGGAATAATCATAAACCACTAAAAAAAATCACAATCAAAAGCAATACTGGGATCTCCTTACCATTTGTTAATGATCTTCCTTTTTTTAATAAAATTTCTTTTACTTACGATTTTTCTAACGCTTTATTAGACAAAAACTATAAATACTTGTGGGATGATTTTTACTGGCAAGAAGCAAAGGAGATTTACTATTCTAAAGAACCTCGCCTTCACTATAAAAAATTAAACTTCAAATATCAAATCAATGAATTAACCAATTTTCAATTAAGCTTAAATCATGCTGCTATATGGGGTGGAACTGTTATCAATAAAACCAACAATGTTATAAAAAAATATTCAAATGATATAATCAACCTACATAAAGTGATTTTTTGGCAGGGTGGTAGGAGTGAATATGATAGAAATGATGTTATAGGAGGGGTTATTGGAAATCATCTAGGTAGTATAGATTTTTCACTTACGCATGATAATATTAAATATTATTATCAGCATATTTTTGAAGATGGTGGTAGCTTTTGGTTTGATAATACAATTGACGGTTTATGGGGCGTGAGCGCTATAAGTAAAAATAATAGTTCTCTCTTTAAAGAAATTACATTTGAATTTTTAAATACAAAATATCAAAGCGGTAAAATTCATCCAGATGGCGTTGATTCGTATTTTTGGCACGATCAATATCCTGCAGGATGGCAATATGAAGGCCAATCAATGGGTAGTCTTTTTATTACTCCCAATCAAAATAGGTCGCAGATTGTTTTCTTATCATCAAAATTGTATTTAAATGAAAATTCTACAATTAAAATTTATGCTGGATATGGTAAAATATTTCACTATTATGGATATAGGGGTTGGGATGTAAATGTAGAACAATTTTTTACAGACAATTACAGCGGAAAATATAGTTCAATTTTATTATCGTTAAAATCTTTTAACAAAAATAATATTCAAGTTGAATATAATTTAGCATTTGAAAAAGATATTGATATAAAGTATGAAGATAATCTTGAAAAGATTATTAGCTACAAAAATAGTGTTTTTTTAAACATTAATTTGATTAAAGAATTGTCACTTTAATTTTTTTGACCAATCATTATTATTTCTCTACCAATATTCAATCTCGCCATTTCTTTGTAGAGCTTTCTTTTTAATTCATCCTGACCAACATTATATAGATTATTTTCAAAGTTTTTTCTCATTTTATGACATCTCTTTCCAAGAAGATCATTTCCAATATAGTTTTCTTCCATAAGTAAAAATATATCAATTGGAAATGTTGATTCTTTTAAAACTATCTCGAAGCCTACATCTTTTAACAATTCCTCTAAAGAATCAAAATTAAAATAATTAATATGATGGGGTGGGGCGACCCAGTATGGATCAATTTTTAAACTTTCTAATGCCGCTTTTTGAAAAGGATTATAATCATTTGGAACCTCTATAGAAACTAATCCCCCATCTGATAGTCTATTATATATTAGCTTAAGAAATTCTATAGGCGAGGGAATATGCTCTAACACTAGACTCATATTGATGACATCAAATTTTTCAAATTTTTTGTATGTTGTCTCGTCGAAAAAAATATTTTCAACATCAAGGTTTAATGAATGTTTACTATACTCATAAGGAGAATTTGAAGGTTCAATACCTTTGACAGTCCAACCTCTATGTTTTCCTTGTAATAAAAAAAATCCTGGACCTGATCCAATATCTAAAAGCTTTCTTCTATTTGATGGTAATATTGATTCAAAAGAATCATATCTATTATTATAAGCAAGCTTCCACCACTCTTCATCTTTTTTTGCCTCTTTAATATAGTTTGGTTTATCTAATTTATAATAATCATCCGAGTACATTTCATCAATTTGACTTTTTGAAGGTATTGGAATAATATGTTTAAATTTACAAACCTCACAATTAATAACATCATGGTTATCTTTGCTGTCAATTATATAACCTGAGCAATTCCCCCATTTTACTTTATTCATTGCTTGACCTTTGATAGAAAACCTCATCAATTTCTATTGATGCTGTCTCATTTTTACTAACTACTAAACTAGCTGCAATATTAGAATATTTTACACAATTATCTATATCATTCCCTGCTGCTAAGAGCAATGAAAATGTAGAAATAACTGTATCCCCTGCACCTGCAACATCAGGTTTTTCTACTTTTTCTGCTTCAAAATGTTTAAAGGAATTTTTTTTGATGAGCGTCATACCCATATCTCCATTCTTCAATAAAACATACTTTATTTCATTTTCGACTATAACCTTTTGAAAATAAAGAATCATTTCTTGTAAATTACTCAAGTGGCTAATTTTCATTGCTTCCTTAAAATTCGGGGTAATAGCATATGCCCCACTATAACAATGGATATTATTTTTTTTGGGGTCTATTATTACTTTAACATTTTTTTCTTTAGCTAAATTAATAATTTTGATACATAAATCTTCGGTTAACACACACTTTTCATAATCAGACAAAATGACTATATCTGAACTGGATATATTTTTTTCTACATTGCTGTAAATTTTTGATTGAATATCTTTGTTGCTAAAGTTTGAATCATTATCAATTCTCAAGTATTGATTCCCATTAATGTAAATTCTTTTTTTTGTAGTTGTGTTAACATCGCTTGATTCAATGATATTGCTTATATCGATTTGATCATTTCTAAAAATATCTTTTAATTTTTTTCCTGCCATATCTTTTCCTATAACACCTACAGGAATAACATTTCCTTTCATCGTTTTAATATTTTTTATAACATTACCTGCACCTCCAGGGTAATAATTAAGATTTTTTTCGAAAATAAGGGGTATGTTCTTCTCTGGGGACTCTCTTCCCTCATTATCATGCACATAAATATCTAGCATTAAATCCCCAATAACTAAAGAAGTTAATTCTGAAAAATTTTTGTTCATTTTTTTTTACCTTGATCTTTAATTTTTTTTTGTTTTTCTAATAAACTTTTTTCATCAATTAGGTATTTTTTATCAATGACTTCATTTTTTAAATTAAATGAATAGACTAGTGGCACTCCTGTAGGGATATTAACATTCATAATCTCTTTTGAAGATAATTGATCTAATATTTTAATTATTGCTCTTAAAGAATTGCTGTGCGCAACTATGAGATGATTACCACCAATTTTGCTCATATGTGAAAAATATTCTTCCCAAAAAGGATTTAATCTGTCAATAACATTTTTCAAGCTTTCGCCTTCTATTACTTTAGAAATATCAAAATCTTTGAATTTATTATAAGTCTCAATAAATCTTATATCATCTCTTTTAAGTTTGGGGGGGGCGATATCAAAACTTCTCCTCCAAGTATGGACTTGTTTTTCCCCATACTTTGCTGCAGTTTCAGATTTATTTAGTCCTTGAAGTGCACCATAATGTCTTTCATTCAATCTCCAATCTTTAATAATATTTTCTTCAACAAAATTTAATTTATTAGCAACTATTTTAGCTGTTTCGGTAGCTCTTTTAAGTAATGAAGTATATAATGTTTCGATGGGTATTTTATTGATTATTAACTGTTGTGCAGCAAGCTGAGCCTCAAGTATTCCCTGCTGGGTTAAAACAACATCTTTCCAGCCAGTAAATCTATTTTTTAGATTCCACTCACTTTCCCCATGCCTTAAAAGAATTAGCTTCATTTAAATTGAATTAATTATTTGAATTATCAATTACAACCAAGATTGCTGCAATATTTGTAAGAATTCCTAAAATACTAGATGTAAAAGAGGCGGTGTCAAAATCTTGCGGATTAGGGTCAATGGGAACAAAAATCTTATCTCCCTGATAAATTCTTTTGGCTTTCCCTCTAAATAAATTAGCTTTATCTACTTTACCATTTGCTCTTTGAACATATACTCTTTTTTTAAGACTGTTTGGCTTGTAACCCCCCGCGAGCTCTATTGCTTGTCCCATTGTCATATTTGTTTCATAAGCAATTAGACCTGGATTATACACATTCCCCTCAACCTCAATAAAAGGCACCGCTTTTCGAATATTTACAATTGACTGATCGGTTAATACATAATCAAGGTCTATATTATTTACTTTAATTGAGGAGCTAGACGTCTCACCTTCTTCTGTATTTTTGTCTTCTTCTGTATTTTCGTTTTGAATAAATATATCTATGGCATCTATATTTGCAAATTCTGTTAGTCCATCAGCTGCATTTATTGCATCTTGTAGTGTTGTGCCTTTTTTTAGGGGATAGGTTCCAGGTCTGTTGACTTCCCCATCTATTTTATAAGTAAAACCATTGGACCATTTAATATCTTCATAAACAAAAACTAAATCACCGGGTTCTAAATCAAATTTACTAGAATTTTCATAATTTACAGCGAATGATTTTCCATAAAATTCTTCTTCATTTTTTCTTAAAACGGTTATTGTTTTATCAATAGTCTTACTAAAAGTTATATCACTAAATCCTCCTGCTTGATCAAGGACAATTTTCAAACTATTTTCAGCAGAATATTCTCCAGGGAAAAATACCCTACCATAAACTGTAACAGTGTTATTGCTAATGTAAGTTGACCTTACAGTTATTTTGTCTCCATGAATTAAAGAAATATTTGGATTTTGAACTAAATCAAAGTTTATCAATTGTATTGGAAGATTGTTTGATGATCTTTCGAAGATGGGAGCTATTCTTTCAATTCTTATCAATGGATCTGCGTATGCTTTTAATCCGCCTGTATAACTAACGAGATCGTTAATAGATTCATTACCTTTAATTTCAAAAAACCCAGGAATATTAACTTCACCCATAATTTCTACTCTTTTTTCAACTATCGGTATATTAATTATATCTCCTTCAAGTAATCTAAAATTTGAAAATTTGCTTTTTCCATCTAAAAAAAATGAATAAAAATCAAATGTTTGTAATAATTTTCCATCCCTAATTAGTTTAATATTTCTTAAAGAGCCCTCAGTTTTTACACCGCCTGCTTGTGATATAGCAGTGAAAATATCAGAGAAAGGGTGTATTAATGTTATGCCGGGATTAACTATTTGTCCGGAAAAATAAACATTTATTGATTTAGTTTTTACAAGGTCAACATTCAGCTTTGTTTCATTGGTTTTGTTTGAAAGTGTTGAATAAACTATTGAAAGTTTTTCAATCAATAACTGCTCTGCCTCTTCAAGAGTTTTATTTGATAGATTTATAAATCCAACATTTTCATAATAAATCTGTCCCTCTTTATTTATTGTAATCTCTTTAACTAAGTTCGTTACACCCCAAAGTGAAAGGCTTAATATATCTCCAGGACCTAATCTATAATCAGCTGGTGTTGGAATATTATCATAAAAATTAATATTTCTATCGAAATAATTGTATCCAAAGTAATTTTCATCAATTTTGCT
>Ga0181568_10000182_pt1 | contig 52602 bp, 51 predicted proteins | sample 101ome_20_FD_133758 | JGI IMG/M metagenome (GOLD analysis project Ga0181568, IMG submission 133758) | Coastal salt marsh microbial communities from the Groves Creek Marsh, Skidaway Island, Georgia - 101404AT metaG (megahit assembly) | ecosystem: Environmental > Aquatic > Marine > Intertidal...
CGGGATGAACATACCACTGGTGGACCGGTTGTAGCGCCAGCTGCAGTGCCGGGTAGCTAAGTATGGAAGGGATAACCGCTGAAAGCATCTAAGTGGGAAACCCACCTCAAAACTAGTTCTTCCCATAGAGCCGTAGTAGACCACTACGTTGATAGGCTGGGTGTGTAAGCGTGGCAACACGTGTAGCTGACCAGTACTAATAGCTCAATTGGCTTGATTTATGCACTGGAAATAATTTTTATTTTAAATTTGGATGTATTAATTGGGATTTTTGATTTGTTAAAATCAGAAAGAAATTTTGAGGATTTTTTCAGATTTTTGAATACTTAACTTTATAAAGCTTATAGCAAGTTTCAATTATCAACGAGTATGTAAAAGTTGAGATTAAATTATAAGTAAAAAAAGGTATTGCAAGCACGAAACAATTCATTAAACCATTAATGGTGTAACCGTACATTCCAGATGTCCAAACACCAAAGTTAGTAATTAGAAAAAAAATTAAGGAACCTGTTAGAGCCCCAACTAACCTTAAACTAATATTTTTAGCAAAATATTGGGACAACAAACCAATTACTAAAACGCTTCCCCAAGTCCAATGAGTTCCTGTATGATATCCTATGATAAAATCTGTTAAAACGAATGCAATTAATAACGCAGGAATAAACCTCAGCCCTAAAAGCACAGGAACATAAAAGCTTAAAGCTATTAAACTTGTAAAGTTAGGCGGATGAGGTATTAGACGAGAAGAGGCTAAAACTAAAAAAATTCCCAAAGAGATTTTTATATATTTCATGATCATATACTAATTGTTTAAATAAAAAAAACTAGTAAGTTTTTCTAAAATTAATCCCAATTCTTCTTCCATCCTGACCATAAGTTGCTGGTTTTTCGTAGTCTTTATCTAATAAATTTTTAACATCAATAGATATTGAATTTCCAAATATTTTTTTACTTAACGATAAATCTATTAAGTCAACGCTTTTCTGTTTAGAATTTTTTGCTCCATCCCAATCTGTATAATTTCCTGTGTATCTATAATTCATGTTCATTAAGAATTCACCTATTGGACTATTTTTAATTTTTGAAGAATATTTTGCGCCATAAGATAAATCTGGCCTTCGGTTTTGTGCTTGACCATTATCCTTTCTACTTTTTGAGAAACTATTAAACAGAGAAAAGGTTTGATTATTTTTTTTAAAAAAAACTGAATTTTCTAAACCTCTCTGATCGATATCAATTTTCATATTCTCATGTTTACTGTAGGCCGCATTACTCTCTATTCTGTCAAAAATTATAGTTTTGTAGGCAGTTGATTTAAAAATAATGTCCTCACTATATTTATAATTTAATGATAATTCGTTTGTTTTACTTTTTTCAGGTTCAATACTTGTATTTCCTTTTATACCGTAATTATCTGTCCCATAAAGTTCATAAAGTGTGGGGTTTCTTAATCCTGTTGAGTGTGAACCATTTAAATTAATTTTTCCTATTTGTTGTGAAATATTTAATTTGTAAGTTTCGTTAAAATCAGTCGTGTTATGGTTATCTCCTCTCAAATGAAATGATAGAATTTGTTTTTCACTTAATTTGTAACCTAAGTTTGAAAATATTCCAAGATTCTTCATGTGACCTTTTGTAGATGCATTGTAGCTTCCTCTATTTTCAAAATTTCCCCAATCATATTTATATTCACTCCCGTAACCAAAAGAGAGAGATGAATTTTTTTTAAAGTTTCTTTCTCCTTTCACAACCAAGGACTCACTATAATATTCATCTAAATAACCGCTATTAGAATAATCCCTGTCGTATTTATGATAATGAATTTTTAAGTCGCCATCTGAATTATTTGTCTTATGTTCTAAACCAGTTTGAAAAGCGTACATTTTATTATCAGAAACAAAGCCAGTTTCATCAGTTGCACTACCATCATAGTCAGCTTTTGTTTTTCTTCCGTAAAGAGTAGATTTGAACTTTAAATTCTCGCCTATCCATTTCACTCCATTTAAATTTAATTGATAATTTCTAGAACCATCTTTCTCTACACCTTTTGCTATTGCACTTTTAGTTTCATTATTATTCAAAGAGCCTTTAAAATTTAAATGCCAGTCATTATTTGTTATTTTTGTAGTATTATAATTTAAATTTAAATTATTAATATTTGAACCACCCATTGAATAGCTATTGCTATAATCTATGTCAGTAATAAAATTTATTGCACCAGCAATCGCATTTGGTCCAAAATGAACACCACTAGATCCTTTATACACATCTACTTGTTGCAAAGTAGAAATAAAATCCTGTCCAAAATCGTGCAACCCATCTGTAACAGACTGATCATTTATAGCTATACCATTTAAAAGAACTAGAGTGTGATTAGACTCGGAACCTCTTGTAAAAATAGATGTTTGTTGACCTTTTTCTCCTGATTGAAATACGTCAAGCCCATTAATCATTTTTAGTACATCGTTCACGTCCAATGCACCTGAGTTAATTATATCTTGTTTAGTTATAGTTATTTTATTTATATTTTTTTCATCAAAAGAAGATGTATTAGGAGTTTTAGTAATAATTGCACAGGGTATACCTTTGGTATTTTTCCATTCACACTTTTCTAAACTTAAAGCTTCTATTGAGGTTAAGATTAATAGAATAAAACTAAGAAATATTTTTTTCATTTTAGCTCCGCATATTTTTAAAAGCCTAAGGCTTTTTGTTATTAATAATGCCGATGCTAATTTTTCATTGTAGAACTAGGCTTTCCCTGGCCATTATTCAACAGCGGACTATACTGGGTGGCGCTCCGACTTTACGGTTGCAGGTACAGCTAGTGAATTTAACACAGATTTCCCACCATGCATTTCAGTACATTATTCTTTTATACAAAAATTATATTTTATTCAATATAATATATAGTATTAATACTAATTAAATTAATTCACCTAAAATTGAAATTATGACAAATTACAGGAAAAAGTCTCAAACAATTTGGGAAATTGAGAATAGCTTTTATTTAAAATCAGACAAATCTCGGATAAATAAGGTTATTTGTCATTATGAAATTTTTAAAAAAATATTAAAAACACCAGGATCTATAGTTGAATGTGGTGTTTTCAAAGGAATTAGTTTGATTAGATTTCTTACTTTTAGAGATTTATATGGTCAAACTTTAAAAAAAAAGATTATTGGTTTTGATGTTTTTGGAAAATTCCCTGAGCAATTTATTAAAGAGGATGATAATTTTGCTAAAAATCATAATTTAAATACTGGATTGGGATATCCAATTAAGTTATTAAAAGAATATTTAAAAAAAAAAAAATTTAAAAACTTTGAATTAATAAAAGGAAAAGTTGAAGACACTCTCCAAAAATATTTAAAAAAAAATAAATCGCTTAAAATTTCTCTTTTGCATTTAGATCTAGATGTTTATGAACCAACTGCATTTGCCTTAAGTACCTTGTATTCGAAAGTTTCAAAAAATGGTTTAATTTTGATTGATGATTATCGCCAAGTGAAGGGAGCAACTAAAGCAACTGATAAATTCTTAAAAAAACATAAACATCTGAAGATTGAAAGATTAAGTTTTGACAAAAGGCTTTTCTTTATAAGAAAAACTTAATTTATCGCGCTAGCCTTATTTTCCTCTTTATTAGATTTCTCCTCTGTAACTTTCATTATATCAGCAGCTTTTTTAACAGAGGAGTCTGTAGAATTTCTTGACGAAATCGTACTAATAGCATTTGCAAGGGTTTTTTTTCTTATAACATTTAATTCTTCCACACTAATTTGCATTCTGTCGGCAGTTCTCTTTAATTTTTTTGGATCAGTGAAATTTATTCTATCCCATTCATAAGCTCTTAAGACTGTTAAATCATCGCTAGTCCATTCATCAGATTTCATAACACCTCCCACTGTCCAAATTTGTTTAGCATCCTGACTTGTTGTGTCCATGATTATTGAGTCTGTCATTTGTGCAAGGTCATATAATTCTGTATTTCTTAGGGGAATTGCGTTAAAAATTTTTGCATAGTCTACATTTAATTCTTCAGCAAAAGCCAGCGTCTCTCTAATTTCCTCCCAAGTTTCTGTAGGAAACCCTACAATAAAATTTGCAGCAACATAAATCCCTTTTTTTTGTGCGTAAGCGATAGTTTTTTTAGCGTGCGCAAAATCAATTGGTTTTAAAACAACCTCTCTAGTAACTCTTTCAGTTCCTGACTCAATTGCAACATCTATGTAATCACAACCGCTAGCTCTCATCAGATCTATTAATTCTTCATCTAATCTAAATACCGCAGTTGCTATCGAGGTCCAAGGCATCGCTAAGCCCCGCTCAATCATTCTTTTGAAAAGAGCTTTAATTCTTTTTGGATTTGTGTACATGTTATCATCATCAAACACTAAAGCTTTAACACCATAATCTTTTTTTAACCACTCTATTTCATCGCAAACATGATCAGGGGATCTAGCTCTAAAAAAACTTCCTTGTATCGATGGAACTTGACAGAAAGAACATTTTTCCGGACATCCTCTAGAAGTAATAATTCTTGCATATGGAAAACCTTTTGGTTGATCAATACTTTTTCTATGCCATTTATTCGCGTAACTCAAAAAATTAATTAAATGATAAGACGGCTTCGGCAACAAGTCCAAGTTTTTTATAAATGCTGAGTGTCCTCTGTGATCTATACTCCCGTCATCCTTTTTAAAACAAATTCCTCTTTCAGGTAATTCACATGCTCCAGATATATGTCCAATTAATTGTCTAAAAGTAAATTCCCCTTCACCAATTATAACATAATCCAAGTTCTTGTCCTCAATTGCAGTGTGAGAATTAGTTGTAGCATATACTCCGCCTAAAACAGTAATAATATCTTTTGAAACAGATTTAATCATCTCTGTGGTGATATGAGCAGCTTTGTGATACTGGTCCATAAGAACGGTCAATCCCACAACATCAGGTTTATATTCTTCCAATCTTTTTTTGATATCTTCTTTAGATAAGTTTTCCTTATAAGCGTCTATTATAATTACATCAGAAGATATATCGTCCACTACGGAAGCTAGTTGACATAAGTTCCAGGGAAAAAGGTCCCATAAAGCGTTTACGTCTTCATCAATCCAGTTAAAATTTGGCATCAACAAAAGAATCTTACAATTTTTCTTCAATAATTTAGGATCTACAAAAACGCCTTCCTCTTGTAATTTTGGATTGAGCTTTTTAAAATATCTTCTCATCCCTCGCTTATCTATAAGCTTCTCAATCATTTCTTTGGAAATTTTGCTTTTGCCGTTTTTGGTCATCAGAAACCTATAGACTAATTAAAGTTAAATATCAAACATATCAAATTCTTTAGCATTGATATTACTCTATATTTAGTTGAAACCAGCTAATTAATTACACAATATTGCGTTGTAATATCATCATAAGTTTAGATTAAATGAAATTGTCATTCATGTACAATAATTGAACGTTGACTGTTCAATTTTTGAACGGTATAAATGTCGCAACTTATGAAAAATACACAACATCAGTTCGAAGTATTAAGAAAAATACACAAAACGCCAAACGCATCACAACGGGAGCTTGCGGAAGAATTAGGTTTTAGTTTGGGTAAACTAAATTATTGTATTAAAGCCTTGCAAAAAAAGGGTTTAGTTAAACTAAAAAACTTCCAGAAAAAAACAGATAAAATGAGATATTTGCAATATGTAATTACTCCCAAGGGAATTACTCACAGAACTAAACTTACAATTAATTTTATGAAAATGAAAATGAAAGAATATGACGAGCTTAAAAAAGAACTTAAAAAGATAAAATAAATGTGGACAGTTATCAAAATAGATAAAAAAAAAATAAAACTTTTAGAACAAGATTTTTTGGAAAAACTTGGAGATAATTTTATAATTTATAGGCCAAAACTTTCTATAAATAAATATAAAAAAAATAAATTAATTAATAAAGAATATTATCTTTTAGGAGACTATATATTTTGTTTCCATAAAGATTTTCAAAATTCAAATACTATAGATAAATTAAAATACTCAAGAGGATTAAAATATTTTTTATTAGGATTTGTTCAATCGCAAAATCAATTAGAAAAATTTATTGATAAATGTAAAAATTCTGAGAACAAAAATGGATTTTTATCAGTTAATTTTCTCAAACTTACCGTTAATTCAAAATATAAATTTGTATCTGGTCCTTTTACGGAAAAAATTTTTCAAATTATTAATCTTCAAAAAGACAGGATTAATATTTTGATGGGTAATATAAAAACTACTATTAAAAGACAAGAGTATTTATTTAACCCGGCTTAAAATAATAAATTAATTGATGATCCTTGTAAAACCCACACTTTTGCAAAGTGCGGAGCTATGTCTAAACGAACAATATTCTTGATAATAGTTTTAATTAATGTAATACAAATGGAATTTTTTTAAAAACTGTTTAGATACTTTTTAAAAACTCAACTTTAAAATTTAAAATGACACCGATAAATCTTTTTAAAATATTCGATCTAATTAGAACAAGTCAGTTAAAACTAATTGAGAAATATCATCCTGAAGATCTAATGAGATGCCCTATACATTTTTGCTTAGGTCAAGAGGCTTTGGCAAGCGTATTACATTTTATATTTAAAAAGGATGATTTTGTTTTATCTCATCATAGATCTCATGCTTACTACTTAGCTAAAAATTGTCCATTAGATAAAATGATTTATGAATTTTATGGAAGAGCGGAGGGTTCTTCATCTGGATTAACAGGCTCACAGGAATTGTCATACGCATATAATAATTTTCATTCTGGTACAATCTTGTCTGGTATGTTTGCTATTTCACTAGGCACTGCATATGCACAAAAATATTTAGGAAAAAAAGGTATTACTTTCACAGTAATTGGAGACGGAGGAATGGAAGAAGGTATCTGTTATGAAACACTTAATCTCGCATCTTACCATTCATTACCAATTGTATTTATTTGTGAAAACAACAAATATTCGGTGCACACAAGAATATCTGAACGGGTTAAAAAAAATAATTTTAAACAAAAAGCTAATTCTTTTGGTGTAGATTATGTCAAACTAAAAACAACGAATATTCTTCAGATGTATCAACAAGTAAATAAATTAACTGATAAAATAAGAAAAAAAAATGCTCCTATTTTTATAGAATTTGAAACAATGAGATATTGCGGACATGTTGGCCCTGAAAATGATGATGAAAAATTTAAATATAGAATAAAAGATTTAGCCGAATGGAAAAATAAAGATCCAATAAAACTATTAGAAAAAAAAATTAATATATCTAAGATTAATAAAATTAGGTCGGAAAATGAAAAACTTGTAGAAAAGATAATAAATGATGCCAAAAGTAAAAAATTTTTAGATTTTAATGAAAGTTTAAACTTCAACTTTTTGAAAAATTATTCGTCAATTGTCAAAGAATTTAAAGAGAACAATATCAAATTCGACTCAAGTCAATTAACAACTAATATAAAAGCATATTAAATGAGAAATAATAAAGATTTGTCTTTTGGAGAAGCTATTCACGAAGGAATGACACAAGCAATGCAATTAGATAAAAAGGTTGTATGCTACGGATTAGGTGTAGGAAAAACCTCAAATGTATTTGGAACAACTGCAAATCTCGTACAAAAATTTGGAAAAAAAAGAGTTTTTGATACTCCTTCTGCCGAGTCGGCATTAACCGCTATGGCGACAGGCATGAGTCTCGCTGGAGCGAGACCAGTATTAGTTCATCAAAGATTGGATTTTATGATTTATTCTATGGACCAATTTGCAAATTGGATTTCAGTTTGGAGTTATAAATCTGGAGGAAAAAGTTTTTTACCTTTAACTATAAGAGCAATAGTTGGCAAAGGGTGGGGACAAGGACCACAACATGGTAAAAGTCTTCATACATGGTTTTCTCACGTCCCTGGCCTATCTGTTGTAACACCGTCATCACCTTATGAAGCAAAGGGATTAATTTTATCTTCTATATTTTCAAACTTTCCAAGTTTAATAATTGAGTCTAGACCTATTTACTCAATGAAAGAAGAGGTACCAAGTGAACCATATTTTATAGATCCTACAAAAGCTTTCGTTAGAGAAGAGGGTTCCGACATAACTTTAGTTTGTTTTGGATCCTCAGTCTATGAGACTTTAGAAGTATCAAAAAAACTAAAAGAAAATAATATTAATTCTGAAGTAGTGGATTTAAGAAGTTTAAACCCAATAGATTTTGAAACTATAATTAAATCTGTAAGTAAAACAAAAAGATTGGCAGTAATTGAAAATGGATGGCCAAATTGCAGCATAGCTTCTGAAGTTATTTCTAAATCGAGTGAAAATATAGATTTGAAAAACAAACCACTTAAATTTACCTGGCCCAATTCTCACATTCCTACTACTTATAAATTGGAGAAAGATTTTTATCTAGATCAAGACGAGATTTATAAAAAGATCAAATCTCTTTTTAATGAATAAAAGTTCAAAAAAAACAAAACTATTAATAGTTGGTTCCAATAGTTTAATTGGTAACTCATTTTTAAAATGGACTAAATTTAAAGGAACTATAATAACTTGTTCTAAAAAAGATAATTTACACACAAAACTTAAAAAGAAACCTCATGTTATTTTAAATCTTGCCGGGGAACAAAGAAATCACGATAAAATGTGGAGTTCAAATTTAATAATTGTAAAAAAACTAATTGATCATGCAATAAAAAATAATTGTTACCTTATTCAAACTGGCTCTTCCTCTGAATATGGAATTCACACCAAACCAACTAAGGAGAGTAACTTGCTTTTACCCTCAAATATTTACTCTGGAACAAAGGCTGCAGCAACAATGATTGTTTCAGGTTACGCAAAAGGTGAAAATTTAAATGCAATTATCGTAAGACCTTATTGTATTTATGGTCATTATTCGAAAAAAAATAGATTAATACCTTTAATAATCGAAAACATTTTTAAAGAAAAAGAAATGATTATATACGATGGAAATCAAGATTACCTATACGTAAAAGATTATGTTAGGGCAATGGACATACTTATACAAAAAAGAAAACTATGGAAAAAAGGAGAAATTATTAATGTCGGAAGCGGAAAACAATATTCAAATTTTGAAGTTGTGAAAACAATTGAAAAAGTATTCAAAAAACAATTAAATTATAGGGCTGTAAAAAGATTTAATAAACCCACAGATGCCAAAGTTTGGAGATCAGGGTCAAATTTATTAAAGAATAAATATAAATTCGTACATAAATATAATTTATTAAAGGGTATAATAGATTTAAAAAAAAATCTAAATATCGACTAATTTAATAAACTCTTTTCTTTAAAAAATGTTTAAAAAAGAAGGAAATAAAATATTTTACCCTTTTAAATTTAAAGGTTTAATTTTAGCGGAGTCAAAAAAAAATTTAATTTGGGATGAAATATTTTTTAAGGGACCGCTTCGGCACGGTCAAGTTTTAGTGAAAGTATTTTATTCAGGAATTTGTGGAAAACAAATTGAAGAATATTTAGCTAAAATGGGAAAAGACATTTTTTTACCACATCTTTTTGGTCACGAAGGGTCCGGTGAGGTTTTAGATGTAGGTCAAGGAGTAAAACATCTTAAGAGAGGCGATAGAGTAGTTATGCATTGGATGAAATCAAATTTAGGTCACGAGTCTGAAACGCCAAAACTTTTATGGAAAAATAAAAAACTTAACGCCGGAAGAATGACAACACTAAGTCAGTACTCTATTGTTTCCTCTAATAGATTAACTAAAATTCCAAAAAATTCAAATTTGAAACTTGCCGCTTTATTAGGCTGCGGACTTTCAACTGGAATTGGCGCAGCAATAAATAATGGAAAAATTAATAGCAAAGATAAAGTACTGATCGTTGGATCTGGAGGCTTAGGATTAAGTATTTCAATAGGAGCTAAATATTTAGGGGCAAAAACTATATATGCTTTAGATAGAAATAATAAAAACTTAAAAACAGCAAAAAAAATTGGAGTAAAAACTTTTAATTTAAATAAAAAACAACTTATTAAAAAAAAACTTAAGGAAAAGTTCAATAAAGTTTTCATTACAGCAACTTATAAAAAAAATATTGATCTAGCTTTATTGCTAGCAGCAAAAAATTCTGAGATTTTTATGATAGGAGTTCCTGCACCAAATGTAAAATTTAAGGTTAACGCACTGGATGTTCATCGAGGTAAGTCTTTGCTAACATCTATAGGAGGAAATATTTTACCAGAAAAAGATATCCCGAATTATTTAAAGTATTGTCAAAGCGGTAGAATTAAATTTCAAAATCTTATTTTAAATATTTTTACACCAAATAAAGCTAATTTTGTTTTCAAAAAAATGGCTAAGGGAAAAATGACAGAGGGAAGAAATTTAATTAAATTTAATTAAATATTTTTTTTAAATAAAAATTATAAATTTAAAAATAAAATGAAAATTTTAGTAACAGGTTGTGCAGGTTTTATAGGCTTCCATCTGATTAAAAAGTTGATCAAACTTAATTATAAGATAATCGGAGTAGATAATTTAAACAATTACTATGATGTAAAAATAAAAAAAAAAAGATTAAATATTTTAAATAAGAAAAAAAATTTTAAATTTTTACATCACGACTTAAAAAATAAAAAAAGTTTAAAAAAAATTACTAAAGATATAAGATATATTTATCATTTTGCAGGTCAAGCTGGTGTGAGATATTCAATAAAGAGTCCCATAGATTATATTAATGATAATATAATAGCTTACATAAATCTTCTCGAATATTATAAAGATTCAAAAAAACTTAAGGCAATATTTTATGCAAGCAGTTCTTCAGTTTATGGTGACGAAAAAAAAAGTATATCTAGTAACTTACCTAAAAAACCAATATCAGTTTACGCTGTTTCAAAATTAAGCATGGAATTATTATCACAGGCTTATTTTTCATTATATAGAATGAAATGCATTGGGCTAAGGTTTTTTACAGTTTATGGACCTTTGGGCAGACCTGATATGGCCTATTTTAAGTTTTGTAAATTAATTAAAAGTAATAAAAATATTGAAATCTTTAATCATGGAAAACATAAAAGAAGTTTTACATATATAGATGATATTATAAATAATATTTTACTTTTAAAAAAAAATTTGAAAAAAATAAATTTTAAAAAAAATAGTGTTTTTAATATAGGAAACCCAAAAACAGAAACGCTAGATAAATTCATTAAGATTATAGAAAAAAATTTATCAAAAAAATCAAAGAAAATTTATAAAAAAAAACAACTTGGTGATGTGTTAAACACCCGATCAAATAATCAAATAGAAAAAAAATTATTTAATTTTAAATATGAGATAACACTTGAAACTGGTATTAAAAAGTTTGTTTCGTGGTTTTTAAAAGAATACAATTATAAGTAGTTATTAAAAATATATGTGTGCTATCGCCGGATTTGTTGGATCTAAAAAAAATATCCCTAGTCAAAAAAACTTGAATAGCTGTCTTACTCTAATGAAAGATAGACGAGGACCAGATAGCGCTGATAAATATTTGTACGCCGAAGGAAAAAAATCATTCGTTTTTTTACAAGCAAGGTTATCAATCATTGATCCAAATCCAAGGTCTAAGCAACCAATGGAAGATAACGATGGTATTTTAAGTTTTAGCGGTGAGATATATAATTATTTAGAATTAAAAGAATTATGTTTATCTGAAGGTGTTAATTTTAGAACAGAGTCTGATACAGAAGTTCTTTTGAAAATGTTAAATTTATTCGGAAAAAAAGCCCTTGAACTTTTAGACGGTGACTGGGCATTTTCATATTACAACAAAAATTCAGGGAATATTATTATTTCAAGAGATAGATTTAGCATCAAACCTCTTTTTTATCATATTGATGGCGATAATTTTTATTTTGCATCCAATATTAATCATCTTTTTGCTTTAATTGGAAAAAAATTTAAATTGAACGAGTCAAAAATAAAATCTTTTTTGAGCTTTGGATTTAAAGCTTTTAGTTCTGATCCAGAAACATTTTTTACTGGAATTTACAATTTCCCAGGCGCAAGTTATATTGAAATTAGCAGTAAATTTATTGCAAAACCTAAAAGATTTTGGATCCCTAACTCAAAAATCAATAACAAATTAAATTATGAGGAGGCAGTTGAGCTAGTTAAATCAAAATTGGTAGAATGTACCAAAATTAGATTAAGATCAGATTATCCTATAACATGTTTGTTAAGCGGTGGAATAGACTCTAGTGCTATTTCAGGAATATCTAAATCAATATTAAATCGTGATTTACATTATTATTCATATAAACCACAAAATAAGAATTATGATGAAACTGACTTAATAGAGGAAAATTTGAACTCACTAAAAGCTAAGCATGAATATGTAAGGTTAGACTTTAATGATAGCTTAAATGAACTTAAAAAGGTAGTTATTGATGGAGGATCTCCGCTAAATTCACTATCTAGTTTCGCATTTCATAGACTGTGCCAAGAAATTAAAAAAAATAATTATAGAGTAGTTCTATCTGGTGTAGGAGGAGATGAATTATTTGCTGGGAATTATATTGACCATCTCAACTATTTAGTATCTATAAAAAATAAAAATTTTTTTGATGAAGCTTACAAAAACTGGGAAAGAAATATAAAACCAATTATTAGATCTCCAATATTAAAAGATTTTGATGGATATTATAAAAAAATAAATGAAGATCAAAATGCTACATGGCACGAAAAAAGCTTAATTAGTCATTATCTTAACTTTAGTTTGGATAATAAAAAATTTGAAAAAAAAAATTATTATAAAGACTTTTTTAGAAATGAATTAAGCAGGTGTTTATTTGAAGAAAATGTACCCTCTCACTTGTTTTCAATGGACCAAATAGCAATGTATCATTCAATAGAAAGCAGGTACCCTTTTTTATCACACAAATTATATGAGGCAGTTAACTCTATTCCATCAGAATATTTAATGAAAAATTCATTAAGCAAATCTATTTTGAGGGATTCATTAAAAAATAATGTGCCTAACAAAGTTCTTAATTCTAGCAATAAAATTGGTTTTTATTGCGATATTTCTCAGATTTTTAAGATAAATTCTAAAAAATTCCAAGATTTCATTTTTCATAATAAAAAACTAAATTCTTTTATTAATATTGAAAAGTTTAAAAAACTATTAAAAAAAACTAAAATTGATGTTGCTGAATTAAAACTAATTTTTAATTTTACAAATTTAGCTATTATGTTTGAAAAATATGATAAATAAAATTTTAAATTATATTAAATATTCTTATCATAGACCTACTGCCAAAATAGAGCATTTTTTTGTGCTCATTTTTAGATTTTTTCTAAATAAGAAAACATCTTTATTTTCAGAGAAATTAATGCTCCTAAAATTTCCACCTTTTTCTATGGTTTATTTTAATTACTTTGGAAGAATTCTTTATGCAACATGCAATTTCTTTACAATTTTATTTTTTTCAAAATTTGCTGATAAATCATTAAAAATTGAAAAAGAACCTGGAAAAACTTTTTCAACAAAAAAAATTGGCGATAACTTTTCACCTTGGCCAGAGCAAGCATTACATTTTAATGAAAATACTGAGGAGATTGACCAAGAATTTCAAAAAAAAATTTTTAATTCTTACACAAAATCTGTTGAAGACCTCAAAAATAAAGAATTTAAAGACTCACCCTGGTGGGAGGAATTAAGAAAAGAGTTTAATAAAATATTTATAGAAGATAATTCAAAAATAAATATGAAAAATTTGATTAATTTTAGAAATGACATTGAGTCGAAAGCAGCTATTCTAAAAGATCAAAATATTGCAATCAGTAAAAATAATTCGAATTTTAAAAATATGTTTAATGCAACTTTATTAGCCTGTCTGTATCATAAATATTCTGAACAAGTAGATTTAAGTATTCTAAGACTTGTTTCAGACTCATTAGCTGGCAATAATAGATGTGTAAGTTACAGAGGTCAAAGATTAAACCATAGAATATTAAGATATACCTATTACTTATCTCAATTGAAAAATAACCTAGATTTCAAAAAAAGTGATAAATTTATTATATGTGATATTGGAGGAGGTTATGGAGGTCTAATAAGACTTCTAAAGCATTTTTATAAAAATTCTTGTTGTGTGCTTGTTGAACTGCCCGAAACTTGTTTGTTAGCAAGTTATTTTATAAAAAAAAATTTTCCTGATAAAAAATTTCTGCTTTATTCTGATTTAGATAAAAAAGAAATTAATTTTGAAGATTATGATTTTATTATAATTCCACAGCATCAGATAGAGAAATTACCTCGAGAAAGTATAGATTTAATGATTAATACTAGCTCCCTCTCAGAAATGGATAATAATACGCAGAATTTTTACATTGAAAAAATTGAATATTTAACAAAGCGATATTTTTATAGTGTTAACAGGCATAAATATAAAATGCACAAATATAATGCCCAAGGTTTTTATAATTTAAATTTTAAAAAACAATGGTATTCTCTGATTTATAAATTTACACATACATATCAACTAGAATTTTTAGGGGAAAAAAAAAGAGATTAGAATGAAAAAAAATTTGAAAACAATTGCAATTATTATGGCTCGTGGCGGATCTAAAGGATTACCTAGAAAAAATGTTAAAGATTTAAACGGTAAACCACTTATTGCTTATACAATTGAAGATGCTAAGAATTCCAAAGTGTGTGATACCGTTTTAGTATCAAGTGATGATGATGAAATTATTGAAATTGCAAAAAATTATGGTGCATCAGTATCATTTAAACGTCCTGCTGAATTAGCGAGCGATAGTGTACCCCCAGAACCAGTTATACAACATGCTCTGAAAGAACATGAAAAAATCTCAAAAGAAAAATTTGATATAGTCGTGTATTTACAACCGACTGATGTTTTTAGACCAGAAAATGTTATCAAGGATTGTGTAGAAAAATTAAAAAATAACCCTGAACTTGATACTGTTTTTTCAGCTTACAAAACACACAAACATTTTTGGAAAAAAAAAGATGATGGAAATTTTGTAAGAATAACCGACGGTGATTATGACTCAAGGCAAGAAAGAAGAAATACGACATATAGAGAAGATCAAGGTGTAGCGAGCGCATTCAAGGCAGAACTAATAAGAGACAAAGGTATAAGAGTAGGAAAAAATGTAGATATAATTCCTACAGATGATTTTAGAACAGCTGTAGATATACACTACGATTTTGATTTTTGGTTGGCAGAAACGTTAAAATCAAAAGAAGTTGATGATTTAAATACCAATAGAGATGAATTTTTAGGAAAGAATTCAAAATATTGGACGCAAAATATTAGGAATGGGTATATCAGATCCCATTTAATTTTTGCGATGCATGAAACTGGAGTTTTTGAAACTTTAAGAAATAAAGATGATTTAACCAACGAAGAAATTGCAAAAAAAAATAATCTTAATCCATTTTTACTCAAAGGTGTTTTAAATTTTTTATATCATTCTGATAAAATAATTATAAAAAAAAATAACAAATTTTCATTGACACCTTTTGGAAAAGAAAATCTCTTTACGGATGCATTATTAACAATGTCATTTGGTGCAGTTGGAGCCTATTCTTGTATTTTGACTGAACTCGTCCCGTCATTGAGAAATGAAAAAAAATACGGTGTTGATTACGTAAGATCTGGAGATTTAATAGCTAAAGGTAGTTATTACACTGGGAGAAAAAATTATCCTTGGGTGATTGATAATATGAAAAAATTAGGTATCAAAAAGGTTGCAGACCTAGGGTGCGGATCTGCAGATGTTTTGATTAGCCTATGTGAGGAAGATAAAAATTTAAAAGGTGTAGGAGTAGATATTTCTAACAAAGCTCTTGAGGAAGCCAAGAAAAGGGTAATTAAAAAAGGATTTGATAATAGAATTTCTTTAGTTCAAGGCGATTTATATAAACCCGAAACTTTTTCTAAAAAATTAGCAGATGTTGACGGATTTAATGCAATTATGGTTATGCATGAATTTTTAAGAGATGGAAAAGAAAAAGTAATTCAAATGTTTAAAGATATGAAAAAAGAGTTTAAAGGAAAATATTTTTTCTTAGGAGAATTTGATTGTTTAGAGGATGATGAATATCAAAAACTATCTTATCCAGATAGAATTCACTTCTTATTCTATCAACATGTCATACACCCTTTAACATGGCAGGGGCTTGGCCATAAAGAGGATTGGATTGAAATTTTTGAAAAAGCTGATGTTGAGCTAATTAAAATGGAAGATAAGCTTAATTTTAGATTAGTTCAATTTATTTTGAAATTTTAAAAATTAAAGTGAAAAATAGTAAAATTAATAATAATAATAAAGTCTCAATAATAATTAGGACTAAGAATGAGGAAAAATACATTACACAGTGTCTTAAAAAAATTTTACTACAGACATATAAAAACTTTGAAATAATAATTGTTGATAATTACTCATCTGACTTAACTGTAAAAAAAGCAAATCAATTTACAAAAAAAATAATAAAAATAAAAAAATTTTTACCTGGGAAGGCTATTAATGAAGGTATAAAAATATCCAAAGGAAACATTATTGTTGTAATTTCTGCTCACTGTATACCAGTTAATAATAATTGGCTTAAAAATATAATAAAAAATTTGAGTGATAAAAAAATAGCAGGCGTTTATGGAAGACAAGAACCAATGAAATATACAAGTGATTTTGATAAAAGAGATTTGTTAACTATCTTTGGCTTAGATAAAAAAATACAAATTAAAGATACCTTTTTTCATAATGCCAATAGTGCATTTAGAAAAGAATTATGGAAAAAAATTCCTTTTGACGAAAAAACAACTAATATTGAAGATAGAATTTGGGGAGAAAAAGTAATTTCAAAAGGTTATAAAATTATTTATGAACCTAGTGCAAGTGTTTATCATTACCATGGAGTTCATCAAAATTTAAACAAAGAGAGAGCTAAAAATGTGGTAAATATTTTAGAATCTCTTGATACGTTTAAAAAAAAAGACAACAAAGCTTTCAATCACGATTTAAAAATTTTAGCCATTATACCTTCCAGAGGCAAACCAATTAGTTACGACAAAGAATTCCTCATAGAGAAAACTATAAATATTGCCAAAAAATCAAAATATATAAATGATATAGTTGTGAGCACTGATAATAAAAATTCTGCAAAAATTGCAAAATCTTGTGGTGCTTCAGTTCCTTTTATTAGACCAAGTTTTCTATCTAAACCTAATACTAAATTAGTTGATGTATTAGCTTTTACTGTAAATTATTTGGAAAGAAAAAAAAATTACTATGACTTAGTAGTTGTTCTTGCTGACTCTTATCCTTTTAGATCAAAAAATATTGTCGATACCATGATTGAAAAACTTTTAGAGCAAGGCTCAGATACATTAATAGCTGCTAAAAAAGAGAGCAGAGGTATTTGGTTAAGTGAAAAAAATAAGATAAGTTTAATCAACGATCCCTCGTTACCAAGAAAATTAAAAGAAAAACATGCATTTATTACTTTGTTTGGTTTATGTTGTGTAACACATCCAACAAATTTAAGAGAAAAAGATCTTTTTAAAAAAAATTACTCAATATATAAAGTTGATGACGTTTTAAACTCGATTGATATATTCGATTTAGGCAAATCAAAATTAATTAACAAAGAATTCAAAAAATTTGATATTTAGATGAAAAAAATTAACATTGCTTTCATTGGATGCGGTAGGGTGGCTCAACATTATAAATCTTTATTAAAAGATAGACCGATAGATGAATTAAACGTAATTGCAGCATTTGATCTCAACATAGAAACAGCTATAAATTTTTCAAAAGGATTTAGTGAAAACCCTCTAGATAATTTTGATGATCTATTAAAAATTAAGCCTATTGATTTAGCAATACTTTGCACTCCTTCAGGGGAACATTTCAAACAAGCTAAAATTTTAATCGAAAAAAAAATTAATTTACTTGTTGAAAAACCTTTAACTTTAACGCCTAAAAAATCCAAAGAATTAATTGATTTAGCCAAAAAAAATCAAATTTTACTTAATGTTGCTTTTCAGAATAGATTAAATCCATCAATCCAAATATTAAAAAAAACTTTTGATGAAAAAAGATTTGGGAAAATAGTGACTGCTACAGTTCGTTTGAGATGGTGCAGAAAACAAGAATATTATAATGATGACTGGCATGGAAAATGGCACATCGATGGAGGAGTTATAAATCAACAAGCTGTTCATCACATTGACGCTTTAAATTGGGTTATAGGTCCAATAAGTCAAGTATGTTCAGTCGCTTCTAACCAATTGAATGAACTAGAGGCAGAAGATACTATGGTTGCTGCTTTAAAATTTGAGAACGGTGGTTTGGGAACCATTGAGGCAACCACTGCAGCAAGACCAGACGATTTTGAAGCCTCAATATCTGTTGTTGGTGAAAAGGGAATGGTTGAAATAGGAGGTGTAGCTTTAAACGAAGTAAAACAATGGAAATTTGTGGAGGAAAAACAGCTTGACAAAGAAGCAAAAGAAAAATTTTCTCAAAAAGTTCCAAATGGTATGGGTTTAAGTCATTTAACTCTTTTAAAAAAAATAGTTGATAACATTAAACTTGGAAAAAAAAATGAAGTTATTTCTGGAAATGATAGCCTAAAAACCACAAAATTAATCCATGCTTTATATAAAAGTGACGAAGAAAAAAAATGGATTAAATTAATAGAGAATCCTGTATCATCAAAGTTAGGTAAAAATAATTAAAATGAAAATTGAAAATAAATTTCCTACTAAAGATATAAGTTTAGAAGATTTAAAATCTAAATTTCCTCTAGTAGCAAAAAAAAATTCTAAACACGTTAGTAAATTTGAAATTGCGGGTGTGGAATTTGGGGGAGATCTTATCCCAATTTTTGCAGGTCCAAACATGGTAGAGTCTAGGGAACTTATATTTGATGCGGCTCAAAACGTTAAAAAAATTGGAGCCCATTTTTTAAGAGGAGGAGCTTTCAAGCCTTTAACGTTTCCATATAGAAGTGAAAAATATACAGAGACAAGAGAAAAAGGAATTCAATGGTTGAAAGAGGTGAAACAAGACATAGGAATACCGATTATCACAGAAGTTATGGAGGAAAAATATATTAATTTAATTAGCGAGGTAACTGATATTATTCAAATTGGAAGCAGGAACATGCAAAACTTTCCGTTTTTAACTGCATGTGCAAAAACAGGTAAACCAATAATGCTTAAACGTCACTACGGTGCTTCTTTAAGAGATTGGCTGGGTGCAGCTGAATATATATTATATGAGGGAAACAGTAAGGTGCTTTTATGTGAGAGAGGAGTTTCAGTTCCTCATACACATAGATCAACTTCAAGATTTTTGTTGGATTTACAAGTTGTGCCAGCTGCTAAAGAAGTCACACATCTTCCTATAATTGTGGATCCTTCCCACGCAACTTTTTGGAGACCATGGGTTAAATCAATGTCACTAGCAGCAGTAGCATCTGGAGCAGACGGGATAATGTTAGAAGTTCATCCAGACCCAAGTAATTCTGCTGTAGATCCACTTCAGCCTATTGATTTTAAAGAATTTGAGGAACTTACAAATTTAATGGACAATGTCGCAAAAGCAAGTTGTAAAAGAAAAGTAAAATAATAAAAAAATAAGACCAATTAAAATCAATATGAATAAATTAAAAACTTTAATATCTAATAAGGATTTAATAATTAAAACAAAAAAATATACGTCTATAATTGGCCTTTTTCCTTCTAAAGGAGCAAGATCTCCGAAACTTTGGAATCGAGCCTTTAAAAAATATGGGATTAAAAATGAAATGGTTCCTTTTGATGTTAAAATTAAAAATTTACCAAGACTTATAAAATATCTTAATAAAGATCAAAATTTTATTGGTGGTTGCGTAACTGTTCCTTATAAAGAAAGAATTTTTAAATTATTAAAAAATAATATCACCAAAACTTCAAAAAAAATTGGTGCAGTAAATTGTTTATTCAGAAATAAAAGAGGTCAATTATTTGGCACTAATACTGATGGAGAGGCTGCACTTAAATCATTTGAAAATAGATTTGGTAGGGTTAAATATAAAAATATATTACTTTTAGGTCCTGGTGGCGCTGGTAAAGCTGTGGCCTCATATTTTTCTAAAGCACTTAAAAAAAAAAATATGTTAACTATTGTGGGTAGATCAACTAACTCAAAAAAATTTGCAAAAAATATCGGGGGTAAATGGCGATCGTTTAAAAATATGTCCGAAATAAAATTTAATAAAACTGATATAATTATTAATTGCACTTCACTTGGTTTTGGAAAAAAAAAAAGCTTTTCCCCATTAGATGATCAGAAATTTAAATTGTTAAGGAAGAAAACTATTGTATTTGATATTATTTATGACCCAAAGCAAACAAGGTTTTTAAAAATTGCGAATAAAAGAAAACTTAAAAATTTAAATGGTCTAGATATGAATTTACGCCAAGCAGTGCTTGCATTTGGCTATGTGAATAATAAGCTAAAATTCAATTCAAAAACATTTAAATTTATGCGCACAGCCTAGATTTTGCGGTGAAAAATATATTTAAAATTATTTTATCTAAATATTGTTTTAAAAAACCTCCTAAAAAAAGAGTTTTAATTTATGACAAAGCCTCAACAGGATTAGCATATCTACTTTTTCAAGAAGACGAATGTGAGATTTTGCATGTTAGGTACGAAACAATTAATTTAATAGTTTTAATTTTAACATTTCTAAAAAAAGGATTTAGAAATATAGCAGATAACTATAAATTAACTTATAGTGAGATGGTAGAACCTGAAGTAATTTTTAGTGATTTTACAAATAATTACGCATTTTTTAAATTAAAAAATTTTTATCAAAACGCTACTTATATTTGTATACATTCACAAACTACAGCTTTAGATTTTTTTAATCACTGTGATGATTATTATAATAAAGATTATAATAAATTAAGATTAAAAGCTGATATAATTTTAGTTCCAGGTAATTACTATAAAAAAAAATTTTCTAAATACATTGATGGACAAATAATTACTGTTGGATCTTTTAAAAATAATTATTTTTATATGGAGGAAAAAAAAACTAAAACTAACATAAACTCGATATTGTTTATATCTCAAGTTCGAGCTGTAACTAAAAAAAATATACCTGAAAAATACATGAATAAAATTAATAATGAAGTTAGAATAGTAAAAGCTTTAGAGAGTTATTGTGAAAAAAAAAAACTAACACTAAATATTGCTGCAAAAAATACAGAAAAACACTCAATGTTCTACAAAAAAAATTTTGGCCTAGGAAATTGGAATATTTTTCATAGAAAAGAAAATCATTCTAAAAACTTTCCATCTCCTTATAATTTAATTAATGACAGTTTTTTAGTTGTTTTTACTAATTCTACATTAGGTCTAGAGTCCTTAGTGAAAGGAAAAAGGGCTATATGTTTTCCACCAGAGGAATTTCCTATTGAGAATCATGAAAAAAAATTCTCTAAACAAGGACCTTTTTGGTCAGAGAAATTTGATGAAAAAATTTTAGAACAATATCTGCAAAGAGTTATTCAGTATACCGATGAAGAATGGGGTCAAATAGTTGATGAAAATATTGGAGATTTAATGACCTATGATCCCAAGAATAGTAAATTTGTTAGAGAATTAAATAAGCTTAAAGTGAAGACTTTGATAAATTAAATAATGAAAAAATTTAGAACAATTAGAGAAATTATAAAATATTCTGAGAAAAAAATTAAACCTAATGCTTTAAAATGGTTAGATGGTTCTGCAGAATACGGATATACTACTAAAAATAATAGAGAGATATTTAGAAAAATTAAACTTATACCTCAAGTCTTAAAAGATACGAAATCATTAGATTTATCAAAAGAATTTTTTGGTAAAAAATGTTCGATGCCTATTGTAATAAGTCCAATGGGTGGTACAGATCAGTTCCATAAAAAATCAGAACATATTTTTTTTGAAGCATCTAAAAAAAATGAAATTCCATATTTTTTTCCAAATAATGCAGGAATCACACTTAATGAATTAAATCCAACTAAAAAAAAATCTTTATTATCTAGATCTCTCTATTTAGATGATGATTTAGATTATTGTAAGAAAGAGTTAGATGATTTAGAAAAAAATAATTGTCATTGCGTTTCAATAACAGTTGATAGTCCAGTTAGACCAATTAGTTATAATAAGATGGATCAGAATTATGACGCAAGGAAAAATTATGCTAAAAGTCCACTAAATTATTTAAGAAAAAAAAAGGGAGATCCACTCACTTGGAAAAATATCTCTAAAATTAGAAAAATGACAAGCAAGCCAATCATTTTAAAAGGTATTTTGTCTAAAGTTGATGCCTTAAAAGCATATGAACATGGAATTAATGGAATTTGGGTATCCAACCATGGTGGAAGGGTTTTTGAGTCAGACCTCACTTCTTTAGAGGTTCTTAGTGAAATTCGTGCAAGTCTGCCAAAAGAAATCGTTGTTGTTTGCGATGGTGGTGTGCGAACAGGTAGTGATATTTTAAAAACTTTAAGTTTGGGAGCTGATTTTGTTGGAGTTGGAAGACCTTTCATTTTTGGCTTAATTGCAAATGCTTTTAATGGTGTTAATAATGTTATTGATTTGCTTAAATCTGAGTTTCTTACTGCGATGAGACTTTCAGGTTCAAAAAGTTTTGATGATGTTAAAGAATTAGAAAAAATTCTTAAATTTTAAGATGAAAGTTGATAAAAAAATTAAGAAAAAAAATTCAAATTGGAATTTTAAAGGTAATGTTTATAAATATTTTGATAAGCATATAAATAAATCAATTCCATTTTATAAAGAGGCGCAAAAGTTATACGCTCAATACACAGACTTTTTTTTACAAGAAAAATCAAAGATAATTGATTTAGGTTCTTCAACAGGAGTATTTTTAAATTTGGTTCATGATAGACATAAAGCTAATCAAAAAAATATTCAATTTGTTGGAATAGATAATACAAAAGAAATGATTAATTATTGTAAAAAAAAATACAAATCAAAAAAAAGAATGAAGTTTTATCTAAATGACATAGAAAAAGTAAATTTAAAATCAACTTGTATAATTTCCTCTTTTTACACCATTCAATTTATTTCACCTAAAAAAAGACAATTAATATTAAACAAGATTTACAAACACTTGAATTGGGGTGGAGCATTTTTCTTTTTAGAAAAAGTAAGAGGAAGTGACGCTAGATTTCAAGATATGCTGACACAAACATATAATGAGTTCAAAATTTCCAATGGTTTTTTACCCAGTGAAATTCTATCAAAAAGTCAATCGTTAAAAGGAGTTTTAGAGCCTTTTTCTACTGCAGGAAATTTAAGTTTGTTAAAACGTGCGGGATTTAAAGATATAATGACAGTTTTTAAATTTGGATGTTTTGAAGGTTTTTTAGCAATTAAATAATAATCCCAAAAATAACTTATAATGATTTATAAAATCAAAGCTATTTTAACAAAAAAACAATTAATAGCTTTATATATTTTTGCTTTATTATCTTTCATAACAATGATTCTAGAGACAGCTGGAATTGGTTTAATAATTCCTTTCATAGAGGCAATTTCAATGGAGGGCACAAATCAAAAATTTATTAAATTTTTAAATTTTTTTAAAATACATCCTTCTTCCAAACAAGATGTAATTTATACCCTAATAGCAATAATAGGTTTTGTTTATACAATAAAAGTAATTTTTTTGACATTTTACTCATATCTAGAGGCAAAACTACTTTCAGATTTTAATGTTAGCATATCTAATAGACTTTATGATATTTATTTAAATAAACCTTATAGTTTTCATTTATCAAATAACTCTGCTAAATTAACGAGAAATATTGATGAAGTTTCTATTGTAGTCGGACTTATTAAATCATCTATTTTATTATTTAATGAAACTATAGTATTTATAGGTATTTCAGCTTTTGTAATATTTTATGATCCCTTCGGCTCATTACTTGTGATTTTTTTTCTGGGTACTTTTGGATTTTTATTTTTCAAAAAAACTCAGAATAAATTACAGTCGCTTGGAGAGACAAGACAATTACATCGAGCTAGACATCTAAAATATTTACGAGAGGGCTTTAGATCTATAAGGGATATTAAGATATTGCAACGAGCAAAAGAAGTAGTAAAAACGTTCACTTCAAATAATTTTATATTAAACTTAACAGAACTTAAAAGAAAATTTATTAGTTCTTTACCAAGATTATGGCTTGAGTGGCTAGTGGTAATTAGTTTTATTTTGTTGACACTACTAATGGTTCATATTGGCAGAGAATTAAAGTCAATAGTGCCATTATTGGGGTTGTTTGCAGCTGCTGCATTTAGAATTATGCCATCTTTAACAAAAATAATGAACTCAATTCAATTTATTACCTTTTATAAACCAGCTTTTAATTCGGTCTACCAAGAATTTACGGAAAATGAATTAAAAACAATCAATAAAAAAGAGTTCAGTGAAAATAAAATTAATTTTAAAAAAGATATAGATCTTAGCAATATAAGTTTCAAATTTTCAAAAACAGATCCATTTTTGTTAAATAATATAAATCTTAAAATTGAAAAAGGTTCTGTTATTGGACTTATAGGTGAAAGTGGTGCAGGCAAAACAACATTAATTAATATCATTCTTGGTCTAATCCAACCTTTTGAAGGAAAAATTAGAGTAGATGGAGAAGAAATTCATAAAAATATATTTAATTGGCAAAAACAGATTGGTTATGTGCCTCAAGATATATATTTGAGTGATGATAGTATTAAAAAAAATATAGCATTTGGTTTACCAGATGAGAAAATAGATGATATTCTAGTACAAAAAGCAATTCAAAATGTAAAGTTAGACGAGTTTATCAATGGATTAAAAAATGGTTTAAACACAAAGATTGGGGAATTCGGAGATAAAATCTCTGGAGGACAAAGGCAAAGAATTGCTATTGCTCGAGCTTTATACAATGACCCTCAAGTTTTAATCTTTGATGAATTCACTAATTCTCTAGATCTTGAGACTGAAAAGGAAATAATGAAACAAGTGAATTCTTTTAAAGGAAAGAAAACTATTATTATTATTGCACACAGGATATCCACTTTAGAAAATTGTGATAATGTTTTTAAACTTGATAGAGAGGGTTTAAAACTTCACAAATTTAAAAATGAATAAAAATATTTTAATTATAGGTGGAGCTGGTTATATTGGGACAATAATTACAAGATATTTTTTAAAAAAAAATTTTAAAGTCACAAATCTTGATAATTTAATTTATAATCATACAGAAACATTAAATGAATTTAAAGATCACAAAAATTTTAATTTTGTTTTTGGCGATCTAAGAAACGAACAAATGATTGAAGATTTATCTTCCAATTGTGATATTGTAATTGTTTTAGGCGGGTTAGTAGGTGATCCAATTACAAAAAAATATCCGCTAATATCTGATGAAATAAACAATAAAGGTCTAAAAAAAACAATTGATATTTGTAAAAATAAGAAAATCGAAAATTTCATCTTTGTCTCTACTTGCTCTAATTATGGATTAAGCACCGTTGACTTGCCGCTTGATGAAAATGCAGAACTCAAACCTCTGTCTCTATATGCAAAACACAAAGTAAGTATAGAAAAATACATTCTTGATTTAAAAGGAAAAGCTGTTTTCTCTCCAACAATTTTAAGATTTTCAACTGCATTTGGTTTATCGCCAAGAATGAGATTTGATTTAACAATTAACCAATTCACAAAATCTATATTTATGAAAGAGAATCTAGACGTATTCGACGCGAACACTTGGAGACCTTATTGTCATGTTTTTGACTTTGGCGTAGCTTTAGAAAAAATAATTGAGGCAGATAAAAAATTAACTAATTATGAAGTTTTCAATGTTGGTGGTGACAATAATAATTATACTAAAAAACAAATAGTAGATAAAATTTTAGAATATCTACCTTCGGGAAAAGTTTCATTTACAAATAAATCACAAGATCCAAGAAATTATAAAGTGAATTTTTCCAAAATAGAAAATTTATTAAACTTTAAAATAAGTTATTCAGTAAATGATGGAATTGAAGAAATAATTGAATTTCTTAAAAAAAAAAACAATTACTTTTCAGATATAGATAAATCGCAATTAGGAAATTATGTTATAGAGGGAAAACAATGAAAAGTAATCTGCCAGAATTAATTACAAAAAATATAGAAAAAGTTATTGGAAAAGGGCCTCATCAACTTCATGAACCATTTTTTAAAGGTAACGAAAGAAAATATTTGAATAAGGTAATTAAAAGTAATTTTGTTTCAACCTCCGGCGAATACGTCAACAAGTTTGAGAAAAAAATGGCAAATTTTACTAAAGCAAAATATGCTGTAGCGATAGTTAATGGAACACAAGCTCTTCAGGTGTCACTTAAGGTGTGTGGTGTAAAACAAAATGATGAAGTACTTGTTCCAGCCTTAACTTTTGTGGGTACTGTAAATGCAATTACCTATTTAGGAGCCACACCACATTTTATTGACTCTAAAATAGATAACTTTGGAGTTGATTGTAAAAAATTAGAAAATTACTTAATGAAAATTGTAAAAAAAAATAGAGGAAAATATATCAATAAAAAAACAGGAAAAATTATAAGAGCAATTGTACCTGTGCATGTTTTTGGACATCCATGTGATATTGTAGGAATAAAAAAAATTGCAAAAAAATATAAACTTAAAGTTATAGAAGATGCTGCAGAGGCCTTAGGAAGTTTTTTTAAAAAAAAACACCTAGGCACTTTCGGGGATTTAGGCTGTTTAAGTTTTAATGGAAATAAAATTATAACTACCGGAGGTGGAGGAATGGTGATTACTAATAATAAATATTATGCAAAAAAAATAAAACACCTGACAACCACCGCTAAATTAGAACATCAATGGGAATATAATCATGATGAAATTGGTTATAATTTTAGACTACCAAATTTAAATGCAGCATTAGGATTAGCACAGTTAGAAAAAATGCATATTTTTTTAAAAGCTAAAAGACATCTTTTTAAACTATATAATAAAAAAATTAAAAATATCAAAGGTGTTTCACTCTTTAAAGAGGCTAAAAACACCTTAAGCAATTATTGGCTACAAGCTTTAGTATTAGACAAAAATAAATCTTCTTTTAAAAATGAAATTATAAAACTAAATCATAAAAAATTAATTTTTTCTCGTCCAGTTTGGAAATTGATTTCAAATTTAAAACCACATAAAAAATGGCCAAAAATGAATTTATCTGGTGCTCAAGAGATATACAAAAGGACTATCAATATACCCAGTGGTCAAAACCTTATTTTAAAATAACTATGAAAAATATAATTTTGATTGGAGCAGGTGGGCACTGTGTTTCTTGTATTGATGTAATTGAAAAAGAAAAAAAGTATAAAATAATTGGTCTTGTAGATAAAAAAAAATTACAAAATATTAAATATAAAATTTTACGCCAAGATGAAGATTTTAAGAAAATTATTTCCAAGTCTAAAAATGCTTTAATTACTTTAGGGCAAATTAAAGAAACAGACAAAAGAATAAATTTATTTAATGAAGCTAAAAAAGTTGGATTCTTGTTTCCAAAAATTATTTCACCTTTGGCTTACGTATCTAAAAATGCAGTTATTGAGGAAGGCTCTATAATAATGCATGGAGCAATTGTTAATGCTGGAGCGAAAATTGGAAGAAATTGTATAATTAATACAAATGCACTTATTGAACATGACGCGAATGTTGGGGATCACTGCCACGTTTCGACAAGAGCCACATTAAACGGTGGTGTTGAGTTGGGAAAAAAAAGTTTTGTTGGCAGTCATTCTGTTATAAGACAAAACATCAAAATAGGCGAAGGTGCATTTATAAACGCAAATTTATTTGTTAGTAAAAATTTAGAAAAAAATTCATCCATCTATGAATAAATTAAAAAGTATAATAATTGCAGAAGTCGGTGTAAACCATAATGGTAGTATTAAAATTGCAAAAAAATTAATTAATTTAGCAAAAAGAGCTGGATGTGATTTTGTCAAATTTCAATCTTTTAAAGCTACAAATTTGGTGAAGCAAAATACAGGAATAGTCAAATATCAAAAAAATAATTTAAAAAAAAAAAATTTGAAACAAATTGATATTTTGAAAAAATATGAGCTCTCCTACGATGATCATAAAAATCTAATTAAATATTGTAAAAAAAAAAAAATACAATTTTTATCAAGTCCTTTTGATACTGATAGTTTAAAATTACTATTTAAATTAGGAGTAAAGAATATTAAAATAGCATCCGGAGAAATTACACATTATCCTCTATTGAGAGATATAGGAAAGAAAGCTAACAAAGTTTTTCTGTCTTCAGGTATGTCCACTCTTGAGGAAATAAAAATCGCATTAAAAATTTTACAAAAAAATGGATTAAAAAAAGAAAATATTTTCATTTTACATTGTCATTCTGATTATCCCACAAAGTTAAAGGACGTAAATTTAAAAGCAATGAAATCGATAAAAGAAATTTTTAAGCTTAAAGTAGGATACTCTGATCATACCCTAGGATTTGAAACTGCTATTTCAGCTGTAGCGATGGGAGCGAGTGTAATTGAAAAACATATTACTTTAAATAAAAAGATGGTTGGACCAGACCACATAGCAAGTATGGAGCCTAAAGTATTTTTACAGTTCGTTAAATCTATAAGGAACACAGAAGAATTGATGGGTAGTTTTAAAAAAAAACCATCTGAAATTGAACTTAAAATAAAAAAATTAGTTAGAAAATCGATAGTGGCTAAGTTTGATATAAAAAAAGGAGATAAGTTTTCTGAAATAAATATAATTTCTAAAAGACCAGAGGGAGGAATCTCTCCACTTAAATGGAAAAAAATAATAGGAAAACGCTCAAAGTATAATTTTAAAAAAGATGAATTTATAAAAATTTAATGAGAGTAAGCATTATAACAAGCACTAGAGCTGATTTTGGTTTATTAAAGAATCTTATTTTTGAAATCAAAAAGGAAAAAAAATTTTTAACTTCAGTAGTAGCATCCGGGTCTCACTTTGCAAAACAATTTGGAGAAACCTCCAAAGAAATTATAAAACATAAAATCAAAATCAATGAAAAAATTGTTTTCAAATCGATCTCTGATAATGAAAATAGCATTTCAAAAGTATTTGGCAAATGTGTGGAAAAATCTACAAAAATATTTAAAAAATTGCGTCCAGATTTAGTTATAGTTTTAGGTGACAGGTATGAGATACTTGCCTCTGTAATTTCAGCTAATATTTTAAAAATTCCAGTAGCACATATTCATGGTGGAGAGCTAACTTTTGGAGCTATAGATGATGCTTTTAGACATTCAATTACAAAAATGTCCCATGTCCATTTTACCTCTCATCTAGTTTATAAAAAAAGAGTAATCCAACTTGGTGAAAATCCGAAAAACGTACATGTAGTAGGTGGACTAGGTGTTGACAGCATAATCAAAACAAAATTTTTATCTAAAAAAAAATTAGAAAAAAAATTCGATTTAAAATTTAAAAAAAAAAATTTAATAGTTTGTTTTCATCCAGAAACAACAAATAAACTTTCGCCTAAGAAACAAATTAAAGAGATTTTATCTGCACTTAAGGTTTTAAAAAATACTTTAATAATTTTTACAATGCCTGGAGCTGATTTAGGAAATAATGTAATAAAAAAAGAAATAATGAAATTTACTAAAATTAGTAAAAATTGTTTTTTTTTTGAGTCATTAGGACAAATAAATTTTTTTTCATTTTTAAAGCAAGTCGATGCAATTATTGGCAATTCCTCAAGTGGAATTCTAGAAATGCCCTATTTTCAAAAAGGAACAGTCAATTTAGGAACAAGACAGCTAGGTAGACTTCATTCAAAATCTATAATTAATGTGAAAATAAATAAAAACGAAATTTTAAAATCTATTAGAAAAATTTATTCATCAAAATTTAAAAAAAAAATTAAAAATAGTAAAAAATTTTATGGTGAAGGAGGTTCGTCAAAACGAATTATAAGAGTATTAAAAAAACTCAATACAAAAAAACTATTCCAAAAAAGATTTTTTAATTATTAATCTTGATATTATGAAAAAATTAATTTTCTGTTTTGATCTGGATAACGTTTTATGTGAAAGTTCTAGCAATGATTATACAAAATCTACGCCTATTGAAAAAAATATACAGGTATTAGATTTATTAAAAAAAAAAGGACATTATATAAAAATTTTTACTTCAAGGTATATGGGCAGAAATAGAGAAAATAAAAAATTAGCAATTAAACAAGGATATAAATTTACAAAAAAACAACTTAAAAAATGGAATGTCGCTTATGACGAATTAATATTTGGCAAACCATCTTATGATATTTTTATAGATGATAAAAATTTATCTTTTAAAAAAAATTGGTCAAAAGAAATTTTAAAAAAATTTAAAAAAAAAATATGAAAATTTTAGTCACTGGTGGAGCAGGTTTTATTGGAAGTCATCTTTGTGAAAAACTAGTTCACGATGGCCATAAAGTAACAATTATTGACAATTTTAGTATTGGTAGAAGATCAAACTTAAAAAAGATTAAAAATAGAGTAAAGATATTTAATAAAGATATTAGAAATTATAATTCTATAAAAAATTTATTTAAAAAAATTGATGTAGTTTTTCACTTAGCAGCTTTAGCAGATATCGTTCCGAGTATTGAGAATCCTGATGATTACTATAGTACTAACGTTACAGGCACTTATAATGTTCTTAAATTATCTCATTTACACAAGGTAAGAAGATTTATATATTCAGCTTCATCTTCCTGTTATGGAATTCCAAAAAAATATCCAACAAAAGAGAGTGAAATTATAGATCCTAAATATCCTTATGCACTTACTAAAAAAATGGGAGAAGATTTGGTAATTCATTTTTCAAGAATTTATAATCTCAACGCATCTTCTTTAAGATTTTTTAATGTGTATGGTCCAAGGGCAAGGACTTCTGGAACCTACGGAGCAGTGTTTGGAGTTTTTTTAGCTCAAAAGATAGCAGAAAAACCTTTTACAATTGTTGGAGATGGACATCAAACCAGAGATTTTACTTATGTATCTGATATAGTTGAAGCAATTATAAAAGTTAGCTCTAAAAAGAATTTAAAAGGAGAAATATTTAATTTAGGTAGCGGTAAAAGTGTTAGCATTAATAGGATAGCATATCTATTAAAAGGAAAAAAAATATACATACCTAAGCGGCCGGGGGAACCAGACGTGACGTTTGCTTGTAATAAAAAAATTACAAAAAAAACAGGATGGAAACCTAAAATTAGTATAGAGAAGGGAATAAAAATTATGCTGACTCACATTTCAGATTGGAAAAATGCACCAGTTTGGACTCCAGAAAAAATAAGTAAACAGACAAAAAAATGGTTTTATTATTTAAGTAAAAAATAGAAATTATATGAAAAAAATATTTGCAATAAACGATTTAAAAAAAAAAGTAGAAAAAGAAAAAAAGAGAAATAAAAAAATTGTTCATTGTCATGGAGTTTTCGATTTGCTGCACATAGGACACGTTAAGCATTTTAAGGAAGCAAAAAAAGCTGGCGATTATTTGATTGTAAGTTTAACTTCAGATAAATATGTGAATAAAGGTTCTGGTAGGCCTGTATTTAATCAGAATTTAAGAGCTGAATTTTTATCTTCATTCTCATTTGTTGATGCCGTAACTATAAATGATTTCCCTACTGCTGAAAAAATAATCAATATTATTAAGCCAGAAATATATTTCAAAGGGCCAGATTACAAAGATAATAAAAAAGACAGAACAGGTAATATTTATAGAGAAATTAAATCTGTAAAGAAGTGTGGTGGTAAAGTTATTTATTCTAATGATATTACTTTTAGTTCTAGTAATTTGATTAATACATATTCTGATTATTTTGATAAATACCAAAAAAGTTTTCTTAGAAATATATCTAAAAAATATGATTTTGATTTTATTTTAAAAAAAATTGAACAATTTGGTAAATTTAAAGTATTATTAATTGGAGAAACAATTATTGATCAATATATTTTTGGAGAAGTTCTCGGAAAGTCTGGCAAAGAACCTCATTTAGTACTAAACGAGGAGAAGAAAGCTACTTATTTGGGCGGTGCAGCTGCAATTGCTAATCATCTAGCAACATTTTGTAAATCAGTAAAATTTTTAACTTTAGCTGGTAAAGAAAAAGAATATTTAAGATTTATTAAAAAACTTTTAAGAAAAAAAATAAGTTTAAAAGTATTTAATAAAATAAATATTCCAACTATAATTAAAAAACGATTTATTGATGATGTTACAAAAAATAAACTTTTAGGAGTATATTCAATAAATGATCAAATGATAAAAAAAAATGTAGAAAAACAACTTATAAAAAATATTAAAAAAGAGTCTAAAAATTGCGACCTAATATTAGTTTCAGATTACGGCCATGGATTGATATCTGAAAAAACAGCAAGACAGATAAACAATTCAAAAATTTTTTTTTCTTTGAATGCTCAAATAAATGCTTCTAATCGTGGTTTCCATTCATTAATAAAATATAAAAACATTGACAGTTTAATAATTAATGAAAATGAGTTACGCCATGAGATGAGAGATAAAGTAGGAAAGTTAGAAATACTGGGCACAAAATTAATAAAGTATTTGAAGGTAAAAACATTAATTATTACAAGAGGTAACAAAGGAGCAATTTTAATAGATAAAAAAAATCAAATTACTTATGCTCCAGCTTTTGCAACAAAAGTTATAGATAAAGTCGGAGCAGGTGATGCAATGCTAGCTGTAATTTCACTTTGTCTAAAAGCAAAATTGCCAGGTGATCTTGCATTATTTTTAGGATCTTTAGCAGGAGCTACAGCAGTAGAAAATATCGGAAATAGTATTTTTATAAATAAAGATCAACTTATAAGACAAATTCAATTTTCAATAAAATAAAATTATGACAGAAAAATTTTTTAAAAATTATTTTAACAAACAAAAAGAATTAATTACTCTAAATGAGACTATTCAAAATAATCTTTACAAAACTAAGAGATATTTAGAAAAAGTAAAAAAAAATAAAAGTAAAGTAATGATTTTTGGAAATGGCGGAAGCGCTGCTATAGCAAATCATTTTTCAGTTGATTTAACAAAAAATTCAAGAATAAGATGTGTAAATTATAATGAAAGTAGCCATTTGACGTGTTTTGCAAATGATTATGGTTACGAAAATTGGGTAAAAAAATCTCTAGAATTTCATGCTGATCCTAAAGATTTAATAATTTTAATTTCATCGAGCGGTGAGTCGAAGAATATGATTAATGCTTGTAATTATGCTTTAAAACGTAAACTTTTTCCAATAATCACACTTACTGGTTTCAAAAAAAATAACTCTCTTAGTAAACTTGGCCATATAAATTATTGGGTTGACTCAAAGACGTACAATTTAGTAGAGAATTCTCATCAAATTATTTTATTATCACTTACCGATGCAACAAAAAAATAAAACAAAAGAGAAAATTTTTATTACTGGAGGTGCTGGATATGTGGGAGCTTTACTAACTCCTTATCTTCTTAAAAAGGGTTATAGCGTGACAGTTTTAGATTTAATGATCTATGGAGAGGATGTTCTAGATAAACATCCAAATCTTAAAATTATTAAAGGTGACATAAGGGATAAGAAACTTTTAGAGAGTGAATTACCGGGTCATAATATTTTAATTCATTTAGCATGTATTTCAAATGACCCAAGTTTCGAATTAAACCCAAAATTAGGTCAGTCAATAAATTTAGATGCCTTTGAGCCAATGGTAAAAATTGCAAGAGATAGTTTGGTAGAAAGATTCATATACGCATCATCATCATCAGTTTATGGAATCAAAAAAGAAAAAGATGTTAATGAAGAAATGTCACTAGAACCTTTGACAGATTACTCAAAATTTAAGGCAGATTGTGAAGCGATACTTTTAAACCACAAATCAGATGATTTTACTCCAATAATAATTAGACCTGCAACAGTATGTGGCTACTCACCAAGACAAAGACTAGATGTGGTGGTAAATATTTTGACAAATTATGCTTATCATAAAAGATCTATTACAGTGCTTGGAGGAAAGCAACTTCGACCTAATATTCATATAAATGATATGGTAAGAGCTTACGAAACAGTAATAAAAGCCCCCAAGAAAATAGTTTCAGGAGAAATTTTTAATGTTGGTTATGAAAATCATTCAGTAAAAGAAATAGCAGATATGGTTAAAAATATCATAGGAGACGATGTAAAGTTGGAAACAAAACCTACAAATGATAACAGATCTTATCATATCTCTTCAAATAAGATTAAACGAATTTTAGATTTCGAGTCCAAAAATACCATCGCAGATGCTGTCAGTGATTTAAAAGATGCTTTTGATCAAGGTTTGTTACCAGAGTCATTAGCCAATAAAAAATATTTTAATATCAAAGTTATGCAATCAATAAATTTGAAATAATTATATAATTAAACCTATCTATTTCTAATTATTAAAATTTTAAATGAAAAATAATCTTCTTATAATAGGCGCAACTTCGAGTATAATTAGTAGTTGCCTCAATAGTTTCATAAAGAAAAAATACCAAATTTTTGCTTCCTATAATAGTGAAGAAAAATTGGAGAATGTTGAACTAGATGTAAGAAATTCAAAAAATATAAAATTTTTCAAATTGGATTTAAATCAAGAAGATCAAAAGATACTAGAAATTTTAAAAAAAAATGAAGTAAAAGCTGATATGATAATTAATGCAGTCGGAGGATCTTTCGGTATAAAAGATTATCCAGAGAATTTAGATAATTGGAAAAAGTCACTAGATTTAAACATTCTTAAACATATATTAATTAATAATTTTTTTATGAGAGAAATGAGAAGAAATAATTTTGGCAGAATTTTATTCTTTTCAACAACAGCTGTCGAAGAAAAAAATTCATCTATTACTTATTCTGCGTCAAAAGCTTTTTTAGAGAATTATGTAAAAAAAAGCGCAATTTTATTCGGAAAAAACAATATTTTGACCAACTGTATTAAAACAAGCGTTATCGCTGAAAAGAATAATAACTGGAATAAAGCATTAGAACAAAATCCAGAGTTTGTAAAAGAATTTGTAAAAAAAAATATTTCTGTTCAAAGAACTGGTAAGGCTGAAGATTTAGTAGATTTTATAAATTTAATTATTTCAGAAAATAATACATTTATGAATGGATCAATTGTTAGAATTGATGGCGGAGTAAAGTTTTAAGTATAAATGTTTTTTAATTTATTCAAAAAGTTGAATTATATAAAAAAATTTCCTTATTTTATTTGTACACCTTTAATTTATGGAATTGGATGCGCCTCAGAGCAAATTTCAATGGCCGCAGCTCAGGCAAAAAGGACAAACAAAAAATTGCTAATTTTTAAAACATATTTTTTTAGAAAACTTCTGAAATATAAAATTTGCAATAATGCTTTGTTTGAAAAATTAATTTTTGACGATTATAGAATTGATAAAAAAAATTATATTTATCAATTAATTAATTTTTTTATCCAATTAGAATTTTCAATTAGAAGATTTTTGGCAATAATATTTAAATCCATTTTTAATATAGATTTAGGCGAAGAATTTAGATTTGCTCTATTAGGATCATTAGATTTATATAATGAAAAAAAGAGAAATATAGCATATTTAAATTTAATGCCAGTTAACATTGTTGAGGCGAAGGTTGATATCAATAAAAAAGAAAAAGAAAAATGCAAAAATTTATTTAGAGATTATAATCCGAAAAAAAAAAAAATTGTTTGCTTACATGTAAGAGACCACCATTATTATAATGATTTTCATAGAAGAAGTTATAGAAATTCTAATATTTATAATTATCAGGGTTTAATTGAATATCTTATTGAAAAAAATTATTTAGTTGTAAGATTAGGGGACAAATCTGCAACAAAAATTAATTTTAAGCATAAAGATTTTGTTGATTACCCATTCACAGAAATAAAGTCTGAAATTATGGATTTATTTTTGATTAAAGAATGTTTTTTTTATGTTGGTACTCCATCGGGGCCTATGGATACAGCGTATATGTTTAATAAACCATTATTGTTGACTAATTTATATTGTATTTACCCTAGTTTTCCTCGGAAGAGCGTTGATCGTGGCATATTTCGAAAAATTATATGTAAAAAAACTGGTAAAATTTTGTCTTTATACGATTTTGCTAAATTAAATATTAAATACCATCAAACTGAAGTTTATATAAATGAATACGATTTTAAAGAAAATACAAACTCTGAATTAGTAGACGCGATAAAAGAATATGTTAAAAATATAGAAAAAAGCCAAAATTTTAAAAAGGAATTTTTTTTAGATGATAGACAAGTTTTGTTTAACAAATTTATTAGTAAAAGACTTGAGGAAATATATAATAGTGAAGTTCTAAATAATAATTATTTCAAAAATGATCAGTGGAAAGAAAATGAATTTATAAGAATTATAAAAAGATTTAAATCTTGCAAAGGCGCTTATTGTCTTTCTACTTTGAAAAATTTTAATTTAAGTTGATTAAAAAAAATAAAAATCCTGTTCGTATTATACCTTTTTTAGATATCAAAAACGGATTATTGATAAAAGGAATAAACTTAGAGGGTTTAAGAGTTCTTGGAAAAGCTAATAATTTCTCAAATTATTATTATAAAAGTGGAGCTGACGAAATTTGTTACATAGATAATGTTGCAACTTTATATGGAACAAATAACTTATCAAAATTTATAACTGAAACAGCCAACGATATTTTTATTCCTTTATCAGTTGGCGGCGGGATAAGATCAATTGAGGATATGAAAAAAATGTTTTCCGCAGGAGCAGATAAAATTTGTATTAACTCCTCAATAATTGAGAATCCTAATTTATTGAAACAATCTGCTAAAATTTTTGGTTCTGCTAATATTACAGTTATGATTCAAGCTATAAATGTTGATGATAAATATTATGTAAGTAAGGCAAATGGTCGGGATATAGTAAATATTAGTCCGTTAAAATGGGCGAAAGAGGTTGAGAATTTAGGTGCAGGAGAAATTATATTAACTTCTGTTAACAACGAAGGATTAAGAAAAGGTTTTGACATTAGACTTACAAAACAAGTTTCAAATTCTACTAATATTCCTATTATTGCCCACGGAGGAGCCGGGACTTTCCAAGATATTTATGATGTAATTTCTAAAACAAATATTAGCGGTGTAGGCCTAGCATCTATTTTGCATTATGATGCTTTAAACTATTTTCCTAAAATAAATCCAATAGTTGGAAACACTACTTTTCTTAAAACTGTAGAGAAGTCAAAAAAAAAAATTAATTATATTAAAGAAATTAAAAAATATTTAAAACGAAGAAATGTGAAAATTAGAGATGAGTAGAAAAAAATTTCTTGTGGGAATTATAGACTTAAAAATTAACAACATTTTTAGTGTTCATAAAAGTTGCATTGAAGCTGGGTTTAAAACAGAAATAATTGATTTTAATAAAAAAAAACTTTCATATGATGCAATCATTTTACCTGGAGTAGGAGCTTTTAAATCTGGTAAAAGATTTTTAATAAATCATAAGATTAAAGAAAAGCTTGTAGATTATTTGAATAAATCCGACTCTCTTTTGTATGGAATATGTCTTGGAATGCAGTTGTTATTTGACAAAAGTTATGAATTTGAAAAAACTAATGGATTGGGATTCGTGAGTGGTGAAGTAGTAAAATTTGATCAAAAAGAAAATAAAAAAACCCATTTGGGTTGGAATAAATTTAAAATTGAAGATAAAAAATTCAATAATATTTTTAAAAAATTTGAGAATAAATATTTTTATTTTGTTCATTCGTACTACGCTAAGCCTAAAAATAAAAAAAATATATTTGGATCAACAAATTTCGGAAGTTTTAATTTTTGCTCAATTACAAGGAAGGGAAATATTTTCGGAACCCAATTCCATCCTGAAAAAAGTGGTTATTGGGGTATAGAATTTTTAAAAAATTTAACAAAATTAAAAAATTAAAATGAGACTGAAAAATTATTATGGTTTACCAAAAAAAGTAATCTTTTGTAAAAAAACCCTAATTTCAAATCAAAGACCTAATTCTACAGTGGAATTTAAACACAATAAGAATTCAAAAAAAGAAACTTTAAAATTCGATAATAAAAGTATAAGCGAGTCTTGGTATTACTCAAGAATTAAAAAAAAGATTGACTATAAAAGCAGGGAAAAAAAATTATTACAACTTTTAGAAAAACATAGAGGAAAACACGGGCAATATGATTGTATCGTCCCTGGCAGCGGAGGTAAGGACAGTTGTTATGCTGCACATATACTAAAATATAAATATGGGATGAACCCGCTAACAGTTACTTGGCCCCCTATTCTTTATACTAAATACGGTTTTAGTAATTTCAAAAATTGGATTTCCAGCGGTAAGTTTAAAAATATTTCAGCAAAAAGAGACGAGAGAACGATGAAAATTTTGACCAGGTTATCAATAATAAATCTTCTACATCCATTCCAAACTTTTATGTTAGGGCAAAAAATTTTTCCTGTAAAAATAGCCTTGAAATATAAAATACCCTTAGTATTTTATGGTGAAAATGAAGCGGAGCATGGAAGCTTGCCTCTTGCAGATAATAATATTTCACTGAGAAATAAATCATTTTTTACTCATAAGAATATGGATAACCTTCATTTAGGAGGTGTCAGAATAAATAAATTAATTAGCAATTTTAACCTGAAATATAAAAATTTAGAGGCATTTTTACCTCCAAATACTAACTCTTTTAATACATTTCCACTGGAAGTGCATTATCTGGGATATTATTTAAAATGGATACCACAAGAAACATTTTATTATGCAGTAGAGAATTGTGGATTTAGACCAAGACCATTTAGAACGCAGGGCACATACAGCAAATATAACAGTATAGACGATAAAATAGATGACTTGCACTATTATACTACTTTTATAAAATTTGGTATAGGTAGAGCTACATACGATGTATCGCAAGAACTGAGAAATGATCATCTAAATACAGACGAAGGAAAAAAATTAATACAAAAATATGATGGTGAGTTTCCCAATAAATATTTTAAAGAAATAATGAAATATTTAGAGATTAAAGAAAATAAATTTTACAAACTCTGTGATAAATTTAGGTCTCCTCACTTATGGAAAAAAACAGGAAAAAACTGGAAGTTAAGACATACAGTAAATAAAAATGGTACCGACGATTAAAAATGAGAAAATTTTTTATAGATTATAAATCAAAAACTATTAATGCAATAAAGAAAATAAATCAATTAGGAGGTCAAAGCTTAATTGTTGTAGCAAATAAAGATAAATTAAAAGGTATTTTGAGTAGTTATGATCTCAGAAAAGCAATAATGAATAAAAATATTTTAAATAAAGACATAAAAAAAATTTTTAATAAAAATCCAAAATATGTTTTTTCAGATAACATTAAGACTGATATATCAAATATTTATATAAAAATTAAAAAATTTGAAATTTTACCAGTTTTAGATAGGAAATCTCGAAAAATTGTTGATGTATTAACACAGAATAAATTAAACAAATTAAAATCAAAAAAATTAAAGAACATTAATTGTAGTGTTGTAGTTATGGCCGGCGGCAAGGGCACAAGATTAAAACCCTATACAGAAGTTTTACCAAAACCACTTTTACCAATAAATAAAAAACCAGCTATTAGACATATTTTAGAGAAATTTCAAAAACATAAACCAAAAAATTTTTTTATAACAGTAAATTATAAAGCTGAAGTTTTAAAATCTTATTTTAGTGAAACTAAGGGAAGTTATAATATTCAAATTATTAACGAGGATAAACCACTAGGAACGGCCGGAAGTCTTTATTATTTAAAAAATAAAATTAAAAATCGTTTTTTTTTAACAAATTGCGATACTCTAATTGATACGGATTATTATGAATTGTTAAATTTTCATAAAAAAAATAAGAATGATATAACCACAGTTGTCGCTAATAAAACATTTACGATTCCATATGGAGTATGTGAAATTAAAAACAATAATTTTTCTTTAATGGAAAAACCAAAATTGAAATTCAAAGTAAATGTTGGGTTATATCTAATTGAAAGTAAGATATTAAAAAATATAAAGCAAAAGAAATATTTAGATTTTAATTCCCTATTAAACGAGACTGTAAGAAAAGGTGACAAAGTAGGATATTATGAAATTAGAGATAAAGACTGGATTGATGTTGGTCAAATGGACAAATATACGAACTTCGTAAATAAAAAAATTTAATTTATAAACATTTAAAATGAATATTGTAGCTTTAATTTGTGCTAGAGGAAACTCTAAAGGTATTAAAAATAAGAATCTTTTAAAATTTCGAAATACCACTCTATTAGGAAATTCAATAAATCAAGCTCGTAAGTCAAAGCTCATAAAAAGAGTTATAGTATCATCAGATAATAAAAAAATAATTAAAGAAGCCAAAAAATATAAAGCGGAAGTTCCGTTTAAGAGGCCATCAAAATTTGCTAAAGATAATTCTCCAGAAATCGAAACATGGAAACATGCAATTAAAACTTTAAATAAAAAAAAAAAAATTGATTTTTTTGTGTCTGTGCCAACTACTTCGCCATTAAGAAAAATATCAGATATTGACAATTGTATCAAAAAAGCAGTTAAAAATAATCTAGATATAGTATTTACTATTACGAAATCATCAAAAAATCCTCACTTTAATATGGTTAAAATTAAAAAAGGTAAAATAGAATTATTTTCAAAATTGAAAAAAAAAATATCAAGGAGGCAAGATGCACCTGAATGTTTTGATTTAACAACAGTGTGTTATGTTTTTAAACCAGAGTTCATTTTAAAGACAAAAAATATTTTTAAAGGTAAAACTGGTTACGTAGTAATTCCTAAGGATAGATCATTAGATATTGACGATAAAATTGATTATCGAATAGCAAAAATATTAAGTTAATTTTATGAAAAAAAAAGCTTTAATAATAGGCTATGGGTCTATCGGAAGAAGACACGCAAATCTATTGAAGAAAATAAAAAAAATAAATAAGATTTTTATAATATCTAATCAAAAATTTAAAAAATTCATTAAAGTAAAAAATATATTAGAAGCAAAAAAAATTGATCCAGATTATATTTTAATTTGCTCTAGAACATCGGATCATTTGAAACATCTTTCTGTTGTAGAAAAAAATTTTAAGAACAAAATTATTTTAGTCGAAAAACCATTATTTGATAAAAAAGAGAAACTTAAAATTAAGAAAAATAATGTTTATATTGGTTATAATTTAAGATTTGACCCAGTATTAAATTTTATAAAAAGATTTATTAGAAATAAAGAAGTTTTATCTGTCAGTTGTATTTGTCAATCATATTTACCTTTTTGGCGAAAAAATATTGATTATAAGAAATCCAATTCTGCAAAAAAAAAATATGGCGGAGGCGCTTTACTCGAATTAAGTCACGAAATTGACTATATTCAATGGATGCTAAATGGAAGCTTAAATTTAAAATTTTCAAGCTTACGTAAAATATCAAATTTAAAAATTAATACAGAAGACGATGTTTTTATATTTGGAAAAATTAAAAAGGCTGATATTTCTATTAATTTGAATTTTCATAGCATACAACCTTTTAGAACAATTACAATTTTTGGAAAAAACTTTTATTTAAAAGGTGATTTAATTAAACACAAAATTGAAATTAATTATAAAAATAAAAAATCAATAAAAAAAAATTTTGAATATAACGCAAATTACACTTACCTTTTGCAACATTCTTCTATACTAGATAATAAGAAAAAAAATTTATGTAATTACAACCAAGCAAAAAAACTAATGATATTGATAGATAAAATAAGGAGTTATAAAGGTTATGAAAATAGATAAAAAAATTACTGTTCTAATTACTGGAGGAGCAGGTAGAATAGGTTTTGAATTAACAAAAGATTTATTAAGAAAAGGTAATAATGTATTTATTGGCGATAATAATAAAAAAAAGCTTTTAAAGATAAAAAAACAACTTAATTCTAATCGACTAGGAATTTATACATCAGATCTTTCTAAAAAAATTAATATTGATAAATTTATTAAACATGCCAATAATAAATTTGGCAAAGTGGACTCAGCAGTTCTTTGTGCATACCCCACTTCAAAAGGCTGGGGTGCTAAATTTGAAGACTTAAAAGAAAAAGATCTTTCTATAGATTTACAACGACAACTTGGTGGTACCATTATTTTTTCCCAAAGAATATTGAAATATTTTAGTAAAAAAAAAAAAGGCAACCTAATATTAATTTCCTCGATACAAGGAGTACAAGCACCAAAATTTGATCATTATAAAAATCTAAAAATGATTAGTCCTATAGAATACTCAGCCATAAAAGCAGGGGTAATATCTATAACAAAATATATGTCAAAGTACTTTAAAAACAAAAATATTAGAGTTAATTGTATAAGTCCAGGAGGAATAGAGGATAGGCAACCAAAAATATTTAAGAAAAGATATAAGCTTTCGTGTAATTCGAAAGGCTTATTGAACAGTAAAGATATTGTTAATTCAATTAATTTCCTACTATCAGACGAGTCGAATTATATTCATGGACAAAATATAATTGTTGATGATGGCTGGTCTTTATGAAAAAAAAAATTCATATATTGTTCCCAAACCCGTTCACTGAATTTAATTATACTAAATATGAATTATCTAAACTTAAAAAAAGATATAATACAAAAGTAATTATTCATGACTTATCTGAACTGGTACTTCCGAAAAAATTTACTCAAGAGTGGAAAACAAAAATAGAAAAAAAAACTATTAAATTTTCATCAATCTTTTCATGGATAAAATATTTTTTATCTAAAAGAAATGAAAATCTACTTATAATAAATTTTGTAAAAGTAACAAATTTAAAAAGTTTTTTAATAAATTATTTTGTCAAACTCTCAAATCATACAATCATAATTCACTCACCTGCATCTATTTTTCGTTCAATAAAACCATATAAAAAAGATTTGAAATTTTTCCTAAAAAGATTTTACCAACATAAGTTCAATTTAAGTGTATATTTTTTTGGGTTAAAAAAATTTTTATTTGATTTTATAATAAGCAAGATAAAAATGCCTAAAACTATTATTTTATCTAATAATTTTGAAAAGGTTAAATTTAACCATAAAGATCTTGATGAGGAAAAATTGATAAGAATTAATTTCAATTCTTATGATTATTCAAATTCACTAATTTACAAAAAAAGAAAAAAAACAAATAAAAAATACATTTTGTACTTAGATAATGGTGCTCCATATTTTTCTGGCGATGCTCATCTGAAAGGAGATGCTTTATATTCAGGTAATGTAGAAAAACAATACTTAGATTTAAACAATTTTTTTTATAAATTAGAAAAAATATTTAAAGCCAATGTAATTATAATACCTCATCCAAAATATAAATCTTACTCAAAAAAAATTAAAAGTTTAAATCCATTTTTTAATAATAGAAAGGTAAACAATTATTATAATGCAATACCAAGATTATCTGCAGATTGTCTTTTTTTTATTCAAAAACATTCTACGGCTGTCGCTTTTCCAATTTTCTTCAATAAACCTGTATTATTCATTTATTCATCAAAACATGGATATGTTAGGTCTGAATGGGATGAATTATTTTTATTGGCTAAAAGTGTAGGACAAAAACCATTAGACATAATTAATTGTAACAAAAAAGAAATTATAAAAAGTTTAAAAATAAATAAAAAAAAATACAATGAATTCAAGTATAATTTTCTTACACCAAAAGATAAAACTTTAATTAATACTCCGAATTATAAAATTTTAAACAAATTAACTAAAATTTACTAATATCATGAAATCCAAAAAAATAATATTAGTTATGGGATTACCTGGTTCAGGCAAAACAACCTTAGCTAAAGAATTAGTAAAAAAACTAAATGCTGAATGGTTAAACGCTGATGTGATTAGAGGTAAATACAATGATTGGGACTTTCGAAAAGAGGGCATTATTAGACAAGTAAAAAGAATGAGAAATTTTGCAAAAAAATCAAAAAAAAAATATGTAGTTGCTGACTTTGTTTGTCCTTTACCTGAACAATTGAAAATTTTTAAACCAAATTTTATCGTTTGGATGGACACAATTAAAAAGGGAAGATTTGCAGACATGAATAAATTATTTAAAAAACCAAAAAGGTTTAATCTCAGAATTAAAGAAAAAAAAAACGAAATTAATGTAATACAAGTATTAGATAAACTTTTGGGTTATAAATGGAAAAATAATTTTCCTACTATTCAAATGCTTGGGAGATTTCAACCTTGGCATTATGGTCATAGAAGCTTATTTGAAAAATGTCTCTTAAAAACAGGACAAGTTAATATTATGGTTAAAGACACTCATTTGATTGGAGATAATCCATATTCATTCAAGCAAGTAAAGAAAAATATAATAAGTGATCTTATTAACTTTAAAAATAGAATTAAAATTACATTAGCCCCTAATATCACGGAAATTTGTTACGGAAGAACTGTGGGTTATAAAATTTCTAAAATAAATTTAGAAAAAAAAATTCAAAAAATATCCGCTACAAAAATTAGAAAGAATTTGAGAAGTCAAGGATTATTAAAAAAAAAATAAATTAATGGTTATTAAATTTTTGAAAAAAATTTTAAGAATTTTATATTCAATTATTCAAATATTTATAATTTCCATTTTATTTTTTTTATCTGGTTTTAGGTCTAAAGAAAAAAAATTGTGGGGATTTGGCTCTCTAGGGGGCAAGGAATTTAGAGGAAATTCAAAATATCTTTACAAATACATTGAAAAAAAACATAAAGATATTGAAATTTATTGGATAGCGAAGTCAATAAAAGAAAATATGAAGTTAAAAAAGCAAGGAATTAATTCAATCTATGCTTACGATTTCAAAAATATTAAAAAAATTTCTTCGACAAGCTTATTTTTTTGTACTCATGGATTTATTGATTTAAATTTAGGTTTAACTCGAAAAGCTAAAATTATAATGTTAGGCCATATGACTTTTACTATTAAAAATAATGTTAGAAAGATACTTTTAAATAAAAAAAACTTTTTTAATAGAATTTATGAGTTTATGAAATTTAGTTATTTTAACTTAAGAAAAATAGAATTTGGTATATTTTCGTCTAAATTATCAAAAGAAAATTTAATTACCGAAGACAACTGGTATCCTCAAAAAAAACTTATATTAGGTTTGCCTAAAACAGATTATTTAAATTATTTAAAATATAAAAAAAAATCTAGAGAATATTTTAAGAATGAAATACCAGAAAATGAAAAAATAATTTTATTTTTACCTACAAGAAGAAATGATAAAAAATTTAACATTTTTAATTATGGATTTTCAAAAAGAAATTTTGAAGAATTTACTGAAGAAAAAAAATGTAATTTTTTTATTAGTTATCATCCAACTAATGTAAATAGTCAGATTATTAATTTTGATTCAAACAGATTAAAAATGATTAACCTCGATGGAAATGTAATTGATGATGCGCTGAGTGAAGCAGATTTACTCATAACAGATTATGGCTCTATATTTGCAGATTTTCTAATTTTTAATAAACCAATAATTTTTGTTAAATTTGATCATGATAAATATATAAAGGATGTTGGTTTGAAAATTGATTATGATAGTCTGCCAGGGCCCAAAGTAGATACTTGGAACGATATTTATAAAAATATAAGCCAGCAATTATATCTAAAAGATAACTTTTCAGAAAAAAGAAATGAGTGGAGAAATAAGATGTATGAATTTTACGATGGAAAAAATTGTGAGAGAATAGTTAACTATTTTAAAGAATGAATATGAAAAATAAAAAAATAAAAATAATCTGTACTGTTGGACCAAGTACATTAAATAAAAAGTTTATAAGTTTTAGTAAAAAAAATAATGTAAGTTTATTACGTTTGAATATGTCACATTTAAGTAAGGACCAGTTAATAAAATCAATAAATTATATAAAAAAAAATAGCTCTATTCAAATTTGTATAGACACAGAGGGAGCACAAATTAGAACAAAAGTAAAAAAAGAGAAATTTGTAAAACTTGGGAAAATTTTAATAATTAAAAGATATAAAAATAACTTTAATTTATATCCAGATTATATTTTAGATAGACTAAAAATTAATGATATTTTAGATATAGGATTTAATAACCTTAAAGTAAGAATTATTCAGAAGAGAAATAAAAGTATAATATGCAAAACTATATCTTCGGGAAAGTTAGAAAATAATAAGGGCGTTCATGTAGTTAATAGAAAAGTAAAAATTGATTATCTAACTAAAAAAGATTTCGACGCAATAAAAATTGGCAAAAAGTATAAAATTAAAAATTATGCTTTATCGTTTACTAATTCTGTAAGTGATGTTTTAAATTTCAATAGATTAGTACCAAAAGCAAATAAAATATTTAAAATTGAAACATTAAATGCATGTAAAAATTTTAAAAAAATTATCAAACACGCCGATAACTTTTTAATAGACAGGGGAGATTTATCAAAGGATGTTAAAGTTGAAAATATCCCTATTTTTCAAAGAGATTTATTTAAAATAAAAAATAAAGTAAAAAAGAAAAATATATACGTTGCAACTAATTTGTTAGAAAGTATGATTGAAAATAGCTTTCCCACAAGAGGTGAAGCCAATGATATATTTAATTCCCTAGAAATGGGTGCCGATGGTTTAGTTTTAGCAGCAGAAACTGCAATTGGTAAAAATCCAATGAGCTCTGTTAGATTCCTAAATTCTATTATTAAGACATTTAAAAAAAGCAAATATAAAAAATTGAAATACTTTTAAATACAATTAAATAATGAAATATTTTTTAGCAAAAGATGGTTTTGAAAAACATAAGATCGGATCTTCTAATAGAATTTTATTAAATAAGTTCAAAAAAGATGTGATGAAAGCACTTAATTTAGAAATAAATAAAAATATAAAATTAGAGAAAATACATGAGTTCATTAGTCAAGACATAAATTTTAACGAATTGAAACTCAACTTAATGAAAAAAATTAATAATTCTCCAAAAAATAATAAAATTATTTTTGATATTTTAAAAGAAAGTTTAGTAAATTTACTTGGACCGGATATAGCTGGTCAAAAAAATATAAATTTAGTAATTCAAAAACCTTATGATACAAATTATGTTAATTTACACAAAGACTCCCCACCAAATTCACCCCACGAAATTGTAATTTGGTTACCATTAGTAGACTGTAAAAAAACTATGGCTTTCAGATTTTTAAATATTCATCATTCAAAAAAAATTAAAATGATGTTTAAAAAGGGGATACCTGAGCGAAAAATTTTGGCTTTTGCAAATAAAAATTCTATATCTCTTGATGTAAAATACGGAGAATTTATAATTTTCTGGACAGGTATATATCATTATGCAGTTAAGAATGTTGAAAAAAATACTAGATGGTCAATAAATTTAAGGTATAAAAACTTATTTTCACCGTATGGCATGAAAGGATTTATGGATTTTTTCGAAGCTAAAAATTACTCAAAATTAAGCAAACTGACTATCGATAATATTTAAATGACTAAGATAGAAAATTTTATTGCAGAAATTGACGTATCAATAATTGAAATTATTCCCCAAAAAATTCAAGTAGATATTTTAAAAGCTTCTTTAAACAAGAATCAAATAATCCTAGATTATAGTGCAGAAAACCCTGAGACTAGGAGTAATTTTTTAAGTTTAAAAAAAATTCTAAAAAATTCTTCAAAAATAAATGGTATTATATTTTTTAGTTTAATTCAATTTTGCTATAACAATAGCGATAAAATAGATATTGATTTAATCAGAAACCTTGCGAAGAAATATAAATTAGTTTTTTTTAAAGAAAAAATTAATATTAAGAATTTAAACGATCTTAAAAAATACGAGGCTGATCTAAAATTCTTTAAAAACAATAATTTAAAAACAATTTATAAATTTAAATAAAGATTTAATTATTATTCCGCAAAAAATTTTTATATTTTAATATTTAAATGAAAGTCTTAGTGCTTGTTACAGGAGGAAGAGGAGGTTCAGATTTTTTCCAAGGTTTATTAGATGATCATAATGAGATACTTCAAATTCCGGGAATATTAAGAATAAATAAAAAATTTTTAGAAATTTTTAACTCTAAAAATAATATAGAAATTGCCAAAAAATTCATAAAGTTTGTACCTTTAATATTTGACTCAAGAAAAAATAAACTTGAAAGGCATGATAAATTAGGACCACAGAGAAATCAGCATTACATAGTTAATAAAAAGAAATTTTGCTACTACTTTGAAAAATTATCTAAAAAAAAAGTTTTCAAAAAAATTAAGATTATTGAGAATTTATATAAAGCATATTATCTAGCATGTAATAAAAAGATAAAAAAATTAAAATTAATTTTATTACATACTCATACAGTAGATTATACAAAAAAATTATTTTTACATGAAAACATAGGTAATTGTGTAATAATTCATACTATGCGACATCCAATGAATGCTTTGCAATCTCCTATTAGCAATTGGTTAAAATTTAAAGGCGGAAAAGTTTTTTTTCCAAAAGATTTATATTTTCAAAAAGATCTAGCAATAAATGGATTAAGTGATTTGATAAATTTAAATAAAAAAGTTTATGTAGTTCTTTTGGAGAACTTAATTAAAGATAAAAAGAGAGTTATGAAAGATTTTTGTAGAATATTTAAAATAAACTTTTCTAAAAAATTGATGAACTGCACTTATTTTGGTAAACAATGGTGGGGTGATAAAATAAGCGGAAGATGGATAGGTAAGAAAATAAATAATGAAAAAAATAATAAATTTAAGATAAAAGATGTTTTCTTCGAAAGTGACTTATTTTATTATAAAGGTTTAACAGATCATTTAATAAATAAGTATTTTGATGAAAAAAATTTAATTTCTAAAAAAATTTTTTTTTACAAGTTATCACCAACTAAGGCAGAGTACTTGGTTTGGAAAAATACTTTTAAACATAAAAAGATCAAACATATATTGAGTATTCCTTATTTTTTTATCAAAAGAGTTTTTTTCCTTAACAGTTTTTTTGTAAAAAAACCTTTTTTACCATATTCTATAGGTGCTAAAAAAAAATGACATTACCAAGTCTTTTAAAGCCTAAGAAAAACTATGATCTCGTAAGGATTGGAAGAGACAATGACGGTGGTTACTTGGTTTCTAAAAAAACTATTCTTGAAAGTAATTATCTCATATCATTTGGAATCCTAGATGACACTTCTTTTGAGAGTGATTTTTTAAAAGTTAATAATATTCCAGTAATATGTTTTGACCATACCATCAATAAGAGTTATTGGAAAAAAAGATTTTTTAATGATATTGGAGCAGCAATTTATAATTTAAATTTTAAATTTATAAAAAATACAATTAATAGATATTTTGAGTCAAAAAAATTTTTTAAGCTTCCGCAAGTAAAACTGTTAAATGAAACAGTATCGAATGGGTATGTAAAAAAATTAGCTATTGAAAAAAACTACAAAAAACCCCTTTTTTTTAAAATAGATATAGAAGGTTCAGAATACAGGTTGCTAAAAGAGTTGATAGAAATTCAAAATTTAATTTGTGGATTAGTCATTGAATTTCATGATATTGATTTGCATATAGAAAAAATAACTAATTTTATAAACTCATTTAATCTTACATTAACTCATATTCATCCAAATAACTATGGTGCCAAAGATCCCTATGGAAATCCAACGGTACTTGAATTGACTTTTGAAAAAAACCCACCAGAAAGCCCAGGTGAACTCAGCCTCCCAAATTTATTGGATCAACCCAGTGACCCAAATAAAAGAGATATTGAATTAAAATTTGACTAGTTTTGGTGAATAATAAAAAAAAAATTAAAATAAAAAATATAGCTGTATTGATTGAGAATATAGAATATGGTGGAACTACCACCCACTTAATAAATCTAATTAACAGCAATAAATACAAGTCTGTAAAATTTTTTATAATCACAAATAAAAATAATAAAGGTATAAATAGTATTTTGTCTTCCTGTAATAAAAAGAATTATAAAATTATTTACTATAATTCATTTTTTATTCCTTTCACTGATTTAAAAGTTATTAAATTAATACATTTTTTTTTAAAACCAATTCTTTTTATTTTTTCTATATTTCAAATGATGCAAATCATCAAAGAATTAAAATTTGATATTTTATTGGCCGATTTTGGGGGTTACGGAGATTTTAGAACAGAAATGAGTGGAATTATAGCAGCAAAAATTTTAAAAAAAAAAAGATTATTTTTACTAATTCACCACTGTTATACAAAACCAATTCTATGGAATAATCTAATTAACAAGTTTTTGAGTTCTATTATAGGAAATTGTGTTAAGGGAATTATTTTTGTTTCAAATGCCACTAAAAAAAATATTTTAAAAAATACGTATTTGACAAGATTTTTAAAAGGTAAAGCAATAGTTATACATAATGGTGTTGATCTGAAGTATAAAAAGCTTAAAAAAATTAAAAAATTTAGTAAATATAGGACAAAATTAAAAGTTTTAATGCTATCTAGAATTGAAAGTTATAAAGGACATGATGATTTAGTCGAAGCTTTTGAGAAACTGTCAAAAAAAATTAAAAATAAATATATAGTTCTTTTCGTAGGCTCAGGAAAACCAAGAGATATAGAAAGGTTAAAAAAAAAAATTATTTTTTCAAATTTACAAAATAATTTTAAATTTATTAGTTTTTTAAATTTCAACAGCATTAGAATTTTGAAAAGTGTAGATATATTTTTTTCACTTACCAGGGATTTTGAGGGTTTTGGATATTCTATTGCAGAGTCATTATTAGCAAAAACTCCTGTAGTATCTACTAAAGTAGGTGGAACAATGGAGTTTTTAAATAAAGATAATTCAGTACTTGTAAACCCTAAAGATATAAAAAAAATTAGTCAAACTTTAGAAAAATTTTCTAAAAATAGATTAAACTTCAGAAGGAAAGCAATAAAAGGAAAATTATTAATAGAAAAGAAATTTAATTCTGAATTAATGGGTAATAAGTTTTACAATTTTTTTGACGAAACCATATAAAAATGAGTATGACCAAAATATTTAGAAATAAAAAAATTCTTATTACAGGGCATACTGGTTTCAAAGGATCATGGCTTACTTTTTGGTTAAAAATATTGGGTGCTAAAATTTGTGGAATTTCTAAAGATGTTCCTACTAATCCATCACTATTTAAAACATTAAAATTAAAAAATAAAATATTTGATCATAGAGTTGATATTAGAAATTTAGTTGTTTTAAAGAAAATAGTAAAAAATTTCAAACCAGATTTTGTATTTCATTTAGCTGCTCAATCTTTAGTTAAAAAATCTTATTTAGATCCTACTTATACTTTTACAACAAACGCAATAGGTACGTGTAACCTTTTAGAAAGTCTAAGATACTTAAAAAATAAATGTAATGTAATTATAATAACTAGTGACAAGAGTTATAAGAATCTTGAAATTTTAAGAGGCTACAAAGAGTCAGATGAATTAGGAGGTTATGATCCATATAGTGCATCTAAAGGATGCGCTGAATTTGTAATTCAATCGTATATTAAAAGCTTTTTTAAAAAAAAAAAAAATATAAGAATAGGTATAATTAGAGCTGGTAATGTTATAGGAGGGGGCGATTGGTCTGACGATCGAGTTGTTCCAGACTGCTTCAAATCTTGGTCATTAAATAAAAAAGTTGTAATCAGAAATCCCAACTCTACAAGACCCTGGCAGCATGTTTTAGAGGTAATTTCAGGTTATCTAATTTTTGCAAAAAAATTATATAAAAAAGATGATTTAAATGGTGAAGCATTTAACTTTGGACCTAAAAATTCACAAAACAAAACAGTCAAGGATGTAATTTTAGAAATTAAAAAACATTTACCAACTTTTAAATGGAAAATAAAAAAAAATAAATTATTTTCTGAGTCTAAGTTGTTGAAGTTAAATTCATCTAAGGCTATGAGAAAATTGAAATGGTCAAACAAATTATCTTTTAATGAAACATTAAAAATGACTACCAAGTGGTATGAAGTATTTTACAAAAAAAAAAAAATTATAAGTTTTACACTTAAACAAATTAAGGAATTTGAAAAAAAATTATGAAAGTATTAATTTTAGCAGGCGGCAAAGGCTCTAGGTTGTCCGAATACACTAAGCTTATACCTAAACCAATGGTCAAAATTGTTAAAGTACCTATTATTGTAAGAATAATAAGACACTATGAAAAGTACGGTTTCAAAGAATTTATTATAGCAGCCGGATACAAGAGTAAGATTCTTAAAGATTATTTTAAAAAAAATTTATTAAATCTGGATATTAAAATTATTAATACGGGGGCTAACTCTATGACTGGAGGTAGAATTAAAATTTTAAAAAAATATATTAATGAAAGATTCATGCTCACATA
>Ga0181568_10000184_pt1 | contig 52359 bp, 90 predicted proteins | sample 101ome_20_FD_133758 | JGI IMG/M metagenome (GOLD analysis project Ga0181568, IMG submission 133758) | Coastal salt marsh microbial communities from the Groves Creek Marsh, Skidaway Island, Georgia - 101404AT metaG (megahit assembly) | ecosystem: Environmental > Aquatic > Marine > Intertidal...
AATATTCCAGTAAGTCCTGCAGTATATTTAAGAGCGTCAGCTCCTACAGGACAAACGACATCATATTCATCTAAAACAGTTAAGTCTAAATCTACATTCTTTTTTAGTATTTTTTCAATAGGATTAGAAGATAAGTACAATACCTCAAAGTTTATTCCTTTGGAGAAAGCTTTTAATTTTGAAACAGTATCCGCTTTTAGAGGGCTACTAAGTACTAATGCTATTCTTAAATCTTTACTCATATTCTTCTCCAAACAATCTCATTAATTCTTTTTTAGATAAATCTCCAGCGTCTCTTCCTTCAGGGGGCTGAACTATTGTTGTTTCTATATCTCTAGCTTCTAATAATGCAGAAATATTTTCAGCAGCTTTGTTACCGCTTATATCATTATCCATAAATATGGTAGCCCTAGTACATCCTAAGTTATCCATCATAGCGGCTTTTTCCTTACGAAAATTATTTGTTCCAAAAATACAAACAGTATTTTTATATCCGTGTTGCCATAAGTTTAACATATCAAATAACCCTTCAACAAGAATTAAATGGCTTTTATCTGAAACTTTATCTATGGGAAATAATAAATCACTAGTAGAAGCGTTTGAAGGTTTTCTCATATATCTAGGACTTTGAGTTTTTACATTTAAAAGTTTATATCTTCCTTCTATAAATCTTAATTTTCCTTGTTGATAGATAGGAAAACATAAATAGTCATATAAACCCAGCTGCCCAGTAGTGAAACAATTAAATTCTTGTATAACAGAACCATTAATACCTTTAAAGTCTAAATTAAAATTAATTTTATCATTAGGAAGATTAATAGTCATTTGAAAAAACTTAGAGTGTAGTTTATTTTTTAACTTTTTTATTTTATAGGTTTGTTTTGTTTCAATCTCTACAGAAGAATCTTCTCCAATAGCTTTTAACAGTTTTTTATAGCTACCTCCAAATCCACAAGAAAAACAGTTAAAAACATTTTTATCTAAATTAAATCTCATACTAGGATTCGAATCTTCGTGTAGCCCACTTACGCATTTTATGAGTATTTCTTCACTATGATTAGGATTATTAATATACTCTATGTTCTTTTTATCGAGTATAGTATATATGTCATGCATTATCCTAAATCCCTACCTTGTTCTTTAGTGTCGTCTCCGTATCTATTAAGTATTTTTCCACCTATGGCTTTTGATTTATTTGAATCTATTCTAAGACATTCCCAATCCATATGAACATTAAATTTCATAGCCTTACCGTTTCTAATTTTTGCTACTTCAAAAGGTAATGCTGTAGGATCTTCTGATAAATCGCTCGGCATAAATCTAAAACTTTTATCAGCGCTATCAAGAACCCCTTTAGCAAATCTAGCTTCTCCAGAGGCATCAATTTGATAAGGAGAAATCATAATAACTTTATATTTACGAGCTAAAGTTTTCAAAGAATCAGAAATACTAATTTGGCTTTTCCAATCCATTCGATCTTCTACTTTTACAATATTTAAGTAGTCGATTACACACATTTTTATATTATGTTTTGTAGTCATCATATTAAGGTAGTGGTCTATTCTAGCTAAACTTAGCTGAACATCATCTATAATATGAAATCTATTATCTTTAAAAGGCACCACACCTCTTTTAAGTTCTTGATCAAAATTAGTAAAATTACCAGAAGTTAATAGATTACTATAAATAGAATCTGCTACCTCTCCTGGTTTATAAAAAGTCTCTAATTTTTTCTTAGCAATAGAAAACTTTTGTTCTTTGTTCAACTTATTAAGCATAAAATCACTAAAAGGCACACCACTAATCATACTCATTAAACGATAATATACTTCTACATATCTCATTTCAATACTCATAAACATAACAGAATTATTGAGTAAGAAGTTATTTAAAGCCATGTTTAAAGTAATAATAGATTTACCAGAGCCTCTTCGTCCTCCGAAAAGAACTAATTCTTCTAATCCGAAACCCCCATTTGTTGCATCAAATTCAGTACTCAAACCGCTAGGAAACATAACAAAATTATCTTCTTGCGGAACTGTTTCAATAGTTGCCACATCAAAAAGCTCTTCACCTTCAGGAATAAATTTTTGAACAGATAAAATATGTTCTTGTATTTTATCTATGATTTCTGTTTGTTCTAAGTTTTCTAAGTCGTCTATAAATTTATCTATGAAACTAATAGTTTCTTCTCTAATATAATAGTCTTGAAGCTGTGAAGATATAAAATTAGACTCTATAGAGTTTTCACCCTCTAAAGAGACTTCCATTAGCTCAGTTCTAAGATAAGCTTTAGAACTTTCTTGTTTTTGAATTTCATAGAACTCCTGTATAGAAGGAATTCTAAGGTTTTTAGTATAGAAATTGTTTATTTTTCTAAATAGCACAAGATTATTACCTGTGAAGTATTTATTCACAAGCTTATTAAAAAAATCAGGGCTCTGAGTTGTTAACAGCCTTTTTAAGGCCAACTTTTGTAAATCTACTGACATTTATTTTTTAATTACAGGAAATAATTCATGACGAGGAACAAACATTCTTTGATGTGCATAATCACCTTCTATCCATAGATGATAACTTTCTCGTCCATAATCTTCAATATGCTTTAATACTGATTTAATATGATTTTTTAGGGCAGGTAGCTTCCAGCTTTTTCCATCTTCTAATATCCAATAAATATTAAAATGAACATCCTCTATAGGATTTGAATACTTTTTATAATCAAAAGGAACTATTTCTACATATTTTTGAATACCTTGTTGTAAATATTCAATATATTCTTCATCTAAAGATTGTTCAATAGTAGCAAAAGAATTAGTAGGACCGTGAAAAACTCTATCACCTTTTAAAAATCTAATATCTAAATCTTGCACTACATGGTCTGTTTGAGCTGGCGCACTTTTCTTTCTAGAACGGATAGGGACTCCTAGTTCTAATAAAAAAGACTTAACTTTTTGAGAAGATATATAATTTCTTTGCGCAATAGCACTGATACTTTCACCATCTTGGTATTCTTTAGCTATGCTTTTCTTTTCTGACTCACTAAAAGTTTTGTTTTTAGCAGCCTTTTTTAGTCGTACAACTCTTTCTTCTTTTTCAAGAAAATCATTAATAATAGTATCTAATCTTTTTGTATTGTACGGAATACCTAAATGTTCGCAAATAGATTTCTTAGTTTTTTTAGTTTTAATCATCCAAAGAGCTTGACGTATCTTAGCTTCGGGAATTTCTAAGTTTTTTACAACCATTTAAATCTCCATAATTATTTAATATTAGTATATTATAATATACTCTAAGTGTCAATATATAATTTAATTAATTTGATACTTATACTCTTCCATCATAAAATATAAATCATTTTCTAACTCTCTAACTAGTCCAGTTTTAGTATATATACAAGTAAAAGCTTCTCCTATCTCTTCATCATTTCTAAAAATATATTCTAAAGCAAAACTAGCATTATATGCTTTTAATAATTTATCAAACTCTTCAACAGTATCTACGTTTGGGTAGAATCTTTTAATTAAGTTGTTAAAATACGCAAATTTTTCTTCTCCTGATAAATTTAAAATATCTTGTAATACTTTATCAGGTAAATTATGAAGAAAAAAAGAACTATCGTTACTACTCATTGTTTCTTTTTCCATAAAAAAGGCACGACAATTAATTGTCGTGCCAGTTATTGCAGTTATTTCTTATATCTCTTAGGCTTCGAGAGCTTTTGGAGTATAATCTGTTGCAGAAATACCGCGACGAGTTAGTACAGTTTTTACACCGCGCTCACTTTTCCCAAATTGTTCTGCTAACTCTGCAACACTCATAGAACTAGCCATGTCTTCGATTCCTTCATAAGAATCACTCTTAGCTGCTTTTTTATCACGCTGAGGTGCTTTAAGCTGCATAGAGAGAAGCTTTCCACGAATAGAATTTACAGATTTGCCAAGGGCTTCTGCAATATCCTCTAGGAAGGCTCCTGAACTTGCCATGTCAGAAATCTGTGCTTCTTCCGCCTCTGAATAGGTGCGTGGAGCTACTTTTTTCTCTGCTGGTTTAATATGAGCAGTCATTTCTAGGGAAAGAGCCTTGCCGTTTACTTGACGAGAAGTAACTTCACGACCCCACTCACCGCTGAAGTGAGCAGCAATTTCTTCTGCAGTGTGAGCACCGCTATTGCTTTCTAGAAATGACGTTAAAGCCGCTGTTTCATCTGCATCAAATGCAGGAGCTGCTTTAGGTTTTGTCGGAACATCGTAACCAAGTTTACGAAGTTTCGCAGTTACAGACCGGCGTGGAAAATCAAATTCATCGCAAAGTGCAATGATTGTATCTTCTGTAATGCCGCCTGCGCATACTTGCTCCATACGAGCAACCATGTCTTCAGTATATTCGAATTTTGCCATTTTTATTCCCCTCTGGTTTTTCAAATGTATTGTGTTATTAATAAATGTGAAACTTTTTGTTTCGATAAGATGATATTATCAAATATAAGTATAATTAGCAAGAAAAATATGAAATTGTTTTTGTTTTTTGGTTGTTATTTTATAACTTACTATTTCGTATAATTTGTAATTTTTATCTTATGTAACTATCTTACCTTTTAAGGCATCAACAAGCAACTCTAAATTTGCTTTTTTTGTTAGGTTTAGACCTTCTATTTCAATTTCTAATATTTCTTCTATATCTCTAATCATAGTTTTTACGCTACGCTTATCTTCTTTTTCTTCTTCGGGTTTTCTATATATTTTCATTTGGACTAGCTTGCTTATTACGCTTCTGTGTCCTTTCTTAAAGTGATCTGCTACATCATAAACGTCTAACCCCTTGTCTACGTATAGCGTTTTTAAAATTTCTTCTTCTTCATCACTCCAAGCTTTATTTGACTTAGTAGCCATTAAGATTCTCCTTCATCTTTGAATAGTTCTAGTTGTTTATTATTATTTATTCTTTGCAAATATGTTTGAGTTAATATGTCTCCAGCTTTATCTAATAAATGCGCTGCCATATCAACAAATTCGGGTCTTAAGGCCAATCCTTTTTTAGTAGGAAACCAATTACCAGTATCTCCATCTTTCATATACTCTCTTATATGAATATACTCTTGACCTCTGAACTCATTTATAGTTATTTTTATAGCTTTGTCTTCGGTTATATATCCTACAAATCCTAAATCAATTTCCATGAACTCTCTTTATTTTGGGATACTCATGTATTTGTTTAAGTGCAGTATTATACATAGCGCCTACTTCTTCCCAATTTTTTATTCGACTACTCTTAGGAATAGCTCTTTTCTTTGTATCATATAGCATCTTTAATTTTTGAATTAAATCAGTAACATCAGGCTCGATTAACCAGGTATGAGATCCCATTAAATTAAAACTATCTCCTGGTTTTCCTGCAAAAATGGTATTTATATCAACAAGTTTTTGAGAAGACTGTATTTTATAGTCTGTAACAAATTCATCAGTACAGCCTCCTCCAGTAACTAAAGGAATAGTACCACAAGCAATTGCTTCTTGTACGGGCATTCCAAATCCTTCACCTCTATAAGGATGAACTAGTACATCAACATTTCTATATAAATCTGCCATTTGTTTTTCAGAATAAGCATCGTCTATATAAGTAATTTTTGCAAGATTATTTGTATATTGTAATTTAATTAGTTGTTCTTGCAAAGTAGTTTTACCGTATACTTGAGGGGTATCTTTTACTATTAATTCTACTTTATCTTCTTTTTTAAAAGCGTTAGCCCATGCTTTTAATAAAATGTCAAATCCTTTTCTATATTGATCACATCCTACAAAGAGAAAAGTATAATTATCTCTTTTAGGAGTTTCTCTATCTACATAAAAGGTATCGGGGTCATAACCAATAGGAATACAAAAAAGCCTTTCAGGGTTTATGCCTCCTTCTTGATATACTGCGCCTGTCCATCGTGTAAAAGTTATTAGTGCGTCTGCAAAAGTTTCAAACTTATATTGCCATTCAAAAGGTACTTTTGTAAACTCCCAAGGCTGAATATATACTACTTTAGTGTCGTTAGAGTGTGGCCACCTCCAAATAGGAGGATAAGTATGTCTAATTTGAATATTTGGAACAGCTGTATCTTCTTTAGTGGGGCGTAGTTTTTCTAACGCCTCTAGAATTTTTTTATCTACTTTAGCCTCTGCATTAAAACTATCTATTGGAGATATAAATATTTTACCATACTTAGAAAGCTCTAGCGCTAAATATCTATTTACTATAGAAAGAGAATGGTTATCGTAAAATTTTCCTATAATTTCTATGTTCATACTATTTTTCATACATAAGCACCGCTTGTTCTTTACAATAATTTAATAATTCTTTTTCTGGAATTTTTAGCAAGGATTCCCACTGAGGTCCCATATTACTAGTTTTAAAGTTTTTTAACTGTGTATAGTTGTTTATATCTACTTTAGCTTGAATATCATAAAAAGGATCTTGTTTACTTTCTATGCTATGACCAAAATTATTGATTTTTAAATCTAACTCAGTTTCTGGTCTACAGAAACTCCAATGAAGTATTGCTAAGGGGGATTGAACTCTTTTTTGATTATTAGTCCATCTACAATAATTAAATGTATTATGTTTAAAAGTAGTAAATCCTTGTACTTCATTGTTAGGAAGTGTTTTTCTATCTTCTTTTGATATAACTAATATTTCATTGTCTCCTACTCTTTTATAAGGTAAGATCCAGTAGAACATTAAATCAACATCATAATTTTCTACGATAGGACAAAACTTATTAAAAAAGTCATCTGCATTTACAAGCATTTCGTCCGCATCAAAGCTAAATATCCAGTCATTAGAGCAATGCTCTTTTAAAAAATTTCTTTCGTGATTATCGTTTTCAATCGGAACAGCGCTTCTATGAAAATTTCCTTCAACAACTTCAATTTTATTGTCTCCGTCTATTTTACTTAATTCTTTCCAAAGAGCCTCTTCATCAAAAGAAAATTTATTTCTACTCCAAGATATTCTGTCTTTATCTAATCCGAGAATAATTTCATCTACATAATCGTAGTAGGTACTAATAGATTCTGGTAAATATGATGCATCATATGAAATTAAACTTATTACGCTTTTTTTTCTCATGTATCAGCCTTATTTTTCTCTATTATCATCAATCCGTTATTAGCTTTTGTTTCGTATATTATAGACCAGTCAGGATTTTCTTCTAAGAATTCATCTATGGCAGGGCGAATACCTTCTCCACTAGTAAATTGATTTCTAGTAGGGTGATACGGGTCTTTATCGGGGTATCCTTCTCCTACTTCTCCAAAAGTGTGAATATCGTGAAAAGCTATATACTTATTAACTTTTCCTGCATGGAGTCTTAATTCTTCTTTTAATTGAGAATATACATGCCAAGTATCTATAAAAAGTAAATCTGTTTGTTCTATTTCTACGTCTAAAACATTAGCTCCTACATAAGAAGCATTAATACCTATTTTATTAGCAGAATTAATTATAAATTTTAAAGTATTTACATCTTCTTCTAAATGGGGCTCTGGTGTTTCATACTGATAATCGTAAGATACAAATTTTTTAGCTTCAGAGGCTAAAAAAGTTATTGTACTATTACCCCCTCTTGCTCCTAGCTCAGTAACATGCTCACATTTATTAGCATATTCTTGTAAAATAGGTAAATGCTCATTTATATCAGATTCTTTTGCACACGCATATTCATAAAGACCTTTAATAGTTTCTATAGTAAACTCTGGTGGAGGGCTAGACTCTTTTATAATTTCTTTCACGGGTTTCTCTTTCATATTTTTAGGCTCTACAAGCATATCTAAGGTTTTAAATTCTTTTTTGCCTGACCATTTTTCCATAAATATTTCTCTATTTATAGACCATTTTTCTTGTAAATTGGGATTTTGAGCTATTAATCTTTTGTTATCTTTCCCTTCAAAATGAAGGAGCGGTATGCCTGTTTGATAAATTTTATGACCAGCGCGACGGGCAGAAAGACACCAATCCACGTCACGATAGTAAGTCCAATAAAAAGCAGGATCAAAATTACCAACGGAATGGCGCACAGAAGCTTTGAGGTAAACTCCGCCCATCGTAACCCAGGCAACCTCTCGTACGCTGTCGTACTGGCCCTCATCGATTTCCAATTCTTGATTTGCTTTTCCATCAAAGAGGTTAAGTCCTCCTCCGAAATGTACTGCTTCACCATTTTTACTAAATCTCCCACCAGCGTGCTGTATGATATACTTATCATTTTCTGTTTTTTGAGGGTATAAAAGTTTCATACCAAATATATCAGCTTCTGGATATTTATTTACAGTATCGATCAGATCTGTATACCATTTATTTTGAGTATCTTCTGGTAAGGGTAACATATCTGCGTGAAGAATTATCACATCTCTATCTTTATGTTTATTCCATAGATACTGGTAGGCCATATCGCTACCTATATGCCCTAAATCTTGCCAAAATTCATATTCGAGCTGCCAGCCTAATGACTTTTTTAACTCTTGAATTTCTTGTTCAAATAAATAAGGAACTATGATAATAGGATTAAGACTTGTCATAATAATTATCTAACCACGTTTCAAAACTATTTATTATGTCTTGTGCTAAAACAGTTTTTGTGCAAGACCACCCTGATTCTGTATGAGGACACTTTCTAGGCCAAAAGCCTAAAGAAGCAAAAGGCCCTTCTTGCCCCGTTCTAGGGTCGGTATCTCTATTTTTATAGAGTTTTTGTCCTACGCATTTTGTCTCTGGCACTCCACAATGATTTTCTTTTCTATGTTCTACATTTAAGTGATTTCCTTTAGTAGAATAAAAAGCAGGAGTATCCAAAACCACAGGAAACACCGAAGGTATAGAGATAGTATCTACGTCTAGGGCAGCAGAAGCATGATGTAAAGATCCAATAGGCCCTAAAAACACGTCTTGAGTATTTAATACACATAAACTCTGATACAGAGTATAATTACGCATTTCTACTCCAAACATATTTATCTCAGCTTTAATCTTTCTTTCACTTAGAATATTTTGTAATCCTAAAATAACGTCTGCACGAGATTGTTCATTTTGTAATTTTCTGTTCCAATCTAATGGGCCGCTCATACCTATTCTTAGTATATTATCTTTTATTTTTTTTGACTCAACAAATAGCTCTAAATTTCCATCTTCTAATGCTTCTTCTGGAATATGATCTTTAATATGGTAATTATTACTTTTGTTATTCCCAAAATCAGTCCACCATTTTTCTTGAGGAATAAATAAGTCAGGATTTTTTCTTCTTAACTCTTCATCATTAAGCACTATATCTGTCACATTACCTTCTCGGTCCCACTGCAAATATCCTACTGCGTCTATCCAAGGCTGTTTTGCATAAACTTCTAAGGCTTCTAACATCCCAGTTCTACCATCGTTAGTAGTTAAATTAAAATTGCCTCTTACAGTAAAAGCAATTTTCCAATCTGGGTTATGTTCTTTAAATCTTCTAGCTGAATTTATACCAAATAAGGTATCTCCAAAAGCCATGCTGTTAAAAAATAGTGCGTACTTGTTTGTCATTTATTAAATAGCCTGTCTGTCCAAGTTTTAGGGGTTTTATCATTTACAATTTCTAAATCAATGTGATAATCAAAGTCTCTAGTTGGTTGATTCTTCATCCACATTACAGTGTCTCTTATAGTTTCTTCTATGTCTGTATCCGCTTTATAGTCTAATACAGACTCTGCTTTGTTAGTAGAAACCCATGCGTTTTTTACTTCTCTAGGTCTTTCAGGAACGAAATTTATTTTAACTTTTTTGTTAAAGTATTTTGCTACTTTTTCTGCTAAATCATGAATTGTTGTTTCAGTTCCGTGGCTAGGACCAATATTAAATACTTCTTTACTATTAATACTGTCTCTTTTATTGTACATAGTTACAAAAGCGTCTACACAATCTTTTACATGAGAAAAAGATCTTTTTTGAGTTCCATCACCATAAATAAATACTGGTTTATCTTTTGAAATAAGATTAGCAAAAATACTCATAACATTTCTGAAAGGATCACTATAACACTGATGCGGACCGCAAACATTATGAGGAACCATATGAAATACTTTTATTCCATGAATGTCACTCATCAAATTTAAGTGTTGTTCTGCATGAAGTTTGGCTAAGCCATAAGGATCTACAGGATTAGGAACGTGATTTTCTTCAAAAGGAGGAGAGCCTTCTCCATATCTGGCCATTGAAGTAGTATTAATAAATATGGGAGTTTTACTACTTATAGCAGCGCTGCACACAGAAGCAGTGCCTGCATATATATTTTCAACTATTTTTTTAGGTGAAAATACGCTTAATCCTTCATGCGCTAAGGCTGCACAGTGTATTACTAAAGAAGGATTATAAATACCCATAATAGAAGATAGCTCTGTACAATCTAAAATGTCTACTGCATAATAAAAAAAGTTTTTGTGCTTAGGCATATTAGTAATATATCCGCCTATTAAGGAATCTACTCCAATTACTCTATACCCTAGCTCTAAATATTTATAGCATAGATGACTACCTATTAATCCGGCAGACCCAGTTATTACCACTGATTCCATACTTCGCTCCAATCTATTAAGGGCGTTATACAATTATCTTGTAAATGAGTCGCTGTTCCAGGCAAAGGACATACTGCTACACTCTGTCTAAACGCTTTCCATGTCCAAGAATCATCTGAAAATAATCCTGCTTGTAGAATAGAAAACTTAAAAGGTAAAAATGTTTTACCCTTAGCCGCTAAAGTTAGTGTAGCACTAGCCACTGTTTTTAAATGACAGTCAGGGCCTATAAGAACTTCAACACTTTTATCTCTATCAAAATACCTATCAGGGTAATCGTAGGGTAAATAAAAACCTTCATACCCAGCCTTAAAAACATTTTTCATAGTTTTTATAGCTGTTTTAGTATGAAGGTAATCGTCTTCACAAAGATAAATTAATTCTTCTGGATTTTCTTGAGCTATTTCTATTAATGTTTCCATTAACGGAATACAAGTGTTAATAGTAACTGGATGATATTGAGGATACGGATGATAGCCTAGTGGAGGAACATCTGTTCTAGCAGGAATATCTCTAATTTCTAATTTACTAGGAATAATACAAGTATCTGTCATCCAAGCTTTAGTTTCTTCAGATACTTTGTCTGCAAGAACAATTATCTTATCGTCCCAACCTTCTAAGTCTTGTTGTAAAGAAAGCCAGCACTTTTTAAATATTTCTGCTTTCTTTTTTCCGTTCCATCTAGCTTTATCTTCTGATCCGTCTGATACACTTCCTGGAGATTTATTTGCTTCTGAAGCTCGGTAGATAACTATCATTGTGTTACTTTTTTTCTTGAAAAATTTCTATATTCATCAATTATACTTATTAAATAAGGATCAGTAGGTTCTATATCGTTTTTAACAAAAGCTTCTATTTCTTGTCTTTGCGTTTCATTAAACCTTTTTCTAAAATCTGAAGAGCGGTGTGTGCCTCTAATCTTAGAAGGATTGCCAAACACTTTACAAAAAGGTTTTACATCTTTAATTATAGGAGAAAACGTACCTATAAAAGAATAACTTCCTACTGTTGAATAATTTTGAATATGTGCATTATATTCTATATAAACATTATTTTGAATAACACTATGAAAACCTAAGTAGCAACAACCTGTTATAGTATTATTATTGCCTATAAGAGTATCACTATTAATAGTAGTACTAGGACCTATATAATTATTGTTACCTATAACAGTACTTTCTCGGTAACCAGTTGCGCAGTTAATAACACAAGCAGAAAGTATAATGTTGTTTTTACCTAGGGAAATTCCATATTTTTCATCTTTTACAATAAATATTGTGGAGGCGTCTATTATATTAGAAGAATCTATAGAAAATTCAGTAATAGCTTTGGAGGCAGAATATACTTTCATAGTGTTAATCAAAATAATGTGTCACTTTTCTGTTACTAGGCAAGTGACCAGCCCTCTTAATTATGCTGCAAGAGCGTAATTAGATGGTGCAAAGTTATCGTTTGCAATTATAAAGTTTGACCGAATAACGTAGGTCAACACGGTAAACTCCACTTCACTCACACACCTGTCGATCCTATTTCAGCCCCATCAAAAACACACTTTCTTGGCTCGATTAGGAGTTGTGTGCTGCACCACACCTACTATGCAGATAGGCGAAGTGTGTTTTTGGTGGAGCTGTGCGGTACTGCCCCGCAGTCCAGTATGTATTATGCGTTGTTTCACAGTTTACAAAAGAGGCTATGTAGCAGCCTCTTTTTTTCCTTTTTGTCTTTGTTTCTTATTAGACAGTTGTTTTAATGCTTTCTTCCATGCTTTTGAAAGAGCGTGAGGAATTACTCCATTTTTAGGATTCATCTTTACGGCTCCTCTCTGCTAGCTTCTTGCTCATTCTTTCATTATAAGCTTTTAATCTATTAAATCTACTAGGTTTTTTATATCGAACAAAACTAATGGGATTTTGGGAAAGCTTTTCTATTGCTGCTAGCAGTAATTCTTGCTTATTATCATCTGATAATTTTTCTGTTCTCATCCTATTTACTCTTTTTTATTATATTATGGTTAATAATAACACTAAAAACTATAGTTAGCAATAAAAAATTAAATTTAGGATTTGGGGTTTGGTCTATTTTTTTGCTTCTTAGAGTAACCTGCCTTTTTTTCTAACTTTTCTAATAGCGCTTGTCTTTTAGCTTCTGCTTTTTTGTATCTAGCTCTACCCGCTTTTTTTGCTTCTCTAAGTTTTTCTGATTTAGAAATATAATAACTTCCTCTTTTAGCATCAGCATAATAACCATCTGCATTTAATTTGCGCATCATAATTTTATATGCTTTTGATACATCATTATTATACTTTTTTATACTTATTTTCATTAATTTACCTTTATATAATTACGAATCCAATTTGATAAATATCCAGAAGCATATTTACCTCTTAACTTGGATAATATTCCATTATTTTTAGTTACCACAAACATAGGAGTTTTAATAGGTTTTGCTAGCGTTACACTGTCTACACTTTCTGTAGCAATTCCTAAACTTTGCAGGCTAAGCAGTTCTCTTTGCACGTAGATCTTATTAGATTTGTTAAAGTATCCTATAACCTTTTTCAACTTATTTCTCCTATTAGTCTGACACTTTTTTAGAGTAGACATATTTTAATTTAATTTTATTCTTGCCATTTACAATTTTTCATGCTAATATTAATTTACAACAATAGCTAGGTACAAGGTATGAAAGACTATCAAAATGAATTGAGCCGATGTTTATCTATAGTTAAATGGAATCCGAATGAAGCACTTTCAGAAATGAACATTCTGAGAGAAGAAGCTATAGACTCTCCATTAAAAGAAAAACTGTGGAAACGTAAAGCTCAGGAAATAAATAACTTTTTAGATTCACTAGAAAAAACTAGATACTATAATGAATCTGATTTTTGGAAAAACTCTAAACCAAGTAGGTTAATAGTATAATGAATAAATATCAACAAGATTTAAATGTTATCCGTGTAATTCTAAATAATAGTCATGAGTCCATTGAGGAACTTAGAAAACTATTAAAGCCACTGCTCTTAAAAATGAATAATCCTACCTTTTATAAAAAGTATTTGTACACGAAGCCCGAAGAGGCTTATGGGGCTAAGGGTTGTTATTCCAAAAATATGTTTGTTATATTTACTAACGAGTGTATCAAAATTATTAATGAATGTCAAGAGTTAAATGAAATGCTCAAGAGACTTCAGGTAGAATACTTATGGACAAGTCATCATTCTAAAGATTATTGGTTTAAAAATGCCTGAAGGACCTGAAGTAACTAGAGTCGCGAGACAGCTGCATAGCATAGTTAGTGGCTCTTTTCTCGAAGATACCATACCTATGTCTGGACGATACATAAAACGTGTTCCAGATGGATACCATGATTTCATGAGCGCTTTGGAAAGAAGCGCTCTTTTAATTAAGGGAGTATATAATAAAGGGAAATTTATTTGGTGGGAATTTGAAAATGAATGGTTTTTATTTTGTACTCTCGGAATGAGCGGCAGATACTCTCTAAGCAAAGATACTCATTCTCGGGTGTTATTCTCCCTTACTAAAAGTTATTATAATACTATAGAATATTTAGACTTATACTACTCAGATATTAGGAACTTCGGAACGCTAAAGTTTGTAAACGATAGAAATATCTTAAATAAAAAATTGGACTCTATAGGCCCAGATATGTTAAATAATCCTTGTAGCGTAAAAAATTTTGTAGAAATAGCAAGAAAATATAACCATAAAAGTATTGTAAGTTTTTTAATGAATCAAAAATACATTAGTGGTATAGGTAACATATACAAAAGTGAATCTCTATATTTATCTGGCATTTCTCCCTATAATAGCGTATCTGACCTATCAGACAACGATCTGATACGGCTACACGGAGCTATAATTAAAATTTTAACAGAGTCTTATAAAACAGGAGGCTCAACAATTAGAACGTATAAAGATTTGTACGGTGTTGAAGGGTCTTATAGCGGCTCTAAACACTTAGTTTATAACAAAAAAGTAGATCCTAATGGGAATGCTATAACTAAGGTAATATTAGATGATAAAAGGACTACATATTTTTCTCCTATGTGCCAGCACTAGCGTAATGGCAGATACTAGTAAAGAAGTAGAATGTTTAGCAAAAAATATATATCACGAAGCTAGAGGAGAATCAACAAAAGGACAAATAGCAGTTGGTAATGTTACTTTAAATAGAGTAAAAGATTCTAGATATCCAAATACTATTTGTAAAGTTGTAACTCAAGCTCGTAAAGATAAAAATAATAAAATTATTTTATATAAGTGCCAGTTTAGTTGGTACTGTGACAAGTATCCCGATACTATGAAAGATCAGCGAGCTAAAGAAAAATCTTTTAAGCTCGCTAAAGCGTTAATCTCAGGAAAAATATCAGACGTGACAAAAAATTCAACGCACTATCATAGTAAAGCAGTTAACCCTTTTTGGAAAGATAAGCTATCAAAAACAGTAACGATAGGCATACATCATTTTTACAGATGGGAAAAATAAAAAATTAAGATTGACTAATACAACAAACGTTTGATAAAATTAATAATGAATTTAGAATCTGATACAGCAGAAGAAATTAAAAAAAATATTAATTGGCTTCACGAGAGAACTCAAAAAACTAAAAGTGATCTTGTAGCTCACGAAGCCGTTTGTGCGGAAAGATATATTCATATTAGTCAATCTTTGTCTGCTTTAAATGATAGTATAGTGCAAAGCAATAATAGAATTCAAGAAATACACGAGACTATATCGGCTAGTAAAGTAAGTTTAAAAACTCTCATGTTTGTAGGTTCTTTAATATTAGCAATCACTGGTTTTATATATACAGTCATTGAGATAATAAATAAAGCATAATGAAAAAAGAAAAAGAACTATTAAAATATTTATTATCTTCTCCACCTATGGATGTTTACAGCGAAGATAATATTCAAGAAAGTAATTTAGAACTAGTAGAACCAAGACGTATTTCAGATGAAGAAACTGAATCTAGAGAAATTGGCTCTGCAAACTTGTTTTTAGCCTCTGCTTTTTTAAGCACTATAAACGGGATTGACTTGCCTGCAAAATCTAAAGAAGATACTTTAAAAGCACAAGAAATATGGCAAATGTGGATGGCTATATTAAAAGAAGATAATTTTTTAAGAGAAAAGCCTAAATCACTAAGAGAAAGTTTTAAAATTGTTTGATTATTCTAAGTGTTTAGAAGCATATAATATAGATAAAGAATCAGGTCGAGTTTATAAAACTCCCGATGGAGAATATCCTAGCATTACAACTATCTTAGGATCAACCTCTAATAACTCTTTTTTACAAAAATGGAAAGAAAGAGTAGGAGAAGAAGAAGCTAATAGAATATCTAAAGAAGCTACTGATAGAGGTACAGCAGTACACGATTATATTGAAAAATATTATTTACAAGAATCTAGAAATTTTAAAAATTGGTTTATCAGCTCTGGACTTTCTCAAGAACCTACAAAAATAAAACAACTTGCCAGAGATATTATAAGAGAATGTGATAGAAATAACTTTACTCCGTATGCTCAAGAAATACCTCTTTGGCATCCTAAATTAAAATTTGCAGGTAGAGTAGATGGAATAGGATTATGGAATGGAGTATTATCGATAATAGACTTTAAAACTTCTAAAAAGAAAAAATATTCTTCTCAAATTAAAAATTATTACATTCAAGCTACTGCGTACGCCGTAGCACATAATTATTTATTTAATACTGCTATAAATGATTTTTCTATTGTAATCGGCGTAGATGAAAAAGAAGTTCAATGTTTTACAGGTAAAGTAGTTAATTTTATACCTGAATTAAAACATAGAGTTCGTTCATTTTATATTCAGCAGAAAGGACTTACACATTAAAAACTCTTTAAAACAACAAGAATACTATCGACTAATAGAAAAGTATGATTTACTTTTTCTTACGGGAGCTGCAGGAACTGGAAAAACATATGTAGCGTGTAACTCTGCACTAAACTTTTTAGAAAGAGGCACAATATCAAAAATTATTATAACCAGACCTGTTGTAGCTACAGAAGATATAGGCTTTCTTCCTGGAACACTAGAAGAAAAAATAAATCCTTTTATGGACCCTATAATTGGAATTTTTTCTGAAATATATAATCCTAAAGAAATAAAAAGAATGATAGCCTCTAATATTATAGAAGCAGTACCTTTAGCTTATATGAGAGGCAGGACTTTTTCTAATTCTTTTATTATACTGGACGAGGCTCAAAATACTACAAAAAAACAAATGAGTATGTTTTTAACTCGTTTTGGAAAAAATATAAAATGTTGTGTTACGGGAGATTTATTACAATCGGATTTACCTACTAATAATAATGGATTAAAATGGGCATCTTCTAAGTTAAAAGAATCAGAACTAGTAACTTTCTTAAACTTTACTAGTGATCACATAGTAAGAAGTCCACTTGTTAAAGAGATTATGAGGTATTTATATGCAGAAGAAACGCCGTATCCCATTAAAAAAGCTTTTACAAATGGAAAAGTTGAATCTATTACCTCGCGAGAGGTCGTTAATAGCTAGTATTAAAAAAGCTCAGAGAGAATATCCTCAAATAACTCCTAAAATGTACGCAGCTTTTAATGGTATTTATGATAGCTATTTTTATACAAAGGAAAAAGAATGATAAGTGAAGAAAGATATTGTAAGTCTTGTGAGCACAGATGTCATTGTTATGCTCCAGACTGTTCCAATTGTATAAATGATGTATGTACTAAGTGTATTTGTTCTAAAGAAGACTGGCCAGATAATCCTGCAGAAAGTCATGCATTTTAAGGAGAATATTATGCCTGTTAAAAAAGTAAAAGGCGGTTATAAATGGGGATCTACAGGTAAAGTTTATAAAACTAAAGAAGCAGCTCTAAAACAAGCAAGAGCTGCTTATGCCAGTGGATACAAAAAGAAAAAAAAGAAATAGGAGATAGTTATGGCTATGCACTCAAAAAAGAAAAAAACAGAAAAGAAAAAGACCGAGCAAAAAGGACTTACAGCTGCTCAGAAAAAACTACCCCCAGCACTTCAAAAAGCAATTCTTAAAAAAATGAAAAAGAAAAAATAATAGAAAAGCCTATTTAATGAAATTATATTATGACTATGTTCATAAACATATTGGAACTAACATTGAAGATATTTTAGAGGTGGGAAGAAAACCAAAATGGTTTCTAGATACTTCTCCGATTATCTTTGATAAAGTTAATAAATATGAATTTATTGATACTTGCCCAGACCACCTTTTATATAGTTATGAAAGCTTTAGTACAATAAAAAGTTGTCCTGCGGTAAATAAGCATTTTTCTAATTCTATACTATTAAAGTTTCCTTGTGACGCAATATTAGATATAAGAGAAGATGGTTGTACTTTTAAAGGGTCCAATAAAGATGTGCTTATGAATGTACACCCTCCTGAACAAGCTCCGAAATATATTTCAGATAATTGGTTTATAGTTAAATTTAATTTAAACTTATCACTAAGAACAGAAAAAGAAAATAAAGCAATTTTTATAAATCCCCTAATGTGGAAATATCAAAATTATCACGTTAGTCCGGGAATATGGGAGAGCGGGGATATTACTGGTCCAAATCTATTAAATGTTATAGTGTTTTTTGAAAAAACAACTTTTAAAAAATATTTTTTCAAAAGAAATGATCCTTTAGCAGTTTTACAATTTTACGATAGAATTGATTCTTTAGAAAAAGAAGATCATAGTCATTTTATAGAAAAAAGACATAATGGAGTAAAGAGCTTTTTTAATGCTCCACACAAAGAATAACATGATAGAAGAAGATTACCAAGCCTGGAAAGCGTATCCTAATTTAAGATGGTTATTTAATAAATTAGAATTAGCTTTAAAATTTGGGTATAGATGTGGCCCCGCAGGAGTACCTATTTCTAAAAAAGGTAATTATATTATAAGACCTATATATAATTTATACGGTATGGGCATAGGAGCACACAAAAAATTTTTAGATCCCTCAATCCATACTAGAGATATGATAGCCCATAAATATATACCCCCAGGATATTTTTGGTGCGAATGGCTTGAGGGATTACACTATAGTATTGATTTTATTAAGCTTAATAATAAATGGGAACCTTTTAGCACTATGGTAGGCACCCACACTACAGAAGAAAACTTAGTTACTTTTAAAGAATGGGAAGTTGTTTCAAATAATTTTGTTCTTCCTGAGTGGTTTAATGAGATAGAAACTGAAAAATACTTAAATGTAGAATCTAAAGGTAATAATATATTTGAAGTACATCTTAGAAGCGGTAATGATCATATTTGGAATCTGCCTATAGGAACAAAAATAATTCCTGTTTGGGAAGGACAAGATTACTCAGAATATAGTAACTTAGAATTTATTGATAATTTACATGAAGATTCTTTTTTATACTCAGCTAATGGTTACTTATCTGATATTAGAAAAGGATACTATATAAAACCAACATAAGGAATGTAAAATGGCAGCAACTCCTACAAATCCCCGTCTTTGGTCTAGAGCTAAAACAGAAGCAAAAAAGAAATTTAAAGTATATCCTTCAGCGTATGCAAATGCATGGGCTGCTAAGTGGTACAAAGCTAAAGGCGGAAAATGGAAAGGTGCCCCTACTAATAAAGTGAGAAATAAAAATGGCTAAGGGCGGATTAGGTAAATGGTTTTCAGAAGAGTGGATCGATATTAAAACAGGTAAACCTTGCGGAAGATCAGGAAAAAAAGATAAAAGAAATTATCCCGCTTGTAGACCTAAAGCTGTAGCTTCAAGAATATCAAAACAAGAAGCTACCAAGAAAAAAGGCCGTAAAATGGTAAAATGGTCTGTGACTTCTTCTGGAAAGAAAAGAAAGTCAAAAAAATAGGGAGAAGTAATATGATTTCTAAAACAATTTCTTGGACTAAAGAAAGATCAAAAGAAAGAACTTCTTGGGATGGGGCAGCTTTAATAGCTGCAGGAATTATTATGATTATTATGCCTATGGCATTGATAGCTTATGCTGCTATAGCCTGGGGTGCTTGGACTATTTGGAAAGCAGAATAGTATGTGGGAAATGATCGAGCGCATGGCTAGTGATAGGCTATGGATTTATACAGCTCTTGCTGGCAGCATATTTGGTGCTATATTTGTAACTTACATGAGTACTACAAGATTAGGACTTTGGTTTTATTCTAAAGTAGATAAGACAGTAGATTATTTAGTAACCCGCTGGGGATGGACATGGCTACAACAACCCACAGATGCGTGGGAGAAAAAACTTCCTAACGGAGCGGTACTAAAAATTAAAGACATTGATCATAGACTAAAACAACTTGAAACTCATTCAAAAACACTAGATTAATAAAGTTTGTACTAAGTAGTGTTTAAAAAATTAATTATTATCTTGGTATTTGAGTTAATTTATGATAAGATAAGGAGATAATCATGGCAAAAACAAAAGACGCTAGAAGACTACCTAGTGGAAAAATAGAATATAGAGGTGAAACTTATCCTGGATTTAACAAGCCAAAAAGAAATACTTCTAGCTCTAAACATAAACAAGTTGTGTTGGCAAAAAAAGGCGATGAAATAAAAGTAGTTAAGTTTGGCCATAAAGATTATGGACATAACTACTCAGAAGAAGCACGTAAAAATTATTTACAAAGAAGTGCCGGAATTAGAGATAAGTCTGGAAAATTAACTAAAGATGATAAATTTTCTGCTAACTACTGGGCAAGAAAAGAGTTATGGGCAGGTCCTGGAGGATCTAAAAAGTCACCTAAAAAAGGAGGTCCAAGAAAATGAAAAAAGATGGACATTCAGACGTAGCATCTTCTCGTAAAATGTGTAATGTAATTATTGAAGACGCTCAAGAAATTCTATCCGCGCTACCCTTAGAAGCAGAAATGTCTTTACCTACTTGGTGGACTAATAAATTAGCTCTGTGTTCTGCTTATATGAATAGTTCAAGAGACTATTTAATTCATATGGAGTCTGCAAGTTTGCATACAGACGATACTGTCTCTAAAGTACATGACACTTCTGATAATCAAGTACAAGTTGGAGAATATTTAACTAAACACTTTGATATGTGTCCTGCAGCTCAAGAATTATATTCTGAAATAAAAGATAAAACAGATATGATTCATTTAATTGTAGAAGCTGCTATGTTACATGATTTATTTTTCAAAGTAGAAAAACAAATTATTGCTATGGGAGCTGCGGATGATGATGCCGTTAATAAAGCACAGCATTATGCAATGATGATTCTTAATTTAGCAGAAGAAATGAATTTAGTTAAAGAACATTTTTATATTGAACAAATTCATATGACTAAGATTCATGAAATAGCTGCTTCAGATAAAATAATTGAAATAAATATGTAAAAATGTCTACTTCTCATTTAACATTAGAAGCATTTAATAGTGCTTTCTGTACTCTAGCACCTTCACCGATTCACGGTGTAGGTGTTTTTGCTCTAAGAGAGATACCAAAAAATACAGTAATTTTTTCCGCCTTAGAATGGACTACTTTAGATTTTAGTATTCTAAAAAGATTAGATAAAATTGTTCAAGCAGAATATTTAAAAAGATTTAAAAGAACACCAACAGGAGTTTCTATTCCTACTATAGGCTACAATTTTATGGATTTTAGATTTTATTTAAACCACTCTTATTTTCCTAATTTAAACTATGATACTATGAATGATCTAATCATTACTAAAGAAACTATAGTAATCAATACTGAATTAACTATAAATTATAAATCTTACGGGTTTTTTATTGATAACAGTTTTCACTAATGGGTGTTATGATATATTACACCCAGGACATATAGATTTACTTAATTATGCTTCTAGTTTAGGAGATAGATTATTTGTATGTCTAGATACTGATGAAAGAGTTAAACAAAATAAGGGTGCTGATAGACCTATAAATAGTTTAGCAGTGCGCTCTAAAATTGTAAGTGCTTTAAAACCTGTGTCAGCAGTTTTACCTTTTGATTCTGATGAAGAATTATGTTCTATATTCGAAGTTTTTAATGCGGATTTACTAGTTATAGGAGAAGAATATAAGCATAAAAATATTGTAGGTGAAGATTTTGTAAAGAAAGTTATATTTTATGAGAGAGACATTAGATACTCAACAACTGACGTCATTAAAAATATTAATAATAGGCGAGTCTTGTAAAGATGAGTACAGACTAGGTAGTGTTAAAAGAATATCGCCAGAAGCTCCCGTACCTATAATAAACTATTCTTCTAGTTTTAGCGTAGAAGGAATGGCGGCTAATGTTAAAAAGAACGTAGAATCTTTTTGTGGAAACAATTCTATAACTTTATTAACTAATACTGATATTATAATTAAAAGACGTTTTATAGATAATAAATCAAATCAACAATTATTAAGAGAAGATATAAACGATTCGGTAGCTCATTTAACTGAAGAACAATTAGAGATTATAAATAATAATGATTTTGATGCTGTAATTATTTCTGACTACTGTAAAGGTTTAATTTCCCCAGAAGCTGCTAAAATAATTTGTGAAAAATTTAAATATAAAGTATATGTAGACAGTAAAAAAGAAGATTTAAGTTGTTTTCCTTTTTCTATTATAAAAATAAACGAAGAAGAAGATAATCAAAGCTATAATTTACCTATAACAGCTACTAAAATAGTAACTCTAGGTTCTGAAGGATCTTTTTGTGAAGGAGTTCATTCAAAACCTAAGTCTGTACAAGTACACGATGTTACAGGAGCAGGAGACGTATTTTTAGCTGCCTTAGCTATTTTTAACACTTATAAATCTATTCACGATTCTATAGACTTAGCTAATAAATTAGCTTCTTATTCTGTAGAACATTTTGGAACATATGTAATAACTAAAACAGACATAGAAAGAGCATTAAATGAGACTTGAAGGTTTTGTAAAAAAAGGATGGGGACACGAACTTATTTGGGCTACTAACGATAAGTATTGCGGTAAATTAATGAAATTTAATGAGGGTGCAAAGTTTTCTATGCACTTTCATAAAGAGAAAGAAGAAAGTTGGTATGTTTTAGAAGGAGAGTTTATTGTTCACTGGTTAAATACTTTTGATGCTTCTAAGATAAGCAACCATTTAAAACAAGGAGATACTTGGCATAATGAACCTTGTAGTCCTCACCAACTAGAATGTATAAAAGAAGGAACTATATTAGAAGTTAGTACTCCTGATAGCGTAGAAGACAATTATAGAGTGTCTCCTGGAGATTCTCAATGACACAATTAGTTTGACATATACTTACTTATTTAGTAATATAAAGTATAATTATATAGGAAAAACTATGGAATACTTTAATCAAACTAGCCAAGATTGGCGAATTGCTCAGTGTTGTCAATTTCACGATAAAAACAAAGCTAAAGCTTATAACTTTGGAACTACTACTAAAACCTACGCTCTTAAAGAAGGGGGTAAAGAAAGAGTACAACAAAAAGCTATATTTAACTGTATGCAGCTTTTATCTGTATTAAAAAATTATTTTCCTACCCAACCTAAAAACTTAAGAGCTTGGAGAATTTCTTCTGAGCTGTTTCCTTGTTATACTTTAGATTTTACTAAGCCTTGGTATGAAGAAATTTGGGATGATATATGTGCAATCTTACAAGAATGTGGTAACCTAGCTAAAAAGCATGAAGTACGTCTAAGTGTTCACCCAGGGCAATATACAGTATTAGCCTCTAACAAAGCAGAAGTAGTTGAAAATTCTATTAAAGATTTAGAATATCATGCGTTGTACGGAAGTTTAATGAATCTTCCTGCTAAAGATTTTGTAATGAATATTCATTTACAAGGTCTTTATGGAGGAAAACACTCAGACGGTATTAAACGGTTTGCAACTAACTTTCCCTATCTTTCTGACTATGCACAACAGTGTTTAACAGTAGAAAATGAAGATAAACCAAACGGATACGATATTGAACACACTATTGAATTATCTAAAATAATTCCTATTAGATGTTGTCTTGACACACACCACTATGCTTGTCACAGAATGAAAGAAACTGAAAAAGTATTTTTAGGCGATAAGACAGTTAATAGAAAAATAAGAGAAATAGAACATATTACTTATACTCACGAATATTTTATTGAAGCAGTAAAATCTTGGAAAGGAGTTAGGCCTTTGTTTCACGTTTCTCAATCTTTTCCTATTGAAAATCCAGATTATTGGATGAAACCAAATGCGCACTCCGAGGTTTTTTGGGATGAAGAACTTATGGCTAATCATGTTCCTATGCTTCAATACGCAGATTTTGATATTGAAGCAAAACACAAAGAAGTTGCAGTACTTGGTTTTTACAATTTTATTAAAGAAGAAGAGGAGCTAGCAGGGGAGCCTCTAGTTGCATTATAATGATTGACTATAAATTTAATGAAGACTTATATATAGAAGAATTTAGAAACTATGTAGATTCTACTTATGACCAACATTATTCTAATGGGGGTTTTCAATCTACAGAAGTTATTATGAGTAGAGGACACGGAACTGGTTTTTGTATGGGCAGTATAGATAAATATTCTAATAGATATGGAAAAAAAGGTACTGCAGAAGATGCTAGAAAAGATTTAATGAAAATTCTTCATTATGCCCTACTTCAACTATATATTCACGATAATGATCTTTAAGGATAAATCTATGAATAAGTATATATTTAGAAATATAGAAGAACCTAAAGAAATAGATCGAGAAATAGTTGCTAGAAATTTAGTACGAAATTTAGAAAAGCTAGGAAAATTTCAAATAGAGCAGCTGTCTGGAGAAAGTTGGACTCATTTAAAAATACACGCTCCTGACAACTTAATAACTATGTTTAAACATATAAAAACTAAAAAATATAAACCTATTATAAAAGGTAAATATGTTTATATATACATAGATAGTAATGTAACTCTTTTAGATGTTAGAATGTTTATAGGAGAACTAATTTCTTTTATAAATACTAAAAACAATAAGTTATCTCATAGAATTAGAAGAAAAATAGGTATTTTTCTTTTTAAACTAGCAAAAATAGTGTATAAACCTGCAAAATAAGGAAAAAATCATGCCTAAAAGTGATGAAACAAATAAAGTTATTAAAGCTATTGATCCAGAAGATGTAGCAGAACAAATAGATATTATTGTATCTTTTTTAGGAGCTATAGAAAGTTCCAGAGAAGAAATAAATAAAAGAGTAAAACACCTAAAAGACGAATATGGATTACAATCTACTGCTGTTAGAGCAGCTGCTACAGTACTACATAAACAAAATCAAGAACAGCTTGATGAAAAAGAAATGCAAATTAGAAATATACTAGATATTTGTAAAGGATAATTCATGGCTGATATAGTATTAGTTACTGGAGGTTTTGATCCCTTACACTCTGGACACATAGCATATCTAAAAGCAGCTAAAAAATTAGGAACTAATTTAGTGGTAGGTCTTAATAGCGATAAATGGTTGTCTAGAAAAAAAGGCAAACCATTTATGTCTTGGGAGGAAAGAAAAGAAATATTAGAAAATTTAAGTTTTGTAAGTAGGGTCATTAGTTTTAATGACGATGACGATACTGCTAATAATGCTATACACAAAACCTTAAACATGACCCATGATAATAGTATTATTTTTGCCAACGGAGGAGATCGAAATCAAGGAAATACTCCTGAAGAGAAAATTTATGGTAAAACCCCTTGGGTCAAATTTAAGTGGGGAGTAGGGGGAGATAATAAACTTAATAGCTCTTCCTGGATATTAGATAATTGGAAGACTGATAAAACAATTAGAGACTGGGGCTACTGGAGAGTATTAGATGACAAACAACCTAGAATAGGTCAAAAAATAAAAGAACTTGTTATCAAGCCGGGGTGTAGTTTATCCGACCAAAAACACATACATAGATCAGAACATTGGTATATTTTAGAAGGTTCTGTACAGATAGAATTAGAATATCCCAACGGTCAATGGCAAATTCAAATATTAGAAGAAAATACTAGTTTTGTAATACCTTCTAATACTTGGCATTTAACTACTAATACTGGTAGTTCTGACGCTCACATACTTGAAGTACAATATGGAAATACTTGTATAGAATCAGATATTGAGCGAAGGAAAATAATTAATGAAGAAAATAAATGAAAAAACCTATAATTATTCTGTTTATCCTTCAGAAGTAGAACAACTAATTATAGATCATTTACAAAACTCAAATAAATTAATTTATAGCTGGGGACAAGACGACTCTACCTTCTGGTTAGCACGAAGAGCATATTCTTTATGTTTAGTAGAGTCTAATTTAGCTTCTTTTAATGTGATAAAAGAGTTTATGTCATTTAAAAATATAAATAATATAAAAATAACTTATGATAAAGAAGATTATGTAAATAGTATAAAAAAGTATCCTTCTTGTATTTTTGATGTTTTAACTATAAGTGAAGACCTACATAAAGAAGAATGTTTTAAACTCGCATTGAAAGAGGTCAAGCCCGGAGGTCTTATTATTACTTCTTCTTTAGATTTAGATCTTTTAGAAGAGTTTTCTAATAAAATAGAAACATATTCTTTTTTTTCTGGCAGAGATTATGTGCATGAAGAAACCCTTGTTATTAGAAAAAAGTAATAATGTTACTTTTTATATACGAAGAGCAGGTAGTTGGTTGACCCCTACAGCTTATGACCTATTTAATAATAATAAAAGTTTGATTATTTTTTTAAAAGGAGCCTATATAGATAATGATACTATTTTATCTTATGATTCTAAAGTAAAGAATTATGATTATGATAATGTCTATTGTTGTTGTGTAAATGATTCTTTCGTTATGAATCAATGGGCCTCTGATTTAAATATAAAAAACATAAAAATGCTCCCTGACGGAAATAAAGATTTTTGTAACTATTTAAATCTTTTATCGTGGGACAAAACTTTTAATGCTTATTTACCTCAATATCAAGAAGTAGAAATTTTTAATAATAAAATATCTTATCGAGACTTTAATGTAAAATGTTAAAATTAAAAGTATATTCTCTCCCTAGCTGCATAGCTTCTAATGATTTTGTCTTATATTGTAAACAAAAAAATTTAGATTTTAAAAACTATGTAGTAAAAGATATAAATTGGCCTCAAATTAGACACGATGTCACCTTAGAAGAAGTAGAGTCTTTATACAAGAGAAATTTTTTTACTCTTCCAATAATTTATATAAATGAAGAATATATAAACTCTATTCAAACTGCTAAAAAACTTATTGAAGGTATTTTAAAAAATGAATAGAGTTGAAGGATACGAAGAACGTATAGAATATACAGATGAAGATATTGTAAAATGTTCTGGAGATAACAACGATCATCCTATTACTTATTACAGAGTACCTTTTAAAGGGTTTGTAGTATGTAAGTATTGTGATATAAAATTTATACATAGAGAAAGTAGAAAATGAAAATAGTAGAAAAGATAAAAGTAGATTGTAATTATGCTTTAGTTATGGATAACTGGTATTCTCCCGAAGAATATGATAAGGCTTTAGAAGAATGTAAATTTATGACTCCTTACCTTTTAGAACCAGAAAAGTCAGGAACTGCAAAGGATAAAGAGGGAAATCCTTTAAAAAATAATAGGGCTGCTTTTCTTAGTGATGTTTTTTCACAATTTAATACGAGTTTTATAGGAAAATCTTCTATTAATCTCTATCACAGCAATATTCTAGAAAAGTTAGCATCTGAAGATAACATTTATTCATATCTTTTTGATTGCAATGCTCATGACTGTTTAGTAAGTTATTATGAAGAAGCTGCTTATTATGAAGCGCACTCTGACTCTGCTACAATTACTATGCTTACTTGGCTATATGACATACCAAAATCTTTTGAAGGAGGAGATTTAATTTTAATAAACAAAGATAATACTACTGCAGGGGTTATAGAATGCGTACCTAATAGAGCAGTAATATTTCCTTCTTACATGAAACACCAAGTAACTGAAGTAAAAATGAAAGAAGTAACAGATAAAAACAAAGGTAGGTATACTATCTCTCAATTCTCAATGATTGGGGCAGTAAGATGAAAAATATAATTATTTATTCAAAAAATAACTGCAATTATTGTGTACGAGCCAAGAATATTCTATCTATAAAAAATTTAGAATATAAAGAATTTGTTTTAGACAAAGACTATACTAAAGAAGAGTTATTAAAAAAATTTCCAGAAGCTAAGACCCTTCCTCAAATAGAAATAGATGGTATTGCTATAGGAGGTTACAGAGAATTAGATCAATACTTAAAAACAATCTAACTATATTTAATTATTGCTTAAACCTTTAAAATTATATAATATTATATTATGGAAAACATATTTACTGCTTTTATTTTAATATTTTTTGTAATTCTGCCTCTAGTAGCTATTTTTAGTTTTACTTCGAAAGTAACTAGTGGCATTTACTATTGGGCTGACTCTCAACATCCTAAAGAAGAAGAACCTCTTACCTATCATTATGTAACAGAGAATGAAAAACCTTATACGGTAGAAGATCCTGAGCCTAAAATTAATACTACAGCTACAGGCTCGTTAAAAAGTAAACTTAAACTTAGAGAAAAACTTTCTGAAAGAGTAGGTAAGGAAAAAGCATATTCTATGTCGTGGGAAGAAGTTTATAAAGAAGTAAACAATCCCAAAAAAGAATCTTTAGTTTTGAAACACCCTATTGCAAAATCAGATAAAAAAGATATGGAATCGTATCTAGGCTATTCTTTAGAGTGGGAAGACTCTGCTGAGTTTACAGAATTTTTAGATACTAATAATTTTGATTTCAGAGATTATCTAACTAAAAAAGGTTAATACGGTGTATACTAAAAAATTTGACTTAGGCATAAGAGACATTGAAATAATAGAACAAGCCCTACGAGCAAAAGCGGGACGTAGAGGGCTAGCTATTGCTCAAGGAGAAACCTCAGATAAACTAAAAGAAGAAATGATGGAAATTCAAGAATTATTAGGTAGAATTCACCAACAAAAAACCTGGTATAGACCTAAAGAAGGATATATAAGCGGATGAATATTTATGTAAAAACAGGTATGTTAGTTATTTGTCTTAGTGTATCTTTTATAGGGGTACAATACTTATTAGTTCTTAGTACTGATGCCTTTAGCCTTTTAACCTCTTTAGGAGAAGAATTAAATAAATTACCTTGACAATTAATCATAATTACTATATATTATATGTATAAGAAAGGCAACAATGAAACAAGATTATAGCTCCCTTTTAGAAACAGTCAAACATCATGCAAAGCTATATTATGATAATAGCAGCCCTATTATTTCAGACGAAGAGTATGACCAACTTTATGACAGGCTAAAAGCTTTAGAAGATAAACAAGGTTGGTCTGATTCTTCAAGCCCTACTGTGAAAGTAGGAAGCGCAAAAGGTAAAGTTAAACATCCATACCCTTTGTACTCTTTAAAAAAAGTGTATGAAAAAGAAGAAATAGATTCTGAATTTATTGTTGAAACTATAAAAATAGATGGTACTAACTTATCTGTTACATATGATAAAGAAGGTAAGTTGTTACATGCTCTTACTAGAGGCGACGGAGAATTTGGAGAGAATGTAACTCATTTAGTAGATTACATTGCTTCTATTCCTTTTTCTATCTCTCCTTTAAATAAGATTGTTACTTTTATTGGAGAAGTAGTTACTGATAAAGAGAATGTACAAAACTTTAGAAATTTTGTAAGCGGCTCTCTTGGTATAAAAAATGCTGAAGAAATTATAGACAGAGAACTAAGATTCATTGTTCATGATGTAGCAGGAGTAGAAGAAGACTATACTGAGAGAGTTAAAAATTCTCATAATTTTGGATTTGTTTCTCCTTTTAACTGGGACTGTTCTGCTTATCCCAGTGATGGAGTAGTGTATCGAGTTAATTCTTACAAAAGAGAAAGACTATTAGGTACTACTTCAAAATATCCTAGATACGCTGTAGCTCTAAAAATTAGAGGAGCTATGACAGCTGTTACTACTATTCAAGATATTTTTTGGAGTATAGGTAGAACAGGGGTTGTAACTCCTGTTGCAGTTGTAGAACCTGTAAACATAGATGATGCTACTATTTCTAGAGTTATTTTACATAACATAGAATTTATAGAACAGCACGATCTAGGTCTTGGTGATGAAATTCTAATAGAAAGACAAATTACTCCTCAGTTTGTAAAAGTTCTTTCTAAATCTAAATTTGCTAGATTTTGTGTAGCAGATGCAGAGAAAAAACTAGGACTAAAACTATATAGAGAAGGACCTAAGCTTTTTACTTCTGAAAAAGATGGAAATAAGTCTGTAGAATATTTTGTAAAACAACTTGGTATTAAAGGACTAGGGCCTGCTTGGATTCAAAAATTAAACTTAACGCATCCTAATGATTTGTTTAAAGAAGAAATTCCTTGGGAAGATATGGGTAAAAATGGCGAGAAAGTTTTAGAGGAGCTTTCTAGACCTAAAGAATATTCTTCAGTGCTAGGCGCATTAGGTATTCCAGGAGTGGGTAAGAATACAGCTAAAAAAATTATTCAAAAAATACCTTCTTTTGATAGATTAAGAGATATTGAATACGAAAGTATTAATGGTATAGGCCCTAAAACTGTAGATAATATATTAGCATGGTTAGACATAAATGAAGAATGGGTAAAAGATTTACCCTACTCCTTAAATGCTTCTACTTTTGTTGAAGAGTCTATTAATGCTATATCTGTGGCTGTATCAGGTAAATTAGATATGACTAAACAAGATTTAGCTGACCACTTACAAGAATTTAATATTGTTTTAAAAGATAGAGTAACTAAAGATGTAGACTATTTAATTAGCTCTGGAGAAGAAACTTCTAAAGTAGCTAAAGCTAGGCAGTATAATATTCCTATTATAAACTACTGGAAAAATAAAAAGTACATCTTGAGAGGAGAACTAACTTATGGCAGAAGTTATTGATTTCTTAGAAAGAACACAGCAACTTAAAAAACAATATGAAGACGAAGAAACTGATATAGATGATGCTAAACTAATAAGTAAAGATATATTTTATGAAACACTAATGACTTTAGAAGAATTAGGATATTCCCCTAATGAAAATCCTCAAACTTTAAAAGATTTAGAAGCTTTATCTTTTATAGCTACAGCAGTAATTTTTAGATTACATAAAAATTATCATCCAGGTCTTGATCTTCTTGATATTGGGTATAAGCACTTATTAGATACAATATCTTTTGTAGAGGAGACTTTAAATGCCGAAAATGATAATAAGGTTTGAGGACTCAGGACTAACCAAAAAAGAAGCTAAAGAATTTGCAGAGCAAAATCATGCAACTCTAACTGCATTTCAAGGCGATAGTAAATCTAAACAATCTTTTCTTGACTTAACCCTAGAAGACTATTATCATGGTAATGAACTGCTAGAAGAATATAATGACATAGCTCAAGGATATTTACAATTTGAAGACGGCACTGTTAGCAGGCATTTTATTAGAAAAGAAAGAAACTTTACTGAAGACTAATATAAAAGGATGAATACTATGTATGATTTAATTAAGAATTTAACTACTGCAGAGCAAGCAAAAAAAGTACTTAAAGCTAACGATGCAAGTGAGTCATTAACAAAAAGCTTAATGGACAGATGGCATGCAGATAAAGAAGCTGCAGATATAGCAGCAGAAGCAGCTAAAATAGCTGCTGTAGCTCCTCCTATTAAAAAAGCTACACTATCAGCAGCTAAAACTACTACTACTAAAGTAGAGAGTATGGGAGACCCAGACATTTGGAAGAAAGACGAAGAATTTGATCCCAAAGAAGAAGTTTAATTTAACTTTTTTATTTACATACTCTTAATTATTTGATATATTTACTATAGTTTCTAATAATGTCTTACGAGTTATTAGAAACTACTTATGAAAATACAATGCGAAAATATTCGATTGTATTCATAAATCTTGCTTTTAAAAAGGAGAAAAAATATGATGAGTTCATATATTACAAATTGGGGAATTGATACCCTTCAAAACACTAAAAAATACTGTGTGGACACTTTAATAAAAGAAGAAAGTCTAGCTGAACCCTTGCATTCTTTTATAGATGCACAAACAGACTTTGCTAAGTCTGTAGTAAAAGCTGGAGAATCTTTTACAGAGTCTTTAAATAACTCTATACAATCTTTAGTTAAAGGAGTTTCAAAATGAATATGAGAAATACTTCTTTACTAGATATTAATAAATTTACCCCTTACGCTGTAGGATTTGATCGTCTTTTCGATCAAATGAATAAGTACTTAGACAGCCATGCTCAAAGTACTGGGTATCCTCCTTATAATATTACTCATGTAGATAATCAATATACAATTGAAATTGCTCTTGCGGGAGTTTCTAAAGAAGATATTGAGATGCTAGTTACTGATAATATTCTTTCTATATCTTATAAGCCAGAAACTTCTGATAATAGTTCAGAATCTTGGATTTATAGAGGAATTGCTAATAGAGGCTTTACAAGAAAGTTTACTTTAGCAGACGATATAGAGGTAAAAGAGGCTTCTATGAATAATGGGCTTCTTACAGTAGTTTTAGAAAGATTAATTCCTGAAACTAAAAAACCTAAAGTTATTGCGATAACTTCTAGATAAGTAAAATCGAGGAGGGTCTTATAAGGCCCTCCCACTAATTAATGAGTACTAAATGATAAAAAAACATTTTTCTGAAATTGAACTTCTAGAATTTACCAGAACTCATAAATACACTAAGTCTTTTAATAAAGAAAAATCTGACTCTAGCCCTGTAAAATACCAGATACTTAAGTTTGTAAACTTAGAACATCCGAATATGAAAAAAATATTAACCTGGTGTTCTGAGAATTGTAATTTTAGATACGATGTATGTCAATGGCACTTAGGTTATGGTAATAGCATATTTATAAAATTTTATGCTAACAATGATTATTCTAAATTTTATACTTTTTATGATTCTAACTTTTTTCCAAGAATTGATGTTAGAATAGGAGATAATTAATTTGGAAACTTCAATAATTAAAACCCCCCAAATGCTTCAAGGAAATTCAAGTATGCCTATGAATGAAGGAGATAAGTCTGTTCAAGGAAACTCTAAAAATATGCCTTTTACCGCGCATACTTTTCCTAATGCTGAAAATATAAGGCCACCAAGAACTGAAGAAAGAAGAGTAGTTGAACCTTCTACTCGTGCTGCGGTTATATTAAAAAAATATCAAGAAACTCAGTTTATGTGGCAAGAATATATTTCTAAAATACAAAATAAAACTTTTGCAGAAAGAGCTTACTTACGAGAAAAATTTGCCTTAATGCTTAAGAATAGAAACTCTTTAATAGATATTAAAGTTTAGATGAATACTATAACTTTTGAAAATACTAAATATCCTGCGTTCCAAGCTACTGGCAATGCTGCTAGATTTGCATTACCTTTTGCAGAAGAAATTATTGGTTTTGGAAAGGTAGGATATGATATTGGATGTATGAAGAAAGAATGGTCTTATCCTAATTCTATTTTGATTGACGTTAATATAGAAGATCCTTGGGACGCCTATTCTTTACCTTCTACCCCCGTAGATTATATATTTTCTTCTCATTGTCTAGAACATTTACCTGACTGGGTAGGAGCTTTAGACTATTGGAATACAAAATTAAAAACAGAAGGAATTCTATTTTTGTACTTACCGCACAAAAGTCAAAAATATTGGAATCCTTGGAATAATAGAAAGCACTATCATATGTTTTCTTCTTCTCAATTTATAAAATACTTTAAAAGTAAACAAACTATATGGAAAAATACTTTTGTCACAAAAGGACATGACTTGAACAATAGTTTCTATTGCGTAGCAGAAAAATGCGGATAATAGTTGCATAAATAGTTATTAAATGTTATTATATAATATAACATAAAGAGGTAACTATATGTACGCAGTAAAAAAACTAAGTAATAGTAATTTTGAAGTTGTTAATATGGAAGATGATCCTAAAGTCTATACAGTTAACAAAAGTACAAAAGGACATTATCAATGCGATTGTATGGGCTTTGCGAGACAAAAAAATAAGCTAGAACATAAACATTGTTTAATGGTACAAGTTTTAGAAGATTTAGAGTATGATAGTTTAGTGCTAGACACCGATAAAGAATGGAAAATTGTGTCTGCCTACACTATGCAAGACGCTTTAAAAGAAGTAGAATCTTTTATTGAAGGAATATTGTAGAGAGGAAAATTATGTTAGCTAATATTACTAATCTAGATACTGATTATGCAGACTGTACTATAATAACAGACATTCCAGATGCCTGGACAACAGATAAAACTATCTGCATTTTATTATCTAGACTATTAGCTAACTACGCCGAATATTGTGAAGAGTCGCCTTCGACTTTTTCTTTAGAAGATTGGAAATTAGAAGTTAATTATTGGTCAGACTGTTTAAATGAGTATTACTATTGTCAAGATTCAGAAAGTGCAGAGTTTGAAGTAGTTCTTAAAGACGCTAAAAAAGCTTTACGATTCACTGCTCAATACTTAGAAGATCTATGGATAGTTAATGAATGACTGCTTTAATATTTGATGTAGATGGAACCTTAACAGAGCCTAGAGAAAAAATTGATAAGTTTTTTCTAGAAGAAATATCAGGATTAATTTCAAACTTTAATATATATTTAGCTACGGGTAGTGATTATGTTAAAACAGAAGAACAATTAGATTCTTGGTTTTTAGAGAATATTGTATCTTACAGTTTTAACTGCTCAGGAAACTCAATATGGCATAAAGGAAAAGAAGTTTTAAAGCAAGAATTAGAAATTCCTTCTGAAATAATAGATTGGCTCACTAAACAATTACATAATAGTTCTTTTGAGCATAAAACAGGCTTTCATTTTGATAAGAGACCGGGTATGTTAAATTTTAGTATAGTTGGAAGAAATGCTTCAACGTTACAAAGATTTTTATATTCTGAATACGATAAGAAAACTAAGGAAAGAATAAATTTAGCAACAACATTTAATTCTTTATTTAGTGCTAAATATAAAATTACTGCTCAGGTTGCAGGCATGACAGGGTTTGATATTTATCAAGAAGGAAAAGATAAAAGTCAGATTATAAAATATTTTGATAATATTCCTATTTTCTTTTTTGGTGATGATACTCAAGAAGGAGGTAATGATTTTACATTAGCTCAAGCAATAGAAACAAGAAACAATAAAGAAGATAAAGTATTTAAAGTATCTTCTCCTTCTGAAACTAGATATTTATTATCTCTTCTTTAAACAATAGTTTAAGATGAGGGGCTGGTCAAGTGATGCCAGTAAACAAGAAAATCACTAAAGGTTAAGTTAAACTATCCTATCCGAAGAAAACGGTTTAACCGCTACTCTACAAGCGAAAGAATAAGTCCATTATTTCGGAAATGGCTCGTAGATGAAAAGGCGTTCTGACTCTTAGTTTGGGCGCCTTTTTATTTTTTTAATAGAAAGAAAGCGTATGGCAACTGTTAACACAATTTTAAAAAATGCTCTAAAAAATATGAATTATGTAGGATCAGGCTGTTATGCCGCAACTTTTGACAACAATGATGAAGTAATTAAAATAGGAGGAGATATTTTTGACCCTTACTTATATTATCTTAGAGAGATCTCAGATTTAAAAAATATTCATTTTCCAAAATTTCATAGTTTGTACGTAGATAATTATAATGAGTTCTACACTGTAAGAATAGAGAAGCTATACCCTTTAAAAGATAAGCAGTTAAAACTGTATGAACAAGTATTTGATTGGGCAGTTAAAGGAGATAGTAAACCTGATTGGGTTTCTGAAGAGCTAGAGAGTGCAGTAAATAAAATTATAGACTTAGCGGATATTATAGGTCTTAATCCTGATGAAGATTGGAGCTCTACCTATGCGGATGATGCTTGTAGATTAGATTTGCATGAAGCAAATGTAATGAGCAGAGCTGACGGTACTTTTGTATTTACAGACCCTCTTTCAGATGCTAATATGTATGATGTACCCGCTATTGAAGAATGGATAGATGATTATGTTGAAAGAACCAATCAATCTAGATTAAAAAGTAAATTTAAACTTGCATGTTAGTTATTTTAATAGTAATATAATTATATGATGAAAAAAGAAATTAAATTTACCATAAAATCTGTAGAAGATTTAAAAGCTCAAATGAGAGTCTGGGCAGACGAGAACCTACCTATTGAACATATAGAAGATACTAAATTAGCTTCTAAAATGTTAAAAGATATAGGAATTAAGGTCACGTAGCTCAACTGGATAGAGCAACTGACTTCTAATCAGTAGGTTGAGGGTTCGAGTCCTTCCGTGATCACCAAATAGGCACAAAAAAATCCTAGTGCTAGGCAGATGTGGCCCTCTACATTAGGTCGTTTGTTGCACACGTGAGATGCAAATAGGCTGGAGAGTTCTGCAGAAGCTCTCCAGCTGATTATAAAAAGTAAAGAGGGCCTGTAGCTCAATCGGTTAGAGCAGAGCGCTCATAACGCTTTGGTTGGGGGTTCGAGTCCCTCTGGGCCTACCAGAAAGAAAGTTATTATGTATACAGTAGAGATGGAACACGATGATATTACTATTACTATTTTAGATGATACAGGTTCTGTTCCAGACTTAGTAGTAAGTACTTATGAAGATGCTGTATATATCACTCAAGTAGATGAAGACGGTCATGTTGAAGATTTGTTAAGTATAACTCCAGAAATGTGGGAAGAATTAATATTAGCAATAGATAGTCCAGAAGGATCTTATATCGTACAACGAAATGGCCGTGTGGTGGAATAGGTAGACACAAGGGACTTAAAATCCCTCGCCTCTATAGGTGTGCCGGTTCGAGTCCGGCCACGGCTACCAATTAGCGTGACAACTACGCTCTCTAGTATGTTCCGGACTTTATACTATGAGAAATAGTTGTATTAGTAAGTCGTACTTTGTTGAGTTTTTATCTATTATCTGAGGGGGTTATATAGATAATTATTCCAAAGAGCGACTATAGCCCTCCTAGTATAAATTACTAGGAGGGCTATTTTGCATACAAACTCTATAAAATAAAATTTAACATATGCTTAAAATAGTGTTATTATATTAAAATAAGATGTTTACAATAATCTCAATATAATTTTTAAAAAAAGTTAGTAGGAGATACAAATGGATATTAAACACTATGTACATAAAATAAAAGAGCATGAGAGTACTAGAATGAGTACTAATGATAGATCTAAATATTGGAAAAGTTATATGAGCAATACTGCTCCCGTACATCAGGATAATTCTTTTCAAGAAAGATACCATGAATATATCCTAAGAAAGACTAAAGAAGAAAAAAATTATACTTGACTAATTGCCTATAATTATATATTATGAAAAGAGTATAATAATGAAGTCTTATACTAATCTAATAATTCCTAATGTAACTTTACAAGAAATATCAAATGATGGTAACATTAATATAATTAACAACTACTTTTTTAAGAATAAAAGAGTGGTTGTTTTTTCTGTTCCAGGTGCTTTTACTCCTACTTGTACTACTAAGCAGCTTCCTGATTTTGAAAAAGCTTATGATGAAATTATTTCTTTAGGCATATCAGAAGTATATTGTTTATCTGTAAATGATTCTTTTGTAATGAAAAGCTGGAGAGAATTTCTAGGCATAAAAAAAGTAAAATTTTTAGCTGATAGTACTACTGCTTTTACTGAAAAAATGGGAATGTTAGTAGATAAAAAACACTTAGGTATGGGTATGAGATCTTGGAGATATACTATAATTATAAATAATATGTTAGTAGAAGCACTGCTAGAAGAACCTGGTCGTACTCTTGTAAGATCTTTTGAAGATCCTTACAAAGAAACTTCTCCTAAAAATATATTAAAATATTTAAAAACAGATTAAATCTGTATAGAAGGAAGATTATTATGAATCGTTTATCACAAATTTTATTAACAACTACAGCTATTAGCTGTATTTCTTTTTCGGCTTTAGCCAATCCTTTATCTGGCAGTGTCGAAGTAGAAGTATCTGAAGGCTCTTCTGATGCTTGGAAAACTACTACAACTTTAGGGTTAGCTTTTGAGACTGAAGGACTTGCTTTTGGAGGTTTTAACATTGAATCAGTAGATGCATCTAACTTTACATTAGACGAATGGAATATTGGAACTACTATTGGGCCCGTAACTGCTTCTTTAGGCAAACAAGGAGATATTTGGGTTGGTGCAGAAGGTGAGCATACTATTGCTAATATGTCTATGGATGAAAGCTTAATTATTTCTTTAGACTCAACATCTGTTGCTTTAGAATTTAAAGATTATAAAAATGATATTTCAGAAATAGAATCAATTGCTCTATCTCATTCATTAAGCATTGATCCTTTATCTGTAACTGCTGCAGTAGATTATGATCTAGACTCTGAAAATTGGACTCTAGGTACTCGTATATCTATGGATTCTTATGGTGGTGTAGTTACCTATGGTAAAGAAGCAGAAACTATTGCTTATGAAATAGATGCTTCTATGTCTGACATTACTGTTTATGTAAACGGAGATGAAGATGAAATGTTGCGTAATATTGGAGCTACTTACGCAATGGATTTATCAGGGTTAGCTATCGAACCTAAATTAAATTATGACATTGATGCGGAAGATTTATCTCCCAGCATTTCTGCTACTTTAAAGTTCTAACTCATTAACGATCAGGAGCTCTCGTTATAAAATAAACTCCTTTAAATTATTAGAAAGTTATAACATTGAAAAACGTCGATTTAAACAAATACAAATATTTTGTAGAAAAAGTAACCAGTAATGAAAGCAATGCTTTTGGAGCTATGGTTAAAAGAATGGAAACAATAAGCGATATGGAAGGAGTAAATCCTTCTTTATTATTAACAGGAGCTATAGGAATTGCTAGTGAAGGAGGAGAGTTTGCTGAAATCGTTAAGAAATGTATCTTTCAAGGAAAGCCTTTGGATGAAAACACAATTTTTCACGCTAAACGAGAATTGGGCGATATTATGTGGTACTGGATTAATTCATGTAGAGCTCTTAATTTAGACCCAAATGAGGTAATTTCTGAAAATGTAAGCAAACTAGAAGCCCGTTACCCTGACGGCTCTTTTAATGTATGGTATAGTGAGAATAGACAAGAAGGAGACTTGTAATGTCTTCTTTAGTTTTGAGCGGTGTAGGTTTTGTAGGGTCGGCAGTCATGTCGGCCCTTAGTCATGAGTACACTATATATGTTTCAGACCCCTTAATAAATAATAAAAAAGTTTTTGATTTTGAAAGTGCAGAAGGAGCTATACTGTGCCTACCTACCCCCGAGAAAGAGGATGGAAGCTGTGACTTAAGCTATATTGATAAAGTATTAAGTGAGTGTTATCATAACATACCTATACTTATTAAATCAACTATGAGCTTAGAAGGGTTTAGATTTTTAAGAAACAAATACTCTTTATTATCTATAACCTTTTCTCCAGAGTTTTTAACAGCTAAAAACGCAAAAGAAGATTTTAAAAATCAGAAAATTATGTATTTTGCAGGAGATAATACTGATTTTTGGTCTTCTATTTTTTATAAAGCAATGCCTCATTTACAAATAAGTACGCACAGTGATATTGAAACGCTCATATTAGCTAAATATTTTAGAAATTCTTTTCTGGCACTAAAAGTAGCTTATGCTAATCAAATGTTTGATGTTTGTGAAAAATTAAATATATCTTTTGAAGAATTGATTAATATTTTTAGGCAAGATCCTAGAATTGGTGATAGTCATACTACAGTTCCTGGTGATGACGGTAGGGGTTTTGGTGGAGCTTGCTTTCCTAAAGATACAGCAGCTTTATTATACTCAATGAAGCATTATGGTATAGATTTTTCTATTTTAAAAGAAGCAGTAAAGTATAATAATAGTATAAAGGAGTTATAATGTCAGGACACTATATTGAAATTAAAGGACATAAAATATTTGGGTACTCTAGATATATAAATTTTTATTCAGAAATAGTTGCTAATGCAGAAGATGGAGATTTATTTGTAGAATTAGGAAGTTTTTTAGGACAGTCTACTGCTGCAATGGGTACTTTTATAAAAGAAAGTGGTAAGCGAATTAATTTTCATGCTGTAGATATATTTGAATTATCAGATTTTAGTGATGAACCTCATTTTGAAGTTATCAAACAACATGGAGGAAATTTTTATAAAGTTTTTGAAGACAATTTAACAGCCGCAGAAGTTAGAGACTATGTTAATCCTGTAAAGGCTACCTCTTTAGAAGCTGCTTCTCAGTATGAAGATAGAAGTATTTCTTTTTTAATGATAGATGCTTCCCATGCCTATGCCGATGTAATAGATGATATAGAGCATTGGTATCCAAAAATAAAAATGGGAGGAATTATATCTGGAGATGATTATGATTTTGAAGAAGTAGCTAAAGCTGTAAAAGATACTTGTGGAGACAATATTAAAGTGTATCCTAATACTACTTGGTGGTTTAGGAAAAACAGACTTACCTTAGAGGAGCACAGAAGTGTTGTATAAATATTTATTATCTTTATTATTAATTATTATTGGTACTCCTGTATATTCTGAAATAAAGATGAGAGAGTATAGAGATAGAGTTTGTTACGATGGGGATACTTGTTATATTATATATGAATCTTTGCCTGAAAGCTTACAAAAAATGAGTATTAGAGTTTTAGGAATAGATACCCCTGAGATAAAAGGAAAGTGTGATAAAGAAAAAGAATTAGCTTTAGAAGCAAGAGAATTTGCTAATTCTGTTTTTAAAACTGCTAAAAATATTGAATTTAAAGATTTAAAATGGGATAAGTATGGGGGTAGAGTTTTATCTAATGTTTACCTAGACGGAAAACTTTACTCAGAGTTAATTATTGCAAAAGGACTAGCTAAAAGTTATGACGGTGGTAAAAAAATTTCTTGGTGTGACTAACAATTTTAATATTAAGGAAAAGTAAATGGAGTTAATTACGTTATGGAGTCTAATAGGCTTTTTACTTGCTGCGTATGCGGTTATAGCAAACGATTCAGTACAAACTCTCGGTACATGGATGGCATCAAACAATGAGAGATTCAACTACAAAATTTTATGGGGATCGGCATCAGCAGTACTGCTAGCTACACTATGGTATGGTTGGAGTATAAATGGTGGGGATATTTCATACGGACGACTAAACAAAATCCCGTGGCAAGAGGTTCAGTGGTATCATGCTGCTGCTCCTGCAATCTTGGTTGCACTAACTCGACTTGGGGTTCCAGTGTCAACTTCATTCTTGGTTCTATCAGTCTTTGCAAGTACATTTGTTCTTGAAAAGATGTTGATGAAATCTATTATGGGTTATGGTGTCGCAGCGGCATTTGCGTATGCAGTTTGGTTTAGTATTAATAAGTATGCAGGTACATGGTTTGATGAAACTCAACCTGTCAGTGAAGATAATAAACGGTTCTGGAGAATTGCTCAGTGGGTAGCTACTGGTGGTTTGTGGTGGACTTGGTTATCACATGATATGGCCAACATTGCTGTGTTTTTACCGAGACAAGTACCAATAGACCTTATGGTTATGATTTCAGTTGTATTTGTTGCAGGGTTGTTCTTTATGTTTAGAGAACGAGGTGGTAGAATCCAACAAATTGTTTTGGAAAAACATAACACACGATACGTGCGATCAGCAACTTTGATTGACTTATTCTATTGGTTGTGTTTATACTTCTTCAAAGAGTTAAATGACATTCCAATGTCAACAACTTGGGTATTTGTTGGCTTACTAGCAGGTCGTGAACTTGCGATGGCAACTTACTTTGATAAGAAAAAAACTAAGTCAGTGTTTCCTCTTGTAGCAAAAGATTTTGGTAAAATGATGGTAGGATTAGGTACATCAGTAGCTCTTGTATTAGCAATTCACTATATTATATTGCCTGTAAGTTAAGGATTTACCATGAGATTCAGAGCTATTGTAATGCTACATAAAGGAATATTAGATAATGCAGGGTCTGCTGTAACTAATGCTCTTCACTCTTTAGGTTTTGATTCTGTTTTAGATACTAGAATAGGTAAAACTTTAGAGTTCTCTGCTTCTTCTTTTGAAGAGGCAGAACGTATGATTAAAACTCAAGTAAATGAAGTAATGGAATATTATACTATTGAGAAGTTAGAGGATTAATGATACTACAAGATATAATATTTATTAGTCCTATTATCATACTTATTTCAATAATAATCGTAGGGCCTAGTGGACTAAGAGAATGCAAAAAAAGAAAGAAAAAATGAAAATAGGATTAACTGCTAGTACTTTTGATTTATTACATGCAGGACATATAATGATGTTACGAGAGGCTAAGTCTCGGTGCGATTGGCTAATTGCTGCCTTACAAGTAGATCCTTCTATAGATAGAAAAGAAAAAAACTCTCCTATTCAAACTATAGTTGAAAGACAAGCACAATTAGGAGCTGTAAAATATGTAGACGAGGTTATCATCTACTGTACAGAAGCTGATTTACTAGACATAATAAATATGTATCCTATTGATATAAGAATATTAGGAGAAGAGTATAGACAAAAAGATTTTACTGGCAAAGATGAGTGTCGTAATCGTGGAATTGAGTTATATTTTAATAAACGTGATCATCGGTTTAGTTCTAGTGATTTAAGAAATAGAGTATGTCAAGAAATTGATAACTAATTATCTTTTAGTATGATATACCTTACTAGATTATTTAAAAAAATAATTGACAATTTAGCCTTTAATAATATATTATTAATAGTAATCTAAAAAAAGGAACATAAGATGGCTAAAAGAAAAGGTGGAAAATCTAAGGGTAATGTATCTGCGGGAATTCACTCTAATGTTAGTGGAGCTATTCGTAGAGATATGCGTAATGCGTACCTTTCTTCTGGTGAACGTATCATTAACCAAATGAAAGCTTTGCGTCAAGGAAAACGAGTTATGGTAACTATTCCTAATCCTAATACGAATGAAACTAATAAACCTTTTATTCGTGTTCCTGCTCAGCAAGCCGGTTGGAAAGTGCCAGGAGCTTCTTACGCAAAACAAGGAGCTTAGTTTTGAATTTATTTGAGTTCAAAGACGTATTATATATGAGTGTGCTTGTCTTAGCTAGCTGGTACTCTTATAAAAAAGGCTTCATGGAAGGCTTAGAGAACGGAGTAGATAAATCTTTACTCTTTCTAAATAAAAAAGGATATATCACTCTTACTAGAGACGCTAATGGAGAAATCATAGAGTTCGAAAGTAAAGATTAATGAAATATTCTGAAATCGAGCAGTATGAAAATATTGCCAAATACTATATAAATATCTCTTCTAAAGAGATCTGCAAGTTGATAGACTTTCACGACTTTGAATTAGCTTATTATAAATTAGATTGGTCTAAGCGCAGATCTTCTTCAAGAGGAGGATGGTATTCAAATAAAGGCGGTGCTGGTGTCAGCATCGCCATGAATGCTACTACAAATATAAAAAAAGGTCAAGTATCTAAAGTGCATGAATATGCTTCTTTTAAAGATTGTCCTATTATAGGTAGCATTTATACAAAAAATACAGAAGATAAAATTGCTCTACATTGTTTACATGAAGTAGCACATGCTGCTCAATATTGGGGTAAATATTTAAAAAGAAAATCAGCAGGAAATCCTCATGGTACCGTGTGGAGATCTATATATCGACATCTTAGAGTTAATATATTAAATCCTAGACTCGAAGATCAAGCTGTTTTAAAATTAGAGTATGACAAAGATATTTTATCTTTAGGAAAAGAAAAAATAAAAACTAATTTAATTAGGCAGATAGCAGCTTCTAAATAGCTAGGAGAATATTATGAAATTTAATTTTACCGTTGAAATGTTAAATGAACTTATAGGTAAAGGAAACAATGAAGTTTCTGTTTGGCATAAAGCTATGACAGAAATATTACCTAAATATGAAATTGATACTCCCGAAAGAGTTGCGGCTTTTATAGCTCAATGTGCTCACGAGAGCAGAAACTTTACTGTACTAGAAGAAAATTTAAACTATAGTGCTGCAGCTTTAGAAGCTGTATTTACTAAATACTTTAGAGATCGATCCTCTAAAGCCTATGCCAGAAAACCAGAAGCTATTGCTAATGTAGTATATGCTAATAGAATGGGAAATGGTAGTGAAAAAACTGGAGATGGTTGGAGATTTAGAGGTAGAGGTATAATTCAACTAACAGGTTGTAACAACTATACAGCCTTTGGAGAGTCTATAGGCAAAGACACAGATCAAGTAATTAAATATGTTCAGACAAAAGAAGGAGCTTTAGAAAGCGCTTGTTGGTATTGGAATTCTAGAAATATAAATAAAGCAGCGGATGCTAAAGATATTGTAAAAATAACTAAACTTATTAATGGTGGAACTATTGGTTTAGAAGATAGAAAAAAACACTATGAGCACGCCTTAGAAGTGTTAGGGGTTAAGAAAAAAGCAACTCCTCCTGCCGCTAAAAAAACTACCTCTGCAACCTCAACACCTACTTTAATACATATTCAAACAGCTTTAAAAATAAAAGCTGATGGGATAAACGGTCCTAAAACTAAAGCAGCTATAATGGCCTTTCAAAGAAGTAAAGGTCTTACTCCTGATGGAATAGCAGGACCAAAAACAATTAACGCATTATTTGGAGATTAAAATGTATGTAAGAATGTCAGTAAGCTCAAGTCATGATGACTGGCAAAGAGACTCTTCTGGTAGAATACCAGATATTGAAATGAGCATGGAATATGATTCTGGAAGAGTTCCTACAACAGAAGAACTTAAAGATTTATTTTCTAGATTCTTATTGTCTATTACTGCAGAACAAAGTTACGATGAAAATCACTCTAAAGCTACAAAAACTGGTAGGGAACTAGGAAGTGGCTAAAAAGCATAATTTAAAACAATTAGAAAATTTTGCAAAAGATTGGGGCATTTATAAATGGATGCACGCAGATAATCCTGATAAAGAGCCTGTTAGGTCTCAAAAACATAGAAAACCTTATAATAATAAATTTTCAAAAAATAAGAAAGGTTTTAAAGGAAGAAAATAATTAATGGCCGTTAATTTTCCAGACTCTCCTTCTAATGGAGACTCATTTAGTGTAAATGATACTACTTATGTATATAACGCTACTGCGGGTTACTGGGATATAACGTCTACAGTACAAGTTAGTGCTAGTACTAGTATTAATGCCCCTTCTAACCCTTCTTCCGGAGATTTTTGGTTTGATCCATCATCTCTTACTACTTATATTTACTATAATGACGGTACTAGCTCTCAATGGGTACCGGCAAACTCTGTAGGCGCTAGAGGTCCTGCAGGTCCAGGGTATCCTACTGCTTATTATTCTGCAGAATATACAAGTACTAGTACTGGAAATGTAGTTTTTAATGCTAATAGTACTCCAAGTTTAGCTTCTTATTCAATAGGAAAAGTTAATGTTTGGGTAAATGGAGTACTAAGATCTGACTTTATTGCTTCTGATGGTTCTAATGTAGAGATAGCTTTATCTACAGGAGATGAAGTTAAAATAGTAAACTTCGGAGATACAGATGTTTTAGATGTTACAGCCTCTTCTAATGATTATGCAACTTATACCTCTTTAACTTCTAATGACTACACAACTTATACTACACTATCTAGTTTAATAGATACTGTTCAATCAAATGTTACCTCAGGCTCAGGCGGATCAGGAGTGGTAGTTTATGCTACTCCTGATCTTTTGCCTTTATCGGGTAACGATGCAGGAGATCAAGCGTATGTTAGTTCTACAAATAGGCTTTATATTAACACTGGTAGTGGGTGGTATTCTATTGGTTTGGTAAATACTAATCCAAATATTACTTCAGTACAAGATGCTAATGGAGGAGTTTCGCCTTTTGTGTTGTCAAGTAGTGGGACAGCTACAGTTATTACAATAACTGCTAGCGACCCTGAAGAAGTACCTCTAACTTATAGTTACGCCGTTACAAGCGGATCTCTAACTAATGGAGGAGGTACTACTGCAACAGTAGTACAAGGTACAGGCGCTAATACTAATCAGTTTACTATTACTCCAACTACTAATGCTTCTTATGGAGGCACTTTTAATTTAACGTTTACAGTTAGTGACGGCGTAAACACTGCTTCAAGCTCTAATGGGTTTACCTTACAATTTTCTATACCAAACAGTAAGCATACTATATCCCTAATCGATGTTACAGATACTTCAGATAATAATAATATAACTGATTCGTCAACTAACAATCATACAATTACGGTAAATGGTGATGTTGAAGCAGGTACGTTTAGTCCTTATAGGCATGGTGGATATAGCACTTATTTTGATGGAACGGGGGATAGTTTAAACACCACTGCAACACAGGTAGTACCAACAACAAGTTTTACTGTAGCGGCGTGGGTTTATTTCATGGATACAACTGATGGTGGGGTTTGGGCGCAAGGTACATCAGGGCACGTTGGAAGAACTGGAGTATCTATCAGCTCTGGAAATTGGTATGCTCAAATAGGTGGCAGTGTTATTGGTACATCAACGTCAGTTAGCGCATCGCAATGGTATTACACAGAGTTGCAATGGGATGGCTCTACTTTAGAGTTTTTTGTGGATGGAAGTTCATTAGGGAGTGTCAGTGCTTCAAATACACCAACAAACTCTGCATTTTACATAGGCGACCTAGGCTCTGCTTGGAGTACCGCATATCCTCTGAACGGTTATGTCGCTGATGTAAGAGTTGTTTCTGGCACACCTTTTGGTTCTTCGATTGTACCAATAACACACCTTACCGATATAGCAAACACTTCCTTACTTACTTGTCACTTGCCATATATAGCTGATGGTTCTTCTAACGGTCATTCAATCACAATAAACGGTAACACCTCAACAAGACCCTTTACTCCCTTTAATAACTTAGAATACTCATCGGCCAATCACGGCGGGTCTGTATATTTTGATGGAACTGGAGATTATTTGTCACTACCTTCAAGCACAAGTTCATTATATCTAACCGGTGAGTTTACTTATGAATGTTGGATATACCCAACTTCAACAAGCGGTCAGATTTACGGTAACTGGAACCAGCAAACTGGGAATGCTTGGGCATTTTGGTTTAATAATGCAGGCTGGCAAAACGGGATAAAGATCTGGTTCTATAGAGGAAACTACGGTCAAAATGAAACTGGAATAGGTAGTACAACAGAAATGCCTATAAATAGTTGGAATCATTTTGCAATAACTAGAGATAGCAGTAATAACATTTATATTTTCTTAAATGGAAAAAGTTTAACTTTATCAACGTACAATCACCCAAATCTATCATGGGATAGTAGCTATAGCTTTACTAATACTGATCCAATTGGAATTGGAGGAACATCAAATTATTCTTCTTTTAATGGTCACATAAGTGATGCTAAATTTGTAAACGGAAGCGCTCTTTACACATCAGACTTTACTCCACCAACTGCGCCACAATCTTCAACCGGTTCAACCTTACATGTTAAAGGCACAGACGCCTCTATTGTTGATAAGTCTCAAAGATCTATTTTGCAATTAACTGGAGCTGTAGGCACAACAGCATCAGTTAAGTTTGCAGGAACTAAATCTATAGATTTCAGTACTATTAGTAATGATTATTATGTTACTATACCTTCTGCCAATAACGGAGGACCTGGATTCCCAGATTTATTTAGTGGTCCATGCACTATTGAATGTTGGATAAATCCTCAGCACACTCAATTAGTAAACGGCTTGTCTCATAAAATTATTTGGCAATTTACTTCTGGTAGTAGCATATTTTATTTACAACAGTGGCACACGGATGAACTAAGAATGACGGTTAGATCCGGAGGTTCAACATTCTTTAATGAAGAAACAACTGTTAAAGTTGCTCATAGTACTTGGTATCATGTGTGTTATATGTGTAACCCTTCAACTTCTGCTGCTTTATATCTAGACGGAGTTAAAGTATATCCAACAGCATTTCTTCAAAATACATACGGTACTCAAGTAGCTAATATGTCTACGGGACTTCTTAACACTTCAAGCCCAGACACGCAGTTTACTTTAGGAAGTTCTGGTCCAGGCACTCCGTGGGCTGGATATATTAATGATTTAAGAATTTCTAATTACAATGTGTATGGAAGTCCTGCAACAACCTCAAGCTTTACACCACCAACAGCCTTATTTGAAGGTTAATTTATAAAATACTATACCTACAAAGGTATCAAAAGGATAAGACAATGGCAATAGATTTTCCAAGCAATCCTAGTAATGGACAACAGATTTCAGCAGGCGGTAACGCCTGGCAATATAATAGTGCAAAAAGTGTTTGGGAAAAGATATTAACTAGCGGTAAAATTGGAGGAGTTATTACAACTTATACTAATACTAGTGATCTTCCTTTAAGTGGGGTAGCTGCAGGTACTCAGGCTTTTGTAACTTCTTCTAATGCTTTATATATTTCTAATGGCTCAGGATGGTATAGTATAGCATTAGTTAATACTAACCCTAATATTACTTCAGTGCAAGATGCCAATGCTAATACTACACCATTTACCCTAGCTACTGATGGGACATCAACTGTTATTACTGTTACAGCTAACGACCCTGAAGGTATACCATTAACTTACAGCTATGCTGTTACAAGCGGATCTCTAACTAATGGAGGGGGTACAACAGCCACTGTTACTCAAGCAGATAATGTATTTACAGTTACTCCTACTACTACAGAAGCGTATGCAGGCACATTTAGTTTAACCTTTACAGTTAGTGATGGTGTAAATACTTCTACTAGTATATCAAGCTTTACGTTAGAATTTATAACTTTAATTGAAGATAGCAGACATACAATTGTATTCTTAAATACAGGATCTAGCTCAAATATTAATATTATAAGTGACTCATCTACTAACGATATCACAACATCAGTTACTGGAGATGTATCACTTGATTCATTTAGTCCATTTAGACACGGAGGTTATAGTACATATTTTGGTAACAGCCAAGATATAGGTCAAAGTGGTTTATACGGTGGACGATATTACACTCCATCATCTTCAGATTTTGATATCGGTGGAACAGGTGACTGGTCAATGGAAGGTTGGATTTATGTTGAAGCTACACGTACTGCCGTTAACTATCCTAGATGCTTTGGTTTAGGACCAAACTGGAGTAACACAAAATCTATGGGAGTTATTATAAGAGATTACGCCAATAGTTATTTCATTACGGCATATTGGGATGACGGAACACTAGATAGAAAACTTGTTTCATCAGAGTACATACCTTGGTATCAATGGAATCATGTTTTATTATGTAGATCTGGAACAAATATTGGATTGTTTTTAAACGGAACAAGAATAGCACACAACGGTAACTATACAGCTTCCATTCAGACCGGAGATTGTATCCTATGGGGAGGTGGTAGTGGTGGCAACGACGAAGGTTATCTAGGTCATATGAGAGATTTGAGATTTATAAATGGGTCTCATCCTTATGATGCTTCATCCGCTTCGATTACTGTTCCAACTGAACCTTTAGAAGCTACATCTAACACAAAGTTTTTAGGTTCAACCGGAGGTGTACTTAACAAAGATATATCCAATAGTAATCATTCTATCACGAAACATCATCATGTATATACATCAGCTCGTTCTCCATTTGATCATTTTCCATATGACGCTACTGAAAACGGAGGGTCAATATATTTAGATGGCAACGAGTATGTTGATATGACAGATGCTACAGCACTGGATCTGGAAGGTACAGATTTCACCATAGAAGGATGGTTCTATAGGACTTCAACTAGTAGTATTCAGACAATAGCTAATTTCGCCTTGCCACATTTTACAATCATTATAAGTGTGAACAGAACAGGAGCGGGAGATACATATGTTTACATTGGTAATGGTAGTTCTTGGATTGGTTCTCCAACCATAAATTCCGGATCAAACCATCCTTTATATTTTGGTGAATGGAATCACATCGCTCTCGTAAATAATGGTGGTACAGTTACCTTATATCATAATGGCAATTCGGTAGGAACTACAACTACATTACCTACTGGAATGACCGGCAATCTTAGACTCGGCGCGTACTCACACACCTCGGGAACTGGTGAATATTTTTCAGGTTATATATCAGATTTTAGAGTATCAAAATCGGCTAGATACACATCAAACTTTACTCCACCTACAGAACCTTTATCATCTACTGGTTCAGAACTACATATCAAGGGTACAGAAGCTACTGTTATAAACAGTACACAAGTTGATAATTTTAGACCACTCGGCGTTGGTTCTATGCCTGGCGTAAATAAATTTAGCACAGATCCACAAAATAGTATCTATTTCAATGGAAGTTCAGATTATTTTACCGCTCCTACTTCTCTTTTAACATATGACGTCAACGCAACTTTTACAATGGAAGGATGGATTTATCATGAAGCTAGAACAACGGCATCAAATAACTACCATAGCCAAGCTCTTTTTGGAAAGGGTGATACGTATTTTAACTTTGGAATAGTTGGAAGCGGAGAACTACTTTTTTATCATTTTGATGGAAATCAGAGAACATTGAATAGCTCCGCAAAAATAACCCCTTCGGTTTGGACTCACGTTGCGGCGGTTGTTTCTGGTGGAACAGTTACTCTGTACATAAACGGAAAATCTTCTTTAGGAGCAACTGGTACGTGGTACGGTATTCAAGCAGCTGGTCATTCTTACGATGTTACAATTGGAAGACCTTCAACAAATGCTGCAGCTAATTACTTTAAAGGGTGGATGTCCAATCTTCGTATAGTTGATAGTGCGATATATACTTCTGATTTTACACCTCCTACTTCTGACTTAACGGCAATTGCAAATACTCAACTTTTAACTGCTCAAGGTACATCTATTCAAGACAATTCAGGAAATAGTCACACCTTAACAGCAAGTGGAACTCCATCAGTATCTTACTCTAACCCATTTGGATCTTCAAGCTCAGTATTTTTTAACGGCACTTCAGCAAGAATAGAGTGTGATCAAATTAATTGGGGCGGGGGTAATTATACTATGGAAGGATGGTTTAATTTCAGAGACACTACTGTTTCACAAGCTTTGGTGAGTAAGTTTCATGATTTTTCATATAGTCGGTCGTGGGAAATGAGATATGATAGTACGGGTACAATATCATTTATGACAAACCACGGAACAGCATATACTCTCAGTACAGCCTTCACTCCGACAGCCGGAACTTGGTATCATATAGCAGTAACTAGAAATGCTCATATTAAATACATTTACATTGATGGTGTTCGAAGTTCAAGTCAAAATGGTGGTACTGGTGGTGCTTTATTTGAAAATAATGCATTTCTTTACATAGGTGCGAGACCTAACAACACGCTGCACTTTAATGGCTACATGCAAGATTTAAGACTTAGCCCTTATGTTCGGTATACTAACACTTTCACACCACCAACGGCACCCCTGGAAGGATAAAATAATGGCCGATTTTCCAAACAATCCTAGTAATGGAGATACATATACTTCAGCTAATGTAACCTATGCTTATAATAGTACAAAGGGAGTGTGGACTATGGCTACTCCTTTTACTAGTGACGTATCAAATTTAACAGATATAAATAATTTATTAGGCACTAAATGGACAAGATTTTATTTTGATCGTGGAGGAAGTACTCCTCCCCCTTCGGGTGTTGCAAATAGTCAAAATGTAGGTAAGAACTTTGGAAGTTGGACTGAAACTACATCCGCAAATTCTGGGTCTACTTTTGTAACTCCAACTAATTCTACTTATGATCCAACACTTATAAACATAACAGTTAATTCTAATGGAGAATTTCAGTTTCCGGCTGGAGTATATGAAGTTAGTGCTTCAATTCAATTTAAAATTTATAATACTTCTAGTAATTTAAAAAAATACGATTTTTACCTTTATGGGGAATCAGGTAGTGATTGGGCGGGAAGTTATGATGAACAATTACTAGTCCCTCCAACATCACTTTTAACAAATAATGATATGATGATTAAAATGAATGGGTTGTATGTATTTGAAAATGCAACTCAAGCAAACAATAAATTGTACTTACAGATGGGAACAAGTTCAAATCCTGTTTATGCAGATATGTATCCAGACTTTGGATTTTTAGATATTAAAAAGTTAGGATAAAGGAATAAAATATGGGAAGAGTTAGAAGATTAGCAGATTTAGCAGGTGTGTTAGCTAGGGCAAGTAGTGGTCAGATTTTGTCCTTTGATGATTCAGGCGATATTCAATCTACTCCTTCTTCAAGCGGTACTACTGTTTATGCAGATATGGCAGCACTAATAGCTGCCACTGGAATGTCCGATGGAGATCAGGCATTTGTTACCGCAAATAACAATCTTTATCTCTATTCTGGTTCTGGTTGGTATAAAATTGCTACAGTACAGAATGACTCACCTAGTGCGATTACTGGCGTTTCTGGATCTTATTCACTTGCTATAGATGGAACTCCAACAGTCATTACAGCAGTTTCTACAGACCCTGAAGGATTCCCTCTCACATGGACTTATTCAACTTCTGGACTTGGTAGTATTGCTACAGTAAGTCAAGCAGACAATGTATTCACGATTACACCAAGCACTACAGAAGCGAACGCTGGAACATTTTCATTAACCATAAACGCAACTGATGGTGTC
>Ga0181568_10000186_pt1 | contig 52003 bp, 33 predicted proteins | sample 101ome_20_FD_133758 | JGI IMG/M metagenome (GOLD analysis project Ga0181568, IMG submission 133758) | Coastal salt marsh microbial communities from the Groves Creek Marsh, Skidaway Island, Georgia - 101404AT metaG (megahit assembly) | ecosystem: Environmental > Aquatic > Marine > Intertidal...
GGAGGCGAGAGCGGGGGCGAGAGGGGCCAAGGCGGGGATCGGGGGGTTGTTGGACGAGGCGAGTCGCGTCGGCGGCGAACGAGGACGCAGACCGGCGGAGACGGAGTATTACGATTGTTTAGAGGTGGCGCCGAGCGCGACGAGTGGGGAGATTCGACGACAGTATTACGTTCTCGCGCGAAAGTGTCATCCGGATAAGAATTTGAACGATCCAGACGCCAAGGCTAAGTTTCAAAAGATTGGCGAGGCGTATCAAATTCTCTCAGACGAAAAGCTTCGAGCGCAATACGATGCGCGGGGTAAGGAGGGCATGTGTGACGTGCCCATCGTCAATGCATCGGCGTTCTTCGGCGTGCTGTTTGGATCGGAACAGATGGAGAGTTTCATCGGACGATTGAAACTCGCGACGCTCGCCATGGCGGGGACGGATTTGACGCGAGAGGAACAAGATTTACTGCAGAGACGACGCGAGGCGCGTCTCGCCATCAAGTTGGCCGCCATGCTGGACGTGTACGTCGATTGGAAACCACCGCGTGGGTCGGCGATCGGCACGGAGAAAGAGCGCGGGAACGCGTTCGTGGAGATGATGAAACCAATCGCCGAGACGCTCGTCAACGCGTCGTTTGGCAAAATCATCCTGAACAAAATCGGTTGGGTCTATAAGCTCGAAGCGGAAAAGTTTCTCCACGACCCGCTCGCCGGGACCGGCACGTGGCTCAACCTCGGCCTTCGTTCGGCGGGCGTGACGATGCAGCAAAAAGCATCCACGGCGAAGAACAAATTCGCCACGCTGAAAGCCGGCGTGAAAGTGCTCAAAACCGTCGCGTCCACGGAGCAAGACGTCACCGCCGCGACGTCCGAGCAACACGCCGCCGAGCTACGCGCCAAGCAACAACAAGACATTCTTCCGCACGTCATCGACGCCCTCTGGTCCACGAGCGCCGTGGACATCGAATCCACGCTTCGACACGTATGTTCCAAGACGCTCCACGACGCGTCGGCGTCGCGTCCTCGCCGCGCGGCGCGCGCCAAGGCGCTCGCCCTCCTCGGCGACACCTTCGCTCGCGTCGCGCCCGAGACGAACGCGCGCGATCAGGACGACGTCCAGGTATTGATTGAAAACGCGATTCGCGCCGCTTTCGAGCCACAGAGATGAGATTTTTCTTCGCGCGCGCTCGATTCGTTGTAACACCAGCTCCTGCTCGGTAACGATGAATGCTGAATGGGCGCGGACTCTCGCGCGTCACACGTCGTCGCGTCGCGCGCTACCCGGACGCGATTCGAACGACGCGAACGCGCTCCTCGCATTCGTCGTGTCGAACGTCGTCGGGCGTCGTCGACGGTGCGCGAGGAGAGGCGCGCGCGCGCGGAAGGATTGCCGTTGACGATGAATCGAGCGCACCAATCGAACGACGCTCGAGACGTCTCGCGCGCGATGGACGACGCGTGCGGTGCGCCGAACGATCGCGCACGTGGCGATGAGGCGCGCGGTGACAGCGAGAGCGAGAGCGAGAGCGAGAGCGAGAGCGAGAGCACGTCGGATTCGGAGGCGCTCGGCGCGAGCTCGGCGTCGAATAGTCAGTTCCCGCCCGCGAGAACAGAGCCGAGAGAACAGAGGCCGAAGTCTCAACTCGAGTCGCACGTCATAGATCGATTGATGATGATGCCCGGAACGTCGAAAGGTGAGACTTCGTCCGATGTCGGACCTCCGATGTTCGCCGTCGGGCGTTCCAAGAGCCCGCACGGCGGGAAGAAGCGCTCGAATAGGCAAAAGCATAGCAAACGTGTGCGGCGTAAAAAGAGAATGCGCGGCCGCATCATCGCCGCCGACAAGTCGTCGCAACAAATCCAAGACGAGACCGTGACGGCTTTGACTTCGAGGCGCACGGAAAAACAAATTTTAAAGGTGAACCAGGACGTCGAGGTGGTGATTCTCGGCTTGGAAACGGTGGGGTTGTTCAAGTCGAAGTACAAGAAGACATACGTGCAAGTGAAGTGGAAACCGCGCCACACGGAGATTCGCAAGGTGTCGACGTTCAGAAGAGAAGAAACGGATAATCCGACGTGGGGTGCTCGAGGTAAATTTGTCTTTCAAGACTGCGAACCGAACGGTAAATTTGTCATCAAAGTCAAGGAAGTGCGCTCGCTGAAGAGGAAGGTTGTCGTGGGAACCGCGAAAATATCGAGTGATATAATCCCTCGCGATGGTTCCAGGGTCGACTTGCGCGTGTTACTCCAGACGGGTCTGAGCAGGAAGACCAAAGCCATCCTGAACGTTCGCATTGGTCAAGCAATTTTCGCGGAACCGGCGGTGGGTGAACAAGGTTATTGGCCTGCGATGTTGCAGGATGGCGAAATGGAATATAAGCCAGTCCTTGAAAGCACTCGGTCAATCCATGAGGTGAAGGTGCCGACGTACATCATCGTCACCGTCGTGAACGCACGCAACTTGTTCAGCGCCGACGCCTTTGGAGCGAGCGACCCTTACGTAAAGGTCGGTTTTGATTGCACGCCTCTGAAAGAGCGCTACAAAACATCGCACCGAAATAACACGGATTGCCCTGAGTGGAACACAAGATTTCTTATGCGCACGCCCGAGGGACGCGGAGGAGCCCTGGTGTTCACCATTTGGGACAAAGATTATTTCAGCGCCGATGATTTCCTAGGCTGCGCCGCCATACCGTTCGAAGCCATCCCAGCCACCGGAGACATCATCGATCTTGATTTACAGATAAAAAACAGGATCACGGCAGACGCCGCCGGAGAGGTTTGTGTGATCCATCCGCGAGCTCCGGATGACTTGGGTTTGCTGAGAGTCCAGGTTTCTTCCATCGTTGGATACGAAGCCGAAGAGATTGTCAAAACCATCAGCGAGGGTAAAATATCACGGTCTGAAGGTACTAATATGGCTAGAAATGTGCACGTTTCTCTCATCGCGGCAAGGTCACTATTCAAAGTGGATAGTGGCGCTGGTTCTTGCGACGCGTTCGCGTACATTCACATGAACACCGCGCCGAAGGATGAATTCTGCAGGACAGAAACCATCAACAACACGCTTCATCCCGTCTGGAACAATGGCCTCGGTCAAACATTCACTCTTATATCGAGGCCAGGTTGCGCAGAGGTAACTTTGACCTTGTATGACCGCAACTTGTTGTCGAAAACGTTTCTGGGAAGAGCTTCAATCCCTTTGTCTTCGTTACCGCCCGATGGCTCCTGGAAGCAGATCGTCGCTCCTCTCTACGGAAGAGACGAATATAGAGGTGATCTCATTGGAAGTTCGGACGGATCACCGTGGAATGCACCGGAGAAGGTCAAGGGCGAGTTGGTGGTTCGTTTGAGCGCCACAAAACCGCCTTTTGCAAACATGCTCAAGCCACCACCCGTGTGTGAGTCCGAACGATACATAAACCAACACGAAACGAACAAGTACCTGTACATTCAGGCTGTGAAGTACCACGGCTTGCCAATTCGGTACGCCAAAAAAAGCACGAACGCACACATTCGCATGTCCCTCAACACGCACAAGGGCATCATAGTTGGACGAGTACAGTGCAGTGTCGTCAACAACTTTGAGTTTAAACCTGAGGTGTTGATTTTACCCAAGACAAACATCAGTCGTACGTTGACGATTCAGCTGGTGTCGCAAAAGAAAATCGTGTACGGTTCCCGACTGTTAAGTCAAGTTTTGCGTCGGACCGCGAAGATCATGGGATTGTACAGTTTCATTTACAAAAGTGCTTCGGCAGACTCGAGCGTCGACGAAACTGAAAACGACGAGAATGAAGAGATGATTTCGATGGTGGATGACTACGAGGGTGATGACGATCAGAGAGATAATGGCATCGAACAATTCACCAAAGGTAACGGCATAGGATATGTACAAATCCCGGTCGCGAATCTCGCGGTGGGCGATTTACGCACGTACAGACTGAAACTTCAGCCGATGTACAAGTCGAAATCTTGGCTCCAGACAAAGGAGGACGAGCTCGGGGAGTTGGAAATCAAGCTAGGCTGTGGCTACTCCAAACACAAACCGAAAGATCTAAGAGCTGTGTCGCAAGTCGCGCGACCGTCGCTCGGGACAGTTTCTTTCAACATCGTCTCCGTGGTCGGCGATCGGACGCCGTATCAACAATTTGCTCCGCTCATCGACAACATGCTGGCGATGGGTGGCAAACATGAAAAATTCGGTCGAAATCTATACGCCACGGTCATGTGGGACGGACGTGAAGGAAACATCAAGTCAGCGCAAGAGCGCTTCAATTTCTCCGTAACCGAAATCTCGGGCGACGTCCGAGTGCTCTTCAAGTGTCCGGATTTAGTCACGGGCGGCGACCAAATTCTCGGCGCAGTGTCCATTCCACTCTCGAGCATCGTCGAGAACAGATGCATGGATTCCTGGTTTAATATCACCCCGCCAAATTCGTCGTTTCTGACAGAACGGGAAATGGCGGACCCGAACCACGCCATGTGCACGTACTTGCGATCGATGAAATATCCCAACGACTGGCAGGGCTACGCGCGCATCAAGCTTTCGTTTGAATCAAAACCAGAACTCTCTCGATGGGAATGGTACCTGAAGCAGAGACCGATGGGGCGCAAAAAGGCGCACATTCCTGACACCATCGATGGCGTGCTGGCAAACATCCAGGAGATGGTTGAGTCTTTGCTCGCGCCGATCAAAATGTTTGCCAGAGCTGCGATTTTCTTCGGCATTTCGAGACGGGACAACGTCGCGCTCAAGGTTGCTTGGTGTGTCTATCACACTCTGTGCTGTTTCATATTTCGTGGAGAAATATTGACTAGTTTCCTCCTGCTGTGGATCGTTCCTGGACTATTCTTCACCGGGTACTGTTCGAGTTTCATCGCGAATGAACTCAGGAATCAACTCTCGCCGTTTGTCGACGACGAAGACGAAATCGAAATGCTTCGCAGAGAGGTTCATACAATGGTCAAAACACGTAACAGGAAAACGCGAGAAATTAAAGATGAATGCATGGCGAATATCAAGTTGGACAAATTGCGCCAAGCCGGTCGTGATATTGACATCTCTGAAGCCTCTGTGCAAGCCGTCATGAAGCAGCGAAGATTGAAGCGCGCGCTTGCCGGCGTGAATGAAGAACTTCCGGACATTTCCCTTAGCATTTTACCGCAAAACGTCATCAACCAGACGATTGCGGTATTCACGGCGAATAATCCCGCCGAAATCGTGCTCAAGATTTTACAGAAGATCATTTGGAACCTTCTCAAGATTGTGAAAGATGCGGGTACGACGCTCGTGCGCATAGACAAAGTCATCACCTCCGGAGGACCGCGTCTAATGCCTGGCGTGTGCAAGCAAGTAGGCACTCACCTCGAGAAATTTGTGAGCGCGTCGAATCGTCCGGTGACGCTGTTGAATTGGGACGATCCGATATTGACCAAGTATTCGTTTGTGCTCACCTTTGGTCTCACCTTCGTGACGTGCTGCGTGATTTGGATTTTGAAAAAGTGCATCATCCTCGTGGACAGATACTCTTTCGTGCGTCTCTGGCACTTTTTTTGGCTCATCGGTATATTGCCCACGCTCCCGAGAGTTGGTCCTCATCTGATAAGCGTGAGCGTCGCCATCGACTACACGTTCCAACTCACCGTCGGACCATACATCGCCGTGCGACCGATTAGCCTCGACACCATCAAAGCCATCAGGGACACGCTCGCGCGCGAAGTAGAGGACGACTATCAAGGGATACGAGATGCGATCTTCAAGCAAATAAAAACGGCGAGCGAACGAGAGGACTTGCTGCGCGAGCAAAAACTTAAGAAGCAATCGAAGACGCGGTTCGCGGCGAGCTCGTCAAATCCGCTGATGTGGTTGAAATCGGCGTACAAGCGCGCGCCGACGAGTTTATCCATCGTTCACAAGACGCGCATGCGCGCTTTGATGCGAGACGGCGCTGAAGACGCCCCTGACGTGCGCATATTCCGTCGGGACGTCGACGTTGGACGAGCGGGTTTACACGCGTTTAGCAAACTTCTCGCCTTTGCGATGCAAGTTCCGGTGCGTGCCCTGCGCGCGCCGATTCGCATCATCCAGATATCCACCGAAACGAGATTGGACGTGAGCGACAGGCTCACAAAGTTATGCACGCTCAATTGGTTGCAGCCCGGTCGAGGGCGACTCCCCTTCGGCGAGCGCAGAGTGCACGTCGTCGCATCTTCGCGATCCAACGGAGCCGTCGTCACGTCTCACAGCGCCGTCGAAAAATGAAAAGTATCGCGCGCGCTTGGCGTCAACAATTACAACCCACTCACTAGCACTATACAAGATTAAGCCTTAGCACCGTAGCGACGAGGAATACATCATTCATTGTACCTCGTGATTCCAGTCGTCGGAATCCGTCCCGGCGAACGGCTCCTCCCAGTTCCGAACCTTTGGTTTCATCACGTTCCTTCGCCGACGACCCTGATCGCGCAAACCCGCGAGTTGTCCCGCCACCTGTCGACGCATCTCCGGCGTCCCCACCATGGTCACCGTCTCCTCGTCTTCGACGTCCCCGCGTTTCGCCGCCGCCGCCTCGCGCGCCAGACGCGCCAACTGCGCCCGCCACTTGGATTTCCACGTCTCCGTCTTCACGTCCTCCAAATCTCCCGTCGTCGCGTGCACCAACACTTCGTACGCCGCCTTGGCGCGCAAAAACCGCGCCGTATCCTCGGCGTCGTCGCACACGTCCGGGTGGTAGAGCTTGGCCATGCGTTTGTACGCGCGCTTGACCGCCTCTCTCGACGCCCCTCTCGCGACGCCCAACGCGTCGTAAGGAGATTCCGAGGACGCGGACGACGACGACGACGACGCGCGCGCGGTGATTCGTGCCCTAGACGACGAGGACGCGCTCGCGGCGACGCGCGGGAGGGGATGGGCGCGCGTGAGAGACGTCATCGTCTGGCGCATGGTCGTGGGCGCGCGGATTTTCATCGCTCGAAGCGTCGTCTGTCGGCGTTCGATTCGATCGAGACGCGAACGCGCATTTTTTCGCACCCTTTCCGCGGAGTGTCGCGCGCGCGCGCGCGCTCGAGGCGTGTCGGTGGCGATGGGCGACCCTTTGGTGTCGGTCGAGTGGTTGCGCGCGCGCGTCAACGACGTGCAGATTCTCGACGCGAGCTGGCACATGCCGGACCTGAAACGAAACGGCGTGGCGGAGCACTGCGCGCGACGATTGAGCGCGACGACGAGGTACTTTGACGTGGATGCGGTGTCGGACGGCGCCAACGCGGCGCCGCACATGTTGCCGAGCGCGGAGGCGTTCGCCGCGGCGTGCGAGACGTTGGGATTGACGCGCGATCGACCGATCGTGGTGTACGACACGAATGGAATGTTTTCGGCGGCGCGCGCGTGGTGGATGTTTCGAGCCAACGGATGGGACGACGTTCGCGTGTTGGACGGCGGTTTGCCCGCTTGGACGGCGGCGGGACTCGAGACGGACGAGAGCGCGAGAGACGAGGAGACGGTGCGTGCGCCGGCGCGCGCGTGCGCGAAAGTGATGGCGCACGCCGAGACTGGGGCGAAAGACTTCAAGGGCACGCGCGAGGCGTTGGTGAAAACAAAGGCGGAGATGGTGCGGAACATCGCCGACGCGACGTACCAGGTCGTCGACGCGAGGGGCGCGGCGCGTTTCCGAGGCGAGACGAAAGAGCCGCGCGAGGGCGTGCGTTCGGGACACATCCCAGGAAGTAGGAATGTATTTTTTGGTGAATTGCTCAACGAAGATAAGACGTTCAAATCGGCGGAGGATATTCGAGGCGCGTTCGAGGCGAGCGGTTTGGATTTGAGCGCCGATGCGCGACCCATCGTCGCGTCGTGCGGCACCGGCGTCACGGCCGCAATCTTAGCTCTGGCGTTACATCGATGCGGGATCGAGGACGTCGCCGTGTACGACGGGTCTTGGACAGAGTACGGCATGGACGGTGAGTGTCCCGTCGCCACCGGTCCTCCGTGACTCCCGCGCTCGCCTTACGTTTTACGAATACGAATGATTTCATCGCACATCCACACTCACATCGCGCCGACCGACGCTCACTTTCTCGGCGGCATCTGCGTGTTCGTCTCGGACGGTTTCCAACCCGGACGTCTCGGCGCACAATTCTTCACGCTCGGTCGAAACGCCGTCTCTTTTCCCGAACTTCTCGCCGCCGGGTGCGTCGCGCCCACCGTCTCGTGATCGACGTGTCCCTCGCGATCGGTGCTCACCGCCTGCGCGTAAAAATCATACCACGCGTGTTCGATCCCCAACGCTTTCGCCTTGGCGTCATCGACCTCGCATTCGTACAGCGACCCCACGCGCGACGGCTCGTGTTCTCGCACGCACCCCGCGTGCACTGAATACGGCATCTCGCGCTGTGATTATCGTCTACTCTCGCGGTATCTCTCGGTCACGATCGACTGTTCACGGGGCGTATACACTCGTTCGCGTCTCGTTCGCCGTCGTCCTTTCGCGTCGCGCGCTGCCAAGTCCCGCCCCGCTACGCTACGCTCGAACGAACGCGCCTCGTAACGTCAAAAAAACGGTTCACATGTCCGCCTCGAGAGGTCCGACCGGACGGGTGGACGAAACCCTAAACCCTCGATCTCGACCCACACCGGCGGCGAGTCACGAACCTCGAGTCACATCAATTCTATAAAATTCCATAAAACTCATACAATCAATACCTTTACACCCATCACAAAACATACGCTCGCGATCGACGACGACCCCACGCACGCACCCGTCCACGCCGCCGCCGCCGATCTCTCGCGTCCAGAGTCCCGCACACGCACGCGCGCGCGATAGATACGATGGCCGACGAACGCACGTACATCATGATTAAGTGCGTCTCTCGACGAGTGTGTCGCTCGATCGCCGTCGAACGCGCTCGAACGCGATGACGCGCCCGTCGACGCGCGATCCCGATCCCGATCGTGGTGGAAGGGTGTCGAAGAGATGAATGAATAATCCGACCGACTGACACGTCCGACGCGTCTCGTCGTCGTCACCGAACAGGCCGGACGGTGTCCAACGAGGACTCGTCGCCGACATCATCGCTCGTTTCGCCCGTAAGGGATTCACGCTTCGCGCGATGAAGATGATGAACGTGAGCAAGGAACACGCCGAGAAGCACTACGCCGACTTGAGCGCCAAGCCGTTCTTCGGCGGGTTGGTGTCGTACATGTGCTCCGGTCCGGTGGTGGCCATGGTGTGGGAAGGGAAGGACGTCGTGAAGACGGGTCGTAAGATTATCGGGGCGACGAACCCGGCGGCGAGCGAACCGGGGACGATTCGTGGTGATTTCTGCATCGAAGTCGGTCGCAACGTCATTCACGGGTCGGACGCCGTGGAGAGCGCGCAACACGAGATTGGTTTGTGGTTCCCGGAGGGCGTGTGCGAATACGAACCGTGCGCCAAGGCGTGGATTTATGAATGAGTGTGATGCTTGAGGTGTTCGCGGTCGGCGAGAGAGGAAGAGATACTTTCTCTCTCGCTCTCTCGGGAATATTCATTCATTCGCTCGTTTATATTTCTTCGGGACGCGGGACGGTTCAATTCGCCCGCGATGGTGTCTTTGCGTCGCTCGATACGTTTGTCGTGAGAAGAGAAGAAAACCATCCGTATTATGATTAGGAGTAACCCTCGTCCTCGTCCTCGTCGCGTCGCGCGGGACTCGCTCGGTTTCGGCGCAAAAAAGATGAATCCAATGCGTCACATCGCGTCGTCGCGCGTCTCGCGTCGCCATGTCGGACGCGCGCACGCCCGCGGGCGATGTCGTGGGATTGAACGTGTTCGCCCGTCGCGTCGCGTGGGTCGTTTTCGCGCTCACCGTGCTCATCGCGTGGCGGTTAATAATCGGTATCGCCACACTGGACATCGATGCGGCGACGATGAAGTTCACGCAACGGTTCACGGGCGCGCCGATGGCGCGCGCGGAGACGCGCGCGGTGGCGACGATGGTCGCGCTCGAGACGGCGGACGCGAGCGAGCCGAGGCGCGCGGGAAGAGAGGTGACGGAGAGGAAAGACGCGTCGCGCGGAGACGCGCAGACACCGAAGGACGAGCCGCCAAAGGACGAGCCGCCAAAGGAAGAGCCGCCAAAGGAAGAGCCAAAGGCGCCGACGTCGAACGCGACCGTCGACGACGTCGAGCGATTGCGCGCGTCGCTTCGAGAGATTCAGGGCATGGCGGAGGATATCGATTTTATAGAGTCGCTCGAGCGAGACGCGAACTCGACGAGTAATCCGTGTTGGACGGCAAAGGACGGCGCGAGCAGGTGTCTACCCGCGGCGTACGTCATGGGGGCGTGGCAGAGCGGTAGTGGGGAGTTGGGGGAGCGTTTACAGAGCGCTTTGGGGAAAGAAAAAGTGCGCGCGAGGGCGCCGCATTTTTGGAACGAACACACCAAGACGTTGGAGAGTTACGCGTCGACGTGGGATCGCGACGCGTTCGGCGTCGACACGTCGCCGGGAACGTTGGCGACGTCGTGGTCGGAATCCATACGATTCCATCGCGCGCACGCCACGCACATAGAAAAGTGTTGGAAGACGTGTCAAGAATTGTCGAATGCGTACGAGGACGACGCCGACGCGAAACCGTCGGAAGAGGAAGACGCGCGTCGACGCGGCACGGCGCGAGCGTCGCCTCGCAGACGATGCATCGACGGAACGACCGACGATCCAAAATCAGGGTGTTGCGGCGCGGCGAACGAATTGGATCCGTTCGAAGAAAACGGCGGGCACGGTTTGAGTTTACCGCATCTCATGCGCGCGGCGTACGGAGACACTCCGCCAAAGTTTATACTCATCACGCGCGAACCGGGCGCGCGGTTACACGCAGCGTATAACCACTACGAACACTACAAATCGAGGTACGGCGAGGGCGAGGACGGTTTCGCGGCGTACGCCGAGGAGATGATGACGATGTTCACCAAGTGCGTCGAGAGCGGTCACCCTCTGAAGGGATGCGCCAACAGGTTCGAGACGTACTCGCCGGAATTCGAAGCCGTCTTCTATCACGCCGACGCGTTGATCAAGAGCATGTACGCCGTGTTCCTCGAACAGTGGTTCGACGTGTTCCCTCGCGAACTCTTTCTCATCCTTCGCGCCGAGGACGTGTGGAGCGCCGACGTTGCGACGCGCGTCGCCGCCGCGAAACGCGCGCTCGAACACCTCGGTCTCGACGCTTCAGACGCCGTAGCCGAAAAGATGGCGTCGACGCCGCACGGAAACGATCTCACACCCGTCGTACACGACGATGCGAGCGCCATGCGCGAGGATATCCGGGCCAAACTCGACGAATTTTTTGCGCCGCACGGCCTTCGCCTCGCCGAACTCGCCGGCGACGACGCCTTCGCGTATTCCAAAGACGGACGATGACCGTCGTCGTCGACGCGTTCGAGCGCCCCGACGCACCGCGCGCATCGCGATTCATCCATATAGAGCGTCGCGACGCATCCATGTATTGTAGAGCTTAGGCATTCATTCACGTACCGTAGCGACGTCGTCTCGCTCGCAAAGACGCCCTCTCGGTGGAGAGAATCGCACCATTCGCCGACGCGGGCGTCCCGCGTACGACCGGCGCGCGCGCCCGCACTCGCACCGAACGATCACACGAGTCACACTCGACGTCATGAACACGCAGACGACGTCCCACGCCCCGAGTCCGAGCGCGCAAGAGGTGAAAAAGTTTACGCAAATCTGTCCCAAATGCGCCGTGCACACGCCGATCGTCGAGGATCACTCGAGCGGTGATTTGATTTGTACCGAGTGCGGACTCGTCATCGAGGCGCGCATCATCGATGAGTGTTCCGAGTGGCGCACGTTCGGGGACTCGGATAAGGATAAGAATGGGTCGGATCCGAGTCGGACGGTGGGAGCGACCAACGTCATGCTCTCGGGCGGCGGACTGAGCACGACGATCGGGAAAAACCCGGATGGTACGTATAATCAGACGTTGACGCGGTTACATAATCGTGGAATGAACCCTGATAAAGCGTTGATCAACGCGTTTCACTCGATCGGGGAATTCGCGGACGCGTTGGGGATGAATCGAGTGGTGAAGGATGGCGCGTGCGACTTGTATCGCATGGTGACGACGGCGCATTCGACGTTGGGGAAAGATCTCGCAGCCATGTACGCGGCGTGTCTGTACATCGCAGCGAGACAAGAGGGAATGACGCGGACGTTTAAAGAGGTGTGCGGGGCGGCGTCGGGGACGACGGTGAAGAAGATTGCGAGGTGTTACAAGTTTATTCTCAAGGTGTGCGACGGTCTCAATATGCAAATGGTGGAGCAGATGATCACGCCGGAACTGTTGACGAATCGATTCTGCGGCAACTTGGGGATGAGTGATCACGATTTCTTAAAACTGTGCTCGCACATCGTGCGCACGTTCAAGGAGTTGCGGGATTCGGAGGGGCACAAGAGCGAGAAGCAGCCGGCGTCCGTCGCGGCAGCGGCTATTTTTATCGCCGCCGTCGTCAGGGACATGCACAAGGACAAGGCGAGCCTGTTTCGAATCTCCGAGGTGAGTGGTATGGCGGAAGTGACCATTCGCACGTCCTTTTACGACATGGTGCCGTACGCGTCCAAGCTTCTTCCTCCCGCGAGCCAGGGGAAATTGGTCGACTTGTTGGCGGAGGCGGAGCGCATGCGCGCGGGGTCCACCCTGGCTCTTCCGTCGCACGCGGTGAAACAACACGCGACGCCGGCTGCGAAGTCGGCGATCGCGTTACAACTCGACGACGCGCCGCAGATCGACGTCGAAGTGCCGGGCGACGTCAAGGTAGAGATTAAGGAGGAAGTCAAGTGAGTAGCGAGGCGACGAGCGACAAAGAAACTCCATAGCAACATTAATTGTCATGACAATTTGAATCAGCCTGTGTAGCAACCACCACCAGCCTATAACTCCGTCTTGGTGAGAGACAAACGTTCGCGGAAATCCTCAACCATCTTCGGCAGACCCTCCTTGAGGGTGATCTTCGGTTCCCAACCTAGCGCCTTCTTCGCGAGAGAGATGTCCGGTTGACGACGGCCGGGGTCATCCGCCGTGTTTTCCTTGTAGACAATCTTCGCGTTCTTGTCGACGACTTCCTTGACGACCTCAGCGAGCTCCAACATGGTGAATTCACCCGGGTTACCGATGTTGACCGGGCCGATTTCATCCTCGTTATCCATGAGCGCCATCAAACCGGCGACGAGATCGTCGACGTACTGGAACGAACGCGTTTGGCTTCCGTCACCGTACACGGTGAGCGGTTCACCACGCAGCGCCTGTGAGACAAAGTTGGACACTACACGTCCGTCTTCTAACGCCATACGAGGACCGTAGGTGTTGAAGATGCGCGCGATTCGGATGTCGACGCCCTCTTGGCGATGGTAATCAAAGCACAGCGTCTCAGCCACGCGCTTACCCTCGTCATAGCACGAGCGCACGCCGATCGGATTGACGTTACCCCAGTACGACTCCTTTTGCGGGTGTTGCAGAGGATCACCGTACACTTCGGACGTGGACGTGAGCAACATTCTCGCACCGACGCGCTTGGCCAAACCGAGCATGTTGAGAGTACCCATGACGGAGGTCTTGATCGTCTTCACCGGGTTGTGCTTGTAGTGCACCGGAGACGCCGGGCACGCGAGATGATAAATTTGGTCCACCTCGACCAGCATCGGTTCGACGACGTCGTGACGAATGAGCTCGAAGAAAGGATTTTGCAAGTGGTGCATGATGTTCTCCTTGCGTCCGGTGAAAAAGTTATCGGCGACGATTACGATGTTTCCTCGCTCCATGAGTCTGTCGACCAAGTGCGAACCGACGAAACCGGCGCCACCGGTGACCAAAACGCGAAGTCTCGTCGCCTTGGGAATCGGCACCGGCATCATCTTTTCCACCGTCCCGCGACCGAGCGGTTCCGAAGTCTTCGACTTGGACGTCGCGGTCGCCTTATCCGTCTTGGACACCGCGATCTCCGCCACGGACGCGCTCGATTCCTTCGCCTTCGAGTCCTTCGAGTCCGTCGCCACGGCGTCGACGACGTCCTCGTCCTCGGCGTCCGCGTCCGTCGCCTCGCCCTCGCCTCGCTGTGCAATCTTTGAGACGTCGCGAGCCGACGCATCCGCGCCCGTCGCGGCACCCTCATCCTCGTCCTCGCCCACCGCGCTCGACGACTTCGCGTCCGCGTCCGCGTTCACGGTCGTCTCCAACCGTCTCGCCCGCGAATCCTCGCTCGAGACGTCGTCCCGCGTCTTCGCCGGCGTCCCGACCCGTCGCTCATCGTATGTCCCAGCTTCGCGCGCCACCGCCCCGCTCCTCGCCCCGCTCGTCCCCGTCGCGAACGACGATGCGATCAGCGCCAAGACCACCAACAGCACGGCCCCTCGCGCGCCTCGTCGCGTGCGCATGACGCTCGTTCCGCAACCGATGATCTGTTTCAAGACGGCACCGATCGTCGTCGACGCCGACGCGCGTCCGTCCCCTCTTCGTCCGCGCGCGATCGGGTCGCCTCGAAGCGGCCTTCCCGTGTACACGCTCGCACCGGCGAACGCGCTCGGCATGCGCGCGAGTGGGGACGAGACGCGGATAACGCGGGGACCCCACCCGGAATTTTTCCGGAAAACGCGCCGACGGCTGGGTCGCGCGCGTTTGGATGCTTGACCGCGGCGCGCTCGGACGTCGACGCGGGGTGACGCGGGGTGCGTGAGCCGCTATTATACATGACAATTCAATCACGCGCGCGCGGGGTGGGAAGAGGAGGACTCGGCGTCGGTAGGGAGCAGACGGTCGTCGTCGGCGGTTTCGGCGCCGTCGGCGGTTTCGGCGGTTTAGGCGGTTTCGGCGCCTTTGGCGTCGGACTCGGCGGTCGGGAAGGCAGACAGTTCGACCTCGACGACGCCGTCATCGTCGGTGGCATCGGTGGCATCGGGGCGACACGGTGCGTACGGACGGTCCGGATCGACGCCGCCCGAGGCGAGCTCGGCGTCGGCGCGTCGGACGGCGAACGCGAGGTAGACCGCCGAGCACGCCGCGGTGTAGACGACGTATCGAATCCACGCCAAGACGCCGAGACCAGCGATGAGGACGCACGTGAGCAAGACACCGAACGCCGGAAGGAACGGGACGAACGGAGTGCGAAACGTCTTCGGCGCGTGATCCATTGGGAGGGTGAGGAAACTCGCCGTCGAGGCGACGACCCCGGCGAGCGAGACGCCGCCAAACCAAGAGAGACGCGCTCGGGCGCGATAATCGATCCCGAACGCGAGGGAGGAGACCAAGAGCGCGGCGGCGCGACGGAACGCCGGCGCGCGCTGCGACAAAGACGCGCGTCGAGGCGCGCATCGACTGACTATGAGTCCCAAATTGACGCCGCAAAAAATGCTCAGCGTGCCGATGGAGACGAGCTGCGCCAAAATGTCAATGTCGAGCAACACGGCGAGAACGCCGGTGACGACGCCGCTGAACACGGAGGCGTTCGCGGGCGTGCCGTACTTTTCGCTCACGCTCGAGAACCAGTTCGGGAGTAAACCGTCGCGAGCCATGACCATGAAGATGCGCGGCTGTCCCATCATGGATAACAGCAGCGACGTCGTGATGGCGGCGACGGCGCCGATGGACACCGTGGACGCGATCCATTTCATACCGTAGTGCGAAAACGCGATCGCAAACGGTGCGTGCACGTCGATGTCGCCGTACGGAATCATTCCCGTGATGACGATGCACATGAGACAATACAGCGTCGCGCAAATGCCGAGCGAACCCAAAATGCCAAAGGGTAAATCCGCGCTCGGATTGGCCACCTCCTCGGCGCACGTTGCCACGGTGTCGAACCCGACAAAGGCAAACACGACGACCGAGGCGCCGGATATAATTCCACGCATGCCGTTCGGCGCGAACGGCGTCCAATTCGAGGGATGAATCTCCGTTGAACCGGCGATGAGGACGACGGCGACCACCAACAGACTCGCGTACGTCACCACCGCGTTAAACTTTGCCGTCTCCTTCGCCCCGATGACGAGCAACACCGTCATCCCGAACACAACCAAACCCGCTATCATGTCTATCTCTATGAAATTCTCAAATATCGTCGCTCTGACGCTCGTCGGATGAATTCCGAACGCCGTCGTCGCGTACGACGTCCAGCCTCGCGCAATCGCCGCGCTCGCAATGGTCAACTCCAACGCTAAATTACACCCCGTGAGAAGCGCCGCGTACTCACCGAACGTGGCGTACATGTAATTATACGCGCTCCCAGCCACGGGCATCGCCACCGCGAACTCTGCGTACGCCAATCCCGTGACGGCGCTCGTCAGCGCCGACAACGCGTACGAAAAAACCACCGCCGGTCCCGCGTGATCGTGCGCCACCGCCCCCGTGAGCACGAACACGCCCGCGCCGACGATGCCACCGACCCCCAGCATCGTCAGATCCATCCTCGTCAATACCTTGCGCAGCGCACCCGCCGTCTCGACGTCGGCGCGCGCGCTCGTCGACGCCTCGCCCTCGCCGCTCGCCAACCTCGACGACTCCGTGCGCAATCCCGCGCGAAACACGGCGTCGCGCGTCTCCTTGGAGGCGAAGAAACGCACGCATGACGTCGCCATGACGCTCGTCGCGCGCGAGACGACGGCGTCGCGCGTCACGGATCCAGTCTCGGACGCACGATGCGTGCGATTATCCACCACCCGCGTCGCCGACGCGCGAAGACGGCGACCGCGCGGTACACGAACGCGATCGAGATGCGCGGCGCGATCGACGGCGAGACGCGGATCGCGGTCGACGCGATCTGCGCGACGCGGTGTGCAGTGGACACGTGTTACAAAATTACAAATTTAACGCCGCGACGTCGTCGACGACAGTCTCGAGCGCGCCGGCGGTACCGGAGAGCGCGCAGACGACGCCGACGACGAGTATGGTGTAATTGAGGTATTTTTCACTCTCATCGAGATCGTCACCGAACATTCGGAGGTAACAGAGCGAAGGGAAGAGGACGCTGACGACGAGCGTGAGAACGCAGCCGATGAGAGACATGCCAGCGCCAAAGAATGGAAGTTTTATGGCGAGATAGAGCGCAGTGACGCCGAGACCCGTGCGTAAGAGTCTCGAAACGAAGGCATCGGTGGATGACGCGCGAACGCGAAGGTCGAAGAGACTCTCGGCGCCCTTGGCGACGGGATCGAGCGTCAACGCGAATTTCGCAAACGGATTGACGGTTGTCAACGCGAAGGCGAGCGTGGCGAGCGATCCCGCGGGAAGGCTCAGGGTGACCTGATCGGCGACTGCGTCGCCGAATAGACAGTACCCCGCCACGCCAAGAGCGAGGCAGTTGAGAGCGACGATCCCGTACGAAGCGTCCAACATTTCTTCGTATTCTTCCGGTTGTTCCATGGACGAGTAAATACTCGGAAACACCGCGTGTCCGGCGAAGACGAAGGCGAGCAGACCAAAACTCACCGGGAACGTCGACGCGTGCACAAATGCCGTGTGATCCGTCGCCGCCTGCGGTAACGCACCGCCGGATGCGACGACTTGGCGAAAGAATTCGAACGAGATGACGCCGGTGACGCTCGTCGACGCCAGCAGACCGAGCGTGCCGACGTACGATAGACTCGACAAATCCAACAGCCACGTCGTCGGAATCATGACGGCAGCCGCCATGCACGCCAACATCTCTTCTTGGCCCGGCATGTGAAGCAGCTTGGCCAAGTGGTCGCCCTCGAGAATGAAGAAAAGTCCCGCCGTCCCGACGAGTTCCGTGTACAAGACGCCCGTGATGAACGCTCTACCGCGCTTCCCGAAAGCCGCTTCACCTATGTCCTCGTACGACAGCAACGGTCGCCTCGTCCCGTAGTCGATCGCATCCACCAAATCACCGTCGATACCTTCGTAGTCTCGTCCCCAAGATTCGTCCTCGTCCGCGCACTGTTCGTCTCCGCACACGCCCGTGTTCATCGTCAACTCTGCCGCGCCTCGACCGCCTCTCGCCTCCATCGACCGCTCGTTCACGGGAAGCGATCCTCGACGCTGACACTCGATTAAAATTTTCCCAGTGTAATTCGTCACCACTCCCAACACCGCCAACACGACCAACCCGCTCCACCCGGCTTCTCGAAGCGCGTACGGAACGCTCAGCGTGCCGACGCCGAGTAAAATATTCGTCGCGTTCGCCCGCGCCTGCGACGTCCCGCACGTCCCTCGCGCTTGCTCCATTATCCCTTTCGACCGAATCTCCTTGAGTCGTCTCGTCGACGTCGTCGTCTCGTCGTCGTCTCGTCTTTGTCTCGGCGTCTCGGCCCGCTCTGACTCCATCACCGCGCTCGCGCGCGCCCCCCATCGTCCACTTCGCCCGTCGTCCGCGCTCGACGACCTCAAACATATCCGCGCGCTCGATCTACGTCGCGCGATCGCGTTTCCTTCGCTCGCGCGCGTCGACGGCGTCGACGATGGATGTCGCGATATCCACACTTTCCCCGAGACGGCACGCGCGATCGTCGACGGCACCGCCTCGACGACCGACGCGCGCGTCGGTGTCGATCGCACCATCGCACACGTCGTCGTCGCGCGCGATCGCGCGATCGCGCCCTCGGCGTCGCGACGTGCCGTCGAGGCGGTGCCGTCGCGTCGCTTCGTCGTGCGCGTCGACCGGCGAAACGTCACTGTGACGTCGTCACACCACGCATCCACCCTTAAAAACATCTCGTATACGACAACTTACACCATATTTTATCTCTGTTTTTATCCAATCATGATGGTATCCGATACCGTCGCGTTCGTATCGCACACTCTTGGGGTTTTCGAGGTCCTCGATGGTATATTTTTTATCGTACACGAGGATGAGTTAACGCCATCCATGTGTGTAAAATTTAAATCCCTCGCGCCCGCCTGGCCGCGCGCGTCGACGCGATGGACGACGAGGACGACGCGAGACCGCGACCGACGTCGCGAGCGCGACCGACGAGCGCGAGCGCGAGCGCGTGCGCGTGAATCTTTGTGAGTGAATCGTCGAGCGCGACGCGACGCGAGGACGAGGACGACGACAGATCGTCGATTCGGTGGATCGACCGCGTCGAGAGATCTCTCTCGCGCGCGCGTCGTCAACGCCGTTCCGAGACGCGCGAGCGCGGAGACTCGTCATTAGACAACGCGTCTCGACGGACGCGCGAGGATGGCGGCGAGGATGACGACGGTGGTGGCGATGACGGCGGCGACGCGCGCGAACGCGACGCGCGGGACGGCGGCGACGCGCGCGGCGGGACGAGGGTCGACGCGCGTCGCGAGAACGCGTGCGAGCGCGCGCGCGGGTGATGACGATGTGGACGTTCGTGATGATGGACGCGATGGGATGACGGAGCTCACGGATGCGTTCGCGGGGATGGGTCGAGAGGCGTACGACGACTTCGCGGCGCGCGGGGACGAGGCGTTCGGCGAGGACGCGAGCGAGGAGGACGTGAACGGTGGGCGCGGTGGAGGCGTGAACGGCGTGAATGGATCGGGGTCGAGAGTGTCGATCGCGGAGGCGACGCGCGCGTACGAAGATGAGAGCCAACGGGAGGCGGAGAAGAAGCCGCACGTGCCCATGGGCGTGTTCACGCCCGAGGCGCAAGCCATCATGAACACTCGTCGCGAGCGGGAATCGGACCGATTCGAAGACGAGGACGGTGCGCACGAAGACCAATTGCCGGGCGTGTACGCCGGCGGTCAGGGATGGACGGGCGGCGGGTTTGATTCTCCAGAGGGCATGATCGCGTTGCCGCTGTCGTATTACCAAATTTTGGGTCTCACGGCAGCGCGCACGACGCCTAACGCGCTCCCGCGCGCGGCGTTGGCCGTCATGGACGCACCTCTCACCGAGGGATACTCGGCGTTCATGCTCGAGCAGCGTCTGTCTCTCATCGACGAAGCCGTCGCCGTGTTGAAGGATGAAGACGCTCGCAAGCAACACGACGAAGATATTCGCGAGGGTATTCTCACTCCGGTCGAGCCCGAGCGCGCGGCGGCGGCGCTGTGCTTGCTTCAAGAGGCTGGCGAATACGAAGCCGTCTTGGAGTTTGAGCACGTCGTCGCGCAGTGCGCGCGTGGACGTCGCCACCGCCGCGACGTGGCGCTGACGGTGGCGCTCGCGTTGTGCGAATACGGTCACATGGCGCTCGTGGCGAACCCGCCGAGAATCGCCGAAGGGTGCGAACTGATCGAGATGGGCTCGAAAACGCTCTCCGCGGTGGGTACCAATTCGTTCGCCCCCGAGGTTCGTCGCAACATCGCGATGACGTATCACGATATGGCTCCCGCGTACGTGCTCGAATTGCTCTCCATGCCGCTCGAGGCCAAGGCTGAGCGCACGTTGGGCCTTCGCGCGCTTCGCTCGCTTCTCTGGACGAAGGATCCGTCCCAGGCTCTCGAGAAGCGCGCAGCGTTCATGGAACAAGCCAACGAACTCTTGACGGCGCAGGAGCAAATGGCTCTCTTCATCGACGCTCCCGAGGACGTCCCGGCTGATTCAGACGAGGTCTACAAGAGTGCTCTCGCGCACGTCGTCGCCGGCGTCATAGAACGCAAACCGATGATGATCGCCGACGCGGATGAAATCTTTGATCAAATCCAAATCGCGTCCGAGCACTCGGACCACATCGGTCACTTTTCCGACGTCGGCGTCGAGCGCGCCGTCTGTCAGCTCTTGCTCGGCCAGATCGAGGAGGCTGAACACTCGCTCGGCCTCTACGACGGTTCCGCCGATCCCGATCTCGTGCAATTCATCGAAGACAGATCGCCGCGCGGTGACTACGTCGAAGGCATGTGCGCTATGGCGGATCAGTGGCTCGTCGACGTGGCGTTTCCGCTCTTCCGCGGCGCTGCGGAACAAGGCGTGCCGACGTTGGAGGAATGGTTCGCCACCCCCAACGTGCAAGGCTTCGTGAGTCGAACGAACTCGTTTGCCGTCATCGTGCGCATCCAAGGCGTCATGGAAGCCGCCAAGCGCGCCATCGTCCGCGGCGTCGAGTCCATCACGACGGCATTCACGCCGACGCCGCCCGCGTTGCAATTCGGCGTCTCCAACGCGCAACGCAGAACCATCGCGGTGGCGAAGATTGGCGTCGTCGCCGGCGCCGCCTTCATCGCGAGCGGTCGCGGAGGTTTTGCCGCGCCCGCCGTACCCAAGATTCAACCGTTCGCGCCCGTTCACGCCGTCGTCGGTTCCACCGGCGCCGCCCTGTCCAACATCAAAATGCCGAAGATTGACGTCAATACGTCCACCCGCAAGAACGCGCGACGCGAAGCGTCCAAACCGCGCGCGCCGACGCCGCAACCGACGACGATGGATTACGCCACGGCTGAGCGTCTCGTGCGCAAGTGGCAGACGGCGAAAGCACAGGCGTTGGGGCAGAGCCACAACACGCGTCTCTTGGAGGGAATTTTGGACGGGCCGATGTTGCAGCAGTGGACGACGCGCGCGAACGACGTCGCCGCGCACGGTTGGGCGTGGGAGTACAAGCTCAATAATCTTTCGGTCGATTCGGTGCAAGTGGTCGGGGCGAACAAGGTGCTCGTCGAGACGACGCTCACCGAGGTTGCCGTGTTGAAGGATCGAGCGAGAAACGAACCGGACGACGTGTACGAGAGCACGTATCGCGCAAAATACGAACTCAAGCGCACGGAATCCGGAGGCAAGCATAGTTGGCGCATCGTCGGGGGCTCAGTGATGTATTAGGAGTTTGACAGCGCGCGGATATCTTTGTAACGCTACTTAATTTAAATGTCAAAGAATGAATGTTTGTCTGGCGACGTGGCGAACGCTGTCATGCGTTTTCGGCGTCAAAGTCTCGTTTGACTTGTCGAGCGAATTCCCACAGGTACGCTTCGCCTCCGATGTGCGTGATGTGGTTCAAAACGTCGACGTGACTACGATTCGGTGAGAGATCAATGCGTCCCGCGCCGATGACGGTGACGCCGTGATCGACGTCGTCAGCCATCTGTTGCAACTCCTTCGGCCCGACGCCGCTCGTGCTCATGAATCCGCGCAAGTCATCGTCTAAATCCGCCTCCTCTCGTTTCGATTGCATGAAGAAGCAAAATTTCTCCGCATCCTTCTTACTCTCAAAGGCGACGATGTGAAACCGATCGTGCGGACGCGCGCGTTCCGGAATGTTATCGGGAACCATTTGCATGGAGAAGAAGCGCGTCGCTCGCTCCGAACTCTGCGAGACGGTAATCAAGTTCAACGCGCGCGCCTGTCTCCACCAATACGGATCGAGCAACTGCGGATGCTCCTCATCCTCTTCCTCGGCCAACGCCTCCGCCTCCACGGGCGCGAACTCTTCGCCGAACGTGTCCAACACGTCGGCGTACTTTTCTAAAATTGCCTCCTCGGTGAACCGACCGCTCGCGATGTCCACCTCCATGCGTCGCATCGCCTCCACGAGTTCCGGCGGGTACTCCTGCGCGCAATCGGCGGTCTCTTCCGTGGCTTTGTCCTCCACCGTCTCCGACGCGCGCTCGTCGATCGGGTGATCGACGCTCTCCTTTTTCAACAAACCGTTGAGGTACTCGTTCGCCGGCACCCACTGCGCGCTCGCGCCCGCGATGGGTGGTTTCTTCTCCCTCGCCTCGCGCGCCCGTCGTCTCGCCGCGAGTTCGTTCTCAATCTTCTCCCCTTCGTCCACCACCGCCTCGCCCTGGTCGCCCCCCTTGACGCGCACGCGCTCTTTCCACTCCTCGGCGCGTCGTCTCGCCTCGGCGCGCGCGCGCACGCGTCCCTCGATCCTCCGCACCTCCTCCACCGCCGCCGCCGCCCGCGTCGCGTTCCGTTCGTTCGGTGCCCCTCTCGCGAGATCGACCGCCAGTTCCATCACCTCCCTCGCCGCCTCCAACACCTCCAGATCGGGATCTCGATCCGGATCTCTGTCCCGCGCGCGTCTTCGTCTGTCGCCCTCGAGCGCAAGCGTCGCGAACGTCGCCGCGCTCGTCACCGCCACCACGATCGCCGCGGTCGACATCCCGTTCGACGATCCGGGCGCGGACTCTCCGACGCCTCTCAACGGCACCGTCTCCAGACGCGACGGCGATGGCGCGACCGAGACCGAGACCGAGCCGTCGTCGCGCGTCGCGTCGCCGCGCGCCGGCGGCGCCAACGCGTCCGCGGACGCCCCCGACGTCGTCGCGTCTCGAGACGACGCATCGAACGGAGTCAGAGACGGGGAAGACGATGACGGAGACGTCCTCGACGCGTCCTCGTCGCCGCCGTCGCGCGCGAGAGACGCGGCGGCCGACGATGTCCCTCGTCTCGACCAGACACCGGCGGCGCGACGCGTCCCGACCCGCGATGCGACGCGCGCCGACGCGCGAGACGACGACGCCGACGCGAGTCTCGCGCGCGTCGGCCTCGTCGGCGTCGGCGATGTCGCCGCGCGCGACATGCCGAACGACACAGGCGGCCGCGAGTGAGTGAGTGCCGCGCGACATTCATCGACACGCCGGGACGATGCCGCCCGACGCGCCGCTCGACAGCGCGCGAGAGATGGCGGCGCGAGACGCGCGAATCGCGACATCAGATGCGATCAGACGCGCGAAAGGGGGCGACGACGCGAGGAGGACTGGTGTTGGAGAAGTTCGCATTTCCGCCGATTCTGTAGAAATGACGTCACCGACGACGCGCAAAGACGCGGTCGCGGGATCGCCGTCGATGACAACGTCGCGAACGTCGACGACGCGCGTGACGCGCGAACGCGAGGATGGGTCGACGCGAAAGGTGGCGGAGACGATCGAAATGTTTGAGGCGAAATCGGCGGCGACGCCGGGGACGCCGAGGACGCGCGCGAGAACGGAGGAGACGGCGTCGCCGATGCGCGCGGTAGATTTGGAGCGCGCGCTCGTGGGTGCGTTTGAACGGTTCGGGAGTTTCGGGAGGAGGAAGGGCGGCTCGAGCTCGACGGGGGGCGCGGGGACGCCGGCGTCGCCGAAAATGGACGGGACGCGATTCGCGAAATTAGTCAAGGAGGTCATCTTCGCGGGCGAGGATGTGGAGAAGCTTCGATTGGCGGAGATTGCGTTCGCCAAGCGCGCGCAGTTGGCTCGACACGTCGATTACGAGACGTTTCGACAGTTGATTTTGGAGGATTGCGTCGAAATCGCGGGCGACGGCGCGACGGAAATCTCCACCGCCGCCAAGCTCGTGGGCGTCGTGCCAAGCGTGGGCGCCGCACTCTCGCCGGGGAAGTGTCGTTTTCACGACGACGTGCACGCGTACACGGGCGTCGCCGCGGAGAAGCACGGATTGGATCGATCTACGAGTCGAAGGAACGCCGGAGCGCAGACGGCGTCCTCCGTCGACGGCGATAACATCGACAGCAGCGGTCTCTCGGACGGCGCGCGCGCCATCGGTGGCGTCGACGTGGCATCACTTCCGGAGATCACGGGTTTGTTCTCCGCGTTCGAGTCCTTCTTGCAATTCAGTCCCTCGCAGGCGGCGCTCTCGCTCCCGCGGTGGCTCAAGGTGTGCGAAGACGCGAGCCTGTACGACGATGCCGGCGCCTTTGACGCCACTAGCGCTGGCATCGTCTTCAAGGCCGTGTCCCAAGCCAACCACGCGCTGGATTTCAACGATTTCAAGCGCGTCCTTGCCCTGGCGTCGAGGAGAGTCGATGTCTCGTACGTCGACTTCGCGTCTCGCGTCGCCGCCGCCGAACCCGTCGTTCGCAGCGCCGCCGCCGACGTCGTCTCCCCGCACCGCTTCCACGACGACGATTCCACCTACACTGCCACCCACAGGGCCACGCACAGGGATAAAGTCTTGACTCCGAGAGCGCTCAGCATTCGCAAACGCGCCGAGTCGATGCGAGCGTCTTCGCGCGACGAGGGCGGCGACTCCGCGTCCGCCGCGTGAACGCTCGGAATCTCATCGTCGACGCCGACGACGGGATTTCCCATCTACTTTTTAGCACGCTCGCACGATATGTATTCACGTGTCCACCGCTCTCTGTCCCGAGAGCTCGACGCGGTTCGACGACGACGCCGTCGCGTCAACCCTTGACGAGCCCGCTGTAATCCAAACGAACCCCACACCGCGCCCATCCGCACACACGCGCGCGCACAGGTACGACGGCCGACGACGCGAGAGACGAACGATGCGCGCGCGCACCGCGCGCTCGAGACGACCGTCTCGACGCGCGACCGCGCGCCATCCGTGGTCGTTCGGGAGGCGATGACCCTAACCGTGCTTGATGTCCCCGACCGCGCGCGCGACGAATCGCGGCGACGCGCGCGCGGGGGAGACGCGCGACGCGACGCAATGCGATGACTGACGAGATGCATCGTCGATGACGCGCGCGCAGATGATTTACGAAACCACCTCGGCGTTGTTTAGATCTTTCTTGAAGTCGTCCCGAAACGAGGACAAGTTCGCGCACCAGGGCAAGCAGCGCTCGGGACCGGGCGAGAAGGCGTCGGCGAATAAGCCGGTGATGGATGATTAATCGCGCGATTTTGGACGTCTGATTGAGCGAGCGAGCGAGCGAGCGAGCGTGAGGATGGCGGAGGGAAATCCGGCGGGCGGCGGGTGCGTCGTCGAGACGGCGGAGCCTCACTTGAAACACGAAATGTTCGTCTCGAACGTGCGAGGGGTGGACCTGGCGTTTCAGGTGTATCACTTACACGATCAGATATTCGCGTACGTGGGTGGGGAAGACGGTAGATTTGATGAATGCGCGTTCGGCGTCAAGGCGCGCGCGAGCGCGGGGGGCGGCGGCGTGGCGACGACGACGCTGCTGGGATCGGAAGCCTCGGCGCGCGCATCGAGCGATGCGGCGAGGCGATTAGCTTTACGATCGGGTAAATCCATCGTGATGAGCATCAACATGCCGGCGGGCGCGGAGGTGCTCCAGGGTGAGGCTGAGAAGGTTTTGATTCGGTACTTGCGCGAAACCAAAGAGTTGGAGAGCGACGTGAAAGATCTCGAACGCGCGCTCGGCGCCATGTGACCGACGCGGCGAGATGTAATCGAACGCAACGCCCGAATCTTGTCTCATCGATCGCGCACGACGGCTCGTTTGCGCACGACGACTCGTAACGATTCGTTCACATTTTAATGTTTTACAGTTTTACAATTCCTCGATTTTCTTCTTCGCGCCGCGTCTCGTCTTCGGCGCCTCGTCCCTCCCCGTCTCCGTCAGCGCCACGCCCGCCTTTTCCGCCGCCACGCGCACCGCGCGTTCCGTCTTCAAATCCACCACACCGAGTCCCAAATCCTACGCGCGCGCGTCGTCGTCGTCCGTCAGTCGTCGTCCGTCGGTCGTCGTCCGTCGGTCGGTCGAGCTTTACAAAAGTAACGACATGTCCCCACGTTGTGTCGCCGCGCGCGCGTCTTCTCGCGCACCATCTCGATCCGTGCCTCGTCCGGATCCTCGGATGACGTCTCCACGCACACCTCCGCCGCGCTCTTCCCGCGAAGCGCCTCGTTCGCGCGCTCCATCGTCGGTAGAAAGGTGGCCAATCGCGCCAAGAGCGGGCTCGGCGTCGTCGGCGTGATCGTCGGCGGCGTCCCGGTCCCCGCGCGCGACGTCGCGTCGTTGGACGCGCGGGTGCGATCGATGACGAACGGATTCGCGGGTTCGTCGTTTATCTCTAATCGCTCGCGCGGGCGCGCGTCCGACGACGGGTTCATGTCGGGACGCGGCGACGAGTGACGCGACGCCGAGAGACGCGACGCGCGCGACGATGAGTCGCGACGGACACGCGATCGCACACGATGCGATGTACGTACGTCATCGCGCGGTGTATTCCGTGGGGGTCGCCTCGCGCGCGTTTCGCGCGTCGCGCGCCGACGCCTCTATCGACTACTCGGCGACTCTTCGCGCGACGTACAACACCGGCGCCCCTTTTCTATTCAACACCCGTCGCTCCACCACCGTCCACGATTTCGCCGGCAGCGCCCCCAACACCTCTCGAACGCGCGCGTGTTCCTCCGCGCCGCCCTCGTGTTTCACGTACGCCACGACGGTGACGACGCCCCCGACTCTCGCGCACGCGCACGCCGCCGCCACCGCGCGAACCGTCGTCGACGCCTCCGTCCGTCGTCGTCTCGCCCGAACATCCACGTCCGCGTCGCCCGGCAAGTATCCTAAATTAAACATCACCGCCCCGAACGACCTCGGTCGCGTCCTCGCCAGCTCCTCGAGCGCGTCGGCGTGACACCGCAGCGAGAAGCGCGCGCGCGTCGACGCGACGCCCGCGCGCTCGAACGCCGCCGTCGCGTCCGCGATGGCGTCCGGCTCGACGTCGAAGCCGAACACGAGACCGTCGCACATCGTCGTCGCGCACGCGAGGGCGTCGCGCCCGCGACCGAGCGTGGCGTCGATGACGTCGTCTTGGGGCTCGAGCGCGCGTTCCCACGCCTCGCGCGCCCACGCGACGACGTCGGCGTCGCGCGTCCAGGTGGAGACGGCGCCCGAGACGCGTCCTCGTCGTCTCGCGGGCGCGCGAGAGAGAGGCGCGCGCGCGAGGGGCGCGCGCGTCGTCGTCATCGTCATCGCGCTGCGGTAACCGTCGGACAGTGGGGCGCGAGACCGCGACGCGAGCGCGCGTCGATGCGCGTCGCGACCGCGGGGCTCGACGCGTCGTCGCGTGCCGTCTCGTCGAGTCGCGCGCGATGCGACAACGGCGCGTTCGAGCGACGCGCGCGACGAGGACCGCGCGTTCGAGCGACGCCCCTCAGAGATGTTGACGGTGACGATGACGCCGTCTCGTTCGCGCCGAAAGTGGACGCGCGCGCGACCGTGACGTCGCTGGTCATCGGCGCGGCGTTTTTCATCGTCAATCGCCGAGTCGCGGGCGCGGTCGAGGCGAGACGCGCTCGAGAGGCGCTGGAAGAGGAGCGACGGAAGATTTCTCTGGAGCGCCTCTCGGGGTCGGCGAGCTCGGATGATTTGGACGCCGTGGACGCGGCGTTGGAGAGCGCGTACGAGCGCGAGGCGTCGGCGAGGGAGATGTTTGGCGGTGCGGTGCGCGTGCGGATGCCGCAGCCGCTCGGGAAACCGCTGAAAGAGGTGGCGGAGGAGGAGAAGCGCGTGGACGAAGCGAGCGGGCGACGCGCCGCGGCGAACGCGGAGGACGAGGAGGCGGCGACGACGCCGCCGTGGTGGATGACGAGCGTCAGTGCGATCGTCTTGGTGCTCCTGACGTGGAGCGCGGTGGGATTGGGGAGCGTCGATCGCGTGGCGAACGCGCCGGATTTGACACCGGAGGAACTCGAGCGGTTTCGCGCCGGCGGGTAGGGAGCGCGTTCAGTGCGTTTTATTTTAGGCTATGCATGACACATTTTTTTACAACACACGCCGCTATGGTGACTTTAACTATAGATTGTAGTGAGAGCGCTACTCGCTATTCATTTGATTCTGTTCTTTCGGCCGAGAGATTATTTCTAGCGCGTCGACGGCGTTGGCGAGCGGTTCGACGGAAAAATCAAAGACGCCCTCCGCCACCGCGCACGCCGCGCGCGTGCGCTCGATGACGGTCGCCATCTCTCCCGCATCCGCGCTCAACACGTTCCCACGAAGCGTCTGACACGCGTCGATCCACTCGCGCTCGACGTCGTCTCGAGAGACGACGTCGGGAAACGTCTCGACGGCGTGCAGTTGACACGCGAAATATCCTAGAGCGTTGTCCAATTCTCGGGTGGTCGCCGTCGCGTCGCGCGACGCACCCACGATTTTCGGTGCGACGTCCTTGACGAACTGTTCTCGACGGACGCGTTTAAACCAATCCGCAAAGTTAACGTCGAGTCGCGCGCACAGCGCCGCCGACTTCCGCACGCCGTCGGCACATAAACGACGCGCGATCATCTGCATCACCTCGTCTCGAGATTGACCCTCGCGAAGCGCGACAGCGACATCCACCTGAATCGTGCGCGCGTTTGTGAACCACGCATTTGTCGTCTCGCGCTTCGCCTCGGTCTCTATTCTCCTCGCGGCGTCGTCCGCGACGAATTCGCACAAATCCCGCGTCGCGTCTCGAACGCCCTCGCCTCGCCTCCACTCGTCTAAAGTCGCGCGCACGCCCGACAGCAGCGCACATGCGCGCTCGAGATCACCCGCATCGAGTGCTCGAACCGTCTCGCGCGCTGCCATCGCAGCGCGTAATCGAAACCGCGCCGCCGCCAGCGCCACGTCGTACGCGCGCACGCGCATCGTCTCCGTCGCGCCCATCCGCACCGTCTCCTCGCACGCGCGCACCGCTCGCTCCACGCGCGCATCCAAGTCCATCGCGCGCGCGCGCACGCTCGCGCACGCCTCGATCGCGCGCGCGCTCGTCGTCTCGTCGTCCTCCGGCGCACGCCCGCCGTCGGCGTCTCTCGCGCACGCCTCCCTCTCTCTCGCCTCCTCGCGCGCCCGCGACGCGACGCGCGCGCACCGCTCGACGACGTCCTCGATGCGCGACGTCCCAACGTCTCGGCGCTCTCCTCGCGCCGCGCGCCGCGCGCTCGCGACGAGAAATCCGTCGCCAGCGTCCGCACGGCGCGCGTAATCCGCCACGACGTCCCGCGCCTCTCGCGCCTCCGCGACGTCTCGCGCGCGCGCGTCCTCGTCGCCGAAATACGCGCGCGCGTCGTCCGCGTCCATGACGCGACCGCGCGCGACCGCGCGCGACCGCGCCGACGCCCCGCGCGCGGGACGGGAACGACCGCCGCAAACTGTCGACGGGCGCGACACAACTCGTCGCCCGCGGTCGACATGGCGCCCACGGGCGACGCGAACGCGTTCGCGAACGCGACGCGACGACGAATTTTGGTGCGTCGGACGTCGTCTCGAACGCTCGCGCTCGACGACGTGCGCGACGAACGCGTGGATTGACGTTGACGATTGATTCGCACAGATTGACATGTTGACGACGAAACTGCGCGGCGTGAGCACCGAGTGGCGCGTGTTGATCGTGGACGGGGTGGCGTTGAAGATCATCTCATCGTGCGTCAAGATGAGCGATCTCGTCGAGGCGAGCGTGAGCGGTGCGTGCGATGTTGCGCGAGATTGGTGACCCGCGGCGAAAAAGCGCCGACGACGAGGAGAGCGAGAGAGACTGACTGACTGTTTGCGCGCGCAGTGGTTGAGAACTTGGACGTCGAGCGCGCGCCGCAACCGACGCTGGATGGGGTGTATTTCATCACCCCGAGCGAACGATCGGTGACGCGGATGATCGACGACTGTAAAAAGAAGACGTACCGGCGAGCGCACGTCTTCTTCACGTCACCCGCGCCGAGAAACGTGTTGTTGGCCATCAAGGCGCAGCGGGAGTGCGTGTCGATGCTAGGTACGTGTAGTGAACTGAACATGGAGTATTTGACGGTGGATCCGCACGGGTTTAGCGTGGGTGTGGACGACGCGTTGCAAAAGACGTTCGGCGAGGGGGCGGAGACGTCGCAGGCGCAGGCGAGGATGATGGACATGATCTCGACGCGTTTGGCGACGGTGATGGTGTCTCTGGGTGAGGTACCGAGCGTGAGATTCATGGCCAAGGTTGGGAACAGACGGAGCGACGTGTCGCGAGGAATCGCCGATCGTTTGGATCGAACCATCACCGCTTTGCTCAGGTCCAAGGGCGCCGAGGCGGCGAAGAATAATCCCACGTGCGACGTGTTGATCGTCGATCGTTCCGTCGACGTGCTGGCGCCGGTCGTGCACGAGTGGACGTACGAGAGCATGGTGACTGATCTCTTGAACGTGCCTGAGGGACTGTACAAGTATAAAATCACCAACAGCAAGGGGGAGACGGAGGCGAAGGAGGCGGTGTTAGGCGAGAGCGATCCGCTCTGGGTGGAGCTTCGACACGCGCACATTGCCGAGGTGCTCAACGCGTTGGCGGACAAGGCGAAGACTTTCGCAAACATCGGGCCGGGTCAGGGCGTCGGCTCGCGCGATTTATCCACGGGACAGTTGCAAAAGGCTGTCGAGGCGCTGCCGAAAGTTTTAGAACAAAAGGCGAAACTTTCCGTGCACACCGCCATCGCGAGCGATATTAACGAAGTTTTACAGCGATGTGCGCTCAGTGAGGTTGGGCACGTCGAGCAAGACGTCGTGTTCGGCGAAGCGACGAGTAAAGAGATCGTCGCGCTCTTCAACGAGCTCGACACGCGAGGCGTGCGCCTGCCCATGTTGGAAAAGCTTCGTTTGTTGTTGTGTTACGTGAGTTCGCATCCGAACAAGATCGACGAGTCTGAAAAGCAGCGATGGATGCGAGAGACTGGCATGACGCTCTCGGACGTGAATATTCTCGAAAACCTCGAATTATTGGGCGTCAAGGTTCGCAAGACGGCGGGTAGTCTCTCGTACTTTTCGTCGAGCTCGAAGAGCGCGCGACCAAAGGTGCTCGAGCGAACGGGCGCGGGAAGCGATTGGGACTTGTTCCGATTCTTACCCATGTTGGCGGGATTGGTTCGAGAGTTGGACGCGGGCACGCTCAACGTCAACGAGTTTCCCCACGTCGGCGTCGCCGTGGGCGCCGCGCCGCAGAGCGCAGCGATGATGTCACCCACAAAGGCGCGTTCCGTGCGCACGCGCACCGAATCTTCCTGGGCGACGCACTCCAGCGCTGGTTCGTTGAACGAGGGCGACTCCGACGGCGCGAACGCGGGTCAACACAGAAGAACAGATTCGACGGCGTCCAACCGCTCGGCGAGTCGATCGACGACGAAACGCGCCAACCGTCGACTTTTCGTCTTCGTCGTCGGTGGCATGACGCGCGGAGAGTTGCGTGAGGCGCACGCACTGAGTCAACTGTTACACCGCGAAGTCATCATCGGATCCACATCGCTCGAGACGCCGACGTCGTTCGTACAAAAGCTCGCGCAGCTGTCGACGGCGCCCGCTGTGCCGCAACAGTACGCCGACATCGCCGACTTGTCCGGACTGTGACGCGCGCGCTCCAAGGAGATTGTAATGTGATTTCGCAATAGTTAGGGTACGATGACGCGTTCGTTTCGATAGATTACTACTTAACTGTACATGGATGACAAAATCGCTCGCTCGAACGCGACTGACTACATCACTGAGCAGCACCGCGGTTGTCCGCCGCGCGCCTCTTCTTTATTCCACCCATCCTCCATCGCCTGCGTCTCGCTCCACGACGATTCCCGCGCGCTCACCACCATGTGCACCACCCGAGTAGTCCCATCCGGCGACATACCGAGCTCACCCAACGATTTCGAATCCGGACCGGCGACGCGCCCGTTCGCCAACACGCGCAGGTTCCCCGGCCCCGCCGGTTTCTCCACCTCCTCCTCCGTCGTCCCCACCCCGCGCTCGCGAAGACGCCACGGCGCATCGTACAACGCTCGTTTCAGCGCCCCCACCGTGCCATCGCTCGCCTCGATCGTCACCGGCCCGACGTCCGCGCCCTCGGTCCACCTCGCCAGCACCGAAAAGTATCCCGCTGCCGCGTCGCCGCCGTCGTCGCCCGCCGCCGACGCCGTACCCACGCGCGCGCGACGCGCGACGTTACCATCATCGACGACGGCATCATCGTCCATCGCGACGCGTTCGACACCGCGCGTCACCGCGTCGACCTCGACGTCAATTTTCGTGGTAGTTGTCCTCGTAATCCCGAACCCAACGCACCCGCGCGTCCGTGCACGCGGCCACCGCGCGCGTCCCCGTCCGCTCGCGCGCGACGGTTCGAGACGATGCGACGCGACCCGCGCTCGTCGGCGACCGCCGCGCGGCGACCGTCCGTCCGTCGCGCTCTGGCGACGTCATCGAGTCTGGTCCGGCCGCGAATGGCCCGAGTCCCGTTTCTTAGATCGTGACTCAAGACGAGTCCTATAGTATGGAACAATCTCCTAACTGTGAGACCGCCCACCGACGACCCGACACCGCGACCGACGGGCGCGTCAGATCTTCGCGCGCGGCTCGACGCGATGTCGACGCCCATGGTGCGCATGCCAGACGGGCGATTGATCGTACGTAATTCGTTCGTCGCGCGCGTCGCGATCGCGTCGTCGTGCGCGCGTCGGTGGGCGCGCGATGGGGGAGATGATGACTGGATCCGGGTCGTCGGTCCGGCGGCGACCGCGCGAGCGTTGACTCGTCGCTCGAGCGACGCGCGACGCGTCGACGCGGGTCGATGACGGGCGAGACGCGTGGCGTGTATTATTTTCGTGTGTGTCGCGTGCGTCGCGTGCGTCGCGAAGAACGCGTGGACTGACGATGCGCGCGCGGACGCGAGCGACGATGCGCGCGAGGCGCGGACGCGAGCGTCCGCGCCTCGTCGACGCGAAACATAATCGTCGCTCGACGCGTTCGATGCGTGATGTGACGCGCGCAGCAACCGCAAATCGTGCTTCTTCGCGAGGGGACGGATTCGTCGCAGGGACGGGGGCAGTGCGTGTCGAACATTAACGCGTGTTGCGCGGTGGCGGACGCCGTGCGCACGACGTTGGGGCCGCGAGGATTGGATAAGCTCGTGCGAGACGAGCGCGGGAACACCACCATCTCGAACGATGGCGCGACGATTATGAAATTGTTGGAGATCGTGCACCCGGCGGCGAAGACGCTGGTGGACATCGCGCAGGCGCAGGACAGCGAGGTCGGGGACGGGACGACGACGGTGGTGATTTTGGCGGGCGAATTGTTAAAGGAGGCGAAGACGTTCGTGGAGGACGGTGTGCACCCGATGAACATCATCAAGAGTTTTCGAGAGGCGTGTGATTTGGCCACGACGCGCGTGAAGGAGTTGTCGACGTCGATCGAGGGTGGAAGCGCAGCGGAGAAGGATGAGTTGTTGAAGAAGTGCGCGATGACGACGCTGAGCTCCAAGCTAGTCGGCGGCGAGAAGGAGTTTTTCGCCGACATGTGCGTGCGCGCGGTGCGCTCGCTCGATCAAGATTTGTTGGATCCGAAGATGATCGGCGTGAAGAAGGTGATGGGCGGTAGCATGACGGATTCCTTCTTGGTGGATGGCGTGGCTTTTAAAAAGACGTTCGCGTACGCCGGTTTCGAGCAGATGACCAAGACGTTTAAAAACCCCAAAATTCTCGCGTTGAACATGGAGCTCGAGTTGAAGAGCGAGAAGGATAACGCCGAGGTGCGTCTGAGCGATCCGACCAAGTACCAGGAGATTGTCGACGCGGAGTGGAACATCATTTACGAAAAGCTCGACAGGTGCGTCGCCTCAGGGGCGAACATCATTCTCAGTAAACTCGCCATCGGTGACTTGGCGACGCAGTATTTCGCCGATCGTGGTTTGTTTTGCGCCGGTCGCGTCGAGGCGCAGGATTTGCAGCGCGTGACTCGAGCTACTGGCGCGCCGGTGCAGACGACGGTGAACAACATCACCGACGCGCAGTTGGGGACGTGCGAGTTGTTTGAGGAGATTCAAGTCGGAAACGAGCGCTACAACATCTTCAGAGGATGCCCGCAGGCGAAGACGTGCACACTCGTGTTGAGAGGTGGCGCCGAACAGTTCATCGAGGAAGCGGCGCGTTCTCTCAACGACGCCATCGAAATCGTTCGTCGCGCGGTGAAGAACGCCAACATAGTTCCGGGAGGAGGCGCCATCGACATGGAATTGAGCAAGTTTTTGCGCGGCTACGCGAGGACCGTCGCGGGCAAGTCTCAACTCTTCATCAACTCCTTCGCAAAGGCTTTAGAAATCATTCCCAGACAGTTGTGCGACAACTCGGGCCTCGACGCCACCGACGTGTTGAACAAGCTCCGTCAGAAGCACGCCGGCGACGACGGCGCCAACTTTGGCGTCGACGTCAACGGCGGAGGCATCTGCGACACGCACGAGCGCTTCATCTGGGAACCGAGTCTCGTGAAGATCAACGCGTTGAACGCCGCCACGGAGGCTACGTGTTTGATTCTCTCCATCGACGAGACGGTGCGCAACCCGCGAAGCGAGGGCGCCGAGGAAGCCATGGGCGGCGGCGGCGGTGGAAGAGGCATGCCGGGAATGATGCCGGGCATGGGTGGTCGAGGCGGAGGAAGAGGACGCGGTCGAGGACGTCGATGACCACGACGCGACGGGGTCGAGGGATGGTTTGACTATAGAAATCGCGCAGTTGTTGAAGTATGAAATCGAAGCGTGTGAGTAAACCCGCGGACTCTCTTCTCTCCGTTCTCCGTGTCTCTCGTGTTACAAATAAACTAGCGTACGCGTGCGTTACGTCGGCGCGATGACGCGATCATTCCCCGTCGTCGCTGCTCAGATTTTCGCTCGATAAAACCTCATCGCCGGCGTATAAATCAGACGTGTCGAGCGCGTTGATGTATCTCGCGAGCATCGCCGCCGATTCCTCCGCGTCTTCCAATTCCTCCAAACGCGCCTCCGCATCGTCGTCTTTGAGGTGCACGTATTTCGGCGCCCACGGAGACACGTCGCGCTCGGTTCCCGCCGCGGATTCAGGACTCGTTTCCCCCGCGCGTCGCGGCGTCTCCAACGCGACGGAGGGCGAGCCCGCGGCAACGAGCGCGTCTCTCGACAATCGCGTCGCCTCGCGCGGTAAATGGTCGTCCACGTGCACGTTTCTCGCCGCGAGCAAGACGTTGTGCACGAGCAAAACAGCCACGGGCTCGAACACGCCCGAAGACGCCAGCGTGGGCGTGCGCACGCCCGTCGTGAGGTCCATGATGTCTCGAGGCGTGAGCACGGCGAATTTGGTCGGCGCAAATTGTGCGGCTGTGTACGACGCGAACCCCACCGACGTCGACGCCGCGAGCGCGCCGAGCAGAGACGGCGCGCCCAGGGACATGATCTCTTCCGATGTCTCCTCGCGTGGACTCTCACTCGCGAAGTAATCGCCTCGACGACTCAACGGCGTCCCGTCGAGCAACATGCCGAAGACGTCGTCGGCGACGTCGGCGACGTCATCCGGCGTCAACGCTCTCGTCGACGTCGCCCACGACGACGACGCGAACGCCGCCGTCACGGCGTATTTCGCCACCTCGTCCCCATCTTCCGCGTACGCTCGACGCAATCGCGACTTGAGCGCCTCCATCCTCGGATGTTTATACGCGCCCTCGAGCGTCATCGTCGCCGCCGGCGCCAATCGTCCGCGCTGTGCCCGACTCACCAAACGTAACGCCGCCAACTCGTACGCGCACAGCGACGGGTGCGCGGACACTCGAAGCGCGAACATGACGTGTCCACTCGATCGAAACTTTGGTAAATCGTCAATCTCGCTCGCATCAGACGCCGGACACGTCCCCGAGTCGGCGCCGAGCGTGAGCGTGGCGTATAAAATGTCAATCCAATGCGCGCCTCGTCCGACGCCCGTCGCCTTTTCTACAACCTTGGACGCGTTCCCACCGCGCGTCTGAAGTCCACACGCGGGGTCGCGCAATAGTTTCCACGCCTCGGCGTGCGGATCCAAGTAGGACGAGCTTCGACAGAGCGTCACGCCCAGACGCATGCCCAAACGCGCGCGTTCGCGCGGCGGCAGCGTGGCGAGCAATAAAAACGGACGAATGAGTCCCGCGCGGTACGCCTTGTCTCGGTACTCGCTCTCTCGATTGAGCACGTCAAAGATGAAACTCGCCTGTTCGTCCGCGGCGTCTCGTCTCGCGATGCGCACGTTCCATCGTCGCGCAATTTCGTCATCCTCCGTCTCGCCGTCGAGACGTCTCGCGGCGTCGCCGCCGTCTCTCTTCTTCGTGAACGCGCGCGCGAGCGATTTCGTGAGCGCCCCGATCGTCGGTACCGAGACGTACCCACCGATGTTTATCTTCTTCACCCGCTCGTCCGCGACGACGCACCGCGCGCACGACCCGCCGCCGCCCGGTCTCGACCGCTTTCGCATCACCCCGGCGTCTCCGCACCGCGCGCACGGCGTCGTCCCACCACCGCACACCATGCACTCGAACGCCACCACCGCGTCGCGCCCGGCGACACCATCACCATTTGCCTCTCCGCACACCCCACGACCGACGTGCGCGCTCTTTTCTCCGCACCATGAACACCACGCGACGACGCGCGTCGACCGCGCAAACGTCTCTGCGTCGACGTCCCAATCCGACACCCATCCCGCGCACGCCGCGCACCGTCCGTCGCCAATCTTCGCGAATCCATCCGCGCACCGTTCACACTTGTGCGTCGCCCGCGCGCACGACGAACAGTGGCTCAGATACGTCCCGCGGCGTCCCACGGCGCGCGTCACGCGATGTCTCGCCGACTCGCCGCACCACGAGCACCGTCCCCGAGGCGCCAACTGACGCTCCACCTCTCCCGGATCGCACGCGCGCCAGGGTTTCGGCACGACGCCCGCGCACGAGAGACACCTCGCGTCGTCCCACCCGTCGCCGCCGCGCGCCGCCGCGCGACACGTCGCGAATCTCTCGCATCTCGTCGTTCGACGCGCGCACGCGCCGCACCGCATCGCGACGCCGCGAGACCCCACGACGACGTGCTGCGTGAGATGAAAACACCACGAACACGTCGCGAGCGTCGCGCGCTCGGCGTTGGCGTCGCGCGCGCGCGAACCGGAGCGCGATTCGGGCGCGGGATGCGAATTCGTCGAATTCGTCACCGCCGTGCCGACGCTTCGACGATCGATGGACGTCGACGCGCGGTCGTCGCGCGAGGAGGAGGCGCGCGAGGACATTGCGTCGCGACGCATCGCGCGACGACCGCGCGACACGCGCGCGACACGCGCGCGACACGCGTCGCGATGTGTCGGAATTTCAAACGTGGACGCGACAGCTCAGCCGACGACAAACATGCGCGCGTCCACCGGCTCGCGTCCCACGCGTGCGTCGCGCGCGACGACGACGCTCGTGTTGATGGCGTGGTGCGCCCTCGTCGCGCGCGCGTCGGCGAGCGCGTGTCGAGAGACGGCGGCGCGCGTCGACGAGGCGTTGCGCGCGCACCCGCGCTTGGGACGCGGTGACGGCGCGCGCGCGCCGGGACGCACGCGCGTCATGACGCACGGACGATCGGAGCTCGACATCGAGGACGTGTTGGACGGCGTGCTCGAGGCGTGCGCGCGCGAGGGGGACGAGGAGTGCGTGGAGAGGATGCGCGCGCGGAGAGACTTGGTGGAGGCGCGCGCGTTCGCGCGAGGCGTCGAGGGCGCGGGGATGGCGCTGTGCGAGGATGAGGAAGATAGCGAGGCGCGGGATGAATTGTGACGTTGTGATGCGCGGATGTCTGTATGTGTCTGTGTGTGTGTGATACGCCGAGCGGTGTGTATAGTGTCTCTCTCTCTCTCTCTCTCTCTCTCTCTCTCTCTCGACGGTTGGTTGAAAAATAGAGCGGTGGACGCGCGTGTCAACGATCACCGATCATCGACGACGTATGCGATTGCGCATCTTGAATCCACCGTCGGACGAGCCCGCGTCCGAGGCGTCGCCGCGATCGCGCACGAATGGAATCTCGCGAGGCGCGTCGACAACGGTCGGTTTCACCGTCGCAGCCTCGCGCTCGGGAAGAGGCGGCGCCGGTTTTCTCGCCGATGTCGGGTCTAAACCCGCGAGTAAACGTGTGAGTTCGCGCGTGGACACCGGTCTCTCGCTCGGCGTGCGCGTCATGCACACGGCGTCCTCACTGTCCGAATAATACCCGCGCCGAACGCCGACGCGCTCGAAACCGCACTTTTCGTACATTCGAAGCGCCCCGTCATTCGACGCGCGAACCTCCAACACGCCAATATTGTCGGGGACTAAACCTAACATCGCCTTGAGCATGCGCGTGCCCAACCCGCGCCGTCGAAGCGACGGTCTCGTCGCTATTTGCATCACCTGCGTCTCTCCGCCGACGCACAGACAAAAACCCACCGCCGCGACGACGCGCGCGTCCGATTCCGCGCGCTCCCCCGGCGCCGGCACGGCGACGAGCGCGCGATTGAGCGCCGCCGTGTTCTTATCCGTCGACGTCGACGCTTCGAGATCGCGCACGACGGTATCGCGCGTCCAATCGACGCCCGACGTCTCGCACAGGTTCGTCTGCGAGCAGCGGCGGCGAGAACGCGTCTGTCGCGTCAGTCACTCAACCGTCGTTCACGAGCGCATTCACGAGCGCATGAAGAAAACGAAAACAATAGAACGTCGAGATGGCGCGCGCGCGCACGCACCACGCCGTCGAAATCCCGCGCCTTGACCGGTCGTATCGTCCACGACTCGACGCTCGCGAACGTCTCCTCCAACTCTGACCCCGCGCGCGCGCGCCGCTCACCGCGGCCCGTCGTCGTCCGCGTCGTCCGCGTCGTCCACCGTCTCCCGCGCGCACCCGCCGTCGTCGTCGTTGTCGTCGTCCGCGCGTCGAAAGTCCTCATCCTGCCGCCAGCCTCTCGATTCGCTCGCCGTTCTCTTCGCGCGTTCCCTCGCCTCCTCGCGCGTCACCCGCCCGTCCGACGCCGACGACGCGCTCGACAAGTCTCTGTACGACCGTCCGCGCACGCGCACGAGTCTCGCCCCCGTCGTCTCGACGCTCGTCGACGACATGTGCGGCACGCCACATCATGCCTGGAGACGACGAGGACGAGGACATCGACGCCCGCGACGCGCGTCGGCGTCCGTCGTCGCGTCGCGCGCGCTCGAGAACATCGAGCGCGTCGCCGTCGTCGTCTCGCCGTCGTCACCGTCGACGCGACGACGACGACGACGACGGGAGCGCGCGTCGATTCCGTCGTCATCACAATCACCGTCGGCGCGATGATTCGTCGAGCGCGTCGGCGTCGCGTCGGCGTCGACATCGTCGACGACGCGATCGAGACGACGATCGAGACGACGATCGAGCCGCGTCGCGACGCGCGCGACGCTCGAGATCGCGTGGACGTCGTTCGAGGAGCGCGTCCCGCGACCGGGACGGCGACGGGCGGCGCGCGGCGCGTTCGGACGACGAGGACGACCGCGATCGACGACGACGACGACATCGCGATCGCGAGGATGATCGTGATCGTCACCGTCGTCGACGACGGTCGAGATCGAGGTCGAGGTCGAGGGATGGACGACGACGTCGACGCGCGCGGTCGTCGCGGTGGGACGCCGCCGGCGACGACGAAGTCGACGCGAATACGACGAATACCACGCGAGAATTTAGACGGTCGGGGGAGCGATCGACGCAGTTACAGACGCAGATTGAGATGATGCGCGCGCTGAGTTCGACGGCGCGCGATGGGGTGGAGAAGGCGATCGAGGAGGCGAGGGAACGCGCGGCGACCATGTTGAGTCGACCGCCGCCGCCGCGGGACGCGCGACGAACGACGGCGGAGGCGGAGGCGGGTGAGAGCGAGAGCGAGGAGGCGTGGACGATGCGCGAGAGGAAAGCGCCGCCTCCGAAGACGGTGGACGTGGGCGCACGCGCGGTGGTTGGATCCGGGATGGCGAAGCGCATGGAGGGCGAGGCGGCGGCGGAGGGCGAACCGGCGGCGGAGGGCGAACCGGCGAAACGGGCGACGTATACGGTGGATTTTTACGATATGGACGTCAAATACGAGGGATTAGTCATAGGTCCCGGTGGGATGACCATACGTAAGCTTCAACAGGACATCGGGACGTCCATAGAGGTGGTTCGCGGCGAAGGGAAGCTGCAGATTAAGGGATCGGAGGAGAAAATCGCCTACGCGAAAAAAGTGCTCGACGAATTCTTCGAAGTCAAGGGATCGAAGACGGTCAAGGTTGGGTGCAAGGCGCGATCGGGACTCATCATAGGAAACGCCGGACAAACCATCAAGGCGCTCAAGGAACAGACGGGATGCCGAATCGAGGTGATGCGAGACGTCGAGGAGTGCGTCATCACCGGACCGGGCGATCGCGTCAAGGTGGCGCAAACAATCATAGAGAAGATGATCGCCGATTCTTGGGAGGAGGGCGCGGACGGGAACGTCACCATCGTCGAGGAAGTGATTCCTTGCGCGTACAAGGCGGGCGCCATCATCGGTCCGGGTGGGAACACGATTCGAAACATTCGCGAAACCACCGGCGTCGCCGTCGACATCGAACGCGGCGCCAACGGCTGTCGCGCGAGCGATCTCTGTCGCGTCGTCGGCACCCCGGCACAGGTGAAAAAAGCCATCGAGATCATTCATCAACTCTTAAAGGAGATGGGTCAGGCTGAACTCAACGCCGCGCCGACCGTACCGCCGATGTACGCCGCCGCGTACGGGTACCACGCGCAACCCGTCGTCGCCGACCCGAACGCCGCCAACGCCTACTATTACCAACAGTACTACCAACAGTACTACGCCGCCAACTCCGGCGTCGCGCCGCCCGCGCCGCCGCCCAACCCACCACCGAAGCCACCGCCGTGAACGCGCGAGGCGTCGCGCGGAACCGTGTAACGTCATCCACGCGTCCCCAAAGTCGGCGCCGTCCCGGCGAAACACTACGTAAATAATAATCCAAAACATAAGTCATCACATCTTGCGCGCGTCACACGTCTACACGCGCGCTATGCGACCGCGCGCACGCTTCGCGATCGCGATCGCGGTGACGCTCGCGTGCGTCGCGCCGTCGACCGCGTCCGAGGCGCGCGCGCGCGCTGATGTCGTTCGAGGCGCGCACCCATCGAAGATCCATCTCTACGACGTCGACGTCTTTTCGTGCGACGACGGGCGCACGCGCGTGCCTCGCGCGCGAATCAACGACGAGTATTGCGATTGCGCGGACGGTTCGGACGAGCCGGGAACGTCGGCGTGCGCAGGGAGGACGGGGGCGCCCGGGTTTTATTGTCCCAATCTCGGGTCGACGCCGAAGACGGTGGCGAGCTCGCGAGTGGACGACGGCGTGTGCGATTGCTGCGATGGAAGCGACGAGCGAGGGACGTCTACTATGAATAAGAAGACGTGTCCGAACGCGTGCTTCAACGAGGCAAAGGCGCGACGCGAGGAATTGGTGGCGGAACTGTCGCGCGCGAGACGCGGGACCAAGGCGCGAGACGCAGCGGCGGCGAAGACTCTAGGACGACGCGAGGCTTGGATGAAGGAGCGCGAGGCGTTGGAGAAGCAGGCGAAGAAGAAGAGGAAGGATGTGAACGCGTTGCAGGCGGAGGTGGACGCGGTGGAGGAGGAGGAGCGGAAGGCTCGCGAGGCGCGAGAGGCGGCGGAGACCAAGGCGAGAGAGGAGGAGGAAGCCGCGCGCGCGAGTGAGGAGAGCGCGCGAGGCGACGCCGAGGGCGACGCGGCGACGGGGGAGGACGACGTCGCGCACGAGGACAAAGCCGCGTCGTACGAGGACGAGACGGGTGGTGACGAGCCCGCGGGGGACGCAGAGGAGACGGACGAAGAGCGCGGCAAACGCATCGCAAGTCAATGGATTTCCGACGAAGGCGCCGAGGAACCGGTGCCCGAGGAACCGGAACCGCAAGAGTTTGACGATGGTTTCGATAACGTCGACGTGGCGTCCTCGTTAAAGTCCAGAATCAGCGGTCTTCTCGATCGCGCGACAAGTTTCGTCGCGCGTCGCGCCAAAGATAAATTGGCCGACCGCGCGAGTTCGAAGAGAGACGCGCACCGCCAACAGAAAGAGGCGTTGGACGACATGGAGTCGAAAATCGAGGAATTGAAGAACAACATAGAGCGCGATTACGGTCCCGGAGACGCGATGATTTCTCTCCTCGGTCGATGTTTCGAGGCGAAGATTGAAAAGTACAAGTACTCGGCGTGTCCGTTCGGCGACGCCAAGCAAGACCACACCAGACTCGGGTCGCACAACTCCGTCGAGACGTCCGACGACGGTCAAGTCACTCTCAAATTCAGCGCGGGCGATTCGTGTTGGAGCGGTCCGAGCCGTTCGCTCGCCTTGTCGTTGCGTTGCGGCGAGAAGGACGAGCTCGTGTCCATCGACGAGCCTTCGCGGTGCGAATACGTCGGCGTCGCGCGCACGCCCGTCGCGTGCGATCCGACCACCATCGACGCCCTCGAGCGCGAATTGCGCGAACTCGACCAACTCATCGCCTCGGCGTCGTCCTCGAAGACAGAGCTCTGAGCGGTTCTCGAGGCGTCGGCGACTCGAGATTCATCAAACACCTCTCACATTGATTTACATCTGAACTACCTACATTCTACACCACCCATCGCGACAACGCACCCATCGCGTCGCCATCGCTGTCCCTCTCCCGCGCGCGCTACACGTCGAACCCCTCGGCGCGCAAGCACTTGAGATGCTTTTCGATCAATTCTTTGCACTTTCCATCATCTTCCGACCCGTGCATGACGACGCACTCATCGCGCGCGCGCTTCGTCTCCGGACACGCGCAGCATATCTTCTTCGGTTTCCCATCCGCGCCGATCGGCGCGGACGACGCCGCGGTCTTCGAGGCGGAGGCGCCCATCGCTGGGGAATGACGTCAGAGCGACCCGCCGAGATGATGACGATGGCGCGCGCACGCGTCGACGCGACGACGCCGCGTCGCGTGGCGCTCGATGGAAAGACGCGGCGCGTGGCGCCCGCGCGACGCGCGCGACGCGCGCGCGCGACGGCGACGCGAGGACGACGAGGGGAGGAGTTCGCGACGACGTCGACGGTGCGACGCGCTTTTTCCTCGTCGCCGTCACATCCGACGACGACGCGCGCGACGATCGCGCGCGCGCTTCAGACGACGGAGGACACGCCCGTGGACGCCGCGTCGAGCGCGGAGACGTACGATTGGCGCGCGCACTGGTACCCGGTGGCGTTTTGCGCCGACCTCGAGGAGGACGCGCCGCTGACGTTTACGCTCTTGGGCGAACCGTTGGTGTTCTGGAGAGATAAAGCCGGGGAGATGCGGTGCGTGGCGGATCGGTGTCCGCACCGATTGGTGCCCCTGAGCGAGGGACGCGTGAACGAGGTCGGGGAGTTGGAGTGCGGGTATCACGGATGGACGTTTACGGGCGAGGGGAAGTGTACGTCCATTCCGCAAATCGAACGGGGAACGGGATTGGACACGGCGTTGAAGAGTCCGAGATCGTGCGTGGCGGCGTACCCGACGATGGAGGCACAAGGTATGCTTTGGGTGTACCCGACGTCCAAGGATAAGGCGCCGGCAACGCTTCCAGATTTGCCGTTGATTCCGGAGTACGACGACCCGGAGTGCGTGTGCCAAGATATTTTCCGCGATCTTCCCATGGATTGGGCGACGCTGTTGGAAAACGTCATGGACGTGAGTCACGTGCCGTTCACGCATCACAACTCGGTGGGCAAGCGCGAGAACGCGACGCCGGTCAACTTGGAATTGACGAGCGAATCGGGCGTCACGGCGAAGGGATTCGAAGGCATCTGGCAAGAGGGACCGCGAAAGGGTAAGTACGGTTCGCAGTACACGGAATACAACGCGCCGACGTTGATGCGCCACACGCTCAGAACGCCGGCGTTCACCACACTGACGGTCGTGTACGCCGTGCCGACGACGCCCGGTCGTTGTCGTTTGATGGCGCGATTTCCATTCATCTTCAAATCGGCGCTTCCGCGCTTCTTCTTCGGTCTCTATCCGCAGTGGTTCTCGCACACCAACCAAAACGCCATCTTAGAGGATGATCAAATTTTCCTGCACAAGCAAGAGCGTTTGATCGAGGTTGAACAACGGGCTGGAAAGTCGTACGCTCAGTCGTGCTACATGCCGACCAAGGCGGACGTGTACGTCTCCGCGTTCAGAAAGTGGATCGTCGACATCGCCGGCGGCGGTCCGGCATGGCCCAAGGCCATGAAGACCGACTTGCCGCCGCAAGAAACCACGCGCGAGGCGTTGCTCGACCGCTACCACTCGCACACGATCAACTGCAAGTCGTGCTCCAAGGCGCTTGCCACCATCGGCAAGGCGCGCAAGGCGCTTCGAGTGCTCACCTTTGCCGCCCTCACCGCCGCCGTCGCCGCGTTCGCGCGCGCCGCGCCGAACAAGTACACCATCGCATTGGCCGTGCTCTCGGTCGCCGCCGCCTTGGTTCGCGAAAAGCTCGGCGCCCTCGCGCTAAAGATGAAAATCGGCCCGTATCCGCCGCCTCGTCGACCGCCGAGCATGATGGAAGATTCTTTGCGCAAAGCGCGCTTGCTCAACTTGTAATTACATTCATACACATGACGCACGTTTCACACACAGTCATCAATACACATTTCATCAATTAAAACGCGAGCGTCTTGGGTCCCATCAGCCGACAGACTTGACACACAAAGCGCGCCGATCGACGCTCGGCGATGTCGCTCGATAACACTCCAGCCACCTTGGCGCATCTCGCGTGCATCACTCTCGCACAAGATGAACATGCAATCCAAGGATTCAAGGTCTCGTAAGAACGACATTGCACGTCCCGCAGCGGTTCTTCGCACAGCGCGCACGCGCACTCGTTGAGCGACGGAGTCGCTCGACGCCGACGTAAAATCGCCGGCGCGGAGAGCGCGTACACTTTTTCCGAGAATTCGATCGCCAACGGCGACGAAGGTCCACCGCGCTCGCGCGTGGACGTGTCCGATAATCGAATCTTAGCCGCGCGTCCCGCCGCGCGCGCGAGGCTCTCCGCACACGCTTTACGCTGCGCTCGAACGTCGCGCGGTGAGTCTACTTTTCAAATTTCAAAAAATGAAATTTTTTCAAAAAAACGACGCGCGCGTCTTCGAGCGGGGCGCGCGCACCTTGAGCGAATCGGGCGTTTTGGCGCGCGCGAAAAAGTCAATCTCGTCGACGTACGTGTCGGCGTTCACTTTGATCACTTTCTTACGCGGGGGCATGTCGCGAGGCGCGAAGTGGCGCGAGGCGGCGCTTCGTATTACGAGTCGGCGTCTACAGCACAATGGTCTAGTCGGTCGTACGTACAGCGCTCGGCGCGATCGATGATGTGTTCCAATCACACGAGGAAATCGGGCGCGAGCAAGGTGACGGTCTCTTCGGACGTTTCGTTGGTGAGAAAGAAGAATCGTTCGGCGACGTTTCGACTGTCGCCGGTTTCGGCGCCGCCCAACGCCGGGGGCACGATCGAGGCGCGCTTTTCGGTGACGCGCTCGAATAAGACGCCGTTGGTGGTGAGTTGTTTCAGAGCGCGCGCGATGACGTGCATGGGGTACATCTTGCCGAGCGCGTTGATGATGCGCGATTCGGACGATCCCGGATAGTTGAGCGCGACGCCGGCGACGGCACGCGTGCACGCGCCAATCAGCGCATCCTCCGTCGACCTGGACGAGCTCTTTCGAGTGGTGTACACGATTTCGTTTTCGATCGTTTCGGACGTTATCTTGCCGGAGCTTGTGAGAGCGTCGAGCGCGCACCGCACGACGCTCGCACCGAGCGCGCCGACGGCTTCCGCCACGTTGGATGCGCGAAGTTCGTCAATGACTTCCTTCGCTGACACGCCGTTTCCGGCTCGCAATTCTTTGATGACCTTCACGCATTTCGTTTCGATCGCTTTTTCCTCGTTGGACGCGATGGGAAGCGTTCCAACGGTGGCTGCCGAGACGAATTTCCCGCCGTTGTGGTCGCCGTCGCGAATGTCAATCTTCACGCTGTGGAGCGCCTTCACGGCGCTGTTCGGAGATTTGAAGTATGGCGAGTCGTTGAAGCGATCATCGTTGAACGCCGGAGGAACATCTCTCGTCGCATCTTCGCTCGTCAACGACATGTTGATTTTATTATCCACCAAAGCTTGACACAGCGCCAACACTTGCGAACCGTTCGGCGCGACGCACGAGACGTGTTTCGGCGCATCGGCGACGAACAACGTTTGTGCGTGCGTGAGCGCGTCCGATCGGTGCGTCGAGACCTCGTGTTCGCGCAAACTTTTGAATGGCGCGTCGATCTCTTCATCCATGTCTGAATCGTCGTAATCGCTGACGTCGTCGTAATCGCTATCGTCGCTCTCGTCCTGGAACGAAATCGCGCGGCGTCGAAGAAACGCAATCGGCGCGAGGCGCGCGAGAATGATATCGTCGTCCGCCTCGGTGAGTTCGCGACCGGCACGAATACGACGAACCTTTTCTTCGCGTTTCGCGCGCACGCGCACCACGCGCGGCGGTTTCGGTTGCTTGGGCAACGGATACGGAACCGGAGATTCCTTCAAAATTTCGCGCGTCGCGTGTAACACTTGCTTCGCGATGCCTTCGGACCATTTTCCGGTGGTGTCCCACGTTTCATCCCACGTGTCCGTGTCCATCGCGCTCTGAAGCGCGGGAGATTCAACGAATGGAAGCGCAGTCTCTCGTCTGGCGCGCGCCCCGCGTTCGTAGAATTCGGCGCCGACGCGCAAGATGGCGTCGTGTCTGGCGGTGTTTTCATCTTCATCGTCGTCGCCGTTGGCCACAGTCGTGAGATATCTCCATCTTTTGACGACGGCGCGTTTCTTCACGTGTGGATACCGAGAACGCCACATTTGATCGTTGTAGACGACGGATGCGCGATAGTCGCGTTTCTGCGCACGGAGCGCGTTCGGCCCAGACAACGAGATGAAACGAATCATGCAAAACACCAAGAACTCATCCTCCGCCGCGCTGAAGATGAACTTCTTACGTCCGCCCGGAATGCCGAATTCACCGTCGCTCTCGTCGTCGTCGAACAACTCGTACGCTTTCTCCGCGTAGCTCGGACTGTTCACGTTCCCACCCGTCGGCGAGCTCACCGCCGGCAACCTATCGAGACGCGCCGTCTTCGGACCGTCGGGCGTCTCAGACGCCTTGATCAATCGGTACGGAAACCTTTTACTCGTGCCGCTTCGGGAACAACGCGCGTAGATATTGAGCGCTTGCGCCGCGAGCTGCGACGTGATCAGTCCCTCACCCTGCGCCGCGCAAATCTTCGTGTAGATGAAATCTCGCCACGTCTGTTTGATGTGATTCAAGTCGCTCGGTAGATTGAGATCCTCAGCGAGTTGCTCGACGCGAAGCGCCTCTTCCGCGGGGAGACCGAACCTAGCGAGACATTCGATGGCTTTCGCGACGACGTCGTCGGTCACGTCTTTCGGCGCGTCCTCGGAGATCAAATTTTCAGACGACGCGCCACCGCGCGCGAGCAAAAGAGTCACGAGCGCGCGCCACGCCTCGTTCAACCGATCCATGAGAATGATGCAGTTATCGAGTCCTAACGCCCATTTCCGGCCCCACGCACGCACGGCGGTGAGACGAGGATACTTGAGCTCTGTGGCTGGATACGCTCCGTCCATATCCGGGTTCCCTTTAAAATTTTGCTCCATGGCGGCCCAGAATTTCCGAGCGCCCGTCGTCGTGGACACGTCGTACGTTTCGCTCCACGAACGCTCGTCGCTCGTGTCCGTCGCCTTGATTTGAAACCGTGCCTTTCGAGTCAAACGTAGCGTCAATTTCATCTGTTGAGAGGATTCGTCGTACTCTGGGACTTCTCGCATCAAACCGAGCGCCGTCAACCGCTGCGTGAGCTTGGCCATGTAGTGCATCGACTGCATCTTTTCGCGCAGTTCTGGCGCTAAATCTCGCACGAGCTTGTTGCGCAACGCCTCCGTCTTGATGTGGTCCAAATCACGCGTGTTGATATTCTTGGACTCGACGCTGTTGATGATTTTTATGTACATCAAAATCGGCATGTCGCCATCGAGCACGTCCTTGCGCACCTCGTCGTCGGCGCCGGATTTAAATACGTTCTCGACCAAGTAGAGGTGTAAACACTCCAAACGAATGAGGGCAGATTTTATGTATCCCAAGCTGATGGCGTGAAAGTCATTCAACGTTCGATACGTCGAACGAAAGTCGATCTCGGTGTCCACGTCCATCGGCGTCGCGGCAGCGGCGGCAGGCTCCGGAAGAAGCTCCGCGGGTTGAATGCTCACGATTTCTGTGGACGTGATCTTGTGGCTCATTGGTCGCCGTTCCGCGGTTTCGAGCGCGCGGATGTCCTCTTTGAGTGATTCGATGAACGCCGCTCCTTCTTCGCTCGCCGGATCGAAAGGATAGTCGGCGTGAAAGAGTATGACGTCTGGAACGCGTTCAGTGACGCTCCACGAAATTTCTCTCGCGATGCCATCGCCGCTACGCACGACATCGTCAACGAGCGCGTTGACAACCTTTTTATCCACCGTTTTGTACAATCCTCCCTCGGCGACGGCGAGCCATTTGCTCAAACGACTGACGTATAGGAAACCTTTGTTACGAAGCTCTTCGAGGAGAAGCTCGCGTCGACGAGACGCGTCGTCGACGAGCATCGGATCGACGACTCTTGCGATCACCGGTTCCGCATCTAAAGTGTCGACGGTTTCCGCGCGCTTCCGTGGCGCATCCGTCGACATAAAACACGTCGTCTTTACCTTGCCTCTCTGCACGCTCACTCGTTTGAACAATTCGTCCTCGTCGCACATCTTCAGTAATCGTTTTTCTACGGTTCTCGGCGCGTAATCGTACGCGCGCAAAATGTCTGTCTGGCTCACCGCGCCGTCCGACGATCGCACGCGCTCGCAGATTTGCGTCTCAAACGTTTGCTCGATGATGAGGTCTCCCACGACGCCGCGGCCGGTCCACTGAGCGCCGGCGTCCGCGTCATCAGCGCCGTCATCGCCGTCACCGTCCACGACTCGGTACGGTTTGATCAACCTCAACGCATCGCCCATATCGCTCTTCACGGGTTCGATGAAACACAGACGACACAGTTCAGCCTTGGCGGCGGCGAAGATTTTCGTCTTCGCCTTTTCCGTCTTGTCGCGCAAGAGCGACAAATATTGAAATTCTCCGTGCAAACGCTCCCGCACGGTCTTCGACGTCGCCGTCTGCTGCGGAAACTCGCTCAAAATGGTCGTCAATGTCGTGTAATACGCTGTCTTCTCGTCTTCGCGCGACTCCGCCTCTGGAGGCGCGAACCGCGTCAGATACACGACGTTATTCGTCTTCCCGCTGCCCCGCGCGGACATTTTCCGCCAACACACCAATCCCGCCCCCGCCAACTGTTTCACCGCGTGATCCACCGATTTCCCCTTATTCAACGCGCTCAGCTCCACCGTCGTCACCCCTCGATCGCGCGCGCGTCCAATCTCCTCTAAAATCGTTCGCGCCAAGTCGCTCAAACCGTTTTCCCACGTCGACTCGTCCCCGATCCCCAACGCTCGCGCGCGCACCGCCTCGGTCGCCACGAACGTCACCCCCGACGACGACGCGTTCGCACCGGTCGACGTCGACGTCGACACCCCCTCACACGCGCGCACGCGACGCACGACCTCATCCGCCGCCGCCGCCGCCGTCTCCGAGCGCGGCGCGCCGTCCGCGTCCGCCGCGTCCTCGTCACCGAGCGACCACGCCGTCCCACCCTCACGCGCGTCGACGACCTCCGCGTCACCTCTCGCGCACGCCTCGCACGCCGCGCGCGCGACGACGGCGATCCAGGCGTCGTCGCGCGCGTCGTCAACCTGGCGCGCGGTCGTTGATGGCTCGGACGCGACGACGTCGCGCGTCAACAGCGCCCTCGCCTCCATCCCGCGCGCGCCCGCGAGCGCGATTCGATCGAGCGTCTCGCGCGCGACGTCATCCACCGCGCCGCGCGCCATGGCGACGCGCGCGGACGTCTGCGGCGCGCGAATGCGCGACGCGCGGCTGCGCATTCGCACCTTTGACGAGTCATGACTCAATAGATGGGGACTCTGTCCTTCGCGCGTCCAGGGGTCGCGCGGGGACCCCCGAGATTCCGCAAACGCGCGCGCGCGCCGTCACCGCGTTCGTCGCACCGTACCGACGGTCGACCGCGTTTGTCCTCGACCGCGCAGACGCCCGCGCGCGTCGCGACTCGCGCTCGACGTCGCCTCGGGGGTGATTGTCGCTCGAATTTCAAAGACGCGCGGATCGCGCCCCGGACGTCGAGATGACGACGACGCTCGACGTGGACAGCGTCATCGAGCGTTTGCTCAGCGTGAGAGGACAACCGAATAATCGCACGGTGCAATTGGCGGAGGGAGAGATCCGGGCGCTGTGCGCGGCGGCGAGGTGCGTGACATTTGGGAGACGACCGCGATCGCGCGGTGCCAGCGCGAGTGGCTGGAGACGCGACGCGCGCGGATGCGGACGACGCGCGACGCGCGGGTTGGCGCGCGCGAACGGATGTGGGAAATATCGCGCGATCGAATCGCGCGCGGGGGCGGAGGATACGGTGGATGGATGGCGACGCGCGCGGGGGAGAGAGAGAGAGAGAGAGAGACGCTGGTCCGATCCGACGCGACGCGACGACCGAGACGACCGAGACGACTGACGATTCGCCCGCGGTGTGCTTCGATGACGCAGAGAAATCTTTCTCGCGCAGCCGTGTTTGTTAGAGCTCGAGGCGCCGTTGAAGATTTGCGGCGACGTGCACGGCCAATACTCGGACTTGTTGCGGTTGTTTGAGTACGGCGGGTTTCCGCCCGAGGCCAACTACCTGTTCCTAGGCGATTACGTCGATCGCGGTAAGCAAGGTTTGGAGGTTATTTGCTTACTCTTGGCGTACAAGGTGAAGTATCCGGAAAACTTCTTCTTGCTCAGAGGAAACCACGAGTGCAACTCGATCAGTCGGATTTACGGGTTTTACGACGAATGCAAGCGGCGGTACAACATTAAACTGTGGAGAGTCTTTTGCGACGTCTTCAACTGCTTACCCTTCGCCGCCATCGTGGATGAAAAGATATTTTGCATTCACGGCGGTCCGAGCCCAGAGTTGAAGGATCTTCAGCAGATAGTTCAAATCAAGCGTCCGACGGATATTCCCGACATGGGCATGTTGTGCGACTTTTTGTGGAGCGACCCGGACGCCGACATTCAAGGTTGGGGCGAGAATGATCGCGGCGTTTCGTACACGTACGGCACCGACGTCGTCGGCGATTTCCTCGCCAAGTTTGATTTCGACTTAGTTGTTAGAGCGCATCAGGTGGTGGAGAATGGGTACGAGTTTTTCGGAAAGCGTCAACTCGTCACCGTCTTCTCCGCGCCCAATTATTGCGGAGAGTTTGACAACGCGGGGGCGATGATGACGGTGGATGAAAACTTGATGTGCAGTTTCCAGATATTAAAGCCCGCTGAACGCAAACTCATGGGTGGTTTTGGGTCCATGATGGGGGCGCGGCCGAGCACGCCTCCTCGCAACGCCGGCGCGCCAAAGTGAGCGACGAGACGAGACGAGAGCGGAACCGACGCGCGGGAGACGGAGACGGAGACGGAGAC
>Ga0181568_10000187_pt1 | contig 51989 bp, 13 predicted proteins | sample 101ome_20_FD_133758 | JGI IMG/M metagenome (GOLD analysis project Ga0181568, IMG submission 133758) | Coastal salt marsh microbial communities from the Groves Creek Marsh, Skidaway Island, Georgia - 101404AT metaG (megahit assembly) | ecosystem: Environmental > Aquatic > Marine > Intertidal...
CAGGAATGCTTGTCTTGCTAAAACTGGCATCTGTAGAGAAAGTGTTTTCTACAACCTCCCCGCCTATTGAGGTAAGTTCCGCTCTTAATAAGACCGATTGAGGACGGGCATCCAAAGCGGATAGGGTGCGGATTTCTGGCTTTTCGATTGCACGATACTCAATAAAACCACTGTTGTTTACATCGCCCTCAAATAATTGGTTGATTTCGGATCCACTAAGTCCGCGATCATAAACTCGCAAGTCGTCAACAAGTCCATTGAAGTTACCAAAATCACTTAAAGGAAAAGTTCCCTGAGGTTGACCTACTGCTGGAACTTCATCATGGGCGGGTATGGTCCCATTTCCTGGAACTGAAACGGGTCCGTCGACTAATTGACCATCTAAGTAAAGTTTAAGTACTCCTGGATTTTCTCCATAACTTACGGCCACATGGTGCCAATCATCATCCACTTCATTGGCCTTTTTTAAAGTTGAGAGCCCGGGAGGAGGAGCGGAGAAGTGCGGATGTTCGAAGGAAAGATTTGAATTTAAGTTCCATTTGTGGGCAAGGTATCCTTCCATTGTGTCAATTTCACTATTCTCTAAGGCTTTGTTAAAAATTAATATTTCAGATATTCTTCCGTGCCATTGATCTCCACCATTGCCCTTTCCACCAATAGAAACGGGGATCGATGGCTCGGATTTTATCGGACCAGTCAGGTTCGCTTGTTTGTGAGTGGAACCGTTAATTCTGAAGATCAAATTATTACTTGAATAGTCGGATGAATATCGAAGAGTGACGAAACTGGGACCTCCATTGAAGTTGGCATTGACTCCAGTAGACCAAATTGCATCGCTGTTTGTATGTAAGTATTTATTACCTCCTGTATTGGTGTTGAATGCAGGACCCCATATCCGGTGACCTCCATAATCAGCTCGATGAATATTAAGTGTCCAAGCAAACGGGTGTGAATTCGAGTTTGCCCACCCAGTATGGTTACTCTTTCCGAGAATGACACAGAAGTGATCAAAGTTGGTTTGGTAAAGAGTTAAGAATACAGTCATTTCTGACCAACCGTCAAAAACGGTTTCACTATCCTGAACGATCAATACATCATTGGTTATATCGATCGCTCCAAGACCATTAAATCCATCCGCCCGCCAAAGTGGATTATGGCCCGAGAATTTGGTGGCATGGTGCATATTTCCACTCTTATCTCTCCAAAAACCAACGGAACTGCCATCACTTGGAGGGCCCGATGCACCATAAGTTGTGCCTTTGTCCATATTTTCTCTATCGGATGCATCCAGCCAAAGTTTTAAATTTAAGGATGGGTCCTGCAAAGGGGAGAAAGGCAAATCATTACCCAAGTCTTCGATCAAACGAGTGGTACTTAATTCAGTGACTGAATTGTTCTCGATAATTTGGGTACGAAGACGGCCTTCGTCATTCACTAAGACCATGCCATTGGACGAGGAACCTTCATCATAGATTGCTTGTTTGCGATATCCGGCAATCTCTCTGCCGGTTAAATCATCCTGAGCGATTTCGTACATGTCACCCTCACTCAAAACTGAATTGTAGATCCGTAGTTCATCTACTTTACCTGTGTAGAAATCCTGATCTAATGGGTGAACTCCGCCCATGATCCAATCTGGGTAATCATCCAAATTGATAGGTGCACCATCGGGTATGAAACCATCTCCAGTTTTTACACCATTCACAAAAAGGCTAATGGAAGACTGGTTTCGATCTACCGATAGTCCAATGTGAGTCCAGTTGGAATTGTTGATTGATTGATTGGATTCTACCAATGCAGTGCCTCCATCAGTAAAATGTCTGTAGAAGAGGCCACCGGCGCCATCAATTCCTATTTGCAAGGGCCCCCTGCGAAGGAGAGAAAAACGATTTTCTGTTGAGAAGATATCGGATTGCTTTTCATCCGATGGATAAAGAGTGGTTAAGCTTGGAGGGCCAGAAAAGCTGGATGGCGTTGCAAATTTGACATCGAGGGACGCGGTTTCGGTGAGTTCCCCATGATAGACCGCAAAATTGTAGGTGCCTTCGCCAAGGTAAAGCAGGTTGTTCGCTTGATTAAACTCAGAATTTATATCCGAGTAGACAATTCTTTCGGAAGATTCAAAAGTATAATCCTGATCCAAGTCGATCCATACCGCAGCTTGATCGTCCACATTTAAAAGCTCCCAGATGTAGGTTCCCGATTCCTTCGCATGGAATCTTCCTTTAAACAAAGCCAAAGTATTGTGATAGGAGCCAGAGCCTAATTCAAGAGCAAGGAAGTCTGAATCGTTTGCCAGGGATAGTTTTTTGGCTCCCGCATCGTTGAACTGATTCAATAAGCCCCATTTATTACCAAGGTACGATTCCACTTTGACCATTTCTTCCGCACTCAAGGCTTGGTTGTAAATTAAGATTTCTCCAAGGGACGCGTTGGCATACCTGCCATTGATATTTCTGTCGTTGGAAAAATTATTCGCCCGGACATTGCCCGAGGTAAGGAGCGAGTAAACCGAGAATTCATCCGGCCAACTCCCATATATATTGTAGGGTGCACGATTGATACGGAAAGTGGATCCTGATTTTATGTACCCACTGGTGTGTGTGGAATGGAAGATTGAACCGGACCCATTGGAGTGGAAATGGTAAGAACCAGAATCTCCCAGTAAAAACCAACCCCCACCATCGTAATCCAAAGCCCAAAATACCGTGCGGATATCTGAGATACGATTGAATGAATGGTAGTTCCCATTGGATCCATCATAGTTCATCACTGCCAAACCATTTTGGGCATTTGACATGACCAAAGGATTTCCATTTTTTGATGCATGATTACCCACTCCGGAGAGATCATTCCAAGTCGATTCAGCTAAAGCAAGTTCACTAGCATCCAGCCATAAACTTAACCCGGGTATACTTGTGGGGCTGAAACTTTCAGGATTGAAATCACCGAGGTCTGCATCGCGAATCAAAGAGACATAGTCCGGGTTTAAATTTAAGAGGTTTTCAATGTTTTCATAATAATAATCACTCGCAGAAAGCTTAAAACCATATGCATGCAGTTGTCCGTTTTGTTCCTGTGATCCGCTCGATAGTTCCGGGTTAATCCAAAGGGATACGGAGAAAGACCCTTGGTGAATTTCGGCGAGGGAATCAGTTGCAGGAATGGAGACAAAATCTTCGTCCTTGGAAAACTCAATCGATTTACCATACTTACCCAAAGCCCAGCCATTGGGGTTAACCTCCGCTTCGAGTTGATCAAAGTTGGAGTCATACGCGATATTGCCATATCCAAAGTCAAATGGAAAGTAGGCGGACAACTCTTTGTATTTAGTGATTTCAGGTCCGACATAAACACGAGGGTCAACTTTAATCCATGCACTTATCGTTCGACCATCAAAGGGCTCTCCAAGATAACCCGTGTTTTCAGGGTCGAGATTAAGCCAATTTGTGGCACCATTTAATCGTAGGGCATTTCCTTCATGCCCGGGAAGGCGAGTATCATTGTTGTCTATATTTTCAATCTCTGCGTGTCTTAAAGGAATAACTGAATCCATAACCTCACTTCCGTTATTTTCATCCATTCTCCAAAAGCCCAGTAGTTCATCCTTGATGTCAGGTTCGCCACTTGACCAATCTGTACCATCTATACTTTGAGCAAAGGCTCGGAAAAAATATTTTTCTCCAGGAACTAATCCATTCACGGTCGCATTAAATTCACCCGCTGAAACGGGATCTCCATTGTTAACGGATAGGTTGCCATCCCATTGAGACGGGTCAAATCCATGATCTTTAGACCCGTAAAAAATCAGGATTGATGGGTTGTTTTGATCCAAGCTCGAAAGTTCGCCCAGAATGGTAACCGAGTTATTGGACTCGGCTTTGTATCCGGTGAGTTCCACCACCGGGGGCTCTGCAGTTGATGATGTGTTAAACTTTACACTTCCATCCAAATAGAGCATAGCGATCTCGGCTGAAGATAATCCACGATTGTAGATTTTAATTTCATCCAGGGTACCACTGAATTTATTATTTGCTGAGACTCCACCTAATGTAACATCACGCTCAGATGATGTATTAATAATCGTATTAGCAAGACTGCTTGAAGAATAAGGGTAGGAGGGTTCAAGTTGGTCGACTAGTCCCCATTTGTGAGAGAGATAACCTTCTATGGATTGCCTGTCTATGCTTTCAAGGTCCAAACCAACGATGATCATCTCTCCAATTTCACCTCCAAGAAAATCAGCCGCTGCCGTGAAGTTTGCCCCAATGCGTATACCATTGGAAAGATTGTAGCTTCCCGTATTCAGGCTGGAAACTTCTCTTCCATTTAAGCTGATGACTCCGTTTGATTCGTTAAATACTGCAGAAATGGTAAAGTAGCCACTCGGGGTGCTCATGAATGAGTCTGCCCAGTTTCCAGCCCATGATTTAACAGATCCTGATACATTGAGTGCAAGTAAACTCCGTTGCTGATTATTGATCACACCGTCAAAGAGATAGTCTCTTCCGGTTCCACCCGTAGTTTTGGCAACCATGAAGATAGAGTAAGGTTGATTTAAACTGAGGGAGGTGTTGGTCAGGTAGTCACTTGATCCGTCAAAAATGATGGTAGGCAACCCTTGTAAGCTTGCAGAGCTATGTGTAGGTTGGTTTTGAGTATTATCTTGAGTGGCATGTAAGTCATTGCCGCTCTTGTCTTTCCAAGTTGAGATTGGCTGGTTACTTGGAGTATCAGGTATGCCATTCGCATCTACATCGACTGCATCTAGCCACAGAATAGGTGCGTAAACCGAAGGTTCTTTGCGATAAATGGGTGAAGTTTCAACAGCTTCTCCATCGATGTAAATGGAAGTGTCGGCTAGGTACTTTGAGCCAGATGGAAAACATACAACCAAATTATGCCACAATGAATCATTGATTGTTTGGTCTGTCATCAAGGCTACATCGGTGTCAATTTGCAAAAGAACTTTACCTTTATTCATGCCAACTGACCAAGATGTGCCGCTTTCATTACCTCCCCAACTTATGATTTCATTAGATTCATCCTGCGTCTGAACCCACAGAGAGAGGGTTCTGGCATAATTCCCGGAAATACCTTTGTAGCCAGAAATGACTAATTTTTCTGCCTCATTGCCGGTGAAGGGGAGGCCTAATCCCTTGAATGCAAAAGTTCTCGCTTCAGCCGATAAACCAATAAGGTCGCCATGATGATTTCCTGCAGAATCGATAACTTTATCTCCTTCAATTTCATCAAAACTCCACCAGGAAGAGAGTCCGTCCTTGGTGGGCTGACTCCATATTTGGTCCATAACTGAATTACTTCCCATCCACCTGTAATAGTAAGTTTGGTTCCCAGTTAAAGATTGTATGTAGTGGGATACCCGACCATCGGTATGGGTGTGGTTTATTGTATCATTGTAATCCCATAAACCTGGGTTTTCTCCCCCATCGTTATCTCCCCAAAATAGAGTCATTTGCAGGGGTTCACCACCGTCGGATATAATTTGGGAAAACGCTTGGGCATTCGATGAGCTAATGTTTTTGGGCTTAGCACTTTCGATTTCGGGCTTTGATTTTAAGATAATTAATCGAGCATTCTTTTTGGTAGAACCTGCTCGGTTAGTCGCAGTTATGTTTAAATCAAATGTGCCTATCTCTTGGGGCAATCCCGTTACCTCAAGAGTATCTAAGTCTAAAGAGAGCCCTTGGGGTAACCCTGTAATCAGGAGTTCGTCAATGTCTTCACTGGTTTGAAAAGCAAACTGAAAATTCACAGTTTCCATAATCCAATCTTCTGCAGTGGAAATGGAGGCGATTTCATTGGCACTCAATGAATCATCATAAATTCTGAAATCATCCAGTTTTCCACGAAGGTAGGAGTTAGTGTTGTTGGCACGCCCTAAAATTACTGGATCCTGATCACCGGTTGAGATAGTGGATCTCGTTTCTGAGGCCACTAGTTGCCCATTGAGGTAGATCAAAATATTGGCACCATCGTAAGCGTGAGCTATATGATTCCAGTTATTCCTTAGTTCAACATCGTGAGAAACTTGAAAATTCCATCCATAGTGGTCACTGACAAAAGAGGAAAAATTATCCTGTCCAATACTTCGAATACTCCAGTAGCGATCTGTTTGACCCAAATTAGCCAGTTCGCCAAAACCATATGGACCTGCCTGTTCACTGGGCTGAAAAGTATCTAACCAGATCCAAAAAGAGAGGGTTCTGGGATTCTTGGCTCCGATTCCGAGAGCTTTTGCGGAGGCATCGGTTCGGGCATGACCACTTTGGCCATCAAATTCAACCGCCCCATCAATTCTGCCTGCCACTCTTTTGAATCCACCACTGAGGTTTGCATGGTGGTCGCCCTCTAAATCATAAAGGGTAAACCCTTGTTCTTCATCCATAGGCCAATAGCCCCTGAGGTTTTCCGGCCGGGTTAATACTTGTGTTCGAGTAAATTGTTCTTTTGCTTGGCGGAAGGACAGGTAATGAATCGGATTGATCTCAATGGTCGGCGGACGGACTTCGATAATGTTTCCACCTCCAGACTCAATGTTGCCCTGTTCCACCTCGCCCGAAGAAGCAAAGAGGACTTGTCCGCCACCCGCCCCTTGGTTGCCCCCAACTACGCGAATCATGCCGCGGTTATAAATATTTTGTCCCAACAGCTGTATGGCTCCGCCGGAACCTCCTCCACCAGCTAGATCAATATTCTGGTTGGTTCGACCATTTCCACCCGAAGCACTGATTAAAGAACCATTTGCAATGATGATATCCCCATCGGCCTCGATTCGCAGGGCTCCTCCACCAGCACCAGACCCTTGAAAAAGACGACCGCTGGAACCACTGCTTCCCGGCATCAGATTCACGCCATCTTCATTATAATTGTAGCTGGCTCCAACGCCTGCTCCAGTTTGAGAGGGGCCGCTCCCTGGGCCGTTGCCTTTTAAATTTTCTGCACTCACTCCATGCCATGGGTTGAGTGCCCCCATCCCTCCATACCCTGAAAGGGAGGAAGCGTCCCCACCATCGAGGATAAAGTCGGCCGCGGTATAAAAATTTCCCCCGGCAATTGTTTTTATAATAAGGGGTTTATCACCAATAAGGTTCACTTCAACATCCGCCCCAATTTTTACTGACCCGAAGGTAAAAGTACATACCGGTATATTCCAGATATTGCCCATTCCATCAATGTAGGAAGGGGTTGTGATCACACCCGTTCCGTGAGCCCCTCCTTCGATCGAAAAATATCCTGTTTGGGTGTTAAAAGTAATCCTGCCTTCATCCAAATCGATTACTGACGCAAAGTAATTTCCTCCAATATAGACAGATCCCTCGCTACTGAGCCACTCGCCCGATACATCCACCTTGCCCATAGTGACTTTTTCGTTGGCGTGTAAAGCGACTCTTCCCCCTCCAGAACCCCGAGTTTGATTTGTCCCGTCAAGTTGAATGCCTTGCCCGGATTTAGCCTCGATGAATCCAAGGTTGAGAATGGTTTGCGCTTCTAACTTAATCGCCCCACCACTGCCAGAGGCTGAGGATCTTATTCCATCGCCTCCATTGGCAGTGAGGTAAACATTTGGCTCGATTTGCATATGCCCGGCAGCTTTTAAATAAACCGCTCCTCCGCCTGCCCCTGATCCATCGTTGGTCGAGGACCCCCCGGAACTACCCCCAATTAAGTCAAAAATCTGGGCACTTCCGTACAAACTGGATCCCTCTGAACCATGCCCTCCATAACTCGCACCGTGTCCATGTTCAGATATTTCTTTGGAACTACCCGGTCCTTTTCCTATAAGCATTCCAGGAAGGACTCCGTCATAGCCTCCTAAAATAGCTGAGCCTCCTCTACTCTGGATTACATCAGGCGATCCACCATTGGCATGTAGGTCGGAACCAAGAGTGAAGTCACCGGAAGCGGCTTCAAGCCAAAGGGCACTATTCCCTTTAGTTTCAATGACCAAACTTCCTCCCAATTGAATCTCTTCAAAGATAAATTTACAAACTGAATAAGACCAGAGGGTTCCATCATCATGTCGATAAGATTGATCTTCAATAATTCCGTAGTAGATATCACCGTTACTATGTTCGATGATTCCTTTGGAAGTATCTATGAGTAGAGTGCCGGAAAAATGAATCAAATCAGACTGAATAATTGGTTGGTCAAACCGAACACTACCATCAGTTCCAGAAGTGGTTCCTTCGCCCCCATCGGCAATTAAGTTGTCTTCTCCATGGTTCACGAAACTCTCGATGCCACTTAAAAAGATTCTACCGCCACCGCCACCGCTTCCTCCCCCCGAAACATCGAGGATACTGTTTTCAGAGAGAATTAAGGTGTTTGCAGACAATTTGATCGCACCCCCTGATCCACCACCACTGCCAATGGCACCTGTTCCACCCACGGCTATTATTGGGGAGTCAACTTTGAGGGTGCCGGCTGCATCAACTGATAGGGCACCTGCACCCGCACCCCCAGAAGAATCCACTAAGTAGCCACCGCCCCCACTTCCTCCAATGAGATTGGAAATTTTTCCGTCGCCGTATGGCTTGCCGGAATTGAGTGTGGAGCCAGCCCCGGCCCCACCATAGCCTCCACCTCCCGGAGAAACCCCGGAAAGTCCTCCTCCTGGCCCGAGACCGCGCTCATTTACTTTTCCTCCAGCAAATCCTCCAGGTCCGGCATTGCCAGGAGTTTCTCCGCCTCCGTTGGCCCCATTAAGGATTAAGGGAACCGCGATTAACGCATCCTTAGACACTTGGATATCCAAGGATGCTTGTCCGATGATCACTACCTCCAAACTGCCGGCCAAACTTAATTGATCGAAGTTAAATGTACAAATTTTGTAGGGGTAAGCATTCCCCAATTCATCCATGTAAGTGCGATCGCTTACCTCACCAAATCGTTTGTCTCCGTTCGAGTGCTCCCAAGTAGCTAAGGAAGTATTGATGAACAATTTTCCCGAATCGTAAGCAACTTTATCTTCAGCGACAAAGACCTTGCTTTCCTCTGCCCAGACTCCTCCACCAGAGTTAGATGCAAAGGTGCGATAGAAATAAGTTTCATCGGAAGCTAAGCTCGAAATATCAGTTTGATATAAGCCATCATCATATACCCAGAATTCAACTTCTCCCCACTGGTGCCCCCATCCTTGAAACTTAGGGCTTAACCGAATGGCTTGGGTGCTAATACCTTCTAGGGAAAACTCTACAAACTTTCCTCGCTCAATAGGCCCAACAAAGTCAGCCACTGTTTCGTGATGAAGGAAATTCATTTCATCGTCAGCGATGTAGACATCGATTTCTTTGAGCTCATCATCCCGAGCAAAAGGTTGATAGTAAATACGGATCTTACTTAAAGGCCATTCCCGACCCAGATTGAAAGTAAGTTGTGGGTTTACTCCGTACCATGCAGTCCAGGTAGACCGCCATCCGTCTTTTGGTAGTAGGCCATCGATCAGCTTGGAAGCCGGGTAAGTAGTGCCTTTATCATTGGGTTCGGGATCACTTTTAACCACCACTTCCGTACTTTTTAATTTTCTCAGGCCAACACTTACAGATCCAATATCAACTTTATTTTCCCATAATTCTGAGTTGGTTTCCCCATCATTACTTCCCCAGTAAATGGTCAGGTTTGCAGATGGGTCACTCGGTACAGGGTCATTGTAACGATAAGGATGGGATAGGGTGAGGGTATCCTCAATTCCCCACTTATGAGCCAGGTAACCCTCGACCAACCTGACAAACTGAGTGGGTAATGGCTCATTGTAAATTAATAGTTCGGCAAAAGTTCCTCTCCAATAAGTTTCATTATTTCGATCTCTTGAAAAGTTAGATGCCCGAACCAAACCATTGCTGACGATACTGGTAATGTTCATGGAACCGGTTCCGTAGTCTTGACCCAGTCCATCTCTCCAATTGCCATTCTCTCGAATGGTACCGTTGATAAGGTTCGGGTCTGTCCAACTCTTATTCCATATCGTAGTAGGTCCAGTTTGAAAGGCGTATCCATACTCATGCCCCAAAATAAAACCACGACTGCCGGGCTTTCTCTCAGCAACCAAAAAGACCGACCGGATGGCGCTGATTGAAGTGTCAAAGTTCAATACATCGCTGTTACCATCAAATTGAAGGATGGGTAAATCGTTGAGTGCATTTTGCAAATATCCCGGCTGTCGGGTTGGATCACTCTGGGTTGCATGGTTGGCATTGCCTGATTGGTCATCTAAACCAGTAAGTGGAACAGGTGGTGTGTAGGTAGCGTTGAAATCATTTTTGAATGGATGATCATCGGAAAGGGCACTGTTTAATCCCCATTTGTGGGCCAGATAGCCCTCTATTTTCTGTCGAATCTCGTCACTGGATCCATTGACTAAAATCAATTCACCTATACTGCCGGAGTAGGGAAGGATTCCCCCTCCAGAGTCAAAGCCTGCACCGATAAACATGGAGGCTCCAGTATCACTTGGAATACCCAATTCATTTTCCTGATCCGATTGAATCTTTTCGTGACCATTCAAAAAGAATCTCGAAGAATTATAATCCGAGCCAGCTGTTCTTACCCAAGTTTGAATGCTAGTTTGACTCTTGGGTGGTTCCTCAAAGTTAATCAAGCCGTCATTAAATCTCCAGCTTCCTCCTGCACCGGCTAAGATGCGATTCCGGCTTTTTGAGCCAAGTTGAAAGACCCGGTTTACACTGAGCCATTCATTCGATTCTGGAACACCGAGCAGTTCAATTTCAGCAATTTGCATTTCATCAGATGAATTGAAGTCCACCACCGAGGGGAAAGTGAGTTTATAAGTAAGATAACTTTCATTGTTTTCAATTGCGATTTGCTTCCGCTGCCCCCTGTCCGTGAATGCTGGTACAGCCCCATCGGCAATAACCGTAAAACTGGCCCCATTATCATTGGAGCCCTCCAGTATGAAGCTGGCGGGGTCACGGGCGGGCATATCATTAGCGGATGTAAATGATAATCCGTTAACCACTCCGGAAACCTGAACATCGATGATCAGTCCAGAATTATTTACATCGTAATTTAAGTATTTGGTCGTTGGGTCGTTATCGATTGCTTTTTCCGCATTTTGAGTACCCGGAGACCCACCCGTAAAAGAGGAGACTTGATCTTGTGGGTGGCTAAGGTCGATCCCACTTAAGCCAGGCTCGGTGACAGCAAAAACCATCAGCTCAGGGTTTCTATTCAAGCCGAACCGAGAGTTGATCTCCAAATAATGCTCAATGCCATCAAAGCGAACAGCAGGCAGACCATTAATCACATTTTCAATATATTCGGGTCGGGAACTAATATTTTCTTGAACAAATATATTCCCATTCGCCGAATCTTTCCATTCCCTTACAAAATTAGAAATGATGGAGGATGAATCATTGGCATCAAACCAAGCTTGTAGGGAGGATTCATTTTCAGGGGACCAATCCGTCGGGGGTGAATCCACATAGGTATGGCTACCCGGTAAGTTATATTCCATTCCCCACTTGTGAGCTAGGTACCCTTCCACTTTTTCCCTAACCGAATTGCTGAGCACTTGATTGAATCCAATGAACTCTCCAATCTCACCCGTGGTAAATTCACTCTTGGATTGCCAGCCTCCAAATTGCAGCTGCTTGGGCATGTAGTAATTTACATTATTGCTTGCCCCATTCGTATTCTGAGTATTCTCAATGAAATCCAACCAGGAAGTGGCGGTATCCGAGGAATTGATACTCGCCGTTAGTATGTGGAAGTTTGTATCGGATGAAACACCAGAATTCTTGACCCATCCGTTAAAGTACTGCTTGCCCACTCCAGTCCAATGAAAACCAAAAAGCCAGTTATTATTGGTTCTATCCGAAATTAGTCGCATCTTTTTCCACCATTCATTGGCTGCATAGCGGGCCACAGCAATCATCGTGAACGACCCCGTAGATTTATCCCATCGCTTGGAAGAGTAAAGAGAGTCCCCGCCGTCATTACGATTGCCTTCAAAGCGAATCACTTTGAGAGTTGAGTCTTCGATGTATTCGACTCTTTTAGGATTTCCCTGGGCGATCATGTCATAACCATTTCCACTTTTATCGAACCAACCCGGTACATCCTCCTCACTCAAAAGAATCATTGATGAATCATTGGCATCAAGTTGCAGAACGACTTCCTGCAATACTTTCGGGCTCCATGGTTGTGCAGAGACCGAACTTTCCGAGTCGTAATGAGCCCCTTCAGAGGCATCTAACCAAAGCTGCAAACCGGGGTAGTCATTGGGCGAAAAAATTCCCCCAGTCAAATTCCCGATGCCTGGGTTAACCAATTGACCGGTGAGAGTCGCGGAGTTTTGTCTTAAGTTTGCCGGTTCCCGGTTGATTGCAATCGGTGCATTGGTTCGTCCCGTCGTACCCACAGGCGTGACTCCTTGAGTTATAATTTCTCCAAAGCTTGGAGCCTGAGATGACCAAGGATGTATTGAAGGTAATTTTATGCCCCACTTATGAGCCAGGTAACCTTCAATGAGTAAACGGTATTCCTCAGGGTTTTCGCCCAAAAAGAGCATGAATTCACCCACTTGACAGTCCGATTTTTCTCTTCCATTTAACCATGCACCAAAAGAAATTTTTCGGGGTCCGGCTCCGTTATGGCTTGAGCCCTTGGGATTGCCCTGATAATAATTGCCCGCAACCCCATCATTCCAAACACGGGTGGTAGGGTCTGAACTTTCCGTGTATGCTTGGTGGGAAAGCTCAAAAATATGAAAATCAAGGTCCGCTTCAAAGCCTTTATCTACCCATCCATGAAAGTAATAGGTTCCAAGTCGATTATTCCAGGCCCCCATTAACCAGTTGGACCATGGGCCTTCTCCGGAGGTGAATATTCTTCCATTTCGGCCACCGGTATAACGGCCGACAGCAAAGGCAGCATAACCTTTCTTGGTCCATTCGTTCGTATTTGTATTCCATCTGCCAGCTTTATCCCAAAAGTCATAGTCGTTGACCAACCAGTCGTCTCCATCAAACTCCACCACCGGTCTGCCCTCATGCCCATCAAGGACAATTTGTGGAGTTCCACTTCCGCTGCCAACTGCTAGGTGTTTTTTCTGGGCATCGTCAGGATCATCCTCACGGGCTTTATTCTTCCAGAACTCTACTGGAGTTCCGTCGTTAGGTAGGGGAAGATCATAGTCATTACTACCGGTATGATCGACTGCATCGTACCATAAGGTTAAGGTGTAGGGCAGATCATTCAAACTCGCTTGCCGGTTAATAAAAAACTCTTTTCCTGTCCAAGAACTACCCACAATATTTTCAGCGTAAATTCTGACATAATAACGTTGATCAGCATCGAGACCTCCCAAAACGGTACTGCCAGGACCAAAACCCTGTTTGCCAAGACTCTTTCTGTATTTCCAAGCGTAGAGGTCCGTTCCATGATCAATTGTATCTGCAAGAATAAAAACTTCCGGATCATCCCCACCGGTGGCATTCACTTCATACTCAATCCCCAAAGATGTTGTGTTGTCGCTAATTACATTGTTGAGAAGAACTTGGGGCAGACCAGGTTCGATATTGAGGGTAACGGTTTCCGTGGCAGTTGAATAATCCAAGTAAATTGCTCGGATCTCCGCTTGGTAAATTCCGGCTCGGACCGGTGTCCCAGAGAGGTTGCCATCGGTTGGGTCGATGGTTATGCCTCCGGGTAGACCATTGGCAAGAAAAGCCACCGGCGAACCAGTTGCAGTCATGATTTCCTCGAAATAAGTTTCAGCATTGAGAGTGAATTCCGATGCCGAGGTGAAAGCATTTTCCCCAGTCAATGATCCGACCTGAGGGAAAGAGTATTGACCGGATTGGTTTTGGTAGCATGCCTCAAACCAATCGGTGGATCTGATTTTGGAACTCAATCTTATTTCGTCGATGGAGAAGGGTACCGAGCTTAACCCAAACTTCCAGTCCGCGGCTAGAAGTTCGGAATTACTGGAAGGAGAGAATGATTGCTGGGCAATCGATTGCCCGTTAAGAAAGATTTCCTGGGTGCCAGCAGTGTGATTGATTTGAGAGGCAATCAAGGCCCACTCGTCGGATGGAAAGCTCGTGTCACCTTCCAGGGAGGTAGGGGTTGGGGATAGGCGATGCACTTGCAAAGGTTTCATGCTTTGCAGGTCTAACCTCTCCGTAGACCCAAACTGATAGAAAGTAAATGGACTGATACGGTCCGATAAGTTTCCATCAAATGTGAGGTGGAAATGTTTGAACTGACCAGGATCTTGCGGGTCTAGAGTCGTCCAGTCGTTCCACCCACCATCTGGTGAGCGGGATTGAAAGTTTAATGATGAAGCAGATACCCCATCCGGAACACCGTGAGCCAACATTAAATTATAGGGAAGTTCAGCAACGAGTTGAACCGGGGATGATGTTTTTAAATCAGTCCGACAAATTCTTTCCCCGTTAGAAAAATTACCATCGCGATCTAGATCTATCCATATAGAAAGAAAATCGTCGCTTCCCGTAAGGGCACGGAATTCGTAGTCTCCAGTTTCTGGGGGAGTGAAACGAGTCAATAAACCCGTGATAAATCCACTTGTCCGGCTAACTCCAAGGTTAAGCACTTTTAAATCATCAACAGAATTAAAAACAAAACCAGTCTCATAGGGGCCGGTTTTAAGAATGGCAGAACCGGTAGGGTCTAAGGAATTGAACCGGGAAGGATCATCAAAAATTGCATGAGTTGGACTTTCATCAAAGCCTAAAACAAAAACCGCATCATTGGTTCTCTCCTCAGGTAGACGGTCCAATCGAACCCAACTGGAAAAAGAATAAACCTGATCACTTAAGTTTTTCAGGGATTCAGTATCGGGTGCTCGAATGAGTTCGCCGGATTCTCCAAAGAATGATCTTCCTGATCCCAGTATAGAATGAGAGAGGTTTTTCCCAAAAGGATCCGTCAGGTGGTTCCGGTTTGCCGTCGAATCGGTTAATTTCGAAGATTCGATTACAGGTCTCAGGTGCCATACACCTTCAAATCCATCGGTCCAGACTTCACCATTGATGGAGTAACCTGCGGGGTATTGGGATAGTGCATGGTTGCCCCAGCAGGCAAAGAATGAAGTAGCGGTAGTAAGTTCAGGGATTTTTACCCACGCGACTAGTTGATTATTGGCAAGGTCAAAGGTTTCCAATTCATGAACCAGTTCTTTACCGTTCACATCAAAAAATCGTAAATCGTATCCATGATCCGAGGAGAATAACCGAAGACTAAATCCATCAATGGATGAATTGAGTTCAACTTTGAGCGGGAAGTTATAAAGGGTCTCAGAACCCGCATAATTTTCGCAACTTATAAGGACTTGTTGTGCGAAATCACTTTTTTCGCTGATTTGAACCTGAATTGTTTCAATCTTTTTACCAAAGTTATTTTCAGCTATTACGGTAATGGTGTATAAGCCACCCTTTACTGGTGTGCCGCTAATTTCACCGGATGCCCCGTTGATTGTAAGGCCAGCTGGTAAGCCGACTGCGGAATAAGTAACTTCACTTGGGTAGGTTTGAATAAAAAAGGAGAAATTTTGATCGGTAAAACCTTCGGCTCTTTGATTGGGGAAAAAGAAAGGTGGACCTTTGACTTGTGAGTGAGAGAAGAAGGGGGCCGCATCGGGTTTTAAGTTTTCATAAATGGTGGCAATTCTCTCCTCGGATTCGAGTTGAGCACTCATTCGAATCTCATCGACGATACCAGTCCATGCTTCTTCCCCCGTAGTTGTGGAACCTATTCTAAATGCCTCAACTGCCGCACCGAAGGGTCGACTTATCCCGTTTTGCGATAAAACAAGACTGCCATCCCGGAAGACTTTTGATTTTCCAGTTACATGATCCACTTGGAACACCCAATAGGTCCATGTGTTATTAAAATTATTAATTGCAAGGGAGGCATCATCGAGAGACCCACTTCCAGTCATCCAATGAAATGCGCCATCACTTCCTGGTAGCCTGAGTTGAATGTGTGATCCCAGGTTTGATGTTGAATGAATTAAAGTAAGGTCTTTGAGATCTTCATTTTCATTGTAGGACCAAAAGGAGAAACTGGCTTGTTGGCTTCCAGTGGGTGGGTGAGCCGAAGTGGGTATTTCGATGAAATCATCTACCCCATCAAAGCGTTTGGCTAGGCCAGCCACACCGGGTACTGATAAATGTTCGAAGTTTTTGGGTTTAGCATGAAAACTGGCCGCTGAATCACGAATGAGATCAAGATCGTCATGGTCCAATCTCCAAACGGCTCGATAATCTTTCCATACCGATCCGTTTTTTGTGTAAGCAGGCGGGCTTGATACAGCTGGATTTCCCCATTTAGCGAGAATGGACATATTACTTTCCAATGCAGGTAACAGAATCCAAAAAGAAGAAGTTCCCTCACGATCCCAGTGAACAACCTCATAGGGCAGTTCGGTGGACCCAGAAGCATTGAGAAAGATTAAATCAGCCCCATCAACATTGGCAAATTGATCATAATCAAATCCCGAGACCGATTCGTTCAGTTCCAGGTAAACTGGAAAGTTCTGCAAGGTTTCACTTCTGCTGTATCCGGAGGCATTAAGTTCGAGTTCGTAGGGCCAGGAGTCATAATCCGTAACAACAAATTCGTAGGATTTAGAAAGTGAACCTGCTTGGTTGAATGCGGTTAAGCTGACCGAGAAACTGCCTCTGGTTTCGGGGGTTCCCGATAGAATTCCGCTAAGAGAGTCGACTTCCATACCTGGTGGAAGATTCGATGCTTCGATTTTAGAAAAGGCACGGTTTGTCGGTACTTGAATGGACTGAGCCTGTCCAAAGCTGAGAAAGAATGGGTTAGGCAGAAGGATTTCTGGACGATTTTCAAATTGAGGCGGTAGATCATAGAATGGATGAGCCAGGGGCAGGTTGTCGTTTAATCCCCATTTGTGAGCAAGGTATCCCTCCAGAGCCTCTATTCTTTGATCGGTTAATGCCTCGTCATAAAGTAAAATTTCGGCAGCGAAGAAAGAGGAGTATTTATTTACCCCGTCTTCGTCAATCCCTCCAATAAACAAACTTTCTGCCCCAGAAGAGAGGACCGAGCCGCTGTCAAGTAAATCGAAATTTAGGTTTGCATTGATTCTTAATAATCTTCGGATATCTGATTTCCTGAAGGTGAAGATATCGAAATCATTGGCCCATCCAGAAAGGATCGTGCTTTCATCCTGAGCGGATGTGCCCCTAAGACCCAATGTCGGAAGGTTTTGGTTGTTGGAGAAAAAGCTCCATCCAGTTGTCTCCCCCCAGCCTTTACTTAAGAGGTAGGAACCTGGGTCTGTACTTTCGGACTTGATCACCAGCAGAAGAGTGCCTTCCAATCCGATATCTAAGTCTCTGGAGTTTTGATCATCGTAGTCAGGAACCCGCAGATAGTTACTGCTTCCGTTAAAACCAAGGACCGATCGGTTGTTGAGTGCTCCGTAGATTAAGTCAGGTCCCTGACCATGGGTCGCATGTCGGTTTCCACCGGATTTATCTCTCCATATATCGACCGTCCCAGCAAAGGGCTCATTGTCCAAGTTGCCATCACCGTTAATGTCTGCGGCATCGAGCCAAAGCAATAAGTTGGCATCCTGCCAGGTATCGGCGGCCAATGAAAAGGATCCACTGGAAAAAGATGAACTATTCGGAGACCACACCGAGCCTGCGTCATTTTCTGCAAGAAACCTGAAGTAGTAAGTCTTGCCAAACTCGAGTCCGGTAAGGGGGTGGGAAAAATCACCAATATCTTTGGTTCCTAGTTCCACTTTTGTATCCCAGGCAAGGGAAGAGGAGGCATTGACTTCCGGGTTGGTGCCCCCATCTTCATCTCCCCAGAACAAGACAAGTTTGGGCGCTTGTCCGCCAATGTTTTGATTTTCACTAAGATCGCCGGCGTGGATTTGTCCAATTTCTCCGGCACTTAATGCCCGATCATAAATTCGTAAGTCATCCACCATTCCGTCAAATAGTTGGAAGTCGGGTGGCGGAGTGATAGGGGGGGCATTTTTGAAACTGTGGATGTCAGGAAGCTTGTTTTCTAAATCCCATTTGTGAGCTAAATAACCCTCGATTTTTTCCATAACTAGGGAATCGGGAGCACCTTCAATAATGATCACTTCAGAAAACATAATCCCGGCATACTGGGCCGCACTTGTGCCCGAGGAGCGAAGTTTTCCGCCAATGGACACGGGAACACTTGAGGCACTCGCAATCGTTCCCCCGTCGGACTGGTAGGCAATTTGCGATCCATTTAGGCGACAGAGCCTACCACCGTTTCCAAAGCTAAGGTAGAGCATGGCAGGTGCCCAGTGATCGTTGTTCCACATATCTGTCCACTCATTCCCGTTGGTGCCCTTAATTATAAAGTTGGCTGCTCCATTGCCAGGATTTCGTAACAGGACTTCCCAGCCAAAAGTAGAGTCATCTCGATGCCCTTTCGACATGTGGGACACCCAGCCATTCCCGTTGGTTCGGTCATGAACGGTAATAAGGGTGAGTTCTGACCAGGCATCAAACGCAATCCTGCTGTCCTGGATAATCATTAAATCGTTGCTGCCATCAAAAACAATGGCCGGAGTTTTTTGTTGAAATGCATCCGTCTGATATAAGGGAGTACGCTCGGCACCTTCATCAAAAATAATTCCATCATGCCCATGTCCGCTTTTATCTGTCCACCGACCAATTTGCTCTCCGGAACTGGCAAACTCAGTGCCATTAAAATCCTGAAACAAGGTGGAACCGTCGGATGCATCTAGCCAAAGTTTTAATCCATCAAGGTCATCGGGACTGAACTGATCCATCCATAATCGATTCCCTCCAATCACATGGTAGTCTCGGGTGATGTTTTCTGGAGATTCCCCATTGAAAGATCCAAGGAACTGGCCGTCGGAATAAAATTTTGTCAACCCATCCTCAGCCACTGAAACCGCAATATGTTGCCACTGATTGAGGTTCCAAAGATCATCGATCTCATCCGATGTAATATTGAGATTGAGCTCGGACTCGCGGTTGCTGAAAGCATACAAGTGCCAAGTTCCAGAACCTAACGGGTCGATGGTGAATTCCACCTCCGTACCTTCGGCTATGTAGTGACACTGTACCAACAACCCATCCGGGGTTTGCCCATCGTATTGATCCTGGTTGATGGTAAGGGTTTCACTCAATTCGGAACAGGAAAGTACACAGGTGCGATCTCCTCCCCATGCTTGGCTGTATAGAGAGAAATAGTAGGCTTGGCCGGGTGATAAGCCAGTTAGTTTGATTTTCTGGGGGTCTCCTGCCCATTTAAAACCTTCATCAAGCATACTTCCAATTTGACCAGATACACTGGAATCACTGGATTCCACATTATTAGTAAAACCTGATGTCAAGGACCATCCATTCCCTGAACTGAGGGTTGTTCCAGTGAAAAGAACACCGTTAATGGTATGATTCGAACCGTGTAAATTAATTGCAGTGGTGTAGGAATAGTCAGAAGAAATCCCAGAGTCATTGTCGTCATTGATTTGCGAGGCAAACCAGCCCAGGGTGTTCTCACCCCCTTGGGTCACGCTCCAATTTCCATCATTTCCGTTGCCCGATGTGGAAAGAATGATCGCATCCAAATCTCCTTCATTGGCAAAATCAAGAGCCCGGAGATCTTTTCCATACTGATTTAAATTATACCAACCACTTACGGTGAACGGACCGCCTAATGGAAAAGTGGGTAACTCCACATAGGACAAACTATCCCCTACAAGTGAAAGAGCCGTACCGTAATCTTCGTTATGGGATGCTTTCCAAATCACTCCTCCGTGGATTTTCCCATCATCATAGTTGCCTGCAGAATCTTTGGTGTTTATGCCCTTACCTTCATCAAATCTCCAGTGGGCAATAAGGTTTTCATTGATTTTGGGTAAGTCTAGAGCCACTCGAGTCTGTTCACCACCCGTTGAAGTAATGGAACCACGAACCGTGGCGGAGTTGGCAGTCTGATCAATTGCAGGCAGTGTGTTGACCGTGGGAAATCCAATTGTCTTGAACTTTGCTGCAAGTTCCGACCAAGCCGTTTTATTGGGAGTTTTTGCCCGTACACGGAAGAAAATGGTTTCTCCTGGACTGCGTTCAGTAATTTGATGAATACCAGAGCCGATCTCATTGACCAGTCCAATTTCATAGTTAGATTCCCACAATCCCGGAAGCATTCCCTGGTCCACGGGACCCCAATAGAGTGTGAGGCTGGGTGCATCCGCATCATAGGAAAGAAGTTCGTAGTGAACGGTGGCATTTGAATCAGTTATGTCACTTGCATGACTCACTTGAACCACCGGAGAAACTTCCTCGGTCAACGTTTTAAAAGAAAAGGTATCATTGCCAACCACTGTGGAGACCGAGTTGGTCAGGCTCGCCCGGTAGAAATAGGTTCTGTTTGTCTCCAATCCAGAGAGTAGGACGGTTCGCTCACCAGACTGGGTAACGGAAACGACTGAAGTGACTGAGTTTAAATTATCCGAACTCATTCCATAGGAAAAACTGAGGTTTGCATCCTCGCCCCCAGTATCGAAAATCTCGGCTCCTAAAAGAGCACTGCTCGATCCTATATTGCTTGCCGGTAAGGTGTTGACTGCTGTATTTCCAGGTGTGATCACAAGCTCAAAAGTGGCATTGGTTTCACCAAACTGATTACTTGCTGAAATCAAAGGTACAAAAGTACCCGCTTCCATGGGGATTCCGCTTAGCTGTAAATTGTCTAAGATTAGTCCGCTTGGTAGTCCGCTTATTTCGTAATTAAGTCCAGGGTTTAGACCGAGGGAAATGGGAGAAAGCTGATTATTGTAGTTGAAGTTTTGTGAGGCAATACTAGGCAGGGTGGGTTCAATGATTTTGGCATAGACCCCATCGTGAGGCTGCAGGTCATTGGAAAGATCAGGGTTTTTCCCACCTGATACACTAATATTTCCATCATCTAAGGTACCATCAGTAACTAGGGTAATTCTTCCCCCTGCACCCGCTCCGGCACTCCCATTGGAATCTCCTCCTAGAGTCTCGATTCGTCCGTAGTTGAAAATATTTTCTGCCTCGATTCGAATCGCTCCGCCCGATCCGCCTGCTCCATTCGAATTAGCACGAGAAACTCCAACACCTCCGTTCGCCGAAAGGGTGGCATTGCTTTCTAATTCAAAAGTACCGCCCACAACAAAGGACAGAGCCCCCCCGCCTGAACCGGCATCCGAGTTTGTGCCGCCCGATCGACCTCCACCCGATCCACCCACCAGATGAGTGAGGTTATCATCCCCATAACCCGCTACGGGAAGCCCATTATCCTGTCCGGGCGAGCCCAATCCGCCGAAGCTTCCTCCTGCACTGCTTGGAGTGGGATTGCCGAAACCAGTTCCCCCCCCAGGACCACTCCCGGTTAAAACAATATGAGCCAAATCAGGGCTGTCCAAATTGCGGATAGACCGACTGGATGACCACCCTCCAGGACCGGGTATGCCCGAGAAGATTCCAGATTTTCCACTCTCTCCGCTGAGGGAAAGATCACTTCCGATCGTTACATTATTTTCTACGATAATTCGGAGTGCATGGCTTCCCTTAATAACCACCGAAACATCCGGTCCAATGGAAAGTTCAGAAAAAGTAAATTCGCATACTCCATATCCGTAAGGTCTTCCGTTTGCCAGAATGTTCGAGTAATGCAGATTCCCTTTGCCCTTGGTTCCTGAGCTATGACTCCATATACCATCTGTATCAAAAACTAATGTCCCTGTATCCACAACCAAGGCTACAGCGGAGGTATTCGACCTCACTCCTTTGAAAACAGATCCTGAGAGACCGGAAACTCCATCGCCATGACCTAACCCTCCTTTGACGATCGTTGTGCCAGAAACAATTTCACCATCAGAAATAAAAGCAATCCTTCCACCACCTCCGGCACCACCGGACCCTCGAAGAAATCTCGAGCCAGGTTCGCGCGGATCCGCACCGGATGCATCTCCACCGCGAACATCCAGCACTCCATAGTTTTCTATGCTGCCACCCACCAACCTGATCGCACCCCCAGAACCTGCACCTCCAGAGAAGTTAGCCCCGATTTCAGGGTTCACAAAAACAGTTCCTCCACGAAAATCAAGTTGAGCTCCTTCATTGATCAAAATTTTTCCCGATGCGACCAATTCAATCGCACCCCCACCAGCTCCCGCCTCATCAGCATTTCCAAGCCCACCTCCAGAGCCACCAATTAAAGTCTCAATATTGGAAGTGGCATAGGCTATACCACCAGCACCCGAAGAGCCAGGTCCTCCCTCACCCCCAAAAGATCCACCACCACCCGATCTTCCTCCAACCGATAGAGAGCCGCTGGAATAGCCTTTGCCGGGGCCCTGTCCTCCAGCGTAGCCACCAAGATTACCTTGGCCCATACGAAGTCCTTTTTCGGGATCGTTGGAGTAAAAGGAATCATATCCGTCGGTCAGTAAGCCTAGGGATACATGCGGGGTCGGTGGCACAAGGGCTCCGTTGAGGTTTTGACTAACGGTGATATTGCCCTGTACCTGAATGGAAAGAGCGTTGGTTCCCTCGAGGATAATATTTTCAAGCTGTCTTCCAAAGTGTAAGTCATGATCAAAAGAAAAGATTGCCTTGGTGAGTGTCCAAGTGGATCCATCGGGGGCAAAGTAAAGGGATTGTGAAAGGGTAGGTTCAAGGATCTTTTGTTCTCCTTCGCCGGTTCCGCGGTCCCAGTACCATCCCGACCCGAGACCACTATCGTCAAGGCCGGTATGAATACGCAAATAGCCTTGGTCAAAATCCAGCGTGGTAAAAGTTCCCAAATCGGACCAATCTTCCGAGGAGTGGGATGCTTTGAGCCGGTAATAATAAGTAACCCCACTATCCAGACCGCCGAGGGAAAGGGGAACTTTTCCCTGATAAAATGTTCCTAAAGCTAGTTGATGATCCCAGAGTTCGCTCGATCCGTTTTGATCGGACTTTCCATAGAAAATGGTGACCGTGCAAGCTGCTCCCCCGGTCGACTGTAAATCCGCCCGAATCTCGGCTCCACGACCCAGCACAGAGGTGACTTCTCCGGCGGAGATTTGGGGAGGAGCTAAGGTCGTGTTCGATTGAATGGTAAGGTTCGAGGTTGAAAATCCCTGAGCGTTGTATGCGGTTGCATTGACTTCATAAGTACCGTTGCTCTGAGGTATACCAGAAAGAATACCCAGAGATGGATTGAAATTTAAGCCGCTGGGGATTGATCCATTGATCTCGTAGTAGGTGGCGGGCGGGTTACTCAAAATTTGATACTCAACAAAAGTTCCGACCACAACGGTAAGGTTTAAGTCTGGTGGAAGAACTGGCGATTGCAGGTGCTCAAGGTCTTGATCGAAGAAAGCTTGGTCGAGTCTTTGGTTTTCGTAAGACAACCTTGCCCAAGAATGACTTCTACTTACTGAGGAAATGCGGGTCTCATCAAGCCATCCACTCATTCGGGAATTCCCATCTGCGAGGGCACCCAGGACGACATTTCCTGATCCTGTATTGACTAATCCATCCATGGAAGATCCCGGAGCGTCGACCAAACGACCGTTTCGGTAGATTCGGGTTTGGTTAAGGTCCGTTCCACTTCCTGGATAGCTGATAAGAAAATGTTGCCAGTTACCTGTAGCCACGGTCCCTGTGCTTTGGCGTTTACCACCAGAGTTATTTGTAAACACTTGTATCCCCTGGTCATTCCAGCCGACATTCCATCGGTTGGCTGAAGTTCCCCAGCCGAGTACTCCAATCACATTCTCATCGTCGTCCGAGGATTTTAACCACAGTTCAATAGTCCGGGCAGAGTCCCCCGTTCTTCCCGAGTAGCCAGAAATGGATAGGTGGTCATTGATACCATCCAGGCTCAAAGAGTTACCACTAATTCCAGAATCATTCGTATCAGGAGAACCAGAGGCTGTAGCGTTTCTGCTGGCTGATGTGGAGTCAGAAAAGTCAGAGAAGTGCCAAACCCCATCATGCCCCGTCCAAGTCGAGCCATCATCCCTGTAGGTTGGCGAAGTGGTATTGGTCTCATTTCCCCAGTAAGCAAAAATTTTCAAACGGGTGGTTACCTCGTTTAGCTGGACCCAGAAAGTGGAGTCACCATCGGAATGATTCCATTCATCGATCTCATAGACTAATTCTTCTCCCTTTTCGTCGAAGAATCTTAAGTCACCAGCGTTTTGCGAGTCAGCAAAAGTATCGAGATGAAAGTCTGGGTGATGGTTTGAGCCCATTCTTACTAAGGCGGGGAATTGATTTAAGTCGGAGGCTAGCCATTTAATCCTCAAGTAATCCTCCAGTTCAATTCTCTCAGAATCTTTGAGACTTCGGTTATAAAGCAGGACTTCAGCAATTTCTGACTTTGAATAGGATTGATTGGCTTGGGTACCCCCAACGGTCAGGCTTCTTGGTTTAGAATGTTCATCATTAGGCCGTTCTCCTTCGTGTAGGAGAAAGGAGTCGCGCCAAAATTTCACTCGACCTCCTTGATCCATCGTTCCCGTCAGAATATACCAATTTTGGTCTGCAGATGGGCTGTTTGTAAGTAAACCACTCTGCATCTTCCAAAATGCAGACTTGCCATTTCCTAGTCCGAATTCCCAGTTGGTTCCGATAGAGCCAATAACACACTGGTCCTGACCGCCCGAGTGCCTCATCAAGGCAATGATTGAGTAACTGTCGAGAAGAGAACCAAAATCATAATTAGAGTACAGCTGGGAATACCCATTCATATGAACCACCTTTTTATTATCCAGTTCCGGGTTGGATAATAGAAGAGGTTTACCACGATATTGATCAAGGTTTCTCTCATTTCCAGATGAGTCTGCCCATTTATAAAGAATGCTGTTGTTTTCATCCTTAATTTCAGAAGCGTCTAAATTAAGGATTAATCCAGCCAAGTTTTGGGGAATGTCTGGAGACAATATTCCTCGCGGGGTCAATTCCATCCTTGAACTAAATTGTGTGGGATCGAAAACCCTTACACGGTGGGCTTGGGAGAGAGAAGCAGCTGGGTTGCTCGCAGTTATTGTGACCTCGGTTGTATTTCCATCGCTCGGAATGCCACTCAAAATATTGGACGTGGCATTAAACTCCATCCATTCAGGCAGACCTGAAACAGATAACGAAAGATGGTTTTGGGCTGTGATGACAAACTCCCCATAGGTGCCACGGGTCCATCTTGAAAAATCAGACGACAAAAAAGAAGGGGATTGAGGGTTATATTCGATAGAGATGGATGAATTCTCGAAGGAATCCCCAAAATATTGGGTGGAAATACCCGAACCTGTAATATCTACAGAAATGGTCGCAGGGGAGGCATTGTTATCAGGAGAAATTAAAATGCTGAAATTACCTGTGGAATTTTCTGTTATCGATTGTACCTGTGCATTGCCAGTAGAGATGGAGATATCATCATCAGTGAATGAATTGTCTAAATTTACTGGGATTCCATCTTGGAGGAATTGAGCTTCAATCTGAATCGGTAAGTGAAGCTTATCTGGAGTGGATAAAACGATCGATCGGTTGCGGTAATCACCAATCCCTCCACCGTGAATTGCAAAAATTTCCGTAGAGGTTAGTGCACGCTTATAGATTCTAAAATCATCAATTTCTCCTAAGCTGGAATCGATCTCGTTGGTAGGACCGAGCCTAAAGGGCGAGGCCAGCGGTATTGGGGAGTTACCAGAAAAGGTGGACTCCGTATCGAGTTGGCCGTCAAAGTATAGGGCTAATTTTCTTTTGTCCAAATGATAGGTTAGGGCAAGATGGTGCCATTGGTTGTCAGTGAGGTAGTTGCGTCCGTGTACCTGATCTTCAGGGCCTCGAGCTAAGTAGTTTTGTCCCAATTCACTAAGGGAAAAGAGGGGTCTTCTATTTTCAATAATCCAAAAAAGTGATGGGGATGATGATTCGGACTGGAAAAGGTGAAAGTTTTCACTTTGGGATAAGACCCATGCAGAAAGGGTCATTTCAGCCAGGTCGGTACTAAGCCCAGAGTGAGTGACCGCCCGGCCATCCGTCGAATCGATTGATAGGCTTGATCCGAATTGACCGCTGCTATTCCAGTCGGGGGACGCACTCGTGCCATGATAGTTGTTTCCTGATGAGTCCATTGCATCGTTGTTTAATTTCCACCATAGGAGAAGGTCCGATTCGGCAATTTGATGAGGGCGATACTCAAGGGTTCGGTTTACTGCAAGGTTGCTCATCCCCAAACGATCCACCACAGAGTTGGCTAACAGTCCAATATTTAAGGTGGCTGATGTGTAAGCGTCAGGTATTAAGATAAGGGAAAAAGTTACATTGTCATCCGACTCCCAACTCTGAACCGATAAGCCAGTAAGATTTAGATCGGTTGCTGGGTTGAAACCCTCGACTGACTTATTAAATAAAAGAGATACAGGGATAATAGGCTCGTAGATGGGGTCATTAACTAGGATGTTCAAGGCAGGGCTCAAGTCTCCCAGTCCATTTCCGTAGAGACTTGTAATTTCAGTTTTGGATAAAGTGCGAGTCCATACCCGTAAGTCGTCCACAAGTCCATCGTAGGGATTTTGTCCATCCGGGTCCGATCCGAGGTGTAATTTTGCAGAAGATGTATCAAAACCTAATGAGTTGAGGCTAACAGGGACACCATTCAGATAAACTGTGGAACGGGAAATTTTTGGATCAAACACTCCAGCCAAATGGACCCATTCCCCAGAATACATTTGTTGTGGCGTGGTCAGTTCTAGCTTTCCCGAACGAATAAAGGGGAAACCGCCTTGAACACCCAATGACCAATCGTTACCCCCATCATCGGTACTCAGGAGGACTCTGGGGTTGCCGCCGGCACCCTCAACGGAGTCTGGACGTGTCCACATCGCAACACTCAATCCAGACGAACTCACCGATTGATCGATCCTAAAAGGAAGCTCAACCCGCTCAACAGATAGATCGATAGCTGAACCATACAGCCCAGTAGATTTTTGCGGTGGAGGAAAAATTTCAATCTCCCCAACCGATAAATATCGCAAGGGGTGGGTGCTGGAGAGGGAGTTGGATAAGCCCCACTTATGGGCAAGGTAGCCTTCGATTTTCTGGCGGGTGGTTGTGTCAGTAAGAGAACTCAGGCCGATGACCTCACCCACAAACCCATCAACATATGATCCGTAGCTCCTGTTTGAAAATAGGGTGATCGAATTTCCCTGATTAGGGGGAGAAGTGTAGGCCGTTTCACCAAGATTACTACCATTTAGAAAAACGGTAAGTTTACTGGTTTCACTATTGAAAAGAAACTCGTAAATACTTGGTCCATGCTGGGCATCGGAAGTAAATGTTTTAACTGTACCCATATCCGTATTCCAAAATCTAATCTGGAAAGCGGAGGTATCAGATGCATCGATTTGAAAACTGGGTTCGCCCATTTTCTGTCTAATTGCAAAGAGGGAGTCATAGGGATTGTCGATTGTATCAATCCCGGCTACTAGGAAGAAAGAAAAACTGTTTCCGGTGGCATAGGAATTGGGGGATTCGAAATAATCGTTTCCATCCAAATCAACCACATTCAGAGAATTTAGGTTTCTGTTGTTTATTTGAGGATCACCAAATGCATCTAAATCGTTACCCGATTCACTCAGATCAACCCAGTTGTTTAGGTTGCTTGCTGGTCCTCCGTTGCCTAACTTGGACGCGTCGAGCCAAAGATTTAAGTCCGGTAATTCATCCGGATGCATGGATCCACTCGTTTCACTGAATGTAAGCCGGTAATATTGGTAATTTTCAGTCTGGTCTAAATGGTAACTGCGCTTTTCCCATTCTCCCCAATCTGTTTGATTCTTTACCGTATCAAGTAATGTCCAGTCAGAATTATTATTGGAACCATGCAATTCCCATGCTTTCGGTGACTTGAGTTCTTCGTCGGCATTTTGGGAGTAGACTGCATAACTGCCTGTTTCAGTTGGATTTCCAAAGTTGTACTGGATCGAAAGGGGATCCCCATTCCAATTGGCTAACCATTTATCGTTAGAACCTACAATGTTATTGTCGAACGCATTGGATTTTGGGTAACTAGTGGGGGTGACCTCTGATGTTTCTATGTTGGAATTATTGGAATTAGATAAATCCGAAGAAAGGAAAGTCGCATTTCGTAAATGGCCAGATTTATCCAAAATCATGGAACCGTTATCTGCATCGAAATCATACCACGCCACCAAGCCTTCTTCCGCAGAGGTAATCGGGCGGTGAAAAAATTCATAGGCACCAGCTTGGCTTAAGTTTCCATCGATATTGATCGCACTGTGAGGAATTTCCACGCGAATCATCGAGGGTTGAGTAAAAGCATCTAAATCAAACGACAGCAGATTGCTGTCGAAGTTAGCCAGGCTGGCACCACTTGCGTTAATTTCGGATGAATCCAGCCCGCTGATGGATAAATTGGAATCATTTTCCCAGAATTCAATCTTGAATTCGGTTGGATTTTGAACAAAAGGAGACTGGCCAAGAACCCTTGGCCTAATTCCTGTATCTCCGCTTCCATAACCATACGACTGACTCACCTCATCTGTGCTGAGAGCCCGGTTATAAATCCGCACAGCATCGATCACGATTTCACTCCCCATGCCTGCAGTAAAGGGGTTCGGTTTGCCAAAATAAAGGTCAAGGTTTTCCTCGTCTTCCCAGCCAAGACTACCGGTTGCACTCACCTGAGAAACTGGCTGGCCGTTTATAAAAAGCCTCAAGTGATCGGAGTCACGGACCAAAGCATAGTGTGACCAGTGACCTGGGCGGGCATCGGCATGTACCTCCAGCCATGAGTCATTTATTCTGGCATACGCATGAAGATTGAGATCGTCTTTGTATTCAAGCCTAACTTGTCCGTTCGCTAGGATGGTACCTTCGCTGTCGTTGAGAATTTTAGCCCACAAGGACAGGGTGAATTGCTGATTGAATGAAAAACCTTCTCCTGGTACCCGAATAAAATCGCTCTCGCTCAGGTTTAAGGATTGAGAGAACTTTCCGGGCAATGATTCACCTCCCATACGGAAGCCATCCACCAAGCTCGGAGAAAGATCGAAAACTTTTGAAGTTCGATTCCCTTCAAATTCATAGCGAAGTACAAGGTTTTCCGAAGCGGTGACCGGAGGGGAAGGGGAGAACCTCCACGAAGTAGCACCGGTGGATGTGGTACCATCGGGTCCCGTTGCTGAGCCTGAATCAATGGAGATCGTCACAGGAATACCCCTGAGATTTGGAATTAGAGAAATGGAGTATCCTCCTGAGCCATCATCCGTCATGGATTGGATGGTGGCTCCTTGCACCGAGATATCAGAGATTTCGAAACCAGTCACTGAAACCGGGTTGTTTGCCTGAACAAAGCGAATGGTCCCGTTAATTTCCAAGGTTGAAACATCTTCTTCCATTTCGACCACAGGTAGGATTCCTAAGTCACCAGCCCCGGAGTTCCATAGCGCCTTTACATCGCTCGAAGATAGCGTGATTCCATAAATTCTTACCTCATCAATGAGACCGGTAAAATCGGCTCCCGAGTCATCGTCCCAAGAACCAATTCTAGCATGGGTTCCTTCCAGAGTGATGGATGATGTGGGCGAACTTGTTTGTTGAACTAATCGGCCATCCAGATAAAGAGCCCTTTGATCCTCATTCATCGTGGCCGCAACCATTTGCCATTTATTGGCAATCCCTAAACCATCTGTTCCACTTGTGCGATTAAAGAGAGCTAGGGGTGACCCAAGAGTGAAAGAGTAAGTACGGTTTCCAATTGAATCTCCATTAATATCAAACCACAAGCGGGAATGATTGGTCGAACTGCCTTGGGTGGAAAAGATTGTGCAATCATCCGAGTCATTACTTGATCCTGTGCTGTTTAAATTGACCCAGGCAGAAAAACTGAGTTGTTTGGCTTGGTATGCTCCTCGAAAAGTAGGGATTTCAAGGTAATCTCCTGAACCATCCAGTTGGATCGCCCTGCCAAACTTGCCGTCGATTAGTTGAACATTTCCAACCATTAAAGCATCGTTTCTGCCTTGGGCTAAATCAGGGATACGCGAATTTTCAAATTCATCCAAACGGACTGCATCGAAATTCCATCTACTGATTAAAGATTCCTCTTTAAACGCAGGTAAGTGGTGCAGGAAATCGATTTTTCGGGGTTCGACTTGCAGGTTGTCTCCATAAACGAAATTATCTCCAAGATCCAAAGTGGGAGCATCGGATTTGTAGGGGTGAGAAGCATGCAGAAGGCCTTCCAGTCCCCACTTGTGAGCAAGGTAACCTTCCACATATTCAATCTCTTCTTCATCCAATGGTTCACTGTAAATGAGAAGTTCGGCAAGTTTGCCCTTCCAAGAGCGGTTGGTAAAAGTACGATCCCTGCTAAAGTTGTTTGCTTGAGCATTCCCAGTGGTCAGCAAAGAAATTACCGAGAGGTTGGTTGGCTTGTTTGTTGCGGTACCGTCTACCTCTGTGCCATTTAGTCGGGTATTTCCGAAGTACACTTCAGGACTTCCCCAAGTAGTTCCCCATAATTTTCCGTCATTGTTGTTATGCCAATCGGGTTGTTTGGTGGTATCACCTAGCAGGTATCGCAGTCCACTGCCTGAAACACTCGCATCTTCAGAAACGACCCAAAATACGGTGCGAATGTTGGATATCATCTCAAAGGAGTGGCTTTCCAAATTGAGCCCGTCATAACTCATCACTCCCAGTCCATTCTGATCATTTTCAAGGATGCTGGGAACTTGAAAAGGGCGGGCATGGTTGCGGCTATTGCTTTTGTCAGTCCAGAAAATCTCTTGGAATGGTTGGCTTGGGTTCCAGTTCTGTCCCGATGTGGTGATCGGGGGAATGTTTTTGTATAAGTGTGAAGAGGGCAGGGCGTTGTTTAATCCCCATTTATGGGCTAAGTAACCCTCGAAGGTTTGCCGCTCATCATCTGTTATAGTTCCTAATAAAAATATAATTTCACCCACCTTTGCATCGTATACATTCCAGACTGGATTCTGGGGGAAATTAAACTGCCCGGCATTTTTCAGTTCAACATTTTGGGCAGACATCCGATGGTTGCCATCCCGGTAAAATTCTCGGGTTGATTCTTGGTTTGAATAATAACCAGAGAAAACGATTGGATTGCCCACAGAAAAATACGAGGCGTTGATTCGACTTGGGGTGTCCATGAAAATATGGCCATTTTTCCAAGGGAAGTGTCCGCTCCAATTTAAACCAAAGGGCCAAGTGGTCATTAAGAGAGCGTCTTGTTGCAGGACAATGAAAAATGCCACATCGGAATAGGTGCCACTAACCGAGCCATTTTCCGATAGTGCACTCCAACTTGTTGAACCATTCTTTAAGGCGGAGAACCTTTCATAATTTCCACTCGCACCATCAAAATTGATAACCGGCAGATTATTGTATTTGCCGTCGGTATTTTGTTCAAGGTTAGGTTTGAAACTTGAATGGGCATGAAGTTTCACCGTTGAATCCACCTTATTGGTCCAAGTTGCAATTTCTGGATCCGAGGAATAAGCTATGGTGGATGAGTCACTCGCATCTACCCAGAGAGTAATCTTAGAGTGAAAGTCATAAAACCCAGAAGCCGGATCACTGGCATCCAGCCAGAGCTTTAAATCATTAAATCGAACAGGTTTATCTGGAACTTCAAGGGCGTGAAGGGTGTAATCTGGGTCGGGATTGATGGATAGAAGATAGGTCGAATTATCTTCTGAAGCATTGAGTTCAAGTAATTCACCATGATCGAGGGAGATTACTGTTTCATCGAGGCTTGCAACATTTTCCAAAATACCGTCTTTACCAAAAAGTAAGCGTATTTTCTGGGGAGTTTCACCAGTGGTGGAATTGCTTTCAAATTTAATTGAAGTGAACATGTCTCCAAATCCACCACCGTAGATTTGACCGATTTCGCCCTGTGATAAGGAGATGTTGTAGATTCGGAGGTCGTCAAGGTACTCCGCAAAAAGTTCATCACCGCTAGAATTTCCAACATAATAAAGATCGCTTTGATCACGTCGGGAAACTTCTCCAATAAACACTCCGTTGATGAAATAACGAGTTCTTTGTCCTTCTCCAACCACGGCAAAATGCTTCCAGCCTTTCAAAGCTAGAGGATCGAATGAGTAATTACTCGCGAGAAAACGAAGGGATTCATCCTCTTCATCTCCATCAATAAATCCCAAGTGACGATCAACTGAACGGTAACTAAAATAATGATCAAATTCAAACCCTCCTTGTTTATCTTGTCCACGGAGCAGGGTGGTTTTGCCGCCTTTCTGAGGCGGTAACAAATTTTTACACCATAAAGAAATGGACCAACCATTGGCATTAAGATTCAATCCATTGGGTTCGATCTTCATTCGACCATTATTAGAGAACCGGTCAAATTCCAACCCGGGTCCAAATCGTCCACTGGAACTGACTTTGACATCATAGATAGTAGCCATTGTTTTATCTGCAGCATCTGAAAAAACTTTATTGCTGTCAGGATTGTCGCGATCGAAACTCCACCATGCATCAAGATGGTCACCACGAGTTACCGCCCGATACATTTTTCGGGTACTATCCGAAACAGTTTGGCTAAGTTCCCCATAATTATCCGTAAACGCTCCAGAGTTTATGGAAATGAGGGATTCAAGATTTTCTTCATCCAAACGAAAAGAAAACTGCCAAGTTACATTATCGTCTGAGGTGACTGATCCATCCACAATCGATCCATTCGATACAGAAAAATCATCCTCGGAAAGATTGTTCACTTCAAGCAATTGACCACTCCTTTTAAAAGTAATGGACCCGGTCGACTGGATTCCCTCCACCACCGGATCAATGACCAGACTCGGATTGATTGAAATATCTCCTGCCCCGTTTCCAAAGAGTAAAGATACTTCCTCCGGAGTGAATACATCGTTATACACACGAAAGTCATCCATTTGACCAACAAAGTTGGCATTGTTCCACCCTCGAGTAGTTGGCTCAAAATGGCCAAAGGTCAGTGTGGTTCTACTCATTGTGTTGAGTGCTCGGGCCACATTTAATCTTAAAATACCATCCACATATGCATAAACAGTAGTCCCGTCATAGATATGAACCAAATGCCTCCAAGTATTGTAATAACTATTCGGGTTGTGAAAATTATTATGATGGTTGTGCTCGTTGAAAAAGGACCTCATCCAACGCCATCCTCCCCAAATGCCCTGCAGTCCCCATGCAGTGAAGTTCCCGCCTCCTCTTCCTGCTCGATTGCCCAAAGCATAGAGCACACTATTCGAAGTATTTCCGCTCTGTGCTTTGATCCAGAAAGAGACCGTCCTTGGATCATTTCCAGAAATTCCTAATCCGCTTGCTGAACCGGATGTTTTGACCCAGGCATGATTGGGGAAGTTTAACGCAGAACCAAATTTGCCCTCCGTGTAAGTCACCTCATAATTGGTCACTTCAAGGGTATCGGGATTTTCAATTTCATTATCAACAAAAATTCCATTAAAACGACCAAAGTAATCGGTAACATAGGAAGAATTTTCGTCATCAAAAGACCACCAACCCGTCAGAGCATCGAGGCGGGTGATGGGTCGGCCATAAGCAAATGATATACTTGCTTTTTCATTCACCATATTGTTACTGTCTACCCCAAGACCTCGGTTGATTGAAATCGAGAATTTGTTGGGAGAATTCTCGGGGGTAAACCGTAGAATTAAGCTTGAATTGTCTTCGTTTTTTTCAACGATAAACTGAGTGACATCTCTCTGGTCAAAGTCCTTCACTACGATGTTGGGGAAAACAGATAAGTAGGGATGGTTTTCAGGAAGTTTTTCAGTGAGTTCCCATTTCTGAGCTAGGTAGCCTTCCAGTTGCTTGCGCAAGTCTTCCGTAATGGTGTCTTTGATGACCACGATCTCTCCAACTGTGTAACCACCCTGACCCCAGGGTGAATTCGGGAATTTAAAAAGCCCTGCATTAGAGGGAGTCACATTATTGGCTGATTTTAAGAGGGTTCCATTTTTGTGAAATGCCCGGACGGACTCAGTGTTGGAGTAATAAGCTGAAAAAACCATAGGCTCATTCCCGCTAGTCAGGTTGAAGGATATACGGCTTGGCGTGTCATGAAAAACGGCCCCATTGCTCCACGGGAAATGTCCTACCCAATTCACTCCAAATGGCCAGGAAGTCCTTCCGATCTCATTGACCTCAAATACAATAAAAATGATCGTATCTTGGTATTGTCCACTTACCGAGCCATCCTCGCTAAGTGCACTCCAATTAGTGGAGTCATTCATTTTGGCATTCACATATTGCCCTGCACTGAAATTAATGGCTGGATATCCTTTGAGTGATGCAATCGTGCTTGGTTTCGATGCGGTGGAGTGAAGTTTTACAGAGGAGTCAATTTTATTGGTCCAAGTAATCAGGTCTCCCGACAGGTCGGCCGATATGGTACTCTCATCCTGAGCATCGACCCATAGGGTAGCATTGGGAAAGTCTGCAGGGGTGGGGAGGCTGAAATTGAGATCGGGGATAGAAACCTCGTTTAAATCTTGATACGCACCATACTTCTTGAATTTTAGTTCCACAGAAACTTCACTCGATTCCATCGGGTCCTGTACCGTTTTGAGTTGGTAGGGTTCGACGGTTAGATGTAAATCGCTGAATCCAGAGTTATAAATTTCTCCGGCCATATCTTTACTAAGGGCTTTTTGGTAAACCCTAATATCGTCAATCAATCCGGCAAACCTACCACTATCAAGATAACTGGCAGAACTAACACCAGAAATCCAAATTGAATCGCTGTCAGATTTGAGCGAACTACCAAAATCCCCCGTTTCCCCAGCAAGGTCACCGTTGATATACAATTTCATTTCGTAACCATCGGTGGACTCAGCATTGTAAGTTAGAAGTAGATGATACCATTGGCGGTCGGATATATTCTGCCCCAGAGAAACCGATCCCGAATGGATTTGAGAGTTCATAAAGACTTCGATTCTGGTAGAACCCGTTCCAATCTGTAGGGATGGTAAGACTTGACTGCCTAAGCTCAGCATTACATTGCCCACTTGTTGTGGGGACCGATAAATGGTGTCCACATCTCTTTGAAACCAGAAAGAAACGCTAAATTCATCGCTTGATAAATTTGAATCTAAGCTTCCCAGTTCGGCGTAATCGCCAACCGACACAAAATTTAATCCTGTACCAAGTATCGAGTCAGCCGACCAGGTGGCATCCCCATATAAAGCGCCCGTGTTCGTACTTGAACTATCAGATATTTCACTTCCTAGACCTTCATCAAACCACCACCAGTGTACAATCTCTTCCCGCTTTGAGACATTGGGCATGATCATGATTTCATGTTGAACCGCAAGAGTGGGTTCCTCCATCCATTGTCCGCTGGCAGCAGGAAGATTAAAAACTACCTTTTTTCCAGAAGTGGAGGAAATATTAAATGTAAAGGTATGGTTTTGATCATTAGATAACAAGGATCCCTCAACAATCTGAGCGTTGGTCAAGCTGGCGTTAATTTCTTGTTCCGTTAAACCATTCACTGGTAGAGGTTTTCCAAATTTACTAAATCCGAGCGAGAGCTCTATGGTTGATTCTTTGGTAACCACGGGACCGCTAAGAGAACCGGCAAGTCCAATATCTCCTTCTCCTCCATTGTAAATTGTGTGAATCTGGTCTGGGGATAAGGCTGTGTCATAGATTCGCAAATCATCCATCTGCCCAGAAAAGAATTGCTCGCTGTTATAAGACCCCGGTCCCCCCATATACCAATCCCCCCATCGATGATCCCCAACCATTTCTGGGTCCAGGTTTTCCGATGCGATAAGTTTTCCATTGAGATAGGTGGAAAGACGCATTTTTGCATGATCAAAAGTTGTCGCTAAATGATGCCAGGTTCCTTGTATCCAAGCTCGCTCACGATAGGACTGTATGGTGGATTCGTTGAATACCTTCCATGATGTGGCTGATTGTTCTGGGCCGATAGCGAGTCCATTATTACCTCCAATACCAGGAGTCATAATTAGAGGAATCTGGTGACCAAGAAAAACCAGCTTCCTGCTATTACTTTTACTCCAATTCCAACCCCCAACATTATGCACAAGTCTTTCTGATGATGCGTTCCATTGAAGGTCTTGGTTTTTGTCTAACCAAAAAGTGGACCATCCACCCCCGCCCGCATAGAAATAAAACAGTCCTGGACCTACTGAGTTATCAATATTTAGGCGACCACGGGCCATAAACGCTCCGGTTGGCCATCTACCCGTGTATTCTGTATTGAGTGTGGTTGCAAAATAGTCAGGGTTTTGACTCAAACCATCCTGGAAATCACTGGAAAAGGCGGGTTCACCATCAGGGTCACCGGCAGGTACTCGCATGATTTTAGCATGATCGCTTGGGTCATCATCTTCCAAAAAACCTCCAGAACTCGAAATGGACCAATTTCCCCAAATGTCTGCCCCAACCAATTTGGCTCCATCCACATTAACATCGGGAGTTTGAAAAAGATAGAGTTCCATGGGGTCTGTGAACAATTCAGCGAGTTTTGCAGTTGGACTAAAGTGAGGAATATCGCTGTGGACCTCATCTTGCGGCCATTTTTGTAAACGAGTATCGCCTCCCCAGTTTCTCCAAAAAAATCGTCCGGTGGCAAAGGGGTATTGGTTGCTAGCAGGGAGATCATCCGGCTTAACCCAAACAGAAAGAGAGTAGCTTTCACCGACTAAGTTTAAGTCGTCCTCGCTGTTTTCCTGGTAGATTCTAAGGATCTCACCTGGATTTAATTGCTCTGAATAGATTCGAACATCATCAATCAGGCAGGAAAAGTCATCCTCCCCTCCAATCACAAGGTCCGAAGAACCCGTGTCGATACTGAAGTTGGAGAATGTGACATTTGAATAATGCAGGGTTTCAGGGTAACCATCGATGTAGAGAACAATGTCGTGGTTATTTTCAATTTTAGGAGAAAGAGTGACCGCCACATGTCTCCACTTTCCATCATTTATTGGATATCGACCGCCTATTTTTCTGGCTCCCTCGAGGTTTAAATCCAGAGTTCCTCCAGGTCCAGAGTTGGAATCTAATCTAATATTCCAAAGTTTGCCATTGGATGCACTCGTTCCCCATTGAATTATGGAGCGATTGGAAGTGGTGGTTTTTACCCAAATTGTCACAGTCCTTGCCTGACTACCGAGGATCCCAGGTCCAAAGCTCTCAGGAACAATGAAGCTTCCTCCACCAGACAGATCCAAGGCTTTGCCGTGTCTCCCGTCCGTGTAAGCCGCATTTCCATTGATTTCTCCATCTCGTTCGTTACCGGAACGATCCGAGCCATTTCCGTCCATAGCCCACCATGCGTGCAGAAGATCAAACCGGGTGGCCTTTTCGGGTTGGTCCCAAATTTGATTTGGTTCAGTTAGCGGAATGCGGGCAAAATCACCATCTCCGTCAAAGCCGAGAGTGCCATCAAACTTTTGATTGGTTGATTTGTCGTTACCAGAAAAAACAAGAGATCGATCTCCACCTGATTGGTCAGGAAATAACCGGGTGTAAGGATTTAGTCCCCACTTTTGGGCGAGGTAATTCTCCACAGCTTGCCGGTTTGAGTCTGACAAGGAATTTGTGAGAATGACAATTTCGGCAATTTCTGCACCCAAATACCCGTGGCCCGTGACATTGGATATTCGGCCACCACCGGCCATGGTGCCTATATTTCCCGCAAAACCGCTTGATCCCTCAAAGTTTCCATTCACATAGAGTTTCTTGTTGGAATCCTTTAACCATATAAAGTTGAGCAAGTTGAAACTGTTTGCGTCAAAAATGCTTGAAATGGTTGGGTTCCAATCGTTGCCCCAATAATTCATTCGAAAGTCCGAATTGTTTTTGAACCCTACATGAAGGCTGTTGTTCCCAGAACCTGAGTTGGCTGCCCCGTAAATATTGGAAAATTGCGAGGTTTTCAGGACGATAAAAGCGGAATGAGATGTATCAGCAAGAAAGTCGAGATCTACATTCAAAAAGTCATCTGTCCCATCAAAACTAATGACCGAGTTTCCATTTAATCCGAGGTCCGTGAAAGTGGGTTGGTTCGATTCGTTGGATTGAGCAGCATGATAATTATTCCCACTCTTGTCAGACCACTGGCTGACTAAATTTGAGGGATATGTAAGCGTGGACTCATCGGATGCATCAAGCCATAAAGAGGGTGATATCTCTGCAGGAGTCCAGTTGCTATCAATAACCGATTGTTCTTCGTTAAATGTCCACCAACCAACTAAGTTGGCCGCCCCAGTGACTTGATCGAGGTATGTGATTCGGGTTTCTCCGGATGAAATGGAAAAGTTGGCATCATCCCTGGCACTACCAGGAGGGATACGAATTTTTATTCTTTGAGGTTTTTGATCAGCCTGAACCATGATCCGGTAATGTGTGCTGTTCAAATCGGTGAATTCGACTAATTCTGCACCAGAAACTTCAAGGTCTTCCTCATCAAACTCGGTCACTGCAACCAAGTTTTTAGAAGAATTCATAAAAGAAATGAAGAGGGTGGAATTTTCTTCATCCGTGGATGCATTGTTTTCAAAAAGAGGTTGGGCACCCAAATCCCCATAGCCTTCTCCGTAGGCAAGCATAGCCTCATGCGTATTCAGGGGAATGCCGTAAAATCGTATCTCGTCTATCCAACCTTTGAACAAATTACTCCCGTCAGGGGATCCACCAATGCCTAAATTCCCATTATCATTTTCCGGAGTTTGATATAACGAACGTATCCCGACCAATTTTCCATTAAGGAAAGTTTGCAATTGTTTCCCGTCGTAGGTCGAAATTAAGCAATTCCACTTGTCAAGAGGAATGCCTGTTGGGCCCGTGCTCACAAATTCGCTTGCCTCTCCGAGTAATCGGTACGAAGTTTCGATTGAGTCTCCACCAGGATTAATTTGTGTGAAATAGGAAAAGGAGAGAAGTTCACGCTTTCCGGCGAGTTGGGACCAGTCGTCAGGCAGTCCATTGGTTTTAAACCAGATAAGAAAGCTGAAAGAGTTGGATATCTGAAGCATGGAGTTCGATTCAGCATAGGCAAATGCTTGGCCATCGCTAATGTCTAAAGAAAATCGGGAGAGTGCGTTTCCTTCCTCCTCTTTACCCCACCTAGCAGCAGGATCCAAAAAGAGGGGAGAGTTGTTGTTTACGCTATCGGCAACGATAGTTCCGTTTCCTTCGTCAAATGCCCATCGAATCAATAGATCATCTTCTTTGACGATAGCCCAAACCGATACTACATGCATAAAGAATAAGCATGCGGACAGGCTAATCAGCTTCAAAAGGAACATTCAGGTTTAATATAGCAGAATAAACATGAATAAATCAAACTTACATGCGCATGTGAGTAAGTTTTATAATAAGGTAATTTTTTTTCGGAACCCTAAAGTGTATCCTATACTTATAAAAAATTAACTTATTTCATGAGTAAATTATCGAATTAAAGAGATAATTTGAGATGAAACTCTTAAATTATTAGCACTTTACATGCGAATAATACATTTAATTTTAAAGAATGGTTCAATGAACCTGAATTGGGTGATGATTAAGCGGGGAAAAGAGAGTTAAAAAACATCTTCTTCCAGTTCTTCTGCATACTCATCATAAGTGTCAAAAGAAGCACTTGGATCATCTCCGGTATCAGTATTTTCCTTGGTTATTTTGTATCCACTGATTGACGTAAACCACTTCGTTACACCGTCTTTTCCTTGCCATTCCCGTCCGTTGATTCTCGACATGATTTGAACCTCATCACCCACCTTTAAATCTTTGCTCAATTCGATATAATCTTTAGTGAATTCTACTGGGATAGGGTTGTCCCATCTGCCGTCTCCGGTTTCCACGACAACTTGGTGTTTTCGAAAGCCATTGCTTCCAAATTCCCTCACTTCATCCACAAACTTTATTTTTCCAGAAATGGTTACTTCGTTCATGGTTTTCTTTTACAAATAATCTAATATTTGGTCTACCTAGACTTGTGAACGTTCAGAAGTGTAAATCACTCGCAGTTTGAAGATGAAAAAACCTTTTATCCCGTCTAAGGTAGTTGATCGAATAATATATAGTTGGTAATCATTCCAACATGCAAACGATTTATAAAATCAATCTAGGTATTTATGCCTTTGTTTTTTATTTTTCATCTTTGGTAGCGGAGACACTTCCTGCTTTGAATGGGGTGGATTCTCCGTCTACTTTTTCCCAGATGTGGGAAGGGTTTGATCCGAGTGCGGAAGAACTGGAGATTGAGATTCTTAAACAATGGGAACAAGAAGATGTGGTCTTACGCGTTATTCGTTATCGAATCGGTATTTTTAAAGGACAAAAAGCCATGATGGCTGGCATCTATGGCTTTCCTAAAGGCCAAACTTCTCTACCTGGTTTACTTCAAGTCCATGGGGGTGGGCAGTATGCTCATCACAATGCGGTACTCACGAATGCGAAGAGAGGATATGCCACTTTATCGATTGCTTGGGCCGGTCGATTATCTGCTCCCGGTCATCATGTTGGACCAAATGAAGTAAAACTATTTTGGGATGGAAACAAAAGGGATCCGAAATATAAATTAACTACGGATTGGGGGCCATTAGACGCTTACCATGCTCCAAGCAGGTATGGTAAAGATGCATTTCCGACCATTTCCGCCTACGAATGGTCGATAGATCCTGTAAAATCCCCCCGCAACAATTCCTGGTTTTTGATCGCCTTGGCTGGGCGAAGAGGCCTGACATTTTTGGAAAGACAGCCGGAAGTAGATCCCGATAAGCTAGGAGTTTATGGGCATTCCATGGGTGGGAAGCTTACGGTTCTGATTAGTGGGGTAGATCGAAGGGTAAAAGCAGCCGTCCCTTCATGCGGGGGAATTAGTGACAGATACTCCCAGGATGATATGCATCTGGCCACCGTGAGTGACCCTCCAAGTTTGAAGAGGATAACCGCTCCAATCATGTTTCTTAGCCCTTCCAATGATTTTCATGGAAGAATCAATGACCTGGAAACCGCAATTGGAGAAATTAAATCCAAGGATTGGCGAATCTCAAGTTCCCCTCACCATAACCATCAGGATACCGCAGAGTTTGAGGTGGGGACACAGCTTTGGTTTGATCAGTATTTGAAAAATGCATTCGAAATGCCTAGTACACCGAAGGCTCACTTATCTCTTAAAAAAGGAAGTTTCCCGATCCTTTCCGTGACCGTAGATCCTAGCAAAGAAATTGAAAGTGTTGATATCTACTTTACCCAGCAAGGCGTCCTTCAAGAAAAAGGAGGAAAGGATAACTCTCAAAATACCAAGCACCGCTTTTGGAAGTTTGTGCAACCCACTTTGGATTCGAATCAAAACCAATGGGTTGCAGAAATTCCAATTTTTTCGATTGTACGACCTCTTTGGTTATACGCCAATGTACAATATCGATTGGACAAAGCGATTGAAGGGGCAGGATATTATTATGGTACTTATAAAGCTTCTCACTTTACTTTATCTTCTATTCTTCAAACGGCTTCGAGTTCGGATTTAGAAAAAAATGGCGTCCTTTATGATTCCCCAAAAGATTCTACGATTGAGCACTTCCGAGGATCCTGGCGAAAGGATTGGTTTACTTACAACCCACAAAAATGGGGTATTCGAACAAATAAGCTGCATGAGCCCAGATGGTCTGCCAAAACCCCATCGAGCCGACTCAGTCTAGAAGTGAAGAGCACTCAACCCAATCCGTTGATTATTTCCTTGGATGGCTATGGGGCCGAGATTGATTTGGTGGGGAATAACCTTTGGCAGCGATTTAATCTGCCCAAGGAAGTCTTTAAAAACTCGGATGGTACCAGTCTTCAGAATTGGTCGATGGTTAGGGAATTGCACCTCGATCATTCAGGCAAACTGGGCATCAACCCGGGGAGCAAAACAAAACCTTTTCAGGTAGGTGGCAATTGGGAGGGGGCACCTCCCGAATTTCGTAACCTGCAATGGATCGATTAACCAGCAACTCATTTTTCATCATCCATCATTTGGGAATTTGACAAAACCAGCTTAAGGTATCTAATAGTTTGAATAATGGATACTACTAAGCCCAAAGTTCTATTCGTTGATGATGAAATTTCGATCCTTAAGGGGTTTACGCTCAACCTTGGTCGAAAATACGAGCTTTTTACTGCAGATTCTGGAAGTGAAGGGTTGCGTATCCTTGAAGAAGATGGCCCTTTTCAAGTTATTGTTTCCGACTTTGCCATGCCTGGTATGACTGGAGCTGATTTCCTTGAAAAGGTAAGAGAACAAAACAAAGAAGTGGTCACGATGTTGCTCACAGGGCAGGCCAATTTTGATGATCTCTGTGAAGTTGTGCGCCGTGGGGAAATTTTTCGTCTACTGGGGAAGCCTTGTTCTCCTGATACCTTAGACAAAAATATTCAACAAGCCCTTCGCCAGTATCAGTTGATAGCTGCGGAAAAAGAGCTTTTAGAAAAAACCCTCAATGGGGCAATTGGTGCCATGACCTCATTGCTTGCTGCATCCAGTCCTTTGTTTTTTGGCCGGGCTCAGCGGGTCAAGTCACTGGCTAAAGATGTGGCGAAGGAAATGCGTGTTGCCCATGAATGGCGATTAGAAGTTGCCTGTGATTTTTGTTATTTGGGATACCTAACTTTACCCGAGAGTTCTCAAGAAAAAGTTTACCGTCGTGAAGACCTTTCTACCGAAATCAGAGACGTGGTTCATGGCTTTCCAGAATTTGTCAGCCAATTACTTAGGGACATTCCTAGGCTAAATAAAATTCGCAAGATCATAGAGTGGGTAGGATTAGACTACGATGGCGAAGATACCGAGTTTTCCGAGGAGCGAAAGATCGCATCGATCATTCACCTAGCTCAGGAATTTGACCATTGGGAATCGATGGGTTGTTCTAAGGCTGAAATATTTGAGAAAATTCATCTAATGGATTCCAACTTTGCTCCAGGAATAATGGATGCACTTGCCAATACCCGAGAGTTAACCGGAGGATTTATGGCAGCCAATCAAGTTTCTCCCCAGGAATTAAAACCCGGTATGCGTTTGATGGAAGAACTGGTTCTGACGGATGGCAAAATGCTTGCTCCTTTAGGTGCAGTGGTCAACTTATCCTTCATTCAGTCCATACAAAGCCACCTGGCGGCTTTAGGAGAATCGGTTTTTCCTGAGTCGGTTGAGGTGCTTGCTTAAAGGCTTTTACTGCAAATCATAAACTCCATTCGAGCATCCGCTCGATCGGAAGTTTCGCCCGTTGAATTAATTCTTCGGATAGACTAATCTCCGGGGTTTCCTCACGAAGGCATGCCAGTAACTTGGGGACCGTATTCATCTTCATGTATCGGCAGTCATTACAGGCACAGTGGCCAGTAGGCCCAGCCACAAATTGCCGGTCAGGTAATTCTCGGGTCAGGCGATGCATCATTCCCGACTCGGTTAAAATGATAAAAGTATCCGATGAATGATTTTTACAGTAAGATACCATTTTTTCAGTACTGCATACCTCATCGGCTAAGTCCCGCACAGACTGGATGCATTCTGGGTGTGCCACAACGGGTGCATCAGGGTATTCCAATCGGCAACGCTCGATCGATTCACGGGTAAAGAGTACATGGGCATAGCAACTGCCTGGCCATAGTCTCATTTTCCGCCCCGTCTGTCCCATAACCCACTGCCCAAGGTTTTGATCGGGCACAAAAAGAATTTCCCGGTTTTCTGGCACGCGGTTTACGATATTGACCGCATTTCCACTGGTGCAAATCACATCGCTTAAGCCTTTCACTGCAGCCGAGCAATTCACATAGGCCACAACATACAAGTCTGGGTTTTCCTCCCTGTATTTCGCCAACTGATCGGCGGGGCAGGAGTCGGAAAGGGAGCAACCCGCTTCAAGATCGGGCAAGAGAACCGTTTTCGATGGGTTGAGGATCTTGGCGGTTTCCGCCATAAAGTGAACTCCGCAGAAAACAATAATTTCCGCATCGGTTTCCGCGGCCTGTCGAGCTAGACCGAGGGAGTCGCCCACATAGTCGGCCACTTGCTGAATGGGATCGATTTGGTAGTTGTGGCAAAGTAAAACCGCATTCTTTTCTTTTTTTATACGGATGATTTCCTGCTGGTCACCGGTGAGTTGGACAGGTGATTCTGAACATCGAAAGACTTGGAGGGAAGGAGTGGAGATCGTGGCCATGAGTTGAAAGCTTAGCTCGTTTTGGAACAGGTTCCCTTATCTGCATAAGTTGGGCAGCTTGCATGAACCTGAAGGCGCTGGTCATTGACTTCGAGTCCGAGCTTTTCGGAAACAGTCCTACCATACCATTCCATAAAAGGGGCATCGACATCGAATATCCGGTCGCAGTCTGAACAGATGACCTGAGCCTTGAATGTGGCACTCGATTCGTTAAGGGCATAAAATTTATTGTCTTGCCCCACATCAATCTTTCTAACCGTGCCACTGTCCACTAAAAGTGGGAGGCAACGATAGACCGTTGCCCGGGAGACCGTTTCGTCCATTTTTCGGGCATCCTGAAGTAATTGATCCGCGGTAAAATGACCGGATTGGCGAAATAGCGCATCGAAGACTGCCTTACGTTGACCAGTCATGCGCAAACCTTGAGAAATGAGGAAGTCGGAGAAATTCTCCCATGTTGCACGGTCAGGTTTGTTCATTGCGTTCTAAGATCTCTTTTATGCCTTTGAGAGGTCGATAGGTCAATTGAATTGAGACGATTTTGAGAATTGCTTTATGCTCGGTTGATCTTGGCAGCTTACATGGAAAAAGGTAGGGGTAATGGATGTCTATCAAGATTAATGATCAAGTCATTCCTGACTGGGCAATCGAGCGCCAGGCGGAAGCTCTTTTTGAAAATGTTGCCCGGGGCATGCCGGGAAAACCAAGAGAAATCATCATGATGTCCGCCCTCGATTTGGCCAAGGACCGGCTGATCGATCAGGCACTGATGGCTCAGGAAAGTAGGAGGCGGAAATATAAAGTGGATACCGTGGAGCTCCAAAAAAGAATGAAGCAGTGGATGAAGCAGAACGGGGGCAAGAAGGCATTCGAGAAGATCAATAACCCAATGATTCGGAACCATGATGATTTAAAGCGGGAGCTTTCTGATCAGATTAAATTCAATCAATTACTTGATGAAGAATCGCAGTGCGATGAGGTCTCGGAAATAGATGCCTTAAAATATTATGAGGAGCGACCGGAACTTTTCCGCACGGAGGAGCTTCTCGCCGCTTCCCACTTCTTGAAGATGGGGAAGACCGAAGACGAACTTAATCAGGCCCTTGAGGAGGTGAAGCTGGTTCGTCAGCGGCTTGAGAAAGGCGAGGACTTCACCGAGGTGGTTCGGGCCGATTCGGATGATAAAGGAAATGACGGAAACCTCGGTACTTTTGGCAAGGGTCGTATGGTTCCCGAGTTTGAAAAGGCCGCCTATGCTATGAAACCAGGTGAATTGAGTGAACCGGTTAAGACTCAGTTTGGGTGGCACCTTATTCAATTACACGAAAGAATTCCGCCCAAGGTTACGCCCTTTGAGGAGATTAAGGAAAAGGTAATCGAGTATCTGACCGAACGAAAGAAGGACAAGGTCTTTGACGCCTTTCTCGACCGTCTAAAAACCGAGGCCTCCATCGAAGAGGTGGCAGGAATTTGAAATCAATCGCTCGCCTGCAAACCTTCGAGAATTCGGAGGGTGCTGGCTGATTTGTTCAGGGCGTAGAGGTGGTACCCCGGAGCCCCACTGGTCAGCAGGGATTTGGTCTGCTCCAAGGCCCAGTCAGCCCCGATCATAGGTTGCTCGTCTTCTGGGGCACTTTCCAGTCCATGCTCAAGAGCTACTGGCAGACCTGCCTCACACATGGTGCAAAAACGGCGGACCTGTCCAATCGATAGAACCGGGAGTAGGCCAGGGAGTACGGGTATTTCGATGCCTCTGGCTCGGCAACGGTTAACAAAGTTGAAGTAGACCTTGTTGTCGAAAAACAACTGGGTAGTAATAAAATCGGCCCCTGCGTCCACCTTAATCTTCAAATGTTCCAGATCACTATCCGCATCGCTTGCTTCTGGGTGCTTTTCTGGGTAACCGCCTACTCCGATTCCAAAGTCGGGAAAGTTCTCCCGGATCAAGGAAACGAGGTCAGACCCAAAGGACAACCCTCCCGGCACAGGCTTGAAAGTGGTCTCGCCTTTTGGCGGATCACCCCGTAAGGCCATAACATTACGAAAGCCCGCTTCCGCAAATTCTTCAAGGATTTCCAGCAGTTCTTCCCGGGTATGCCCCACGCAGGTCAGGTGGGGCATTACTTCAAAACCATGCTCCTCCTTGAGAAGGCGGGCATAACGCATCGTGGTCGCCCGGGTTCCTCCCCCCGCCCCGTAGGTTATGGAAACGAAATCCGGGTTGTGGGGTTGTATCTGAGACGCGGTCTCTAACATTCTTTTACCTCCCGCATCATCCTTGGGAGGGAAAAACTCCACGGAAAACAGGGGTTTTCCCTGCTCGAAACGCTGCTTGATGGACCGACCTGTGCTCATAATCATATCAACGTATCATGATGCGTTGATATGTACAAGAAACTTTAATGCGATCTTAAATGCTTTTTCGGGCACTCAAATTCAGGTTGTTAATCGCTTTTAGATATCGAGCCACCCGGGGCTGTGGATCGAGCGATTGGGCACGCTCCAGCAAGTCGGCAGCCTTTTGGTATTTCTTGGTTCCTACAAGCATGCGGGCGTGCTCGATTAATGCTTCGACTTCAAATTCAGGTAATTTAGCAGCTCGTTCGAAGCATAGGGCTGCCCGAGAATAGTCTAATTCCTCTCTAGCTAATCGTGCAGATAGGAGAAGGGCCTCGCCATCGAGGGGGTGTTTTTGGATGACTTCTTCGATAATGAGAGTCGCCTCTTTGTTCTTTCCGGTGGCGATACGCACCTCCGCTTGCAGCATCCGGATAGTCCTTTCATCACTTTCGGAAAATCCTTTCCCGAAGATTTTCTCAATTTCCTCAAGGTATTTGAAGCCCGCCCCATACGAACCCCTTTTAATTAACACTTTGGCCGCCCGGGCATAACGATTGAGGCTAAGCTTTTCCTTTTTGGATAGTGCATTCTGGTAAGAGGCGAGGGAAAGGTCGTGAAGGCCGAGGTTGTGATAGATATCTCCTAAGGATAGAGTGCCTGCCGCATCCAACTGGTTCATCCTCTTGAGTGTTTCCAACGCGACAGCTGCCTCCGCTTCTTTGCCTAGTCCCTGCAGGGCAGAGGCTCTTGCCTTATGGCAAAAAAGATCGTTGGGCTTGGTTTCCAGCAACTCATCCAACAGGGCGAGGGCTTCCGCGAAACGATTAGTGGATATGAGGCAGTTAACCAAACCGTTTCTTGCATCCTTGCTTTCGGGGTGGAGCAAGATAGCCATACGGTAAGCATTTTCAGCGGATACCACCCGGCCAAGGGATAGATGACAGTATCCCAGTGCGATGTACGATATGCCGTCTGCTTGTCCTAGGCTGATCGCTTTGGCAAGATTTTGGGAAGCCATATCCAGTTTGCCCAGACTCAGTTGCACGAAGCCAAGGTTTTTTCGGGCCCGCAAAAAAGAAGGGAATTTATTGAGAGCCTTTTCATAGGTCTTTTCCGATGGGGTTAGACGGCCCAATTGGTAGTACATCGTGCCTAATGCGAAATCTAGGGCAGCACTGGTTTTTTCATCGGTTTTTTTCTCAAGATAAGCAATGGCCTGTTCCATCTGATTTTCCGCTTTGGCAACTACCTCTCTGAGAATGAACTGTTCCGCCTTGTCGATTCGTGGTTCCACCTCACTACGAAAACCGTAATCTCCCATAAACGCCCGGACAAATGCGGGATCGTTCCAGAAGCTCTGTGTTAGTTCGGGGGTGGGTGCCCGGGAGATTAACCCATTGAGAGAGGCAAATAGAAGACCGAGATAAAAGAAGGTTGATTTCATTTGAGCATGGAAAACCTTACGGGCAGATAGAATTCCACCTTCACCGGTTTGCCGTTGCGGGTGGGAGGTTCATAGACCGAGCCTTCAGCTGCCTTACGCGAAGCTTCAATAAAATCAGGGTGAGTGGAGGATACTGTTTCCAGAACCTTGACCTGTCCCTGTTCATTAATCTGCACCAGAAGTTTCACCTCACCTTCCAGTCCTTTACGGCGAAGATGGGATGGGTAAATCAGGGAACCCCGCTTCAGAACCGCCGGATTGCGGTCAAGGTCGTGCATTGAAAAAACCATTTCCCCGGCAAAACCAGTGGGTGCAGGGTTATAATTGGCAAGCGAGAAAGCGGCTTTGAAGTCGCCTGGACCCACTTCGAGGGTGGCGGCACTGGGCTCGTTGATCAGGCGAACCTGCGGAGTGTCTAGGGCGGGGGCGGGCAGGTCGAACTTCTTGACCACTTCTTTTTCCATTTCCGTCTTAGGCGGAGGGGGTGGGGTGTAGGTGGGCACTTCTACGGGACGGACGATCCACTCGTCGGGCCGTACGAACTCAGAGAGGGGAAGTAGGCAGAACAATCCGAACGATACCAGACCAGCAAACAAGAAACTCTTGATTCGTAAGTGAGCTAGCGTTTCGGTCTCCACTCCGGGAATCCAATCGATTTCCGGTGTGTCTTTCATTGGGCAAGAGGGCTAAGCTTGACAGCCTGGGCCCCAGCAAGCATGGCCTGGTCCATTACTTGGGTAGCGAGTCCTGCCCGGGCACCCGGCGATACCCGCACCAATACGGAGGGTGCCTTGTCTGCAGAACTGGAACGAACCAATGGGGCGACCTGATCGATTCCTATGACCATCCCGTCCTGTAGTAACTGACCGGACGCGGGTAAGTCAAAGGAGAGAGGTTCCTCCAAGTTGGAGGAGGACGAAGCAGTGTCCTTATGCTTCGGGGTGATGCCCACCTCATTGACAAAGGAAGTGGCGACAATAAAAAAGATTAGCAGAATAAAGACCAAGTCGATCAGGGGGGAGACATTGATCTCGGTACGCTCCGGTTCCTGATTTAGTCTTCTTTTCATGCTCGTGGCTTGCGGGTGGCAATGGAAACATCCGTGGACTTTTTCCGTGCCTGAGCGACGATTTTTGCCAGTAACGATGCATCCGCCCATTGATCGACTTGAATGACCACGGGTTTTCCCCGGTCTTTGCTTGCCTGTTCCACCAGTGCGGGAATTTCATCCAGTTGCACGGTCGATCCGGCATACTTGATCTCGTTCTCCCCAGATAGGGCAAAGATAACCGCATTTTTTTCGAGGGCTTTCCCGGTGACTGCCTGCGGACGGGTAACCTCAATACCGGGCAGGGTGACAAAGGTGGCGGAGACAATGAAAAAGATCAGGAGAATAAAAACCACATCGATCAGAGGGGATACATTGATCGCATCCGTGTCCGAGGTTTCAATCTTGCGGTTTCTTGCTCTCATCAGACAGCGGGGTTGGGTAGCTGGCGCAGGGAGAGGCTTTCTAAACGATTGATACACTGCAACCAGTCCTTTTTCCTGCGGTTGAGTAGGTGGATCAGGGCAATAGCTGGGATTGCAATGAGGAGACCTGCCTGAGTGGTTACCAAAGCCTGGGAAATGCCCCCTGCCACTAGGTCCATCTTGTAACTATCCTGCATACTCAGACCATCAAAGGTGCGAAGCATACCTGACACTGTGCCCAGTAAACCTATTAGGGGAGCCGATGTAGCCAGTACAAAAAGAAAGCGCAACCGGCGATTGAGGTAGGAACTTTCTCCCTGCCTAATCTGATCGAAACGGCGCTTGGTTTCCTGAGGGTCGCTATGATCGGCTAGGCAAAAGCGTATAATTCGGTCGACACGGCCACCTCCTTTAAACGCTCCCCAGCGCTCCCGGGGAAAGGCACGCAAATCGGAAGGAATCACGGCACGCAGACGTAACCAAAGGTCGAAAGTCAGGTAATAGAGATAGAATGCGAGGATGCCTAAAGCGGGCATCAGCACACCACCTTTTTCCCAGACGAATCCCGCCTGGTTAATAAATTCAACCAGTGGGTTCATCCTTTTTTTCAGGTTTGGTGATAAGATCCTTGGGTGCCTCCTTTTTTAAATGGACCAGACGGGCCGAAAATCCCTCCATCTTGGAAACCAGTCCCTGTAAACGGCGGCTGAGCAATGCATGAGCAATCAGCGAGGGGATGGCGGTAATCAATCCGAATTTGGTGGTGACCAAGGCTTCGGAAATTCCCCGGGCAAGCTCACTATTCTCGGGATTGGCAAAATTAGTGATCTGACGGAATACATCGATCATCCCCGTGACCGTACCGAGTAATCCGAGTAGCGGGGCGGTGGCGGCAGTGATGGCGATCAGGGGCATACCTTTTTCCAGACGTGCTTGCCAGTCGATGATAATCTCGTAGAGGATTTCCTCCAAAATTTCCGGCTTCTTTCCGCGGTATCCCTGAGCAGTCTTGCGCAAAAGTTCAAAAGGTCCACCAAAATTTCCGGCAAGGGTAACCGGGCCATGGGGGAAGGGAATGCGTAAGATTTGCCCTGCCTTAAAGAGGGCGATCAGCACGGAGGCTAGGGCAAAAAACAGAATGGGATAGATCCAGATTCCACCCTTTTGCATTTCTTCCCAAAGGGTGGGCTCGCTTCCCTCAATTACCAGGGCCTTGCCGAGGCTTGGATCCATGGGGAGCAGGGCGGAACTACCTGGAGCGGAGGTTAGGGCGGTGCCGATCTGTTGGGAGGTGCCGGCGTTGGCAATGAGGAGACGGGGCGGGGTGTTTCGCTTGACCGAGTCAGCAGTGAGTTCCATCGATGAATCCGCCACCCGTTCATAACTCTTGTCCAGAAAGCCCGAGCTTCCCTTTTCCCCGCGGAAGTAAAGCACCGGGCCGATTGTCCAAAAAATTCCGCTTTCCCGAACCCCTTCGGGTGGGACGATTGCATCCCCCGAATAAGCGAGTCCGCCCGCCTGACTGAGAAGGGCGGTGGTGGAAAAATCGGCCATTTCGAGGTAGGCAGAAAACGAACTCGCCCGGTCCCCTTTTTCCTTGGATAGGGCGGCGGAAAGGAAATCGGCATGCAGAATTCGTTCGGACGAAGGGATAGACTGGGTCCAGCCACGGGCATAGTCCTTGAGCAGGCGCAGGGAGGTTTCCAGTGCGGCTTCGTTTTCCCGCACCTCTTCCTTGAGTTGGAGCAGGCTGGCGTCCCGGTTGTCTCGCTGGCGCAGACGGCGGTCAATTTCCGCCCGTTTGTCCCGGGCATCCCGTTCGAGCTTGGCCACCGCTTTGGAAAGAGGGATTTTTTCCTGTTCCACCTGCTGGCGTAAAAGGGTGAGGCGCTCAATCGAATCCTTTAAATCATTGCGGGCAGTGGCCCGGACCTGCTGGACGGACTGGGCATAGGCAGCGATCGTACCCCCGATTAAAAGGAACAGAGAAAATCCGATTTTTTGCCAGATTGTCATTTCTTTGCTTCCGCTGGTGCGGGCAGGGGAAGTTCGAGAAAGCGAGGCATCGCACGGTTGTTCAGCATGTCCACTCCAGTTGAAATTTCCCTAGCCAGCCCATCGGAACGGGTCCATTGCCATCCGCTCTCTCCAGGCTGTCCGTACCCTGCTACTGTGCCGGATTCATTAACAAAGTAGGCAGCTCCCAGCCCAAAGTACATCACCTGAAATTCGCGGGATAGGTTGTCATCCAGGGTAAACTCCTGCCTTTCTAAAGTGACAGATCGGTGAAAATTCTGCATGGCCTGGAGCAGGGAGACGAGGGCATCGACCCGCTGACGTAAGGGTGGGGTGGGCATTCCTTTTTCAGGTACTAATTTCTTGCGGTAGGGGGCAAGGCGGTCCGCCACGGGGGTGGGCAGCAGGGAAAAGGCACGGTTCACTTTGGCCACCGCCCGATCCAATCCCTGG